>OGFJ01000312.1_pt1 | contig 48328 bp, 39 predicted proteins | sample 1570861 | NCBI WGS metagenome assembly OGFJ01 (sample SAMEA2582060, study PRJEB24529) | metagenome | biome: Human gut stool | place: China | collected 2011
CAGCCCGTTGCACCCCCTGTTGCTATCCCGTTGCCGAGCCGGTTGCCGGGGAAAAACCTTTATTTCCGGGCTTTTCTCCCTTATAACAACCAAAACAACAGAAAAATAAAAGAAAAGTATAAATAGTAACCATCGCCAGATTGAGATTGTTTGCAAGGTCTTTTGAAGCCCGTTGCCGGACTTCGTTGCCGACACCCTCTGTCTGGCTATTTTCATGTATGGAGGATAACTGCCTATGGCAAAAAACAAAACAGAGATTCATGTGACCACTGTGTTTGACGGGGAGCTGGACGCAACCGATGTGTTCGTCAGCCTGATTTCCCAGAAATACGGTAAGACAAATACGAAAGAATATCTTGCTAAAAAGAAAGATTTGAAGTATAATGAAGATGAGGTTCAAAAGAGCCAGATACCGTCTGGATTGTGTGGGTAAATGGCTATGATGAACGAAATGGAATACAGAACAATCGGTTCGGCACTTGCCGGGGGCTATCGTGCAGCGGTCTATTGCAGGCTGTCAAAGGACGATGACCTGCAAGGCGAAAGTGCCAGTATCGCAAACCAGCGTGATATGCTGGAAAAATACTGCGAAAAGCAGGGATGGGAGGTTGTGGCAGTCTATCAGGACGATGGCTTCACAGGTCTTAATATGGAGCGTCCTGATTTACAGAGAATGTTGAGAGCCATTGAGCGCAGGCAAATCAACCTTGTCATCACGAAAGACCTCAGCCGACTGGGGCGTAACTATCTGCAAACCGGGCATTTGATTGAGGACTTTTTCCCAAGAAACGGTGTCCGCTATATCGCCATGAATGACGGTATCGACACCCTGCGGGATAACAACGATATTGCCCCGTTCAAGAATATCCTGAACGAGATGTACAGCAAGGATATTTCCAAGAAAGTCCATTCCTCTTATCTTCTGAAAGCGCAGAAAGGACAGTTTACCGGGTGTCTTGCCCCGTTTGGGTATCGGAAAGACCCGGAGGACAAAAACCATCTGCTCATTGACGAGGAAACCGCCCCGATTGTGCGGCTGATTTTCGGATATGCCCTGAACGGTCATGGTCCGAACTATATCCGCAGACGGCTGGAGGAAGAAAAAATCCCCTGCCCCACATGGTGGAACCGGGAACGGGGGCTTCGCAATACCCGCACCAAATGGGAAAAGAAAGACCCGGAAAACGGGCGGTATATGTGGGACTTCTCCGTTATCAAAGACCTTTTGATGAATCCCGTCTACACCGGGGCGATTGCTTCCCAGAAAAAAGACTACCGTTTCAAAATCGGCACGATTGGGGAAAAGAAGCCGGAGGACTGGATTGTGGTGGAGGGACAGCATGAACCGCTGATTGACCGCATGAGCTTTGACATTGTGCAGAACAAGCTGAAATCCCGCCAGCGTCCGGGGCAGACCAATGAAATCAGCCTGTTTGCCGGACTGATAAAATGCGGCGAGTGTGGGAAGTCGCTGACGATACGCTACACAAACGCAAAACATCCCCAGCAGATTTATTCCTGCAAGACCTACAATGCCTTTGGAAAGAACCACTGCACCCAGCACCGGATTGACTATGACACCCTTTACAGCCATGTGCTGCGGAAAATCCGGGAATGTGCCAGAGCTGCCCTGATGGACGGGGAAGCGGTTGCCGACCGCCTGACCAATACCTGTGAAGCCGAGCAGCGGGAACAGCGGGAAGCAATGGAACGCTCCCTTACAAGGGACGAGGAACGGATTGAGGTTCTGGACAAAATGGTAATGCGGCTTTATGAGGATATGATTGCAGGGCGTATCAGTGAGCAGAATTTCAACACCATGCTGGAAAAGACACAGACCGAGCAGACGGAGCTTAAAACAAAAGTGTCCGAGGGCAGAAAGCGGCTGTCCGATGAAGTCCAGCTTGCCAATGACGCAAAACAATGGGTGGAAGCCATTCAGGAATACGCCAACATCACAGAGCTGGACGCAGCCACCCTCAACCGCTTAATCAAAGAAATCGTCGTGCATGAGCGCATTGACGAAGATAAAACAAGACACATTTCTATCGAAATTCATTTTAATCTCAAACCCATCCCGGAGGTGGAACAGGTCACTGCCTGACCTGTCCCGCCGGGACGGTTCTCTTAAAAACACCATATAGATTTTTTGTACGCCGCCGCCCGCCATCGAGCAGAGTTTTACACCTAATTGGGGATAAAACAGCTCATGGCGGGCGGCGGCGTGGCGCTCATCGGCGTCATCCTCGTTCCCCTGCTCTCCGGCCTGTTCGGTTAATCGCCCGCACAAATCCTTCGCGGCGTCCGCCCCTCGGGGCGGGCGCTGCGGGAAAGGAGGGTAAAGCCCATTGGATTTGATATGGCAGAAATTCACCGAATGGCTGAAGGAGCTGCTGGTCAGCGGCATCATGGACAACGTGAACGGACTATTTGACAACGTAAACAGCCGCGTGGCGGGCATCGCCGGACAGGTGGGCGCTACGCCCCAGGGCTGGAACAGCGGCGTCTACGGCATGATCCGAACGCTGTCGGACAATGTGATTTTGCCCATCGCGGGCGTTGTCCTGGCCTTTGTCATGACGCTGGAGCTGATTCAGCTCATTACGGAAAAGAACAACATGCACGACGTGGACACCTGGATGTTCTTCAAATGGATATTCAAGACCGCCTGTGCCGTGCTCATCGTCACCAACACATGGAACATCGTCATGGGCGTGTTCGAAGCGGCTCAGAGCGTTGTCAACAGCGCGTCGGGCATCATCATATCGGACACGTCTCTGACGTTCAACGAGCATATCGCGGGATTTGAAGCTGCGCTTGCGGAAATGGAGGTCTGGTCGCTGCTGGGGCTGTGGCTGGAGTCCGTGGTCGTGCATCTTTCCATGTGGGCGCTGACCATCTGCATTTTCATCATCTGCTACGGCAGGATGATCGAGATCTACTGCGTGACCTCCATCGCGCCCATCCCCATGGCGACCATGGCCAACCGGGAATGGGGGCAGATGGGCCAGAATTACCTCAGAAGCCTGCTGGCGCTGGGGTTTCAGGGCTTCCTCATCATCGTCTGCGTGGCGATCTACGCGGTGCTGATTCAGAACATCGTGGTGGAGAGCAGCGTCTCGGCGGCCATATGGACGTGCATGGGGTATACGGTGCTGCTGTGCTTTACGCTGTTTAAGACAAGCTCCCTTGCCAGGAGCCTGTTCCACGCTCACTGACGGAGGTGATGAAATTTGGCATACGTTCCCGTACCCAAGGACTTGAACGCGGTGAAAACCAAGGTCATGTTCAATTTAACAAAACGGCAGATTCTGTGCTTCGGCGGCGGCGCGCTCATCGGCGTACCGCTTTTCTTTCTGCTCAAGGGGCATATCGGCAGCAGCGCGGCGGCTCTTTGCATGATGCTGGTCATGCTGCCCTTCTTCCTGCTGGCCATGTATGAAAAGAACGGTCAGCCGCCGGAGAAGCTCATCCGCAACATCGTGCAGGTGTGCTTCCTGCGCCCCAAGCAGCGCCCGTACAGGACGAACAATTTCTACGACCTGCTGAACCGGCAGGATACTTTGGATAAGGAGGTCTACGCGATTGTCCACAAACAAAAACCCCGCAAGAAAGCTCACACGAGCCGAGCGAAAGCAGATCGACGCGGCGATTGCAAGAGCAAAGCGTCAGGATAAACGAAAGAAGTCCGCCCAGGACAGCATCCCCTTTCAGCGGATGTACCCCGACGGCGTGTGCCGTGTGACGGACAATTACTACACGAAAACCGTGCAGTTTCAGGATATCAACTACCAGCTCAACCAGAACGAGGACAAGACCGCCATTTTCGACGGCTGGTGCGACTTCCTCAACTATTTTGATTCCTCCATCCGCTTCCAGCTCTCCTTCATCAACCTCTCCGCCACGCGGGACACCTACGCCCGGCGCATCGCCATCCCCTTGCAGGGCGACTGCTTCGACAAGCTCCGCACCGAGTACACCGGGATGCTGCAAAGCCAGCTTGCCAGAGGCAACAACGGGCTGATTAAGACCAAGTACCTGACCTTCGGCGTGGAGGCGGACGGCCTGAAGGCGGCAAAGCCCCGATTGGAGCGCATCGAGACGGATATCCTCAATAACTTCCGCCGTCTGGGCGTGCAGGCGGAAGCCCTAAACGGAATGGAGCGCCTGCGCCTGCTGCACGGGATGCTCCACATGGACGAGCCGCAGCCCTTCCGCTTTTCGTGGGACTGGCTGGTTCCCTGCGGGCTGTCGGTGAAGGACTTCATCGCGCCCAGTGCCTTCGAGTTCAAGACCGGCAGCAGCTTCGGCGTGGGCAGCAAGACCGGCTGCGTATCCTTCTTGCAGATTTTAGCGCCGGAGCTCAACGACCGGATGCTGGCGGACTTCCTGGATATGGAAAGCTCCCTTATCGTCAGTATGCACGTCCGGTCCGTGGATCAGGTGAAGGCCATCAAGACCATCAAGCGCAAGATCACCGATTTGCAGAAAATGACCATTGAGGAGCAGAAAAAAGCGGTGCGTTCCGGCTACGATATGGATATTATCCCCTCCGACCTCGCCACCTACGGCACGGAGGCGAAAAAGCTCTTGCAGGAGCTGCAAAGCCGCAACGAGCGCATGTTCCTTTTGACCTTCCTTGTGGTGAACGTGGCGGACAACAGGCAGCGTCTCGGCAACAACGTCTTTCAGGCGGGCTCCATCGCCCAGAAGTACAACTGCCAGCTCACGAGGCTGGACTTTCAGCAGGAGGAGGGCTTCATGAGCAGCCTCCCCTTGGGGCTGAACCAGATCGAGATCCAGCGGGGGCTCACCACCTCCAGCGTGGCGATTTTTGTGCCGTTTACCACCCAGGAGCTGTTTCAGGACGGCAAGGAAGCCCTCTACTGCGGGCTGAACGCCCTTTCCAATAACCTCATCATGGTAGACCGCAAGCTGCTGAAAAACCCCAACGGGCTGATCCTCGGCACGCCCGGCAGCGGCAAGTCCTTCTCTGCCAAGCGTGAGATCGCCAACGTGTTCCTCGTCACGAATGACGATATCATCATCTGCGACCCGGAGGCGGAGTACGGGCCGCTGGTGGAGCACCTGCACGGGCAGGTGGTGAAGATCTCGCCCACCTCCACCGACTACCTGAACCCCATGGATTTGAACCTGAATTACAGCGACGATGAAAACCCGCTGAGCCTGAAATCCGACTTCATCCTGTCCCTGTGCGAGCTGATCGTGGGCGGCAAGGACGGCCTCATGCCGGTGGAAAAGACCATCATCGACCGCTGTGTGCGCTCTGTCTACCGGGAATACCTGAGCGACCCACGCCCGGAAAAGATGCCTATTTTAGAGGACTTGTACAACGAGCTTCGCAGGCAGGATGAGAAGGAGGCGCAGTATATCGCCACGGCGCTGGAAATCTACGTCACCGGCTCACTCAACGTGTTCAACCACCGCAGCAACGTGAATATCGAAAACCGCGTGGTCAGCTTCGATATCAAGGAGCTGGGCAAGCAGCTCAAAAAGATCGGGATGCTGGTGGTGCAGGACGCGGTGTGGAACCGCGTCACGATCAACCGGGAGCAGCGCAAGTCCACCCGCTACTATATCGACGAAATGCACCTTCTTTTGAAGGAGGAGCAGACCGCCGCGTATACGGTGGAGATATGGAAGCGATTCCGCAAGTGGGGCGGCGTTCCCACGGGCATCACCCAGAACGTCAAAGACCTGCTCTCCAGCCGTGAGGTGGAGAACATCTTTGAAAACTCCGACTATGTGTATATGCTCAACCAGGCTTCCGGCGACCGGCAGATTCTGGCGAAGCAGCTCAACATCTCGCCCCATCAGCTCTCGTATGTGACCCAATCCGCCGAGGGCGAGGGGCTTTTGTTCTACGGCAGCGTGATCCTGCCCTTCGTAGACCGCTTCCCCAAGGATACGGAGCTGTACAAAATCATCACGACCAAGCTGTCCGACCTCTCCGAACAAACCGGGGAGGAAGCGAAGGACGCAATTACAGAGTAAGGAAGGAGAAAAGACTATGGATAACCACCTTATGATTTTTGAAAGCGCAGATTTTGGTCGGGTACGTTCCGTGCTGAAAGACGGAGCTCCTTGGTTTGTTGCGGTTGATGTGTGCAAAGCTCTCGGATTGAACCAGGTTACGCGCGCAATGTCCAGATTGGACTCGGATGAAGGTGGGTTACTTGAAGTACCCCACCCCCAGAACGCCGATAAGACGATTGAAATAAATGCTGTAAGTGAAGCCGGACTCTATCATTTGATCCTTTGTTCCAAAAAGCCGGAAGCGAGAGCCTTCAAGCGCTGGATCACCCATGAGGTCATTCCCTCCATCCGCAAGCACGGCGCGTATATGGCGGACAGCCTGTTGGATGCGCTGGAGGCGCACCCCGAGGCCGTGCCGGAGTACCTGAACCGCCTGCGCAGCGAAAACGCCCGAAACCGGGAGCTGAACCGCCGTCTCCGGCTTGCTCTACCCAAAGCGGAGTATTACGACGCTTTTGTTGACCCTGCGGACTGCACCAACATCCGCACCACCGCCAAGGAGCTGGGCGTTCCCGAAAAGCAGTTTACCCGGTATCTGGAGGAAAAGAAGTATCTGTTCCGGGACAAGAACCGCAAGCTCTTTCCCCGTGCGGTCAAAAAGAGCGCCGGTCTGTTTCTGGTGAGGGACTTCTACACCGAGCGCGGCAAGCTGGGACACTATACCCTCATCACCCCGGCGGGCAAGCGGCATTTTTTGGAGAGAACGGATGAAATTCTGTTTGAATAACGCTCTTAACCCATCAGCAGCCCCATCAGGAGGTGATGAATATGGCAAAACGCTCGCCAAGGCTGATTTTCACCGAGGAAGAACGCGCCCTGCCGGAGCTGGAACGAGCTGTCCGCAGGGCGGACAGGGCGGCGGATAAGCTGGAAAAGGCCGAAGCGAAAATTCCCAAGAAAACCGTAAAGGTCAAAAAGCGCGTTGTGGACAGTGAGAGCGGCAAGGTCACGACGCGCCTTTTCTTTGAGGAGGCGGACAAAAAGCGTCCGCCCTCCAAGCTGGCGCACGCCGCAAGGAAAGCGCCGCTGGATACCGTCCGCAGCGCAGTCCACCGCAAGCTCCGGGAGGAGGGCGATGACAACCCCGGCACGGAGGCGGCGAACACCCTGACCGAGACAGCGGAGCGCACCCGGCGCATCGCGGAAGCGGCACACCGCTCCCATGCGGAAAAGCCCTACCGCAAGGCGGACAAGGCGAAAGCCGCCGCAGACAAAGCCAATCTCAAGGCGCTGAACAAACAGTACGAGCAGGAATACGGCAGGGCTTCCAACCCCTATTCCCGCTGGCAGCAGAAGCAGGCCATTAAAAAGGAATACGCCGCCGCAAAAGCGGGGAACGGCGCGAGGAATACCGTCAAAGCGTCCGAGACCACCGCAAAGGCGGCAAAGCGCGCCGCCGAGGGAAGCAAAAAGGCCGGCAGCTTTTTTGTCCGGCACAAGAAGGGCTTCCTCATCGCGGGCGGTATCGCCGCCGCGATACTGCTGCTCATAACCTGTATTTCCTCCTGCTCCACGCTGTTTCAGGGCGGGCTGTCCGGCGTTGCGGCCTCCACCTATCCGCTGGAGGATGCGGATATGCTGGCGGCGGAAGCCGCCTACTGCGCCATGGAGGACGAGCTGCGGGAATACCTGAACAGCTACGAAAGCACCCACGATTACGACGAGTACCACTTCGACCTGGACGAGATTGAGCACGACCCCTATGTGCTCATTTCCATGATTACCGCCCTCAAGGGCGGAGAATGGACGATTGACGAAATAGGCGGGATTCTGGAGACGCTGTTTAAAAAGCAGTATATCTTAACGGAAACCGTCACCACGGAAACCAGATACCGCACCGAAACGCATATCGGCTATTACACCGACGAACACGGCAATCTGCAAAGCTACGAGTATGAGGTGGAAGTGCCGTACACCTACTATATTTGTACGGTCACGCTTGAAAACTTCAACCTCTCCCATGTGCCGGTGCATATCATGTCCCACGATCAGCTCTCCATGTACGCCGTGTATATGAGCGTGCTGGGCAACCGTCCCGACCTGTTCCCCGATTCCCCGTATGTGAACCGGTACTACCACACCCAGTATGAGAAGTACGAGATACCCCCGGAAGCGCTGGCGGACGAGCAGTTCGCCGCTATCATCAAGGAAGCGGAGAAGTATCTGGGCTACCCCTATATCTGGGGCGGCAGCACGCCCGCCACCTCCTTCGACTGCTCCGGCTTCGTTTCGTATGTCTACAACAACTGCGGCCTGCATTGGAGCTTCGGCAGGCTGGGCGCGGAGGGGCTGCGGGGCATGTGCGCCTATGTTTCCCCGGAGAGCGCCCGTCCCGGCGACCTGATATTCTTTGAAAAGACCTACGACACCGCAGGCGCGTCCCATGTGGGCATCTATGTGGGCAATAACAGGATGCTCCACTGCGGCGACCCCATTCACTACGCTTCCATCGACACAAGCTACTGGCGAAGCCATTTTCTCCAGTTTGGCAGATTACCTTAACAACAACCATATCAACGCAAAAAGGAGGATGTTATGAACCCGCGACTTGAAAAGCTGCGTCAGGAGCGCGAGAAGCTGGCGGAAAAGCTCGCGTCGCTGACCGCACGGCTCAAAGCCCTGGACGAGCAGATTCTGAAGCTGGAAAACACGGATATTGTGGGCATCGTCCGCGAGAACGGGCTGACCATCGAGCAGCTCGCGGCGCTGATGGAGATGCTGGAAAAGCGTCCTACGGCGGCGCTGCCCGACGAATACAGAAAAACGGAGGAATTTGTGGATGAAGAATAAATGGAGATTTCTTGCCGTGACGATGGCCGTCGTGCTCTGCATGACGGTCTTTTCCGTTACGGCCTATGCAGGCGGCGGCGATATGGTCGATTCGACAATGGGCGACCCGACCATGGAAACCCCAACTGCAACTACACAGCCGGAGAATACGAATACCGGTGAGCAGACCCCAAACGGACAGACCCTGACCGTGCTTGTGACCGAAAATGCGGACGGAAGCCATACCGTGACCATCGGGGATCGGAGCTGGACGCTTCCCGCCAAACGGGAACAGGCCGGAAAGGTGGTCAACGTCCGCACCTATTTGAACCTGCGCACCGGCCCCGGCACGGATTACACCGTGATCGGGCGTCTGCTCAACGGCGCGGAGGTGAAGGTGCTGGAGGAAAGCAACGGCTGGTATAAGGTGGTCGTGCCGGAGCAGACAGGCTATGTATACGGCAAATACCTTGAGGTCATGAACGCACCGGCAGAAAACAGCGGAAGCGATACGGATATGGCGGGACTGCTGGAGATACTGCTGCAATATTACACCGTTGCCGGAGGTTCCGCGCCCCTGACCCCGGAGGGCAACCTGACGCTCATGGACGACGTCGGCTCCGCTTTCGGCGCAGGCAAGCAGTTCATCACCGTGACGACCAAGGGCGGCAATACCTTTTATCTCATCATCGACCGGGACGATAAGGGCAATGAGAACGTCCATTTCCTGAATCTTGTGGACGAGGCCGACCTGCTGGCGCTGATCAAGGACGGCGAGAGCATCGTCCCCGCCTGCGCCTGCACGGACAAATGCGCCGTGGGTAAGATCAACACGGGCTGCAAGGTGTGCAGAACCAATATGAGCGAGTGCGCGGGTAAGGAGCAAGCCGCAGAAATTACGCCCCAGCCCGCCGAGCCTGCGGAGACCGCGCCCGAAAAGAAGTCCGGCGGTGCGGGGCTTGTTGTGGTCGTCCTCCTGCTCCTGCTGGGCGGCGGCGGTGCGCTGTACTGGTTCAAACTCCGCAAGCCAAAGGCTGACACCCGTGGGGCGGACGATCTGGACGATTACGACTACGGCGAGGACGAGGAAGATGAGGATTACGAATTTGAAGATGAAAACACTGCCGACAGTGAGGAGGACAAAAAATAATGATGAATACGACCTGTTACCGGCTTGTTGTGTGTGAAAAGCCCTCCGTGGCAAGGAGCATTGCCGCCGTTCTTGGCGCAGACAGGCGCGGGGACGGCTTTCTTTCGGGCGGCGGCTACCTCGTCTCCTGGTGCTTCGGACACCTTGCGGAGCTTTCGGATGCGGACGCTTACGACGAGAAGTTCGGCAAATGGCGAAGGGAGGACTTGCCCATCCTGCCGGATAGCTGGCAGTATACCGTGGCGCGGGACAAGCAGAAGCAAATGAACACCCTCCGCGCCCTCATGCACAGAGAGGACGTTTGCGAGGTCGTCAACGCCTGCGACGCCGGGCGCGAGGGCGAGCTGATTTTCCGCACAGCGTATAATCTCAACAACTGCCGCAAGCGCGTGAAGCGGCTCTGGATTTCCTCCATGGAGGATGCGGCGATCCTTCAGGGCTTTGACAATCTCCGCGACGGAGCGGAGTACGACAACCTCTACGCCTCCGCCCTCTGCCGCAGCAAGGCGGACTGGCTGGTGGGCATCAACGCCACCCGCCTGTTCTCCGTGATGTACCACCGCACACTGAACGTGGGGCGCGTGGTATCGCCCACGCTTGCGCTGCTGGTGCAGCGGGAAGCGGAGATCAATGCCTTTCAGCCGGAGAGCTTTTACACCGTCCATCTGGACTTTAACGGCTTCTCCGCCGCAGGCGGGCGCATGAAGGAGCAGGCAGAGGCGGAGCGGCTTGCCGGGGACTGCAACTGCAAGACCGCCGCTGTTACCTCCGTCGTGCAGACAAAAAAGGCGGAGAAAGCCCCGGCGCTCTACGACCTGACCACCCTCCAGCGGGACGCGAACCGCTTGCTTGGGTACACGGCGCAGCAGACGCTGGACTATCTGCAAAGCCTTTATGAAAAGAAGCTCTGCACCTACCCCCGCACCGACAGCCGCTATCTCACCGACGATATGGAGGGCGGCGTAAACGCGCTGGCGCTGTGCTGCGCGGGCATCTGCGGCACGGAGCCGCCCGCAGCCGTCTATTCGGGGCAGGTTTGCGACAGCAAAAGGGTCAGCGACCACCACGCCGTCGTTCCCACCATGGCGGCGGGCGAAACGGACTTGGAGGCGCTGCCCGCAGGCGAACGGGAGCTGCTGCGCCTTGTTTCCCGTCAGGTGCTTATGGCGGTCAGCGCACCCTTCGTCTATCTGGAGACCGAGGCAAGGCTGGACTGCGGCGGGAACGCCTTTGCCGCCAAGGGGAAAACGGTGATTCAGCCCGGTTGGAAAGCATATGCGGATGCGGAGCTTACGGACAAGGCCCTCCCGGAGCTTTCCGAGGGACAGTCGCTTCCCGTTTCCTCCTGCGCGGTCAAAGAGGACAGAACGACCCCGCCCAAACACTTCACTGAGGATACGCTGCTGTCGGCCATGGAGACGGCGGGCAAAGAGGATATGCCCGAAGATGCCGAGAGAAAGGGATTGGGAACCCCCGCGACCCGGGCGGCTGTCATTGAAAAGCTGGTGGCCACGGGCTTTGCGGAGCGCAAAAAGGCGAAGAAGTCCGTCCGTCTCGTTCCCACCGAAGCGGGCGTGTCCCTCATTACCGTGCTGCCCGAACAGCTCCAGTCCCCGCTGCTCACCGCCGAATGGGAGCACCGCCTCAAGGAGATCGAGTGCGGCGAGCTGGGCGCGGACGAGTTCCTCGCAGGCATCTGCAATATGGTCGCAGCACTGGTTCGGGACGCTGCGCCTGTGGACGGCGCAGAGGTGCTGTTCCCCTCAGGCAGACCCGTTGTGGGCAAATGCCCCCGCTGCGGCGCAGAGGTCACGGAGAGCAAAAACGGCTATTTCTGCGAGAGACGGAGCTGCAAGTTCGGGCTGTGGCGGGACAACCGCTTCCTTGCCGCCAAGAAGATCAGCCTGACGAAGAAGATGGCTTCCTCGCTCCTGACGCAGGGACGCGCCTACGCCAGCGGTATCTACTCCGAGAAAACCGGCAAGACCTACGACGCATTCATCGTGCTGGAGGACGACGGCGCGCGTTCCTCCTATAAGCTGGACTTCACCAAGTGACCCTCGCAGGCTCCCGCACGGGCGTTTCGTTCCCCTGCGGGAGCCGCTGTTTTTACCATGATCCAAAGGAGGTATGCATGAAATGGCTGAAAAACAGACCAACAAGGAACGGCTCAAGGATATCACCGACAGCATCGAGACGGGCATAAAGGAGCTGTTTGAGAGCGACAAATACAGGCAGTACCTTGCCACCATGAGCCGCTTTCACCGCTACAGCGTCAACAACACCATGCTCATCTATATGCAGCGCCCCGACGCCACCCATGTGGCCGGCTTCAACAAATGGCGCGATCAGTTCGGAAGGAGCGTTAAGAAGGGCGAAAAGGGCATTAAGATCATCGCCCCCACGCCCTTCAAGAAGAAAATCGAGCAGCAGAAATTAGACCCCGACACCAAGCTCCCCCTGCGGGACGAGAACGGCGATATTATCACGGAGGAAAAGACGGTGCAGATCCCCATGTACAAGCCCGTGGTGGTGTTCGACGTGCAGCAGACCGCAGGCAAGCCCCTGCCGAAGCTGGCGGCGAACCTTACAGGGAATGTGCAGAATTACGGGGTGTTTATGGAGGCTCTGCGCCGCAGCGCGCCCGTACCCATTACCTTTGAGAAGCTGGCGGAGAATATGGACGGATACTTCTCAGTGGACAAACAGCGCATTGTCCTCAGAGAAGGCATGAGCGAGGTACAGACGGTCTGCGCCGCCGTCCATGAGATCGCCCACTCCAGACTCCACAATAAGGACGAAATCGGAGAAAAATATCAGGCGGTCGAGCTGTTCGGCAAGCCTGCGCTGTTCTCCAACGGGCGCATCGACAGAGAGAAGCTGCCGGAGGGCTTGTATGCGTATGACCTGCGCGGCTCGGATTACGATCCGGGGCTGCCCGTGACCATTCAGGAGCACGTTGTGGTGAACCACGCGGCGACCGTCATTGCCGCAGCGCCCATTGAGCTGCCGGAGCAGGGCTTTCTTTATTTAGGCGAGGACGGGCTGAACTTCACGGGCGGCGAGCAGACCGTGAAGGAGTTTTGGCACGCACAGTACCCGGAAAAGGCAAAGCTCTCCCGCGCCGCCGAGGAGATTCAGGCGGAGAGCATCTCCTTCGCCGTCTGCGCCTATTACGGCATTGAGACAGGCGAAAACAGCTTCGGGTATCTGGCGACCTGGGCAAAGGACAGGGAGCTGACCGAGCTTCGCGCATCGCTGGAGACCATCAACCGAACCTCATCCTCCCTGATTACGGATATCGACCGCCATTACGCGGAAATCTGCAAGGAGCGCGGGCTGGACAGGGAGACGGAGAGCCTTGCCGCCCAGCCTGTGCAGGAGATCGCCGTGCAGGAGCCGGAGCCGGTCACAGCGCCGGACAACGGCTGCGTCCCCGACCCTGCGATTTCTGTTGAGAGCATGAACGCCTACGGCTACACCGATTCCAATATGCTGCCGCTGACAAAGGAGCGTGCGCTGGAGCTCATGGAACGGGACGTGAGCGTGTATATGCTTCACACGGACAACACCGAGGCCATGGCGTTCGATGCGGAGGAAGTCCGCAGCTTTGACGGCATCTTCGGCGTGGAAGCCTCCGAATGGGAGACGGTCAAAGACCGCTTCGCGCCTACGGACTATGAAAAGGCGTTCCTCGACAACCCCGCCGACAGCTTTGCCATCTATCAGCTTCGGGATAACGACGACACGGCGCAGCTTCGCTTTATGAACGCCGAGTATCTGGAGAAGAAGGGGCTTTCCATTGAAAAGGAGAATTACGCCGCCGTCTACGCGGGAAACCTCGACCGCAGGGGCGATACGCAGGACAGGTTGAACGAGCTGTATGAAACCTTCAACATCCGCCGCCCGGAGGATTTTTGCGGTCACAGCCTCTCCGTCAGCGACATCGTGGCACTGAAGCAGAACGGCGTGGTATCCTGTCATTACGTTGATTCATGGGGCTTCAAGGCGCTGCCCGACTTCCTCAAGCCGGAAAACTATCTGAAAAACGCGGAGATGGCCATGGAGGACGACTACGGCATGATCGACGGCGTTATCAACAACGGGCCGAAGCAGACCGTGGCGGAGATAGAGGAACAGTCCAAGACCGGCACACCCATTTCTCTGCTGGAGCCGGCACAGGCGGCGCGCCGGGAACAGGCGCAAGCGGCACGGCAGGAGAAGAAGCCCTCCGTGCTGGCAAAGCTCTGTCCTCCCGTCAACGAGCCGAAAAAGACAGCGCGTTCAAAGCGCGCGGAAAGAGAGCTGCTATGATGAATTTTACCAACGATGAAATGAACCTCATGTGCATCTACCAAAGCGACAGCCGCAGCGGGCTGATTGCCGCCCTCACCGAAATGCGCGGATACCTGGATGAGGACGAAGCCGAGCTGCGAGCGCTGACCGACAGCGCCCTGCAAAAGCTCAGCGAAATCACCGATGAGGACTTCGCAGCGCTGGAGCTGGTGCCTGACTTCGACACGGACGAATAAGGCGGATGCGGCGGGAGCGGCTTTCGGGTCGCTCCCGTTTTGCTTTCACGATTCTATTTCCCAAAATCGAAAAAATATTGATTTTGGGAAATAGATGGTGATGCTTCGCTTGTCTGCACTGCCGCATTGTTGGACAAAATGCGTGTATCCGCAAAAATGTTCAATAGATGCGGTTTGCCCTTCTCTTTACAAAAAAGTCCGTTCGAGTGCGTAACATCCCCGGAAAACGCACAGAATGAGCAGGGAGTTTTCGCACTATTTTTCTGAAAACGCTTGATTTTCACCGGATAGTTGCGTATAATAAGACTGCGAGGTGAAAATATGATAAAGACAACAGCAATGCTACTGGAGGAACTGCGGGAATACGGTTCTCCGAAGTCAAAGCTCGCGCGTATGGCGGAGCGGGGCGAATGCTTTCCCATTACAAGGGGGCTATATGAAACTGACCGGAACGCTCCTGCGTACCTGCTTGCGGGCAGTATTTACGGGCCTTCATACATTTCCTTTGAATATGCCCTCAGCCGCTACGGGCTGATTCCCGAGGCGGTATATGCCGTTACCTGCGCCACCTTTGAAAAGAAAAAGAAAAAGAAGTATGAAACGCCCTTCGGAACCTTCACCTATCGGGATGTGCCGTCCGAGGCGTTCCCGCTGGGGATTCGGCTCGTGCAGGAAGGCGATTATTTCTACCGGATCGCAGAGCCGGAAAAGGCACTGTGCGACCAGCTCTATACTATGCCGCCCGTACCGAACACACAGGAGCTTTTCCGGCTGCTGACGGAGGATTTGCGGATTGAGGAATCGGAGATTGGGAAGCTGGACGGAAATAAGGTTTGCAAATACAGCGGAGCGTATCATTCCACGAACGTAAAGAAGCTCTGCTCGCTTTTAAGGAGGCTTTGACATGAACAGCGCCATTGAACAGATGCTGAAAAGCTACCATGTAGAGAATATCTACGACAGAAAGAACGCCATGAAGGAAATCATGCAGGAAATTGTGCTCTGCGGCTTGTCCCGTGCGGGCTTCTTCAAAAAAGCGGCGTTCTACGGCGGAACCGCCCTGCGAATCTTCTACGGTCTCGACCGCTTTTCCGAGGATCTGGATTTTTCGCTGGAAGCGGAGGATTTGGACTTTGACCTGACGGCCTACTTTCCCGTGCTGGAGAAGGAAGTGAAAGCCTTTGGGCTGAACGTGGAGATTCAGGAAAAGGAAAAGACAAAAGAAAGCACCATCCGCTCCGCCTTCCTGAAGGGGAACACAAAGGAACATCTCCTGCTGTTCTACGCGGATGAAAAGGTGGCGGGAAGCGTGGCGAAGAATGAAGCGGTCAAGATTAAGTTCGAGGTGGACGTTAACCCGCCCGCCTTCGCCTCATTCGAGCACAAATACCGGCTGCTGCCCGTTCCGTATGAGGTGAAAATGTATGATATGCCCTCCCTGTTCGCAGGAAAAATCCATGCGGTCATCTGCCGTGCGTGGCAAAGCCGCATCAAGGGCAGGGATCTTTACGACTATGTATTCTATCTTTCAAGGGGTGCGGCCGTCAATCAAAAACACCTTCGGGCACGATTGATTGATTCCGGATATATTTCTGCCGATGCGGACTGTTCCTTGCCGAAAATCAAAGCGATGCTGGCGGAACGCTTCGACAGCATCGATTACGCACAGGCAAGGCAGGATGTGGAGCCGTTCATTCACGATTCCTCCGTGCTGAATATCTGGAGCGCAGACTTTTTCAAACAAATCACGGAGGGACTGACTGCGGTATAGTCCCCGACTGAAAACCGAATACCGCCCCTTACATAGAGCGTCCGTTCCGGGCGCTCTAAATTTATGCCATGAAGGAGGAGCAATATGCCGAGCAAGCTACAAACGTATATGCAGATGGCGGACGAGGCGCAGCGGCAGATCACCGGCAGCTACCGGGGCTGGACGGGCTTTCTCACCACCGCCGCAAGGCTGTACAAATACCCCTACGCCGAGCAGGTCATGATCCACGCCCAGCGTCCGGACGCCACCGCATGCGCGGAGTACGACTTCTGGAACGAAAAGATGGGTCGGTATGTCCGCAGGGGCTCCAAGGGCATCGCCCTCATCGACAGCAGCGGCGAAAGGCCGAGGCTTCGGTATGTGTTCGACGTGTCGGATACGGGCGGCAGAGAATTTCCAAAGAGCCGCTACCTGTGGGAATACCGGGAGGAACACGCGGACGCGGTAAGCGCCATGCTGGAAAGCCGCTACGGTGTGGACGGAAAAGGAGGGCTCCCTGACCAGCTTGAGCGCATCGCGTCTCAGCTTGCGGAGGAATACTGGCGGGACTATAAGCGGGATATCCTTGCCATCGTTGACGATTCCTTTCTTTACGGGTATGATGAATTTAACGTAGGAGCGGCCTTCCAAAGCGCCGCCGCCGTCAGCATCGCCTACTCGCTCATGTCCCGCTGCGGGCTTGAAGCGGACGACCGCTTCGAGCATGAGGACTTCCTGAGCATCTTTGATTTCAACACCCCGGAAGCCGCCGCCGAGCTGGGCACGGCGGTGAGCAGGATCAACGGAGAGGTGCTGCGGCAGATCGAAGTCACCATCAAGAATTACGAGCGCGAGAAACTCGCGGAAAGGAGCCATAGCCATGACAGAACTGACCTACACCAAGAACGGGGACTACCTGATTCCCGACCTGACGCTGAGCGAAACGCCGGAGGACGCGAGACCCCTGGGCAAGTACGGGAGACTGCGCAGGAGCTACCTTCAGGAGCACAGACCGGGGCTGTACAGCCGTCTGGTGCTGTCAGAGAAGCTGTTCCCGCACCTGCGGGAGATCGACGAGACGGCGAACCGGAGGCTGGAGCAGATGATGCCGGAGCTGATGAAGTCGGCGGGCGTGACGGAGGAGCTGAAAGCCCGCGACCAGATGAAATGGGTGGGGCTGATGAACAGCCTGAAAGCGCAGGCGGAGGAAGTGATTCTCGCGGAGCTGATCTACGCATAACAGAACACCCCGCACGGGGCGGTCAGCTATCCTTTTTCCCCACCGAAGCGGAACAGATTACAGCCATAGAAGAAGCGGAGAGCGTTGCGCAGACGCCCTTCGCTTTTTCCGTTTCTCAGGCGCAGCTTGACCATGTGCTGCGGCTGGGCGGCAACGAGGATGATACCCGCATGGTCATTGCCGCCGCGTTCCAGAAGCAGAAGTCCACGGAGGACATTGCCGCGCTGCTGCAAAACACCTTCCACGGCGGCAACGGCTTTAAGACGCCGGAGGGCGAGCTTTCCGCGTGGTACGCCGTAGACGGCATCCACATCGCCCCCGGCAGGAGCGCGGAGTATGTGCGCAGCGCGCAGGTAATCGCATGGCAGGACGCCGCCGCGCACATTTCCCAGCTTATGGACAGCGGCGCGTATGCCTCCAATGTGGAGCTTGCCGAGGCAGGGCAGCATGAGCGGATGCAGCTTGCCCAAGCCCTCTGGTATCTGAAACACGACCTGAGCGACGAGGCGCGGGAACAGGGCTATCTCTCCTGTATGGATACGCTGCGGGGCGGCAGCTTCCCTGATGAAACGGAGCGCCTTGCCGAACGCCTGACGGATTCTTCCTTCCGCGACACGCTCTCCGGCGAGTTCGCGCAGTTTTACGCCGCCCATGAGCAGGACAGAAGTCTGCTGCGATTCCACTACCACAAGCTGGAGAACATCTGGCAGAGCCTGCGGGACCTGTCCTTGCCCCGCAGGGCGTATTCCTCCGAAATGACCGCAGTGCCGGAGCTGGCACGCTTCATCACGGAGGACGAGATCGACCACGCGCTGGATCGCGGCAGCGGCGTGGAGGGCGGCAAGGGTAGAATCTACGAATACTTCACCGCCGACCACGCCGGCAAGGAAAAGGCAGCTTTCCTCAAAGATGAGTACGGCATAGGAGGGCGCTCCCATGCCGTTTCCGGTGCATCCCATAGTGATGAAAGCCACAACAGCCGCGGAATTGTCCTGAAAAAAGCAGGCTGTGCCAATGTGGAGCTGAGCTGGACGAAGGTGGCCGCAAGGATTGACAGCCTCATTCAGAAGGACCGCTTCCTCTCTCCAAGGGAAAAGGAGCGCTACGCCCAGCTTCAGCGGGAAAAGGAAGCAGAGCGTGAACTGCCAACACAGGCACAGACCGACTACAATGCCATCAAGGAAGCCCACCCGGACGACATCGTGCTGTTTCAGGTGGGCGCTTTCTTCGAGATGTACGGCGAGGACGCAAAACAGGCGGCGGAGCTGCTTGATCTCAACCTTACCACAAGAGCGATCCCCGGTGCTGGCCGTGTGGAGATGTGCGGCGTACCGTCGCACAATTTAGAGATGTATGTGGAGAAATTGCGCGATAAGTATGATGTGACGATTGCCGAAGCGCCGGACTTTAGAGCTGAGCGCCACATTTACACGCTGCGCTCTATCGACCATGAGGCCGAAGCCGCTATCAATGCTTATGAAGCAGAGTTCGGCGCGGACGGCACGAGGGTGTTCCGCGACCCCGCCGCAGAGCAAGTTCAGCCCACGGTGCAGGAGCTGTTCGGGCGATACCGCCTGAGCGTGGGAAACGCGCTTTCCAAGGATGAAGCGTTTATCAACGCCTGCCGCAATTCCGACCGTCAAAACGCCTATCTGGAGGGGGCGGCGGCCATCCGGCGCATCGTCATGGCGTCTGAGGATTTGCAGCTCACGCGCCTCTATTTCGATATGCCCTCCTTCCACAACCGGCTCCATCAGGAGCTTTTGGACGAGCTGTATCCCACGTTGGCGACCACGATAACGCCCTCGCCCTACAAGGTGACGCAGGAGGACATCGACGCTGCCTTGCAGAGCTGGAACGGAAAAATTGAAAGCAAGCAGGCGGTTGTTCGGTATATGGAGCAGCACGGGCGTGAAAGGGAAACTGCCGCATGGCTGGCGCGGGAGTACGGCTTGAAGGATACCTCTAAACCGCTGCAAATCTCCGTGGGCAATTCCGAGCCGGTTATGCTCTCGTGGCCGAAGGTGCAGCGGCGACTGGCGCAGCTCATCCGCGAGGATAAATTCTTCACAGAGCAAGAAAAGTCTGTGTTGGAGCAGAACCGGAATTACCTGATTTTAGACCGGCTGCGGGCAGACTGCGAATACTTTCTTGGCGCAGGCAACCGCGCAGAAAAGCATCTGTGGGCGGGCAGCGTCTATGCACAGATCGTCAAAATGCGGGAGCTGTATGACGCGCTTCCTCAAAAACCGGAATGGCTGACCAAAGAAATGATTGATGATTATGCCGAGCGGATGGCCCCACGGTATCAGGTTGTGGCATATCATCACTTTGAAAACGGCTTTGATGAGAAACGGGACTATCAAACGCTGGAAGAAGCAGAAAAAGCCGCACAGGGTTATGTGGACGGCACGATGGAAAGCGACGGCTTTGCGTATGACGGCGCAGCCATCTACGACCAGCAGGCACGGAAGTATCTGCGTATCTACGGTGATTACCCGGATGAACGGGCGCACGCAGAGGTAGCGGGAGGTGAGCCGACCGCAGAAACCATTATCCCCGCAGACCGTTTCCATGTGGTAAGCCTTGACCGGGGCTTCCGTACCCTGTACGCCGTATGGGACGACGAGACCCACGGCTACCATGTGGACGCGGACGGCGTGACCGAGGAATTTACAAGCGAATGGCAGGCGGAGGCGTACCGGCTGGAGCTGCAAGGACAGGCGGAGCAGGCGCTTTTAGAGCGTGCAAAGGGGCTGATCTCCGACTTCTGCCGGAGTGAATACGGCTCGGAGGCGGATTTCAGCGACCCCGCGAAGATCGGCGTCGCCTACACCACCGTCACCGACGATGAGATTCCCGTTCAGGTGAATATCGACCTTGTGAATTACCGACTGGAGCGCTATCTGGATGACGAGCATCTGGAAACCCGGCAGTACGCCTCTTTGCAGGAGCTTATTACCAACGAGCTGGAAAACCTCGATTTCAGCGACCTCATTCATGTTTCGGATGAGGATGTGGAGCAATACTGCCGGCATGAACCGGAAGAAACGGCTCCTATCCCGCAACGAGAACCGTTCCCGTATTCCGTAGGGGATACGGTGTATCTGGAAAACGGCAAGCCCTATATCATCGAGAGCATCGGCGTCTTTGATATTACCCTCAGCGACCCGACGCTTTTCTATCCCATCTCCCGCGCGGAGAGCAGGGAGAGCTTCGCGCGGCTCATGGAGCGGTATCCGCAGCCGGGAAAGGAACCTGCTTATACCGAGGAAACCGTGGCGGTATATCCCGGTGACAAAAACAACCTCCCCTATGATGTAGAGATTCGCACTCTGCGTTTTGACGAGCCGGAGCATGACCCGCCCGCACCGCTGCCGCCTGCGGAAAACTTCCGCATTTTGGACGACGATCTCGGCAAGGGCGGTGCAAAGGAGAAATTCTGGCGCAACATCAAGGCAATCGCCACCCTGAAGCAGATTGAAACTGAGGACAGGAACGCCACCCCGGAGGAACAGCACATCCTCTCCCAATACGTCGGCTGGGGCGGTCTTGCGGACGCTTTCGACCCGGACAAGGCAGGATGGCGCGTTGAATATGATGAACTGAAAGGCGTGCTAACACCGGAGGAATACGCCGCTGCCCGCGCCTCTACCCTCAACGCCCACTACACCAGTCCCACCGTTATCCGCGCCATTTACGACGCGGTGGAGAATATGGGTTTCCAGACCGGCAATATTCTGGAGCCAAGCATGGGCGTGGGCAACTTCTTCGGTATGCTGCCGGAGAGCATGAAAAGCAGCAGGCTCTACGGCGTGGAGCTGGACAGTATTACCGGCAGAATCGCAAAGCAGCTCTATCCAAAGGCGGATATTACCGTGGCCGGCTTTGAAACCACCGACCGAAAGGACTTCTTCGACCTCGCCGTGGGCAACGTACCCTTTGGACAGTATCAGGTCAGCGACCGGGCTTTTGACAAGCTCGGTTTTTCCATCCACAACTACTTTTTTGCCAAGGCGCTGGAGCAGGTGCGTCCGGGCGGCGTGGTGGCCTTCGTCACATCCCGCTACACCATGGACGCCAAGGACAGCGCCGCAAGGAAGTATATTGCCCAGCGCGCGGACTTCCTCGGCGCGATCCGCCTGCCCAACAACGCGTTTCGCGCCAACGCCGGTACGGATGTCGTTTCGGATATTATCTTTCTTCAAAAGCGGGACAGACCCATTGAGATCGAACCGGATTGGGTTCATTTGGGTGAAAATGAGGACGGATTTGCCATCAACCGGTATTTCATCGACCACCCGGAGATGATTTTAGGCAGACAGACCTCGGAAAGCACGCAGTACGGCAGGCAGGACTTTACCGTTGCGCCAATCGAGGGCGCAGACCTTGCGGAGCAGCTCAGCGGCGCAATTCGGAATATCCGTGGAACCTACGCGGAAGCGGAGCTGCCCGATCTGGGCGAGGATGAGACCATCGTGGAGACCATTCCGGCAGACCCGAATGTGCGGAATTTCTCCTACACCGTAGTGGACGGGGAACTGTACTACCGTCAGAACAGCATCATGACCAAGCCCGACTTCAACGCCACCGCAAAGGAGCGTGCCAAGGGCATGGTAGAGCTGCGGGACTGCGTGCAGAAGCTCATCTCTCAGCAGATGGACGGCTTTATTTCGGATGAAACCATCCGGCAGACGCAGGCGGAGCTGAACACACTATACGACGGCTTCACCGCAAAGTATGGGCTTATTAACTCCCGCGCCAACGCCCTGGCCTTTGCCGAGGACAGCTCCTACTATCTGCTCTGCTCTCTGGAGGAGCTGGACGAGGACAAAAACCTCAAGCGCAAGGCGGATATGTTTACCAGGCGAACCATACGGGCGCACGAGGCCGTGACCAGCGTGGACACCGCTTCGGAGGCGCTGGCGCTGTCCATCTCCGAAAAAGCCTGCGTGGATATGGAGTATATGGCGCAGCTCACCGGCAGAAGCCAAGACGAACTGATCAACGAGCTGAACGGCGTTATCTTCCTCGACCCTGTGCGCGGGGAGTGGCAGACAGCGGACGAATATCTCTCCGGCAACGTCCGGCAGAAGCTGCGGGAGGCGGAGCAGGCGGCGCAGGACAGCCCCGGCTATCTGCCCAACGTGGAAGCGCTGCGACAGGCGCAGCCCAGGGATCTGGACGCAAGCGAAATCGAGGTGCGGCTGGGTGCAACGTGGATCGACCCCTCGTATATCCGGGAGTTCATGTGGGAGACCTTCGAGACGCCCTTCTACCAGCAGCGCATGATCGACGTGACCTATTCCGCCTTCACCGCCGAGTGGAACATCAGGAACAAGAACGCGGTCAGTTACAGCAATATTGCCGCATATATGACCTACGGCACGGAGCGCGCAAACGCCTATAAGATTCTTGAAGATACCCTGAACCTGCGCGACGTGCGCATCTACGATACCAAGCACGATGCGGACGGCAGGGAGCGGCGCGTACTCAACAGCAAGGAAACCACCCTCGCCCAGCAGAAGCAGCAGGCCATCCGGGACGCTTTCCGGGACTGGATATGGCGCGACCCCGACAGGCGGCATACGCTGGTCGCAAGGTACAATGAGCTGTTCAATTCCACCAGACCCCGCGAATATGACGGCAGCCACATCACCTTTGCGGGCATGAACCCGGAGATCCGGCTGCGGGAGCACCAGCTCAACGCGGTCGCCCATGTGCTCTACGGCGGCAACACCCTCCTTGCCCACGAGGTGGGCGCGGGCAAGACCTTCGAGATGGTAGCCGCTGCCATGGAATCCAAACGGCTGGGGCTGTGCCACAAGTCCCTGTTTGTCGTTCCCAACCACCTGACGGAGCAGTGGTCGGGCGAGTTTCTGCGGCTGTACCCCTCCGCCAACATCCTCGTGGCTACGAAAAAGGACTTTGAGCCGAAGAACCGCAAGAAGTTCTGCGCCCGCATCGCCACGGGCGAATACGACGCCGTTATCATCGGCCACTCGCAGTTTGAGAAGATACCCGTATCCATGGAACGGCAGCAGCGGCTTTTGGCGGAGCAGATCTTCGAGGTGGAGGAAGGTCTGCGGGAGCTGAAAAGCCAGCGGGCGGAGCGGTTCACCATTAAATCTCTGGAGCGCACCAAGCGCGGGCTTGAAGCCAAGCTCAAAAAGCTCCAGGACAGTTCCCGAAAGGACGATGTTGTGACCTTCGAGCAGCTGGGCGTAGACCGGCTGTATGTGGACGAGGCGCACAACTACAAGAACCTGTTCCTCTACACAAAAATGCGCAACGTGGCGGGGCTGTCCGCCACCGACGCCCAGAAATCCTCGGATATGCTGCTCAAGTGCCGGTATATCGACGAGATCACCGACAGCCGCGGCGTGGTATTCGCCACGGGCACGCCCGTCTCAAATTCCATGACCGAATTGTATACCATGATGCGCTATCTCCAGCACGACGCCATTCGCGGCAAGGGGCTTGCCCACTTCGACTGCTGGGCTTCCACCTTCGGGGAGACGCAGACCGCCATCGAACTGGCTCCCGAGGGTACGGGGTACAGGGCGAGGACGCGCTTTGCCAAGTTCTTTAATCTGCCGGAGCTCATGACCCTGTTCAAGGAGGCGGCGGATATCAAGACCTCCGACCAGCTCAACCTGCCTACGCCCACGCCCATCTATCACAACGAGGTGGCGCAGCCCACGGAGATACAGAAGCAGATGGTGCAGGAGCTGTCCGAACGCGCCGCAAGGGTACACGCACAGCTTGTTGACCCCGGCACGGACAATATGCTCAAGATCACCTCGGACGGGCGCAAGCTGGGGCTTGACCAGCGCATCATCAACCCCGACCTGCCGGACGACCCGAACAGCAAGGTCAATCGCTGCGTGGACAACATCCTCCGCATCTGGCAGGACGGGCAGGCGGACAGGCTGACCCAGCTCGTGTTCTGCGATTTGTCCACCCCGAAAACCGGCGCGACCGGGGCGAAGGCGGCAAAGACGGCGGGCGGGAATCTGGACAGCCCGGAGCTCAACGCCGTCGAGCGGCTGATCGACAAGGAAAACCCCGACGAACCCGGCTTCACGGTATACGACGACATCCGTGAAAAGCTCGTCGCCAGAGGAATCCCCCGCGAGCAGATCGCATTCATCCATGAAGCCAACACCGAAACGCGGAAGAAGGAGCTGTTTGCAAAGGTGCGCTCCGGTCAGGTGCGTGTGCTCATGGGCAGCACCTTCAAAATGGGCGCGGGTATGAACGTGCAGGACAGGCTCGTGGCGCTCCACGACCTCGACTGTCCGTGGCGGCCGGGCGATCTGGAGCAGCGCAGCGGGCGCATCATCCGTCAGGGCAACCGCAACAAGGAAGTGCATATCTACCGCTATGTCACAGAATCCACCTTCGATGCCTACCTCTGGCAGACGGTGGAGAATAAGCAGAAGTTCATCTCCCAGATCATGACCTCAAAATCCCCTGTTCGCTCCTGCGAGGATGTGGACGAGACTGCTCTTTCCTACGCCGAGATCAAGGCGCTGTGCGCCGGAGACGAGCGTATCAAGGAGAAGATGGACTTGGATGTGGACGTTGCCCGCCTGAAGCTCATGAAGGCCAGCCATCAGAGCCAGCAGTTCCGTCTGGAGGACAATCTGCTCAGGCATTTCCCCGAACAGATCAGGCAGAACGAGAGCTTCGTGGAGGGCTTCACCGCCGATATGCAGACGCTCGCCGGGCATCCGCACCCTGTGGACGGCTTTGCGGGCATGGAGGTCAAGGGCGACCTTCTCACTGACAAGGACAACGCAGGCGCTGCCATTCTGGAAGCCTTCAAGGACGCAAAGGGCATGGAGCCCGTTCCCATCGGCAGCTACCGGGGCTTTTCTATGTCCCTGACCGTGGAGGACTTCGGACGGGACTTTATTCTCACCCTCAAGGGTATGTTATGCGGGCAGACCTATACGCCAAAGGCGTAAATGCCGCTGAAGAAGTGCTTCCGGGCATCAAGAATGACCTGTTGCTCGGAAAGTTTAAGCCCAGAGAAACCGATGTGGCGGCTGTCGCCCGCGCATCTCCGGAGGAGCGCCGGGAAAAAGCGGAGCAGCTCAGGGTGATCCCGGAAAAGAAGCCCAAAGCAGATAAGGAGTCTGCCCGGAGCGGCACAAAGCACCGGCAAGAGGTTTATGCGACTATCGACAAAAGCTACGAGGATATGAAGGACTCCAAGCGCGTCACGGAGGATTCGGCACTGGTAAGTCTGCGCTATACGGCGCGGAACATGGTCGAGACATGCGACGTGCTTTTTACGAACTTCCCCGGTCTATTGGAAAAGCCGGACTACAAAGATCAGGTCATTGAAATCATGCAGGAGCCAAAACAATACATTCTCAAATTGGAAGGAGAAACAGACAATGAACAGCATTAAGACACTCTACAAGCTGATGGAGGTCAGCAGCCGGGATTTGGAGATTCCCGATGCGTACCAGCGCAAGCTGAACACCGAGCGTGTGGCAAAGATCGTGGCCGGGTTCAATGAGCGTATCGCCAACGAACCGAAGGTTAGCTTTCGTGACGGTCACTATTATGTGTTTGACGGGCAACATACTATTGTGGCGCGCAAGCACATGAACGGCAACAACGACCTGCCGATCCTCTGCAAAGTGTACTATGGCATGACAGAACAGGATGAAGCGCTGCTGTTTGCTATGCAGACAGGCGATTCTGCGGCTCTTACCCCCAGCGCCAGGCTCCGCGCCAATCTTCGCGGAGAGGATAAGGCATCGGGCGAGTTCTATGCCGCCACCGAGGAAGCGGGGCTGCATATGGGCTTTGAGCGGGGCGGCGGCACGGGACGCATCCTCTGCATCAATACCGCCTTTGCGGAGTTCAGGCGCGCCGGGGCGGAGCTTTATAAGGAAGCGCTCACCATCCTGCTGGAAGCCTGGGGCGGCGACCCCGATTCCCTCCGAGCCGAGGTGATTCAGGGCATCGTCCACTTCGTGGAGCTGTACCACGGCGAGTACGACCGGGAGCGGCTCATTTACGGCCTCCGCGCCTACGAGCCCAAGTTCATCTACGCAGCGGGCAAGGCGGAAAAGGAGCTGCGGGGCGTAAAGCGCTACATCAACCTGTTCTACCGCATCTACAACGGCAGGCGCAAGCATTCGACCCTTCCCATGAAGTTCTAAGGGAAGGCAGACCGCAAGAGAAATCGTGCGGTCATTTACATACAAAAACAACGCATAGGAATGGAGGTGCGAAACATGAACTCTGAAACCACTACCACGCTATCCCAGCGTGATGCTTACAAGCTAATGCTGAAAGAGTATCCGGATGTCATGGATATCGCTCAGATGTGCCAGATACTTGATGTCAGCACGAAAACGGGGTATCGACTGATACGAGAAGGCAAAATCTGCTGCATAAAAGTAGGTCGCGCCTACCGTATCCCCAAAGCACATCTTTTTACCTACTTATGCATCGGCTGTTGACTGCATGGAGAAATAAATCCGATTGGCGGCATCCTTTCCGCATCAGTTCGAATGATTTATACTGTTCTCAGGTCAACGGCAGGTGTTGCCCACAACAAGAGAGGAGGATATCTTATTATGGTGGCAGGACACCTTCGTGAGAAAAAGGGCTATTTTTATGCCGTACTAAACTACACAGACGCACACGGAAACCGCAAAACAAAGTGGATCGCAACAGGGCTTGCGGTCAAAGGCAACAAGAAACGCGCCGAGGCGTTCTTACAGGAGCAGCGGCGCAGTTTCCAGGAAGATGTGCCGATTACAGGAGACGTTCTTTTTGCAGACTTCATGGAACAATGGCTTACGGTAATAAAGAGTTCCGTGGCGGTGACAACTTTCGCCTCATACTCCAATATGGTCAAAAAAGTAATCGTGCCGTATTTCAGAGAACGGCAGATTGCATTGCAGGAGCTGTCGGCAAAACACATCCAGGATTTTTACCTGAAGGAACTGGAACGTGTGAGCGCGTCCTCGGTTATTCATTATCACGCAAACATCCACAAGGCGTTGAAGTATGCTGTCAAGCTCGACCTAATCTCCAGTAATCCTGCCGATAAGATCGAAAGACCAAAGAAGGAGCGTTTTATGGCAAACTTTTACGATGCCGATGAAGTGAACAGGCTTTTTGAAATCTCCAAAGGCACCAAACTTGAAATCCCCATTCTCTTTGGTGCTTTCTATGGGATGCGGCGCAGCGAGACCCTCGGTATGAAATGGGATGCCATCGACTTTGAGCGCGACACAATCACCATCCGGCATACGCTTACAACCGTTGCCCTTGATGGAAAGCGTATTACGGTCGCAGAAGATCGGACGAAAAATAAGTCCAGCATGAGAACGCTGCCACTGGTTCCTTTCGTAAAGGAACGGCTTCTGGAGCTTAAAGCAGAACAGGAGGAAAACCGGCGTTTATGCGGGCGATCCTATGTGAAAGATTACACGGGCTATGTGTGTATCAATGAAATCGGAGATATCATCAAGCCTAATTATGTTTCCTGCGGATTCCCGAAGCTTCTGGAGGAACACGGATTGCGCAGAGTGCGCTATCACGATTTGAGACATAGCTGCGCCTCGCTGCTTCTCGCCAACGGCGTTCCGATGAAGCAGATTCAAGAATGGCTCGGGCACAGCGACTTCTCAACTACGGCAAACATTTACGCACACCTTGAGTACAGTTCAAAAGTTATCTCCGCAGATGCAATGCTTGCTGGCTTAGGAATAGGAAACCGGGAATAAAAAAGAGAAGCCGGCAAAACCGGCTTCTCAGGTTGGCGGAGGGTTAGGGATTCGAACCCTAGGTGCCTTGCGGCACACGACTTTTCGAGAGTCGCACCTTCGACCACTCGGACAACCCTCCAAGTTGTATCTTCACCCAATCCGCTTTGGAAAATGGGGAGAACTGATGGGGAGAACTCAAAGATTTTTTCGTTTTCGAACCCTCGAAAACCTGCATAAATCAAGACTTTTTCGGGTGGAGCGTTCCACGAAGCGATTCCGATTTCGAGTCAGCCCCGTTATGACCACTTCGATACCTCTCCGTGTATGTCAAACACGGTCAAAACATCTTGAACCTCAAAAAAGAGGGAAAACCAAAATGTTAGAACGGCGTGTTAGAACAGCGAAATATTTAGTTTTTAGAACCCGCGAAAACCCTTGAAAACAAAGGGAAACGGGTGGACGAAAAAGCCTAAGCCGCGGAGGATTTCGAGTCTTTTATGCAATTGTGACGGGGGTGCCCGGTTTGGGGTCGTTTCTGTAAGCCCCGTACCCGCCGAAAGCCGCTTGAAATCAGGCTTTTTTGCCCGGAAAGCCTTGCGGGACAGGCTTTTTTGAAAGTGGGTTCAAATCGGCATTTTTCCCGATTTTGGAGAGAAATGCGGGAAGATAGGAGAGAAAAACCGGAAGACGGCCATACACCGCAGGATAGAACTTCCAACCGACGAAAATCTTTTTTGAGGTGTTACAAATGGATGTATTCCCTGTTAACTGGGACAGCGTTCCCGAGGTGATGAACAAGGAGCAGTTCTTCCGCATCTGCCACATCAGCAAGTCCACGGCACTGCACCTGCTCAAAAGCGGCAAGGTGCCCTGCGAGTGGTCGGGCAAGAAAACCCGGTGCTATAAAATCCGAAAAGAGGATGTGAAAGCATATTTGGAGGAGCGGGCGATTTTCCCCGAACTCTACTCTGCGCCGAAGGGCTGGTACGGTACCCACTATGTGGCGAGGCTGTCCAAGGAGCTGCCCGAGGACACGCTGCGGCAGATGCACGGCTACTATGAAAAGCTGCTGCGCAAATACCCGGATGTGGTCACGGTAAAGGATGTGGTGGCCCTGACCGGCTACACCCTGACCACCGTCCACAACTGGTGCAGCCGTGGGTCACTGAAATCCTTCCAGAAGGGGCTGAAGTTCTGTATCCCGAAAATCTTTCTTGTGGATTTCTTCTGCTCCCTGACCTTTCGCTCCATCACCCGCAAAAGCCTCTGGCATATCCAGACGCTGAATGAATTCAGCAGGAAGATGAGGCGGAAGAAGTAAAAGTAACCGCCTCTGCATTTCCGTAGAGGCGGCTGCTTATCAATTAGTCATCATCTTCGTCATCCGGCCAACCGGATATGATATGTAATTCTCCTGAATCCATATCCATTGCCATATTATCTCCCATACGCATCAGCAAATCGCCGTCAGAGTCAATTGCCATATTGTCTGAGATTGTATGAGCAAAATTTCCGTCATCGTAGTCAAAAAAGTGTTTTCCCATAAATAAAACTCCTTACTCAATTCTAATGATTTCGTGATCTCTTGTTCCGTATATCCGTTTAACTTGATACAGGGATTCACCAATCCAAAATGTGATTCTGTCTCCAGCTTCTTCATTCGTTGCAATATTAGTACAGAGCAAATTGCTTTTTGCGTTTGTTCCTCCGCAAGCTGACGGCAATATATGATGAATGTTCCACCCACAATATATTTCTTGCCCATAATAGTTTACAGAGAAGTTATTGTTACCATAGCCGTCTTTACACATTAAATTCCCGTGAAAATCCTCTGCATACTGTTTGCTGCCGTAGCACTCTTCCCAAAATCGTAGAGCGTTGTATTTATTGATTTTCATTACTTTCACCTCCAATCCGGACAAAAAGTAAAACCATACACATTATGCGTGTATGGTCTCAATCTATCCGAATTGGAACTTTACACGCACAACAACCAAGACGGTCACCTAAATGACTGTCTAAGAAGTATGGTGTAAAGCTTTGATACAGCAACTGGGCCCACCTCAAAGGAGAGGAGAATCTCCCGGAGCCTATCTTGTGGGTTCTCAATGGCGTAACGAGAATTTTAATCGACATTGATAGTATCTAGGAATTACATATTTTAAGCTTGTAGAAGTTTTGAGTCCGTTGTTCTTTTCGGATTTCTCGTCGCTCCGTTATACAAGTTACTCAAATTTAACATAACCTACGCTATAAATTATATTTTGGAAAGTAAATAATGTCAATTAGAAAATCTGCGATTTAAAAATTCGCACACTCGCACCTGCCTTTCGGTTTTGGTAGACTGTAACCGAAAGGCGGGTGCGTTTTGCGTTGCAGACCTGCCGGGGAAATTTTGAGTGGGAGGATCACATATGAAATCACTATTTGAGCAGTTGGGCGGCACTTACACAAGGCAAGGCGACTACTGTCTGCCGGATGTTTGCTTACCGCCCGAAGAAGAACGGCCTATCGGCGTTTACGGGCAGCGGCGGCGAGCTTACCTGAAGGAGCACCACCGGGTGCTGTATTATAACCTGCTGGCCGCCGGGATGCTGGACGGGCACCTTGCAGACATCGAGGAGCAGGCACAGGAGCTCTTTTCTCGGATGGTAAAGCAGCACGCAGTGGCTGATGGTGTGACGGAGGCCTTGAAAGCCGATGACCCGATGGCGTGGGTGCGAAAGATGAACGGCATCTGGCATCGGGCAAATGAGGTTGTAATGCAGGAAATCGTATATGGGTAATGAACAAGCGGGGGCCGATGGCCTCCGCTTGCTTTATATACAGCTCCGGTCGAATGAAAAAGAACAATGTTCGGAACAATATCAAAAATTTCCGGAACAATGTCATTGTTCTATCGGAACTATGTCAAACTAAATTTGATATTGTTCCGGACTTTATCAGAGCAAGAGGTCAGAAGCTTTCCGGTACAAGCGCCAGTTTGTTGATTGATTCGTGTGCCCGCACTAGCGCATCATAAACTGCCAAAACATCTTCGCAGTCCCAAGTTCGCAGAGATTTTTCATCAATCACACCGGCACTTTCCTGAATGATCTTCGCAAGCTGTTCTTCATCTGCAACGGCGACAACAGCTTGAACCGCTGCATTGCTCTGTGCCTTTTTCAAATTTAGAATAAGGCTATCGATAGAACCTTTGGACTGCACCTCAAAAACATAAATCGCTTTTCCCATATTGCCGATTTTAGCTTCCCAGACAGCATCCACAACTGCGCCTGTTGCAATCTTTACTTCAGAGCGGCTGTCAAAGCCGAGCAGTTCGCCGATGGCAACCAACTTTTCCTTAATCTCATCGTGGAGAGATTTTGAATCCTTCACGGTAACAGGTTTCTTGACTTCAGGGGTAGCAGGAGATACGGGAGACTTCTTTTCAGCGAGTGGTAAAATTTCATCCCACATAAAGTAATCTACTGCTAAAAGATCATAATCATCTGCACCGGCTTTTTTGAGTTCTGCGGCGATCTTTTTTGCAATAGCACATACTTCCGCATACTTCTTTCCGGTGTACTGATAGTTGTATTTCGGCATATCGGGGATATCAAGATAGCCATAACAAAGGATAGTTGTCTTATTAAAGATTACATATTCCTGCGGGTTTGCGTATGTAAGTAACTCGCTGATAGTTGCAGGCCCCATACCCTTTATAGATTTCAAAAATACATCCCAACGCTTTTCAATAGGATTTGTACCATATAACAATTCAGCCAAATGCTTTTTTAGCGTGGCAAAACCGTTGTCGGCAATCAGCTTGTCAACAACATATTTTTTATTACCCCAAATAAGCATAGACCAAAGCTTACTGATATACTCTAAGAACTCTTCTTCAGTCATTGCAATAAGCTTGTCCTTGGTAAATGACTGATAATAGTCCTTGCGCTCCTTGCGCTCAGCCCAATTTTCTTCGTAATATGCCGCATTGGACTTCGTTTTCTTTGTAAACTCAGCTATTGCTGAATTCAATTTTTGTGCGTTCATGTTCCTTCCTCCGTTGATAACTTTACGATTTTGTCAAGCAAAGTAATAAAACCTTCAAATTCTTCTTTGGCGAAAGACATGTGCTTATCTTCAAGCCCCTTTTTGATTCTGGATGAAAGTTTTGGAAGGTTTTTAAAAGGATGATGGCTATTTTCAATAGCCTTATCCACCATTGGTTTTACTGTTTTATCCCAAGAGAAATAATCTTCTATTAAGAAATCCCCTCCAGTAACTCCTGTTTTATAAGGGATAAAACTTACAGTTAGATTGTTTTGCTTTACATCATCATAATGAGCAATGGATTCATCCGAAGTAGTCAAGTTCAAAAGTGTCGCTGCTCCTGTTTGCCCCTCATTATCTCTATCAAAAAACACAATAACCTTTTTGCTATTAGGAATGACCTCAAGCAAATCTGTAATAAAGAATTGCATATTATCAGCCCCGCCGGCACTCATAAAATCAACTTGTAGTTGATCATACGAAGGATTATCATTTTTGAGCAAATCTATAGCCCGTTTAACATATTTAACATCTGTTTTACCCTCAAATACGACCAGTGGTCTGTTGGATTTCAACATCATTCCTTGACCAATGACATCCCAAGATGTTCCCGTCAAATGTTTAATCTTATCAATTTTTTCTTCTGTTAAAAGCGTTGATTTTCCACCTTCGTGATCTAACATCAGCAATTCCTTCTCATTAGCTAGTTGAGCAAGAATTGGAGAATGTGTCGCAACAACCATTTGACGATCAAATTTGCAATATTCGGCAAAAAGATTGTATATCTGTTGCTTACGTCCTTCATGAATATTTGCATCAGGCTCATCAAAGAGGATTAATGAATTTTCATCGGCAACAAAAGATAAGACTGATCTGATCAAAATTAGTTTCTTCTCGCCTTCGCTTAAATCTTTTGCCGAAAAACCATTGTAGATTAATTCAATATTCTTAATTACCTTTTTGTCTTTAGGCATATATGCCTGAACGAAGTAATCAAACAACTGTTTTTCGTAATAATTGAACTCTTCGGGCTTATTGTTAAGAAATTTTGCATCTACAAACATATAAAAATTCTTCACCGCGGCAAAATCTTCGAAAACCTGCACCCCATATGTATCAAATATGTTTTCCTTAGTCATTGCGTATAGGTAAATCGGTTCTCCTTCAGAACCTTTGCTATGTTCTGAGAAGAGATTTACAGATTGCAAGAATGATTTTAACAATTCTGATTTACAGTGGCGTTCAACATTTTGGGTGTAAAATAATAGGATATTATCTACGGTGTCTCTACCAATGGTTTCTCTTAAAAATTGCTTATCATCTTCAGCGGTGCTATAAACGAGTGAAAGCAACGCAATATCCCAGTAATACTTGTTTATGTAATACATTTTGGGGGATAGGGTATTACTTGTACCTGCATTTATATCTCTTGTGAACTTTAAATAGAATGGCTCATAATAATTGTGCCACCAACGTTTATCCTCCCCGCTATACAAAGCTATAACATTAGTGGGTAATAAACCTCGTAAAGCAAGTTCCTTAACGGCAATTACTTTTCCATCCACATAGTATTGGCATCGGTATATTGTTTGCTCTAATTTAACTTCTTTTCCTTTTATCTCATAGGTCAATGAATATACAAACTTGTGAATGGCTTTAGCAGAATAGGCATTGACAAAAATACCACTTATAGCCTCTAAAACATTGCTTTTTCCTGAACCATTATTACCAATTAGGATAGATAAACCTTTACCTGATTCAAAATCAACTGTAAAATCTATTAAATTTTTATACTTTTTAATTTGTAATTTTTTGAGTTTCACCGAAAACGGCCTCCTCAAATTCTTTTTTTGCTTGTTCACATATATTTGTTGCTTTTATGTGTAGTTCCTTAATTTGTGTTCTAATCTCAATCACCTTTTTAACTACAGTTTCTTGAGTTGTAACATTAGGATCTTCAGAGCGTAATGGTAAAAGGGGTAATGTCAAAGCTTCTAAAAAATCCGTACCTATACGTTGTTGACCAGCTGAGCCTGTAAAATAACTCATAGCAACTTCACGTACTCTCTTAGATCTCATAAAACAATGTATATACTCCGGAATGGCATTTTGGGTTGCTCTAAAAACATGAAACTCTGTAGAACCATATCCATAACCGTTTTTTAGATTGGTGGCTACTGCACACTTCCCGTTTTGCATACACGGCGTTATCTTTGCCCAAATGACATCATTTTCCTGAAAAGATGTATATCCTTTACTATTCGTTGACTTCCCGTTTTTGTGCTTTATAATTTCTCCATATATGTCGGACACACATTCCATGGGTATAAATGAAACATCTTCGATATCATCTGGGTATATTGTTTTAGGGTTAATCTCACAGTAAAACTCCAAGGGCATATTTTTATATGCCGTTGACTTAAATAATTCCTGTGGTTTAATTGGGTTGCTGTTTATTTTTGCTCCCCAGCCAATAAGATCTTTCAATGTTGTAGTTGATATTAATCCCTGCGTACTGCGATCTTGCTCTGCAATAGGTTTTATATGCAACAAATTGAATAAGCATAAATCTATTGAATTACTGAGTTCATATGCTTTATTTGTAGCACTATTTGCGTCACAAATCCCCTTGTTATATCTATCGACTATTTGTTTCTGCTTGATCACAGCTGGCATTGGTATTTTGTAATTCAGAAATCTATCTTCCTGTAAATACAAACGATTGCCACTACCATTACTACAATCCTGCCAAGCTTGTACAAATACGTTAGAAGATAATAATAAAATCAAATAGTCAATATTTGCGATTTCGGGATTCACATCATAAACCCAAAAATTACCGGTAATAATAGCGCCATCTGCTTCAGGAGGAACAATGCCAAATGCACCGTTTCGAGCGTCGATTTTTGACACTGCTAACTGACCAGCCTTTACATAGTACTGTTTCTTGGTTTTGATATCTTTTCCTAAAACCTCATCTCTGACAAAAACACCACCGCAATTTGTTTTGATTGTAATACGCATGTATCTTTTGTCATCTTCAACAACCATTTGATCTTTTCGGCGTGTTATTGCTTTTCCTATTCTTTTTAACTCAAAAGATGAATTAATCGAGGTGGAACTAAAGAATTGTTTTATATTCCAATCGATGGTTTGGCTAAATAAAATAGAGGACAACACTGAATTTGTATTTACCACTTTAGTTCAACCTCCTTACCATCGCTGGTACGGAAAAGCCTTCCTTGCGAATTTATGATATAGGAAACAACGCTATTGGCTTCGTTCCATAGCTTCTTTGCAATTCTATATTCTTTATATTCATCTTGAAGGGTAGGAAGCTGATTGCCTGCGGAAACAGCACCTGTAGAAGTAATGCCCGCATCCTCAACCATAGCTATAGGAATTTCGTAATCGAAGTATTCTTTGGTGAGCGGTTTAGCTTCTTCGATGATAGCCTTTTCAAGATCTCTAAGTTCTTTTTCTGCTACTGCAATGAGCGCTTTAACCTTAAGTTTCTTGGATTTTTCTTCGACTATTTTTTCTTGCAAAGCTTTTATTTGGCCGATGTACTTCTGCCTAATTTCTTTTTCTGCCCTTGTTTTTGCACCTAAGTACTGAAGCTCTTCTTCTTCGGTAAAACGCTTGAAGAAAACAAGGCTGGGTTTTACTGTGGCACCGGCAGCGATAAATACATCTTGGGGGATTGAACAAATCAAAATGATTTTAGCCTTACCTTCAAAATACTCACGAATTTTCTGAAGGTTTGATGTGTTAAGCACACCTTCAGGCAAAACCATACCCATACGGCCACCTTTTTTAAGCAGTCTCAGACAACGTTCCATAAAGAGAACTTCGGTAAGACCGGACATGGAACCTACGTCGTACAATGAAAGCAAGGACTTACCAATGTTGTCATTTACCTGCTTAAGTGCTTTTTCATAAGCTTCGCCGTATTTTTCTTTATATTTTGCGATTAAAGCTTCATCGGTAAATTTATCTGCTTCGGTAATTTTTTGGGATTTATCAATTCTCGCACCAAAAGGAGGATTGGTTAATATAACGTCGAAACGCTCTTCAAAAATACCGTTAACATTCAGCAAGCCATCGTGATGATGAACGCCACCGTGTCCATCGCCGTGCATAATCATATTCATTTTTGATGTTCTTGCCATACGAGGGTTAGCATCTGTCCCATAAATGCAATTTCGTGACAGATTATACATACGACTACCTTCTACTTGGGTATCAAGTTCTTTGTTAAGTGTGGATTGCATAGCTTCGATGCGTTCGTTGATAACTACCTGTTCCTTTTCGGACAGTGAATCGTAGTTCTCTCCTTCAATAACGGAACGCAATTCGGATTTAGCTTTCTTTACGTCTTCCTCGATTTTTTCACGCATATATTCGAATGCTTTGATTAAGAAGCCGCCACTACCGCAAGTAGGATCGCATACAGTTTCATTCTCTTTGGGATCCAGAATGTGTGTCATAAAATCAACTATAGTACGAGGCGTAAAGTACTGACCTAATTCGCCACGGAAAGTAGTACCCAAGAACTGTTCAAAGGCTATACCCTTAACATCATCCTGTGTGTCGGAAAGGTTATAGGTTTCAAGTTTTTCGAGAATTTGCTCAAAACTGTTTTGTCTAATTTTGATGATTTCGTTTTCCTCAAAAAGTTGGTCATCCTTAAACTCTTCCTTGGTGTTGTAAAACAAGAATTGCATATAAGGAAGGTCTTTGGGAGTTCCTTTCAGGCTTGGACGAATCTCTTTTTCGAACCATTTTTCTTTTTCTTCAAACTCATTTTTCGTAAAAACTTTTGCACCACGCTGCTCACGCTCGTATTTGATTTTCATAAAGAGAATTTTGCTGATTTCATCAAATGCAGCTTCGGGAGAAAGCTTATCATTATTACGAATAATGTTATGGCAAGTGCGAAGAATCTTTGTAAAATCATCTCTCGTAAATGTTTTAGTTTTGGAAAGAATATCTTTTACTTTTTTATCATTCAGTGCTTCTTCAGCGGTAGGAATAGCAACAACCTCTACTAACTCCTTGGGAAGATAATCTTTGTCAACGTTAAAGTATTTTGTTTCTTTTTCGTTAGTGGTTACAAAGAAACTTGCACCAGCCCAAGAAGCATAATTGTATCCCTGATAATAATCTTCTTCACGAATACGAACATTTTCCGCTTTACATTCAACAACAATAAAAGCGGCTTTGCTTTCGATTTTATCCTGTTTTGATTTCCAAATAACAATATCTGCACGTGCTTTGCCTTGACCACGTTGAGAGTTATTGACCTTAATTTCTTGTGCCATTTGGTCAAGAGAATATCCATAGTCCTCTACAAGGATTTTTATGTATTCTTGGCGTACTTTCTCTTCGGGAGTTTCAATATGCCAAGAATCAGCTAACGGGCAAAAGATTTTTCCGTTTTCTCTTTTAATCTTTAATGTGCTCATAATAAAGCCTCCGTTTTTTGTTGTCCCTCAAGCATCAACAAATTTCGCATAAAAAATGCCATGAATATGGGCTTGAGGAAAGGATATATGCGGGATAACAAGATTAAATCGCTCATGTCCTAAGCCAAAACTTCCCATTTGCCGTAGCGTTTGCCGTCAACTCTACGGAGATAGTGCTTCTCTTTCAGAGAGTCTGTAATGCGCTTTATACTTCTGACGGATTTTCCTGTTTGTTCTGCAAGCTCGGTTTGCTTAACAGACGGGTTCTTTTTTATTAAATCTAACACGGCAAGTTCTTCTAAAGTGCATTTCAAAGTGTCAATTTGGCACTTTGGCGTTTCGCTTTTGGCACTTTGGGAAATGTTTTCATCCACAAAATCAACATGCATATAGCGGTTCTTCAGGTCATGATTTGTACCGAGCAGAAGGTTTGAGAAAAACATTTCCAAGAATTTTGTGGTGGCGTGAACGCCCTTTTGCAGATTCGTATAGTTCGCTCGAACCAGGGCGTTGCGGAAGTACCACGAATTCTTTTCAAAGGCGTCGTTGTTCACACGGAAGCCGAAGGTTTTCATATATTTGATCATAAAGACGGCGGTGGCACGGGTATTTCCCTCGCCGAAGGGATGGATTTGCCAAATGCCCGAAGCGAATTTTGCCAAATGTTTCACCGCTGCATCTACGGACAAACCCTCATAGGAGAACTGTTTTTCAGTGGCAAAATCGTAATCCAGAGTATCCTTGATACTGTTCCAGTCCGCATAGATCACGGTGTCGCCGTTCAACACCCACTCTTTCTTGGTGATGTTGTACTGACGAATCTGCCCGGCGTGACTGAACACGCCTTCAAACAGTCTGCGGTGGATGGAGAGCCACTCGGCAGGTGAGAATTGGAAGGCTTTTTCGCCCAACAACTTTGCGATTCTGGCAGAGACAATATCTGCTTCTTTGGTTTCGTTCTCTATTTCGGTGCGGGTGGTACGCTGCTCATAATAGCTATGAATGCGCTGCTGGGCTTCATCGATAGTGATTTTACCCTCAATGTGATCTTTGGCCGTATCCAGCAGATAGGCAGAGGTATTCAGCCCATCCACCGCCTGCAAGCCGATAGCAGTCTGCCACGCTTCACTTTTTTCGGCTCGGTCGGGTTCGCCCTGCTTGATATATTCTTCCAGTTCAAATTGCCAATTCTGATCGGGCATATCTGCACCTCATTCCTTACTCAAATCTTCTGCCTTGAAGGTCGTGTACCCTTCGTAATAGTAGCTGTGGTCGATGCCCTTCATATACACCTCACGGCTGCCCACCTCGTCGGTCAGCGCCGCTTTCAGAAGCACCTTGATCTCCACATCCTTGATGGGGCTGCGCTCCATTGCAAGGAGATAATCCTCTTTATCCACCTTGCTCCAGTCCACGACCTTGCCGATTTCTGTTCTTAGGATATGGTCGAGCCAGATGCGAGTACTACGCCCATTGCCCTCCCGAAAGGGGTGGGCAATATTCATTTCCACATATTTTTCGATGATCTCGTCAAAGGTGGACTGTGGCATCTTGTCGATGTTGGCCAGTGCCGCCTCCAGATACATCAGCGGCGCAAAGCGGAAATTGCCTTTTGCTAGGTTCACCGTGCGCAGCTCACCGGCGAAGTCGTAAATATCTTCAAACAGATATTTGTGAATTGCCTGCAAGGTCGAGAATTTACCTGCTGGCAGGGCATCAAGCACGCCGTTTTCAAACAGTTCTACCGCCTTTTTCTTGCTGATGCGTTCTTCTTCACGGGCAAGATCAGCGGAGCTTGTCAGCCCCAATTTATTTTCCAGTGCCATATCGCACCTCCAAAATAATTACTTATCCGCCGCCACGCCGGACTTCATCCAAGCGTCTACTTCACTGACCTTGAATTTCCAAAGGCGGCCTATTTTCGCAGCGGGCATATTTCTTTTCTCTATCCAAGCGAGCACCGTATCACGGCTGACGCCGAGGTATTCGCAAATCTCTTTCATTGAGTACCAGCGTTCGATGGTCGGTTCCATTAAAATGTCCTCACTTTCAGGCGGTTTCCGATAGCTATAATTATACAATTTAAGTATATCACGGCGATGCCGATTTATCAAGGATTATTACGGATTTACGAGGGATTCAGAAGAAAATCTTATAATTAAAAGTGAAAGGTTTCCCCGCTCAGTTTACTGATTTGAGCGGAGAAACCTTTTTTGCTGAGAATTTCAAATTGTTCCCGAAAACACCCCCACAAACGGTGCCCCTTATTCAGAGTAAGTGAAGGGAGAAATATTTTTGTGGGGAATTTTGAAAAGTACCCTGCCAAATGGCACCCCTTATTCAGAGTAAGTAGAGGGACCTTTTGAAAAGTTGAGAGAATTTTTCAAATTACTTTGCCAAAATCTCAAAAAATTTCCCAATTGGTTAGTAGGAGGGGCACTTAAAAAATTTTTCTAAAGCCCATTTGTTATTTGCCAGAAAAGTTCCCAGTTGATTAGTGGGAGGGGCGCTTAAAAATATTCTTCAAAATTCTTTTTATTTTTGCCGGAAAAATTCCCAATTAAGTAGTAGAGGGGTTCGCAGAAAAATTCTCAAAAGTTTTTTCGTTCAAATCCGAAAAAAGTTCCCAGTTGGTTACTGGAGAGGATTTGAAAGAAATTTTTCAAAATTACTTCGTACAAATCAAAAAAATTTTCCCAGTTGATTAGTGAGGGGGTTAAAAAACAGCCCTTCTCGCTGGCTACCTGTTGAGGGGACTGTCTCCCTGTGTACCTTGAAAAATGAATCGCCGCCTCCAAAGGATATGCTTCCGGCAAGTGACGCCACGACTTCCCGATAATTCAGGGCTCCCGCAAAATCGAAGATTTTGTGGGAAGAGGAGCAGCAGTGAAACGAATGAGCTTTCGCACGAGTGCGGAAGCAAATGATATGGAACTTGCTGCGACGAGAGCGCACCAAAGAAGCGATACGCCGTGGTGAGACTCCGGGGCAGGAACGATACAGATGAGCGGCAGCAAGCAAAAATTACCGCAGAAATGCGGCTTCAGAACAAGCAAAGGAGGTTCAAACCTATGAAGAAAGGAGAGCTCAGAGAGCTTTATCAGATGATGTTTTCGGAATACCCGGACATTGTGACCGTTAAAGAGCTTCGGGAGATGCTGGGCATCAGCCGCAAGCTGGCCTACAAGCTGATCGACTATGGGTACATCCACGCCGTGAAGATCGGCACGACGCTAAAAATTCCGAAAATCAGCGTCATCAACTATGTGATGGAGAAGGAGGTGAAGAAAGTTGGATGAGATTAAGCGCCTGATGCCCGCCCAAAGGGCACGCTGTAACCGGCTGATCCGGCGGCTGTGCGCCAACTATGATGGCGGCAACTGCCTGCCGCTGGACGACGGCGAGGGCTGCGTGTGCGCGCAGATGATTTCCTATTCGCTGCTGTGCAAGTACTTCCGACGGGCGGTTCTGCCCGCCGACAAGGTACTCTGCGCCGATATTTACCGGCAGCGTACACGGACCTGCGAACGGTGCGGAAAGCCCTTTGCACCCGGCAGCAACCGGCAGAAATACTGCCCGGAATGCGGGCGCTCCATCCGGCGCAAGCAGAAGGCGGACTCTGCCAGACGGCGGCGCAGCGTCGAACATTAAGCGCCGGAAAAGCCTTGATTTCCGGGGCTTTTTTGAGGGCAAAGCGGGTGCGGGTGGCCGTTTCCATCTGCACCTGTCAAAATCCATTTCTAACATTCTACAAAGGAGAAATTTCTATGGGTAACAAACTGAAAACCGTGGACGCAGAGACCTTGCTGTCCACGCCGATGAGCAAGACGATGTTCATCGTAGACGGCCTTATTTCGCAGGGTGTCAATGTCATCAGCGGTGCCAGCAAGATCGGCAAAAGCTGGCTGATGCTGTGGCTGGGGCTGCAAGTGGCGCAGGGAAACTCTATTTGGGGGCTGCCTACACTGCAATGCGATGTGCTCTATCTGAGCCTTGAGGATACCCAGCGCCGCATCAAAGACCGGCTCTACAATCTTACCGACAGCGCCCCGGACAACTTGTATTTCGCCGTGACCTCCGGGCTGATCGGCGGCGGGCTGGAGGAGCAGATCACGGATTTCCTGACCGAGCATCCCGCCACCAAGCTGGTCATCATTGACACGCTGCAAAAGGTGCGGGACTCCAAAGGCAGCGCCGGAAAAGCGGGAATGTACGGCAACGACTACGACGATATTTCCTCCATTAAGCGCATTGCCGACGGCTTCAACATCGCCGTTTTGCTGGTGCATCACCTGCGAAAGCTGCAAGACAGCGACGATCCCTTTAACGATGTCAGCGGCTCTACCGGCATCATCGGCGCTGCGGACACCAACTTTATTCTGCGCCGCAAGCGCAGCGGAAACGCCGCTACGCTGCTGGTCAGTGGGCGGGATGTGGAATATCAGGAACTGACCTTGCAGTTTAACGACCTTGTCTGGGAGCTGGTGGAGCGCAAGAACAGCGAGGATATTCACAAGGCGGAGCTGCCGAAATTTCTGTTTCGGGTGGTGGACTTTATGGAGTGCCGTACCGAATGGGTAGGCACGGCCACGGAGTTGCTGACCGAAATGAAGGAGCAGGAGGTCACGCCCAATATGGTCACAAAGTATCTCGGCCAGTTCGCCTATGAGGTGCTGGAGCCGCTGGGCATCGAGTACCGCACCAAGCGCACAGGCAAAAGCCGGCTCATCAAATTTCAGCGCCGTGACGGCGATGACGCAAATGACGCCGGAATCGCTATATAAGGAAATCCCCGTCACAACCGTCATTGCCGTCACAAACCGAAGAAAGGGGGTGAACAAATGCGCAGCAAAAACTACGGGATCAATGTCCGTGTGACCGAGCAGGAGAAGCAGAAGCTGCTGGAAAATGCCCGGTTCTGCTCTCTGACGCTGTCGGAATACTTGCGGCGGCTGGGGCTTGGGAAAGAGGTCAAAGCGGCCATCACGGAGCGGGATTACCACCTGTTTCGGATGCTGAACGGCTTGAAAAAGGAGCTCCCACAGCTTCAGAAAGAGGAAATTATAAGCAGGCTGGAAGCAGTTTTGAATGAATTAAAGTAAGCGAGAATTACGCCTGCGCAGTCTAAGCGAGCAGACTGTTTGTACTCCTAAAGTTCAAACAGTTCCACTGCCGCCGATGCCTGCGTCATCTGAGCGAGCAGTGCGTTTTTACTCCCAGCAGGGCCGGAGCGCAAAAACACTCGTTAGGGCGTGCCCTAAGACCCCGAAAGAAAAAACTATGAAAGTGAGGACAACACAATGAGAAAATCTGATTTTACTTTACCGACACTGGACGACCTGTTCTCCACGCAGGCGGAACGGGACGACGCCAAGCTGGAGAGGGTGCGGAATATTCCACTGGCCGAGCTGCACCCGTTCAAGGGTCACCCCTTCAAGGTGCAGAACAACGAGGAGATGCAGCGGATGATCGAGAGTATCCGCAAGGTGGGGGCCATCACCCCGGCACTGGCAAGGCCGCTGCCTGACGGCGGCTATGAGCTGATCTCAGGCCACCGGCGGCTGGCAGCGTGTCAGGTGCTGGGCGTCGAGACGATGCCCGTCATCGTCCGGGAGCTGTCTGACGATGAAGCGGTGATCGCAATGGTGGATGCCAACTTGCAGCGGGAGACTATCCTGCCCAGCGAAAAGGCGTTCGCCTACAAGATGAAGCTGGATGCCATCAAGCATCAAGGTGTCACTTCTGCCCAAGTTGGGCAGAAGCTACTCAGTGTAGAAAAAGTCGCTGACGATGCCGGCGAAAGCCGTAATCAAATTAAAAGATATATTCGCCTGACCTACCTGATTCCCGAGCTGCTTTCGATGGTGGACGACGGCAAGATCGCCTTCAACCCGGCGGTGGAGCTTTCCTACTTAGACTCGTATCAGCAGCGGGCGGTGCTGGACGCGATGGCGCTGAACGACTGCACCCCGTCCCACGCCCAGAGCATCCGCCTGAAAAAGCTGGCGCAGGAGGGCTTGCTGGATGACCAGATAGTCTACGCCGTGCTGGCGGAGACGAAACCAAACCAGCAGGAGCAGCTGAAATTCAAACGGGAGGAGCTGCGGAAATACTTCCCCTCCGGCTACACCGAGGAGCAGATGCGCCGGGACATCATCAAGGGGTTGGAATTGCTGAAGCGGCAGAGAGAACGGAACCGGGATGCCCGCTGATTCGTATTGATGCGGCTGTAATCAAACAAATCGCAGAATAGAGAGAACTCCAAACCGATGGTATACTGATGCTGTCGGTTTGGAGTTCTGTTCTGCAAATACAAAGGACAGGAGGAAATGAAATTGGTAGGGTTATGCTCTTTCAGATGCTCTCGGTGCATCTGCCCATATTTTCCGATAGGGCGTTCCTCATTGGGAAGCTTCAGATCCGGGATGTAGTAATCACCAGCCAATATATATTCAATATTGTTGATACTCTTTTTGTTTTCCATAAACTTGACCTCGATCTCAAAATTTTTGTCACATCGAGACTCACTGGTGTAGTAGTGGTGTAGTAGCACTACCTTCAAGCCTGAAAAACCTTAATATTACAGGGGATTTTAGAGATTTCTGCAAATAATGCCGTGACACACAAAAAGTGGTTTTGCCAAAACGCAATTCCTCTTATTAGAAATATAAAAATCCGGAATGGAAGCCGCTGCTTATCGGGCGGCCGTGTTCTCCACCATCAGCCTGCGGCGGTCACGCTCCAGATAGATCAAATGGATCAGGAAGGTCAGGAGCCAGCTGACCGGATAGGACCAGTACATGCTCTCCACGGTGCCAACCGCTTCAAACACGGTGTACCGCCAGACCACCCGCAGCAGACACGCGCCGATGAGGGTGGTGACGGTGGGATTCATGGAGTGGCCCAGTCCCCGGAGAGTGCCGCAGGCCGTTTCCATCAGGCCGCCGACCCACTGGAACCGGCTGAGGGCCAGAACCCGGACCACACCGGCGGCGATGACCGCGTCATAGGCCGGATCGGTGGACTGGACGTACAGTCCCAGCAGGGGCGCCTGAAAGATCTGGGCCAGTGTGCACAGCACAATGCCCAGCCCTGTTGTCAGGGCCAGATTGATCCGAAAGACCCGCACGGCCCGGCGGGGATCGGAGGCCCCGATGCTCTGGCCGGTGAAGGTGATGGCGGACTGGTAGAAGGTGTTCAGCGCAGTGTGGATGAAGTTCTCAATGCCAGAGGCGGCGGAGCTGCCCGCCATGACCACGGAGCCGAAGGAGTTGATGGCGGATTGGATCATCACGTTTGAAGCGGAGAAGAGAACGCCCTGCAGCCCGGCAGAGAAGCCCAGCCGCAGCATCTGGCCCGTCCGGTCCGGATACAGCCGGAGCTTCCGCAGCTCCAGACGGCACGGCCCCCGGAAGGTACACAGGCGGACCGTCACCAGCACTGCGGAGAGGAGCTGAGAGACAGAGGTGGCAATGGCCACGCCGGCCACGTCCAGATGGATGACCACCACTAACAGCAGATTCAGCGCGACGTTCAGCGCGCCGGAGACGATCATGAACAGCAGGGGATAAAAGGTGTCGCCCACCGCCCGCAGCAGGGCACTGCCGAAGTTGTAGACCACCAGAGCGGGGACGCCTAAGAAGTAGATCCGCAGATATAGCACCGACAGGGGCAGAACATCCTCCGGGGCGTCCGCCCAGCGCAGCAGGGGGGTGGAGAGCAGAAGCCCGCACACGCAGGCCAGCAGTCCGAGAATAACGCTCAGCAAGGCGGCGCAGTGTACCGTCCGGAACAGACCCCTGTCATCCTGGGCGCCAAAGTCCCGGGCGGCCATGTAGTTCGCGCCGATGGAGACGCCGTTGAACAGCGTGATGATGAGGAAAATGATAGAGGTGGTGGAACCGACGGCCGCCAGAGAAGCGTGGCCCGCATAGCGGCCCACGATGATGGAATCCGCCGTGTTGTACGCCAGCTGCAAGATCCCCGTCAGCATCAGCGGAATGGAAAAGCGAAGAATAGCGGGAAGCAGAGGCGCTTCCCGGGAATACCCAGTTTGTTTCAACATGTTTCCTCCCATTCGATCCGGCGGATGCCGAAGCTCCGCCAGTTAAAGATGAGTATTGCAGAAAGGTCGGAGCTTGTCAATAGCCGGGGCAAGAGGGGGAAGCGCCGCAGAAATGGCCGTATCGGCAGATGAACGCCGCATTGACAGGAACGGGCGCGGCCCCTATAATTGTCCGTGAGAGAAATACAACCGGAAAATCGGAAGTTTGTGAAGGAGGTCCTATGAGACTGATTCGTGCGAAAAATTATGATGACATGAGCCTGAAGGCGGCGAACATCATCGCCGCGCAGGTGTCCCTGAATCCCAAGAGCGTGCTGGGCCTTGCCACCGGCTCCACCCCCATCGGCACCTACCGCCATTTGGTTGAGTGGTATCAGAAGGGCGAACTGGATTTCGGGAAGGCGGTTTCCATCAACCTGGACGAATACTGCGGCCTGTCCGGGGAGCATCCCCAGAGCTACCGCCGGTTCATGCGGGAGAATCTGTTCGACCATATCAATATCCCGGCGGACAGAAGCTTCCTGCCGGACGGCACCCAGACCGACAGCACTTTGGAGTGCGCCCGGTATGACCGGATCATTGAGGAGCATAACGGCATCGATCTTCAGCTGCTGGGTATCGGCCGCAACGCCCACATCGGCTTCAACGAGCCGGACAGCTGCTTTGCCTGCGGCACCCATCAGGTGACCCTGACGGAGAGCACCATCGCCGCCAACACCCGCTTCTTTGAAAATGAGGCGCAGGTGCCCCGGCAGGCGTACTCCATGGGTATGCAGGCCATTATGCAGGCCAAGCGGGTCCTGCTGATCGCCAGCGGCGCGGACAAGGCGGAGGCCATCCGGAACAGCTTCTTCGGCCCCGTGACGCCTCAGGTCCCGGCGTCGATCCTGCAGCTCCACCGGGATGTCATCGTCATCGCCGATGAGGCTGCTCTGGCGGACTGCCCGGCAGAGGCGTAAGTGAATCACTGCCCGTTAAGAGGGCGGTAAACATATAGAGCTTCCCGGCCGGCAGTCACGAACTGCCGGCCGTTTTTTCATGCGGACGCTGTTGCGCACAGGCGTGAGCCGTGGGAAACACCGTGTCACCGGCGGCGGTGGATGCCTTGCGCACCGCTGCTTGTACCTGCGGATAGAGCGCCATGCTCCTAATGCAAAACAGTAAACTGACCGTTGAATTATTCTTTACATTTCCCATATGGGTATGGTACAATACCACCGGAATCAGGAGACACGAGTGGACCTTTTATCCAAAAGGAGCAAACTACGGCAGAACTGATTAACATTAAAATCAAGCGCTGACAGAGTGCATTGAGGACAATCTCATCCGGTATATTCTGGATGAACGGCTGGCGGTGGGCGCAAAGCTGCCCAATGAATATGAGCTGGCGGACCGGTTCGGCGTCAGCCGGGGAACGATCCGGGAAGCGGCTGAAGCTGCTGGTTTACGAGGCCATCAACGGCCTTGCCAGATGGTCGCCAGCACACTGGTGTTCGGTGTACTGAAGCTGGCCGGCTGATTAGGAGGATTTCTATGGCAAAAATCATCGCACCTGTTGTCACGATCTTCAACGAAGAGGAAAAGCCCGACTACGCAGGCAACAAAAAGGTTATCGATTTCCTGATCGAGGGCGGGCTGGACGGCATTCTTGTGCTGGGCTCCGCCGGAGAATTTCCGGATCTGAACGAGCAGGAGCGTCTGGACTTCTTCCGCTTCTATGCGGAGTATGTCAACGGACGGGTGGAGCCGCTGGCCGGCACCGGCTGCATCCGCTACGCCGATACGCTGGCCCTGTCCAACGCGGTGTATGAGCTGGGCTACACGCCCATGGTCATCAGCCCCTACTATTTCGAGATGGATCAGGAAAAGCTGTTCGTCTACTATGACCGTCTGGCCAAGGACGTGAAGGGGGACCTGTATCTTTACAACTTCCCGCCCCGCACCGGACATTCCATCGCTCCGGAGACGATCCGCCGCCTGATCGATGCGAATCCCAACATCATCGGACTGAAGGATTCCGTGTCCACCCCCGGCCACACCAATATGGTGTCCCGGGCGGTAGAGGGGAAGCCCTTCACCGTCTACTCCGGCTTTGACGACCAGTTCCTCAGCAACATCGCCAACAACGGGGGCGGCGGGTGCATCGGTGCGCTGTCTATCATCGTGCCGGAGATCTGGAGCAGTCTGGTGAAGGCTGCCAACGAAAAGGACTTTGATCGCACCTTCGCCCTGTACCACCTGATCCAGAAGCTGATGCCCATTTACGATATGGACACCAACTGTTCCCTGATCCTCAAAAAGCTGCTGGTGCACCGGGGACTGGAGATCAGCGACCGGGCTGTTTGCCCCTTCAACCAGATGAACGCCGCCATCTATCAGAGCGCCGCAGATCTGCTGGACAGCGTGTTGGCTGAATACCGGTCCATGCGCTGACGGGGAAACCGATTCAAGGCTAGCCCTCAGCCGACAAATACAGTACTATGAAAGGGCAGGGCCGGACAGAAATTTCTGTCCGGC
>OGFJ01000313.1_pt1 | contig 48283 bp, 50 predicted proteins | sample 1570861 | NCBI WGS metagenome assembly OGFJ01 (sample SAMEA2582060, study PRJEB24529) | metagenome | biome: Human gut stool | place: China | collected 2011
CAATCCATATAGATATAACAGAGATAATACTATTACAAAATCCGTTCAAATTATTAATTACGTATAACTTGATATCCTCATAATTACTTATATCGTCATCTTTTTCTATATAAATATGTCTTTTTATTAAAAACACTTTTGTAATTAATTTATAGATATATCTATATAATAAAATAACAATAAAACTCAAGAATATAACACCGATACTAACAATTACACAAGTTTCAAATATATATTTCGAATTTATAGTAAATGCTGTATCAATTATCGCCTTTAAATTTGCTATAATAATATATATACCTAATAATAAAATCATATATAATACCAAGCCAAATAAAAAATATATTTTACATTCATTTAGCAAAGACATAATAAATCTAATTAAGCTGCTTTTTCTAAATTTAACAAATTGTGCATAATTAAATTCTTTAATTTTATATTTACATCGAATTTTGTTATCGTATGATTGATCATAACATCTTAAATTATTATTAACATCTACAATCAATCCACGTTTGTCACAAATACTATTATCCTTTTTTAAAATAATTCCCATTTTTTTTAATAATTCTTCATTTTCTAAGTAATCATACTGATTTTGAAATATCATTTTATATTTTTTTGATATTAAATTATTTAAATATAAGCACTCAATTATCTCACTTACTCTATTAACTTTCATATAAACAATCCTGTTTTTCTTTTTTTATCCATTCCATGAACACTTCAAAATCAAAACCATTTTCTTTAGTCCAACTATAATTGCTTTTAATTTCTCCATTTTTTATTGATATAAATGCTGGCGTCCCTTTAATATTATATGTAGATTTAAAATCATTCCATTTTGATTTATTTTCATGGATAATAGTAATATTCATATATAATATTTTTTTTAGACTGCTATCCTCCTCTATATTACTAATCAATCTATCATCTAAAAGTTCACAGTCCGAGCATGTTGGTCTACCTACATAAACAATAAATGTGTCTTTATTCTTGATTTTATTTTTAAATGTATCAATTGTTATTGAATCTAAATAATCATAAATTTTAGGATATGATTCACTTATTTTGTTTTCATTTTTACAAGCACATATATTGAATAAAATAAATAACATCATTATAACATTTAATGATTTTCTACATAGATTCATTATCTATTCCCCCTTTTTAATTAATTTTAAATTTTTAAAATAAAAAATATTTGCATCCTCCAAATCTAAACTTTGATGTGTAATAAATAATTTCAAAATGTCATAATTTTTTAATTTATCTAATATTAATCTCTTATTTTTTAAATCTATATTTGAAAATGTTTCATCAAATATTATTAAACTAGGATTTTTTAATATTGCATGCGCTATTAACAACCTTTGTTTTTGTCCCAAAGAAATATTCATACCATCATCTGAAATGCAGTAATTGAATTGATTTGGTAGTCTTTCTATTACATCCAATATATTTAAGTCACTACATACTTTTATAATTTCTCTCATAGGAATTTTTTTGCCATCCGTTAAAAAATTTATAATGCTAGTTTCCCTAATAGTAGAAATATTTGATAAATAAATAATTTCATTTCTAATACTTTTATTATTAATATTATCAATGCATATATTATTTAAATAAATACGCCCTGTATAATTTTCGTTAATTCCTATCAAAGTTCTAACTAAGCTACTCTTTCCACATCCACTTTCACCATATAGAACTACATTCTTAGAGTTTTGAAATAAATCTAAATTGATATCTTTTAATAATATATTTGCTTCATAAGACAATGAAAAGTTTTGAAATTCAATACTTTTTATTTTTTCGTTAAATACAAATAAACTATCATCTTCATTATCTATTTCAAATTCATTTAGTATTAATAAAAATCTTTTATAGCCAACTACAAACATTTCTATGTCTACTTGTATTCCTACAACTTCTAATATATTTGAAAACAACATTCCTGAAATATTCAAAAAAATCACCAATGATCCTATACTCATATAATTTATAGAAATAAACAATATTCCAATAGTAATTAGTATAATATTGGATAATTGGATAACTATATTTTGATAAGCTATTGAGTCTTTTGATAGTTCTAAGTTTAAATTTCTTTTTTCAATGTAACTTTCAACCAACTTATTAATTTTTTCTTCAACTACTTCTTCCTCATTAAAAGTCTTGATAGTTTCAATTTTTGATAATGATGATATAATTTCGCTATCGAGTTCAGCTTTTGATTTTGAAATTTCATATCCACTATGTACCATCTTGTTAAAAAAATAATGAATAATTAATCCACATAATAAGCAAGAAATAACTATTACTATGCTCAATGTCGAACTAATACAAAATAATATAATTATCGATATAATTATCGTTAGAAAATCAACAATTAAATTAGTTAAAATTGTTGAAATCATATTTGTTATTTGTATTCCTTCTTTCAATCTTGTCATTAATTCACCAGATTTTATATTTTGATAGTAATTATATTTTAAATTAAATATTTTATGAACATATTCACTATAAAGAGATTTTTCTACTGAATTTGTCAATCTTTGTGCTATTGTAAATTTAAAATATTTTAAACACGCATCACTCATACCTAAAATACTAAAGATAATTATCATTAGTAAAATCAGAAAAAATGAGATTGTTTTAATATTAGGAATGATTTGATCGATTGCTAATCCAAATATAGAAGTTATGAAAATGTTTATAATAACTGTAACAACTGATATCAAAAATATATTTATTATTTGTTGAATATATTTTTTTACAAGTTTCATCATAAGTGAATTATCATTTTTATTAATATATTTTTCTGGAATATTTAATTCATTTTTTACCTTACAACTGATAATTAATTGAATTGTTTCTACTATCTCTCTCAATTCTATTTTCTCAATTTTTGAGTGTTCAGGATCTGAAATCAAGCATTTACCATTATTATAAATTTTATATAATATTATATAGTGATTTACTACCTCTCCACTTAACATCAATATACAGGGAAAATTTTCCTCAGAAACATTCATTAACATATTTAATCTATTACTTTTAGGTAATTTAAATATTTTAGAACTTATGTTGCATTTATTAAAAAAAAGTTTTATATCTTTAACGTTTGTTCCTTTATCTGAGTTGTTAATTGCATCTCTAATTCTTATATAATTTGCATTACATCCATAATACTTTAAAATACCCACAACAACTGCTGTTCCACAATCATTTTCAAATAATTGTATTACGTGTTCATTTTTCCTTCTTGCTATCATATTCTCTATTAACATAACTAAACTAATTCTATCCAATAAAAATATAAAAGAATAAAAAATTAACATTAATACCATGAAATACTGCTCTTGTTCTCATTCATCCATCAATACTTATCATCACCATTCACCTCTTTCTGTTATAAATTAAACTGCTAAATTAGAATTAATATAATTATTTTTTTGGAATGACCATAATTCTTTTTAGTAATGTTATCTCCTTACTACCTAAATACTACATTTGTATTTTCAAAAATAAAAGCCAAATTGATTAAGAGGTAACAATCATGTCTAACATGCATATTTCTTATTCTTTATTGGTATATAATATGTATAAATATGTGCTCTGTAACAATTATCAACAAACTAGTTACAGGGATGTCCTAATTGCACCAACCCTATGTACTTATATAATTACAGTTATCCCAAGATAAAGATCAATTAAAAAAATACATATTAGATGTATTTCCATTGTTTTCTCTTTTTCTTGGGATTTTTATTATGAGTTCTTCTTCTACAAGTATCTTTATTTGCTTTCTTACTGTTCTTTCTGAAAGTCCTGTATCATTGACAATTGTTTTAACTGATGGAAAACAAGACCATGTTTTCCTGTTTGCGTATCGTAGCAATGCTCTATAAACCATTCTTCCTGCTGGAGTTACATTGGCACTTGATACTTTTGTATAAAAATACATATAATCCTTATTCAACTTTGACACCCGCCTCATTTATTATTTTTTTAAGATCAAATTTTATATTGTCATCTTTTTCAAACTTATATTTTAAAATTGATGTGATCTTATTTATATCTGCATACTTAACCTCTCTTTGTACTCTTTGATTGACTTGATATTCCTTGTCCAATTTTATCTTCCACTTAATAAATAATCTTAATACTGTTTTCATTGGATGCATTCCTGTCTTCATCAAAATAAAATGTCCCTTGGGCATACTCTTTAATTCATCTGTTGTCATAAGAGGTCTTTCTATCATTTGTAAAGACTGAGATGGATCATTTTTTCCTTTACTAACTGATCCACTCATAACCGTCTTTGACCCAAGATTTTCACTCATTACTTTTGCTGTTTCTGAATTAGGTGCAAAACCACCAAATAGTGTATCCTGACAGTTATCCACAATAATACTTGCTCCTTCTTTTCCATAATTTTTCTCTAACTGTGCTAATGATTGAATTATTGCCACTATGGAAATATTTCTTGATCTAGATGCCGAAAACATCATTTCTGCTGATTCTATTTTAGGGATAGTTCCAATTTCATCGAGATACATAATGACCTTTCTTTTTAATCTTCCACCCTGACTATCAGCACACGCCAACATTTCACGATAATACTGTTGAATAAAAAGAGAAATCAAAAAGTGTTTTGTATTATCTTCCTCAGGCATTACTAAAAAGATTGCAGACTTTTCACTGCAGAATTTTTCTATGTCAACTGTAGTTTCGAAACACAATATCTGTTCAATTTCAGAATCAATAAATGCATTTAAACGTGATAAAACAGTAGAAAGAACAGACATCATTGCCTGTTCTCCTGTATTCAAAGCAGCTCCAGCAAACCACTTTGCTTTATGGTTGTCAGGCAAATAATCAAGCAGGATTTGAAACTGTGTTTTTCCTTTTATTCCAGAAGGTTTCAACAGATCCTGAACAAGCTTAAATACACTGACTATATGTCTTTCTCCATCATCACAAAATTCAGAAATAATTAAAATGATACTTGTGAGAAGTCCCTCTGCCGAATCATAAAAGAATGAATTCTGACCATAGCTTGATGCACTTTCTCCATCAGAAAAGATAATCGTTTTAGCAATTATTTTGGCGTACTTTTCTGTCTTGGCTTTTAAAGACAAATCATTTCTGTTTTGTTTGTACTGATCCATATATTTATTGACCATATGAAGCATATTGTTCCCATCTGAAAAAAGAGGATTTCTTAAGTCAATAACTGAAATATTGTACCCATAATAGTCATGAGCAATTCCACCATAATTACGATACAGATCACCTTTTGTATCTGTTGTTATAAAAGAGACACCACTGGCACAGGCATATTCTAAATTTGGATATAAAAAATGGGCTGTTTTTCCAACGCCAGCAGCACCAATCATCAACAAATGAATATCATCACAATCAACATATCCAAATGTTTTTCCAAAGTTTATTTTACTTCCTACAACCAATCCCTGTGATTTCGGAAGATCAATGCCTTTTCTCCACTTCACACTGTCAAATTCAATATATTTCAAGCTTTGATGAACCTCTTTATCTGTCGCAAATCGAGCTGTTCCATATTGTCCATCGCCGACTGTTTTCGATTTGATCTTATTCAGATTATAGTTTCCATTAAAATACACAGTACATCCTATAAAAAGAAAAAATAAAATACCAAACGCTATAAATATTCCTTGTGATTTTGTCATCTTTTTTTCTCACCTTCTTCACCTATTCATTCAAATCCTTTCATTTGAAAAGACTCCTCATAATTTTCAACTGGTTTAACATATTCACTGATAATATTCAAAGCCTCATCATAGCTTTTCGCATTGAAAGTTATTCTTTCAAACATCTCGTTGGCTTTTTCTTCATACCCTGCACTTTTCAATGTTCTTGAGGCAATACCCATAAGATTAAAAATATTTCCATCTTCACCTATCATCTTTGCCTTTGGTCGTTCTTCTTCAAGAAGACCATATGCCTGTTTATTTTCCATAACTTTATAAATTTCCCTTCTATAATGAACATCCATATAAAAAAGACCTGCAGATAAATTTCTACAAGCCTTTACTAGATTATTTCTGTTATTGTCTTTAACACAATTTTTATAGTCAGCTACTGACTGACAAACATTTTCAAACATCTTTTTTGTATTGCCATTGTCCCTATAACTTCTATAATCCTGTTTCAAATATGACCATACTGGTGAATCATCTGATAATGGGTGAGAGAATCCTAAAAGAGAATGCTCATGAATCATTGTCATTTTTAAAAGTCTATCCAACTGCGCCTGAAACTTAAAATCATCTCGTGGTTCTTTTCCATTAAAAGAATAATAGAACTTGGCAAAAAGTGAATCAAATTCATCTTCTTGAAATTTGTCTTTTACAATTATTTTAAAATCACTTTTGATATTTGAAACATATTTCATTGCTTCCTGATATTTGGGACTGTCTGTTGATTTAATAAATTCAACATTGTTTTGTTCTTTCAGATCTTCATTAAAATCTTTATTTCTTGCTCGAATACATGAAATAGTGTAACTACCTTTTTCATTTAGAAAATCACTTATTCTCTCTGCACCTTCGATGCCTGCAATATCATGATCCAGACACAAATAAATTTCATTAATATTTGGATGAACATCTAAAAAATGATTCAGTCCTATTTTAGAAAGTCCATTCAAAGCAATATAACTGTTTTCCATCCAATTCTCTTTGTTTAAAGAAATATAGGAAAGCATATCAATCGGTGCTTCAAAAACATAGACCTTGTTGGATGATCCTTTATAATGAAACGGATATAATGGATCAGAGCCTTCTATATTTCCCCTAAATGACTGATTTTTACCATAAGTTGCAGTACCTCTTTTATGTCCATGACGAGCAACACCATTTTCATCCAAACCAACAAATACAGCATTGTGATATTCCTTATCTTCGTAGATCAAACCTTTTCTTACAAATTCATCAATAACTTCCTTATCAAGAAATCTTGTTTTCAAAAGATATCCATAGACCCTGTTTAAAGTTTCATTTTTTTCAGGAAGTTTAAATTCTGCCTTCTCTGCTTTTTCATAAGGAACTGACATTTGAAGATCACCCACATTGGATAGAAGAAATTCCACAGCCTGCTTAAAATTATAATTAAAATATCTTTGAACAAATGCTATTGGATAACCACCTGCTTCTGCCTTCCAATCATAAAAGCGATTACCTCTTACGGTAATACTTGTATGTCTTGCCCATCTCATATCCTTTCCTGATTTTATGAGTGCTTCACCTTGCATTTGAAGAAAAGATGCAATATCAACTGAATTAGCCATTGCAATCTGTTCTTCACTGAACATTCTTGCCATTACTGATGCCTCCTTGCTTTTTTCTTTTTGTTTTGCTTTTTGCCTTTAATTGACTTTACTTTCATAGACTCATCTTTTTGTATATGCGTAATACTTTTAATTTTATCCTTCATATCTTTCACCTTTTTCTTCAAATTAAAAACGAAGTGAATGATCATCTTCCTTATGACCCGTTGCACTTCGTTTTCTTATTAATTTCTGTTTGAGTTTATGTTCGACTCCTGTAAGAATGGTATTTCTTATTGGCAACTCATTTTCAATGATTCTTCCAATATGACGAAACATTCTTGTTGTCATCATACTTAATGGAACTTCTTTTATATCATCTATATGATCTAAAAAATATTTAGCGTATTCATTTCCATTTTCAGCGGCCAATGTTAATAGTTCTATGGCTTTCTCTTTATCCTTTTCAACATCTTTTCCTAAAAGGTACATTTTGCCTAAATAATACTGTGCATATTCATTTCTATATTCACAGGCTTTATTCAGATAATAAATTCCCTGCTCCACATTCTTTTCAGTAACTTCACCTTCAACAAGAATTTTACCAATTTTAAATTGTGCTACTGAAAAATTTTCATCCGCCGACTGATAAAGATAATGAACATACAAATCATTATCTCCTAATTCTCTATAGATATTTGCAAGTCGGTTATAAGCAAATTTGTTATCACCACTTTGTTTATAACACTCTATTGCCTTATCCAAATCACGATCTACATAGAATCCATCATGATAGATTTTGCCAAGTATATATTTAGCTAATGGAAGTTCACATTTTTCAAGCCATTCTATACTTTCTGGAATCATTTCAAATTCATTGTTTTTAATTGCTAAATTGATATCACCTATTTTTTTATAGTCACGTCTTATTTTATATTCTTCTAACAAACTATTTTCTTCATTAAATTCCATACCTGTTTCATTAGTCACATCATCCAATTCACTATTGCCGAAATTATGAATATCTTCAAAATCCTGCATGACCATATTTAAAATCATATTCTTGATGCTTTTAAATTCTTTTTGTTCAAGAAGTGGTAAACGTTCAAGGACAGTATCATTATATGTTTCATTGACTTGTTGTTTATACAGATACCATTGTTCATATAGCTGTGCAATATTTTCATCCTTTTCCAGCTCTCTTAAAATGTCGTTGATAATCTGCTTTGATTCCTTTGGAATATAGGCATACATCTTTCTTCCATGGTAATCTTTCAAGCTCATTTTGAGTTTTAAAAGGTCATTAAAAATCTGTGAACTGTCAAAATGTTCATGATCCATTCCATTTAAAATTTCAACGACTTTTTCTTTACTGTATTTTTTTATTTCATCTCGATTGGCAGTCTGATTTTCATAAATATGTAAAAGATCATTTTTAAAAATACTTCCAGCATACTGTTTTCTGATTGACTCTATTCCTTTTTTAGTTAAATAACCCTCTTTAGGATTCTTTGAATAGGCAACCATATGAATATGAGGATGATGCCCTTCATTATGAAAAGCAGCAAACCATTTGAGATTGTTCGGATCTATCTTCATTGCCTTTGCCAGATCATTTCTTTTTTCCTGACAAAGTGACATCCAGCTTTGAACTGAATCAAAGCCTAAACGGGTAGCATCCTCTCTTTTTATAGAAATGATATGTGTCCAGACGTTGCCTTCATGCTCTCCTATTTCTTTGACAACATCATTCAGTTCAAATTGAAGACCTGCATCTGAAAATAAACCATGCTCACCAAGTTTTTCTACTCTAGGGCGATGTGAAATATAATCTATATAATTTTCCTTTGTTGTAATATCATCAAGATTAGTATCAATCACACTCGATATAAATTCACTGGCATTTTCTCTTGTTGGATTTTCTTTGAAATCATTATATTCAAACATTCCTGTTGCAGTTGGATAATCCTTTATAAGCTGTTGAATAAGTTTCTGCTGTTTCTTTGTTGCATTCATATTTCCATAATCACTTTTGAACTTTTCTACACCTTCTCTGGTAGCAATATAATTCACATAATATTCTTTATGACTTTTACCTTTCATATATCCTGACTTAACAATAATTCTTACCATAATCTTTACCAAATAAAAAAAGGAAACCTTTTTAAAGTTTCCTAACATATACTTCCTATCTTCTATTAAAAAATACATCTGCAAGATCATATCCTAAATACAATGCCTCTTTAAAAACAACTATCTCATTTTCAAGTTCTATTTCTGATGAACATCCTATCCATTCCTCATTTATTTTGTTTGCTTCTTCCTCACCATATACCTGTATCAATGCCTGCATAATTTTTTCATGAATTTCATCTCGGATTTTATTCAATTCACATTTTTTTGAAGAATCCTTTCTAGTATTTTCATAGAATAGGTCATCTCCATAATAAAACTGTTTTATAAATTCATCCTGTTTTGACATGTAGATCATTCCCTTCTAGGCGACATACTATCACAACAGTTTTTATATAGCTATTATGAATCATGAACCTTTTTGATATTTATTTATGTCTTCAAAACTTATCTTGCCATTAGTTGCTTTAACTTCATTCATACATTTCACTCTTAATTTTTTAAGAGTATCATTATCAACATCAGCTATTGCTGAAAGAACATTCATGACCATTGAAAGCTCCACTGTATTTTTATAAAGCAATTTTGAAATACGATCTTCACTTGATTTAACAGTTCCTTGAACTGCACTTGAAATAGCAACAGGCAAATACTGATTTTCCAACGTTGAACGATTGTAACCATCATAAAATTTAATTGCTCTTTCAATAAACTCACTTCGACTTTTGCTGTCATCTGTTTTTGTCATTTCATCCAGTCTGTCCATCACATCTTGACTTAGCCAAATCGTTGTTCTTTTCTTATTCACATTTTATTTTCCTCCAATAAAAAAAGGATACCTTTGTATCCGTTTTTCTCTATTATATATAATTTTAAATTTATCAATTTTATTATTCTGTTTATAATTTTACATTCATTTTTTCATCAAATATTCTTGAATTTTCAAGCAATCAGAAATGACCCCATTTGTGTCGTAGGTAGTGCATAGGTAGTTAATAGGTAGCAATTCTCAATATCTGGTATATTGACTTTCAGTTTTGTATAAACTATAATGTAGTTGAGAAAAGGAACTGCCAGTAAGCGGTTGTCCTTGGATTTTGTATTTTTGTTAAAATAACTAACTCATACTTTGACCAGGAGTGAGGTAGTTATTTTTTTTCACTTTTATCAATTATGATAAGAAGTAATTTAATAACAAGCATCATTAAAGACACGACAAGTGTTAAACAAGTTAACACTACCATGACTGTTTCATATGTTGTCATTCGCATCACCTCCGTTTTTCAGATTTTCCCAAAACTTCTAGGAATGTGAATTTCGAAGGATTGCGTACCTTCGTCATGACGACCAAGGATAACCACCTACCGTATACGGCTGTTCCATTTATGATTATAACATATCACATATTTTCAAACTACATTTTTCGTCAAAATTCTGCTTACGCTGTTTTTGACAACCTGCTATCTCCTGCTGTTTCTAGGAGAACATTTAATGTACAACGCCACTATTGACGCACTGTCTTCAATAATGACGTTGTTTTTCTTTTGTGAACTTCTTTGAAACAACGGGCATTGCCCGTTGTTGTAAGGTGAAGCGACGTCGCTTCTTTAACCTGCACACGCCACATCTTTTAAAAGTTACCCTTATTTTTCAATCCAAATTGGACATTCTATCCATCTGTTTTGAAAAATCTTTAAAATAAGGGCACACGTTTTTAAACAAATAAAATTGGCATACTTATTCCATATTTCTATAAAAAGCGCGCACGATCAAAATTTACCGCCAAACACTCCTTGATACATTGATTTACGGATGTTCCTCAATGATTGTTCTAGGCTTTTTACTAACGACAGGTTCATCTCCTTCTAATTCTTCAATGAATTCTCTGACTTCTGGTTTGACATGCTTTTTATATATTTGATTCAAGCTTTCCATAATTTCTACTTCAAGTGTTGTATTTTTCTTTGCAAGATTTGAGTTGATTGCTCGAACTCTTGCTTCAGGATATTTTATTTTTATCTCTTTTTGTTTAACCATTTTTAAAACCCCCTTATCGTTATTTCAATTTTTTTAAACACTTCTTGCTGCTCGATTTCCTCTAATTCATGAAATCTTTCTTTATATTCATTGACCTGTTCATCGGTTAAAGAAACTAGATCTTCTGAACCATCATCTCCTGCAATAAAAAAAGTGCCAGCAATAACATCTCTGCCAACACGTCTGTTTGCCTGTAAATTCATGAGTTTTCCTTCCTCGTTACAGACAAGAACAGTATTATTACCCAAGTCGATTTCTTCAATCAGACCACCAACAACTCTTTGCATATCATCCAATGTATTTTCTATATATTCAACCTTTGGTTCTTTCATCGGCTCAACAACGAGTACACGTATTTTTTCATCGGCTTCTCGTATTTTCTCTTGATTTTGAACACTTTCAATAACATAGAAGCTGTCTTCACCTACGATAAGACCTAAACTTTGTCCATTATCCCACTTCATATGGATTGTTCCAATATCATCAACTGTTTCTACAGTTCCTAATGTTCCAGAGGGTACAGGATGGTGAGGATCGTCCATAGAATTGAGCATGATCCTTGTTCCCTTTGGATATTTCTGTCTGATTTCCTTAATTTTATCTTGATTCATTTTCCTCACCTCCTTACATTTGCAAACTAAAATTTATTTTATTTTCATGTTCGATATTCAACAGATCAACTTGAAAATTTTCTTTAATAAACTCATTGACTTTGCCTGTTGGATGTCCTATATCTCCATCATCAAAATCACTTTGAAGTTGCATCGCAACAGAATTGATAAGTTCCATAAGATAATCTCTGGAATATTCTGTATTAGGAAACACCTTATTGATATAAATACCATTTGTATCAAACAGTACCAAGCCATTGTGCTTTATAGAGATTTCAAGATCACCAAACATCCCTGCATTCTGTACAAAGTTTCCAATTTCTTCATACTGAAGATCTATACATTTTTCATGATCCGTTTTTAAACAGCCAACATATTCTGTATGCAAGTAGTTCTTTATAAATTCATTTTGTTCATTCATTGCTATCTTCCTTCCATCATATTCAGTCTGTAATAACCACTCCAGTAAGACACAGTATTCATGGCAACATTGCTGTCGTTACTGTTTTCATGTATCCACACAGCCTCACCTTTTGCATTCTTTCCTGCATAGATTCCTACATGAGTTGTCTTTCCTGATTTGTTAATTAAAAAGGCAAGATCACCCGCTTTGAGATCTTGCTTTGCTATTTTCTTGCACATTTTTATCTGTCCTGATGTATTTGTATTGCCAAGATTATTGTTCATAACAGTCCAATAGACCCAGTCTACAAAATGTGAACAATCCAGTCCTTTTTTATTTCTTCCTTTGCTGTCTGGAGCAACAGTTACTCCAAAATCATTACCATCATATCCTGCACACTTGGCAGAACCACCCCAGTAATAAGGTATCTTTCCAACAGCATCCGCAGCCTGCATCACTATTTTCTTTCTGATTTCACTTGTATCTTCAGGCATATTTTTAATCAGTTCATCCATCTGCTCTTTGGAAAGTGTTGTGACTGTTTTTCCGTCATTTCCAATCAATGCACCATAACAGGTTTCCATTGACTTTTTTGTATCTTTCAGCAGTTTTTCATTCAGGTTCTTTTCTAGACTGGCATAGATGACGGCGTTTACAGAAGTAGGGACTTTGACTTCTTCACCCTCTGTAAAACTGTTGACCCATGCCTCTGCCATTTCATCTGAAAATACTTTATGCTGTGAAGAAACCATATAACCAATAAAATACCCTTTGACCTGATAAATATTAAGCGATGATCCATTTGTAAAAGTCTGATTAATTTTGTCAATATGACTGTCAATCAACACAAGTCCATCCTGTATTTCCTGAACATATTGCTTCATTTCACCTGTAAGTTCACTAATTGGATTGCCTTCAAACAGATCCGTTACAAGATTGTGATTGAATGAAATACCATCTGAAAAAATAGCACCAATTAAAACAGTAATAGCAACAAAAGGTGAAATAATAACAACAGCTACATTTCTGACAAACTTCCTGCCATCATCACTGCTAAAAAAAGACAGAGCTAACTTTATAAGTTTTGTTTTCATTACTGTCTGACATCTCTATAACCATAAGGATACATTGCTGCTTCTGTTTGATTTAAAACAGTTTCTTTCATTTTTTCAACAGCCTCATCTAAATACTTTTCATCAAGGGAACAGTCCTTATATCCTTGCTTGATTATTTCATAGTATTCCTTACCTGGTACTCCATATTCATAACCATCATTCATCACATAAACCATCGCCTCAGTTGTAATTGTTCCATTAGAAATTCTCAAATTTTTCTTTTCGTAGAGGTGTGGATAACCTTCATAGCGATCAAGGAAATGCTCATCGTTTTCTGAAATTTCCCAAATACCTACAGGTACTTCCATTCCCTTTTTTGGTTCTACAGTCGCAACTGCATTACTTTTATTTCCTCTAAACACCATTTCATAATTTGACAACATACCTGTTCCAACCAGTTTAGCCTCTGGACATCTGTGTGCCATCTGCTCCCTGTTTAAATTACTGCCATAAGCCACATAATATTTCATTCTTTTCTGTTCCTCCTTTACATCTGTTGCATGTGCATTCCAAGTTCTTCTTGAACATCTTCCAATGATTCATTATTTGTTTCCTGTGCACTTTGCAATCTTTCTCTTTGCATAACTGCCTGTTGTGGATCTTTCCATGCAATACATCCATCTAGATTTTTTAAAAGATGATGTCGTGCTGTTTTAAATTCATCGCCAATAAGTCCAAGTCGTAAAAGCCAAGTCCTGAACGTATATTTCTCATTAGACGAATGTGTCTTAACTCTGCTTGCCTTATTTTGAACCAATGCCTGATGAGATATTGCCAAACAAAACTGGATATAGGTCTTGATTTCACCTGCATGAAGTGTTCCATTAAACATCCGAAATTCTATTGTTCCCTTTGAAAAAACACTATGAAAATTTAAGGCATGATACCTCGAATCATCATAGTGTTCGTATTTTCTGCTGGTATTTCCGTCATACCAGAGATTTTCAACTTCCTCAATATCCTTTGGCTTTTTTCGATTGAGCATTTCTAAAAAATCATCATCTATTTTCTTACAGAATCGTACTTCTCTTTGCGGTCTTACCTTTAAAGCTTTAAAGATAAGATCCTCTTTTGAATACATAATATTTGCAATATTTCTTAATGATCTGGCAGTGTGTTTTGAAGCATCCACATGAATGTGAATTCCACAGCTTTCATTGACTTTAGCATGACCATTTCTTCTTAATTCACGAACAATGCTCTGTATCGTTTCTATATCATCATAATGACATATAGGAGAAACGACCTCTACTTTATAATCAGGATCATAGTTAAATCGATTTCCACATTGCGGTGTAATACTTGCATCTCGTACAATTTTCCATTTTCTTCCGTCCTGATCACAGACAGAATAGGTATCATATATACCACGTTCATGCCTAAAACCTGTATCAAAATGTTTAGCAATAATCAAAGCAGCGCTTCTTCTTGTTAAACCTGTCATTTCTATTTCTATTCCAAAACGCTGACTTTTCATGGATATTCATCATCCTATCTTCCGCCTTTATCACCAAACAGTTTTGATTTATAATCTGGTGCATGAACAATAAGGTTGTATCTTTCACTTCCACATTTATAAAGACAGGCACCTCTTTGCGGATATTTAATAAGTTCATATTCACTTTCTTCAAGCTGTAACGTATCGATATAAAACCTTGCATCCGTATTTCCTGCATTGAACAGGAACGTATGTGTTGGTATTGAAAACAATGGTTTTGTTAGTTCTCTGATTCCTTCAATATTGAAATCTTCCAGATTTTGAGAAGCTAAAATAACAGAACTTTCCTTTTTTCGAACACGCTTCATAAAATTTCTAATGTATTCTACTGCTGTTGTATTTGTTAAAAAAAGATAAAGTTCATCGATTGAAGCTACTGTATACCCTCTTTTCAACAGCTCATTGGACATATAGGAAAGGATATTAAAAAGCATCGCATCTTTTAAAGACTTATTTGCCTGTAAAAGATCCTTAACACCAAAAGTCACAACCTTTTGTGAATGAATATTGGTATGCCCATTAAAGAAACGACTGTCACTTCCCACACATATTGAATTTAATAAAAGCAATATTTCACGCAGTGATTCTCTTGTATAAATGTTATTTCTGTTTGTGTTGTAATGTTTGTATTCTTCATCAATGTAATCATAGAGATCACTCAATATAGGGTAGTCGTCATGTTCTAGAACACTAAGATCCGTCTTTTCATTAATGTTGAATCTTTGATAGACCTTTACCAACATAATTTCTAACGTATCGATTTGCTCTTCTGTAAACGCCTTATATGTCTTGAAAAAATCCTTTAAAAAGGAAATATGCTGTGCAAGAACCGTTGATTGTTTAAATGCAACAGGAACATCATCTTCGCCTGAATCTTCTATATCTTCTGACCATTGTTTTGGTTCAAGAACATTAATGATATATCGTCCTGCCATCATATCAATAAAAATACCGCCAAGATTATAGGTTACTTCTTCATATTCATGTTCAGGATCTAGCGTTATTAAAGACATTCCCTGTTCTCTTAAATTCAACAATAAAAGTTTTAAAAGATACGATTTTCCCTGTCCTGAATTTCCAAGAATAAGAGCATTGGCATTTGTTCTGTCATCACTTCTTTCATTGAAATCAACAATAATATTGCTTCCGAATTTATCGTGACCTATATAAATTCCATGCGGATCTGTCTTACCTGAATAGTTAAATGGGAAAAGATTTGCAACACTTGATGCTGGAAGAACACGTTCAAACTGCTCCTTGAATCCATCATATCCCGATGGAGTAACCGCTAGAAATCCTTCTTTCTGTCTTAAAAGAAGACGATCAACATTCAACTTGCTTCGCACAAGTTCTGTCATCATTTCAGTCTGAATAAGTTTAAGTTCATCATAGCTGTCAGCAATCAACTCAAAATAAACAGCACAGTGAACAAGTGGTTCTCTGTTTCGATGCATATTGGCAATCAGTTCAATAACATCATTAAGATTGCTTTGAGCAGTTACTGTTTCTTTTAGATCTTGCGTATTGCTTTGTCTGAGCCTGTTTTTATTAGCTGCATTCCCAATGATCTTCTTTTCTTCTGCAGAAGTGACCTGTCTGGCATAAATATGCAAGGTGATTCCGTCTTTTTCACCCATATAACGTAAAAGTGCCTGTTCATCTGTAGAGGTTGGATACTCTCGTAATGCCCAGACACTTCTGTAGCTGTTGCCACAAATAAAATATTCTGTATAGAAACGTATTGTTGAAGGTGCAATCATATCAAGATAATCCTGCACCTTGATTTCTTCTTCATCTTCAACTTCAGCCTTTTTGAATTTACCAAATAATTTATTGAACACCATCATACCACCTCTTTCCATCATAATCTTCAAACTGACTTGTCGTAACATTCTGTTCAAAATAGACAGCCAACATTCTTTTAATCATTTCCTTATCTGCTCGTGTTACAGAGATATTTTGCATACGAATGAGTTTTTCAATACGATGGATCAAAGAATGTACTTCTAACTGATCATCAGGTTTTATACGAACAGCGATCAGGAAAAGTCGTGCTGTTGCTGTCTGTGTTTGAATCTTATCCAAATGATACAGATCTTCTTTAAGAAGCTTGATAACAACTTCTTCTGTTTCTTCCTGAATTCTTTTTTTCAGAAAATATTTGTTTTCTTCAAAATTATCTCGACTGTTCAGACAGATAATTTCAATATCATTTAGTCCTTTTACAACATTTGTAAGTGCAAATATCTTTGCACCTATGTTTTCTTTTGACATAACAGAAAGATTTTGTGGCTGAACAACAAAAAAGACGACTTCCTCTCCATTAAACAGTTTTAAACTGTAATCGGTAATCGTCTTAGTATTGATTAGCATCCTTGTACTGGATACTTTTTTATTTTTCTTTGTTTTCTTTTTCACGGTATCTTTCTTCTCTGTTTTCTTCTTTCTTTTCATCATAGCCTCCATTTCTTTTTCCTGTTTTCTGTATTCAAGGGTATTTTTATTTCACCTGTAAAATGCCATTTATATAGCTGTTGTGAAAATATAAAGAAGGCAAAGGCATATGATAAAAAATCAAAGATACTGGTATCAGCCATACGGATAGTTAAAAAAGCATAGCACCCTACTAATGCCATTGGCATATAAAAATTGGCATGAGAAATGGCAATCACTCCAATGATTGCCCCCACACCTACGATTCCAATATCTCTTAAATACCATAGCCATAATGTTGCCTTCCCTTTTAAATTATCGGGATACATATACATTTTAGCTCAACCTCATTTCATCATTCATTTTTCTATCGACCTGTATATAGGTCATCCATTTCTTTTCATAATAATGCTGTTCAAGATAGCGATACAATAACAGATTCACCCACTCATCATATTCTGGAATTTCTTCATAAAGAATGATTGGCTTTGAACATTGCTGTACGATTTGAACTTTTTCATCACAAATCGCATCAAAAACACAGTCCTGCCAGACACCCTTTTCTTCTGTTTCTTTTACAAGTTCATCATCAACTAAAATCATTCCACTTAACAAATTTGTATTTAAATTATCAACATCATATGTAAAACAATGCTTTTTCCCAACGATACCTTCATACTTGCATGTTGCAACAAACCATTTATATTTTTTCAGTTCTTCGATAGTCATGCTGTACCTCCTACAACAGAAATACCAAATAAGCAGGAAAAATGCAAGATGATTATTAGCTTCTGTTCATAATTGTTTTTGTAATATTCATAGCTGACTGAGCCGCATAAACAGTAGACATGATATTTGCTTTCATGCTTGTATCAAGTCCAAACTGTCCTGCAATTCGTGGAATTTCACTGGCTGCCAGTATCAAGCCGATTCCTAAAAGACAGTTTTCTTTCATAACACCCAGACCTGCAATTAAAATGACTGCCTGTAAAAATGCAGTAAGACATATACCAATGATCTGCTTGCACCATTGAATAAAACCATCTGTATAGCCACGCACAATTGAAAACATATAAAGCGATCCTACTGCAATCATTACTAAAAGGATACCTCCTCTTTTTAGATTTGCGAAGAACACTTTGACAATGGAATAGCCCATCATAATCAGCAAAAAGATAAGCAATACCGTTCCAAGCGACAGCTTTTGCATATACGACAGTGACTTAATTGCCGAATCACCTACGGACTGACTTCCTACAAGTTTAGCAAGCCCATTGGACATGGTTACCTGCAAAGAAATACAGAACTTATATAATTCTACAGGCAATACAGTAAACAAAGACACAGCCATAAACCCTTTCATAGCATTAAGACAGGCATCTTTGATACTGCCTCGACCGCTTTGATATTCAACGGCAATCTCAAATACTGCAACGACCATTCCTGAAACAAACAGCGCCCATCCAAAAAGTCTAAACAGTTCAATAATGGCTCTTACAAAGTCATAGTCAAACAGATCTGCTCCCATTGATCCCATCATGCCAAAGAATTCACCTAAAAATTCAAGTAGCTTACTGTAGATCCAGTCAACAATCTGTCCCATGACCTTATCTGCGACAAAATCCCATAAAAACATAATCTATTCCTCTATAGGACTTTCCAGATATAGTTTGGTGCAATCAAGGAAAATGTTAAACACGCAAACAGTATTGCTGGTGTTGTCCAATCAAACTGTCCTTGTTTTCTGTAATCAAAATATGCCATTGCAAGCTTAGCAAAGAAAAAGACAGCAAGTATGATATCAATAACAGGAAACACAACATTGTTGACAATATTTTTAATCTGCGACTCCATTTGTTTCCAAGCCTGTTGGATAACACTTGAAACATCTCCTGCCGCATAAGACTGTTTCATTGTTAATACAAGCATTATTAAGATGATCATCAAACAGATAATGACCTTTACTTTTTTATTCTTTAAAATTTGTACCATTGTTTCCTCCTTTTCTAAACAGCTTCTTCGATTGTCTGTTCATTTAATAAATCTACAAGATCCTTTGCAAATAATCCTAAATCCACATTTTGCTTTAAAAGACAGGTAATCATATCTTTTCCTAAATAGCTCAACACATACTGTGGATTGGTAATGACCATTTGTCCCTGTTCAACGATGATTTGAATACTTTCATAATCCAAATGACACATATCAAATACCCTTTTGGGAATGCAGTAAAAATCTTCATCGAACAGTTCTTTTTCATTTTCTGCAGTTACTTTAAAGCACTTGTCCTTGATACCATCTTCCTGAATCAAACAGACTGTTTCACCTTTTCTTAACAGCAACTTGTTAACTAAACTTTCAGGAAGGGTCACTTTATTCCCTTCCTCAAGTTTCATCTGATACTCATTCATCATTTTCATCACCTCCATCCTGCTCAAATAAATCAAGCTGTTTCTGTATTCCTGAATTCTTCATAGGATTGTAATTGGAAATCAACACTTCTGGAAACTGTGAACTCTTATCATAACGAAGAGCCATATTGTTGATTCTTGAAAATCCTTCAATATAAAAATCTTTGTACAGATCTCGTATAAATTCACAGTCATTGTAAGATAGCAGGAACTTTCCCTGTAATTTCTTTAAGGTATCCCTTAAGCGAATGTGATCTTCCTTTGTGAATACGACAGAATAATGTCCTTCCGTTTCATAGTAGGGAGGATCCAAATAAAAAAAGGCATCTGATCGATCATATTGAATAATCAGTGCCTCAAAATCCTTGTTTTCTATAACTGTATTTGCTAATCTGTCGCTGATTTGCCAGACCGTATTAAATGCTTTACGTACATCGTAAGGTCGACATCCAAAAGTTTTACACCCTGAACCATAGGAATATCTGACAAGCTTAAAAAATGCAACAGCAAGTTTTACATCCTGTTTTTCAATTCGTTCTTGATTCATGATTTCCATGATTTCTTCTTGCTGAAGCTCGGTAAAATAAACCTTTACCTTTTCCATTTCTTCCTGTAAAAATTTATCTTCCACTCTTTGCTTGGTTATAATTTCTTTATAAAGATTAAAGATATTTCTTCCGTTTTCAGGAAGATAACCAAGTTCCTGAATAAAAGCCAATGGCTGATCTCTTACAACCGCAAACATATTTGAAAGGTTGTTGTTGAAGTCATTATAGACCTCAAACTTATCTGGCTTTTTTCCAAACAGTACCCACCCTCCTCCACCAAACACTTCAATATATCTTCCATAGCTTTGTGGAAATCTTGCATAGATTAGATCTCTAATAGACTTTTTTCCACCTACCCATGAAATCAAACTGTTCATTTTCATCTTATAGTCATCACCTCCTTCAAAATCAAAAAGAACTATCTATAGCGATAGTTCAATATTGTTTCTTATAAGAAATAAAGACACCCTGCTGTAACAACAACAGAGAAAAGAATATCAAATAATATTTTTCTTTTATCCTCTCTATCATAGAATATTGCTTTTATAACAAACCATGTATCCGTTATTACTATTGGAAATACAGTAGAAAATTCTAAGCCAAAATAATATTCACAAATAGGCATTGCAATAAGGCAAACCAAAAATACTATTATTAAAAATCCTTTTTTTGAATACAATAAATTTTTATTTGCTATTTCCTTCATACGATTTTTCTCCTTCCAAAATCAAAGAACATACCATGTATTGATGAGACGCTTGATTAAAAACAATGTTTTCATTGTTTTTTATATCTTTAGATTTTATTACGTCTTTATTTTTTGGAATATACGTAAATTCAAAAATGGACATATTTTCTAAAGATTGTATGCGAAACTGGATAGATCTTTCCAAACTATTTTGGGTTACAAATTCCATAATAGAAATGAGCTGGTTATATATTGTTAAATCAATCGATATATTTGTATTTGTAATAATTAATTTTAAATCTTTATTATTTTCTTTCATTTCTGCTTTCATTCTAGAAATAAAATTATTTAATAAATAATCTTCAAAAATAAAATTACTATTATATTCATCAATTTTCTTGATTGTTCCATTTAAATGATCTTTAGCACCATCATTTACTATTTCTTTAAAATAATTAAGATCATGTTTTATGTTTTCAATCATTTTATTTTGTACAGAAATAATATCTTTCTCTTGTTTTAAAATTCTAGCCTGTTCTAAAACAACCTTATTTTCTATTTCTTGCTGTGTTTGTTGATTATGATAAATATAAATGATTATATTAACTACAACAATATACATAAAAGAAAGTAAGAGAAAATATAATTGACTTTCTTTTATTTGATTTCCTAATGTTGGAATAACTTCTAAACCATATAAAGAAATTACTGAACAAGTAGACAATAAGGCATAAGTTATTCTATTACATCTTACATTTAAGAAATATGATGAACGATAATACATTACCAATAATACAAATATAATAGATAAACTTAAAATTTTAAGTTCATAATTACTATATAAAAGAATATTTGATATATTTGTTCGAATAATCAATGGAACAAACAAAATAAATAAATAATAACTGCATTTTGAAATTGTTTCTAATATCAAAATTATAGACACTATTTCTAGATCCCTATCTTTTGAAATATATTTTCTAATGATCAGATATATTAAGATATCTCTTATTGCTAAGTGTAGCATATCAGGTAATTTAATAAAATTAATTATACAGCAACATAGAGAAATGATCATCATCAATAGGAGATTTCTCTTGCTGACTGTTACATCAAAATACTTCAAACAGCATATAGACACAAATAACGTTAAAAATACAATATATAGATATTTCAACTATATCTCCTCCTTGTATTTAAGATAAGATAACATAAATTCACTACGCCTACCACGACTCATATAGAGTACTGTTCCGTCTTTTAAAATAATATTTTCTTTTTGGTACTCATTAACATATTTCATATTCACAATTGTACCTTTATTAATATAAACAAAATGGCTATTCATAAAATCAAATATATTACCTAAAGATTTCCTTAACTTATACACGTTACTTTCTGTATAAATATGTGCATAGGAACCTCTTTTCTCTATATAGCATATGTTATCTACCGGTAATGAAAACTGTTCATTTATCTTTAACATCTTTTTTTTATCTTTTTCTAGTTCACAAATTTCTTCTAAAACCATCGGAAGTTCTTCATTCATTTTTTCCTTTCTTACAAAAGAAAATGGGAATACCTGAATTGCATCAAATACTAAATCACTTCTATAAGAAACAAATATAATTCGTGAAAGAGGATACTTCTTTTTTATACTTCTAGCATAAGATATGCCATCCATATCTGGCATATCTATGTCTAAAAAGTATAATTCGAATTCCTTATCATAATTGTTGACCTCTATGTCAAAAGAAATAGTGTTAAATTTTATAAGATAATTCTTTAATTTATTTGCAAAATTGATATCATCGTCAATTATTACAACCTTCATAACATCACCCATATTCAATTTTACTATGGATTATAAAATATTCCAATCTTTAATATGGATTGCTTGATGACCACCAACTTCCACAAACTGTAGTAGTTTTTGAAAAAGTTTTCCCTTTATATGTTGCATTCATTGCATAATTTTGATATCTATAACCAGTTGTTTTTACTGATGTATTTGATGTAACATATACAGGATTTTTTGTTCTGTATAAATCATATTTAAAAGTAACATTGACTTTACTTACGACATCTCCTGCAGCTGCTCCTAAAACATTACCTACTACTTCTCCTACTTTTGCATTACCCAATCTTGCACCAACAGTTTTCCCTGCTGCAGTAATAATTGCTGTTGTAACATACCCTAATGATTTAAAAATTGGTGAACAGCTTACTTTAATACCTTTTGTAACTAGCACTGGTGTCCAATCAGAACTAGCATATGTTGATATAGAGAGAGAATCTGCTAAAACAGGCGTTCCTGAAGTAACTGAATATTCTATAACATCTCCGTCAACCGTTAATTCTTTAGTATCTTTATTTAAAATCCCAATATGTTTTTCTCCTGTTGAATCTTGATAATTAACTTTATATAAATCATCACTATCATAAGTAGTAACATCACATTCTACTCCATTGATTACTTCTTGATATGTTTGAACTGTAACATCATTTGATACAGTTTGTGCATTAACAGAAGTTATCCCACTTAATAACATACTTGCCGAAAAAAGGCTAATTAATAATTTTCTCATTTTATTGTTCCTCCATTTTTTTATTCAAGAGCTCTTTGTTACTTATATTTTATGATATCTTCTGCTACATTCAATAACTTGCACGCAAACTGTATTTATTGCACTCATATTGTTAAAAATATTTTAAATTAATTGAATTTGAAATTATCTAATCCTTTTTATTCATCTTTACCTCTTTTGATTTTACAGATTACTGCTGCAATTAATAATCCACTGGCAATTAGTAACGCACTTAACGATTTATAGTCTGTATCATCACCTGTTTTTACAACAGGTTTTGCTTCATCCTTCATAACTACTTTTTGAACTTCTCCTGTATCAAAAATTGTAAATTCAACATCACTTGCAACATTGTAGCCTGCAGGTGCTAAATCTTCATGAAGCACATAAGTTTTTGAAACAGTTAATCCTTCGATTCGATGTGGTTCTTTTCCAGAAGTCCATGATTCAACTGCTTCTCCTGTTTCCTTGTCTTTTAATGTAAGCTTAGCTCCTTCTATTTCTTTTCCAGTTGTTGCATCTACTTTTGAAATATCTACCTTTGTTATTTCATCTTTCATTTTAACTTTAGTCACACTTCCATCTTCATTTACTGTAAATGTTACATCACTTGCTGTTGCATATCCTAATGGTGCAAGATCTTCATGCAAGATATATTTTTTACCTGATACAAGACCTCTGATAATGTGAACATCTTTTGTTGATGTCCATTCTTCCACAACATTTCCTTCTTCATCTCTTAATGAAAGTTTTGCACCTTCAAGTTCCTTTTCATTAGTTGCATCTACTTTTGAAATTTCAGTTGCTGTCTTTTTATTAAGAACGTCAAGTTCTTTTGAATAGATGATCTTATCTGTGTGATCATAGCTTAAATCAATGTCATAGACCTTATTGTTTTTAACATATCCTTCTAATTCTTGAACTTCTTTCAACTCATATTTTCCAAGTGGTAATCCGGAAATATGAATTTCACCTAATTCATTAGTCACATAATATCCGTTTTCTGAAATATCCATTGAAACAGCTTCACCTTTTTTATAAAGAAGTGTATTTCTTCCATCAAGTGAATAGATGTCTTCTTTTGCTGTTAATTGGAAAGTAACACCTGAAAGATCTTCTAATGTATCTCTGTCTCTTTTTTGTACATGGATTTCACCATGAGGTGCAATGTTCGTTACATTCTTTGTAATGACATATTCTTTAGTTGTTAGATCTTTTTGTTCAAGATTGATTTGATGTACTTTTTCTGAAAGCACATATCCTTCATTTGTTAAAGTTTCCTTTAATTCATATTTGCCCATGAATAGCGAATCAATGACAAGTTTTCCATTGGCATCTGTTTTTCCTTTAGCAACAGTAGCTCCTTTTGCATAGCGTAAAGATCCATCAACTGCACTGTAGATATTTTCTTTGGCAGTTAATTCATATTCAACATCAGCTAGTGCTTCATTTGTAGCCTTGTCTGTCTTTGTAAAAATGATTTTTCCTTTTGGCTGTTCATTTTTAACTTTCACAGTTAGAATTGGATCTTCATCCTCATCCTTGTCATAATCTCTTGTATTTGTAATTGTGAATTTCACAGGTTGTTCTAGTTGCAAGAAGCCTTTAGGTGTTTCTACTTCTTCGATAAAATAATCTCCTGCATCTAACTGTAAAGGAAGTGTTACTGTTCCTTCTTCGCTGTCTTTTACTGTAACAACGTTTTTAGAATTAGTTGTAAATGTGTCATATTTTTTACCGCCAACTTTTTGTACAACATAGTTTCCTTTTGAGTCTTTGATTTTAAATGATGCACCATTTAATGTGATTTTCTTTCCTGATTCAGCATCTAATTTAATAATTTTAAGTTGTGATGAAAATGGTCGGTTATTCACATTGACACGTTTTACCTGTTCAACATCTTTATATTCACTGTAATCATCTGTTACTGAAATTGTGAAATCTGGTGCTGTAATATAATCTTTAGGTGTCTTTGTTTCTTTGACAATATATTTTCCATAAGGAAGATATGGCGTATTTGCTTTACCATTTGTATCAGTTGTGATGACTGCATAAGTTGTAGCATTGTCCCATCCGACATGGTTAACTTCACTGTATAATTTGAACGTGAACTCTGCTCCTTGTAATCCTTTTACAAGACCTGAAATACTGTCCTTTTCTCCTGATTTGAAAACTTGGATCTTTTGCATATTCACTCTGTTAGTACCTTTTGCACTTCTTGATACTTTTGAAACTGTTTGTCCTTCATAATCGATTGATACACTGATCTTTGCATTATTGAAGATCAATGAATCATTTGTCTTTGATTCTTGAATGTAATATTTTCCTAATGGCAATTCACTCCAAGCAATTTTTCCATTGGCATCTGTTTTCTTGCTTGATACCAGTGCACCTTTTTCATAGTAAGTTTTTGTTCCAGCTTGATTTGTAATCTTTTCACTTGCATGTAATTCAAAAGTTACACCTTCAGTAGTAGCATCACCTTTTAGACCATTTGTTTTAGAAGTATCGATTTCTTTTTGAAAATCAATATTTCCTTTAGGTTCATCATCTGTAACACTCAATACTGTTGTCTTATCTTTTTCTACTTTGACTGTAAAAGTATCTGTATTTAAAAGATATCCATGTGGTGCTTCTGTTTCCTTGACTTCATAAGTTCCAACCAATAGATCATTCACTTTAATTTTTCCATTTTTTACAACAGTATTTTCATTATAACCGTCATATGAAACAGATTTGATATTGAATTTTGCACCATCAATGAGATCTTGATTTGTATTCTTTTTAGTTAATTCTAAAGAACCAAAATCAAGCCATTCAATATTTAAATAAAGACGCGCATCATCAGGATCCATGTTCCAAGTTCCTTGTGCTTGAGTTCCTGCACCTCCATCATGAATAGCTAATGCTGTAAATCGTTCACATCCTTTTCCACATACATTGTCACTGACAAAATTTGATGGTGAGTTTTGACATGGTGCTGTGAAATAGAAGCTTTGTCCACCATACACTTTTGCAGTACCACCTGTTTGTGTTGCAGAAGTTCCAGCAATGTGAATTGTCACATTTGAATCCAATGGGATATTCACTTCAGCAGATGAAGCACCATTTAACTTCACAGTATTTGTGACTTGTTGATTATTTGTCTTATCATAGCTTGCTTTAAATAATGCTCTGTTTCCTGACTTGTTGCCTTCCCAAGAAACACCATTACCTGGATCTGGTAATGAAATGATTCGACGATAGATGTTCATGATATTTGTACCATAGTTGCTCCCGAATGTTTGGTTGAATAAGTTTTCATCAAAACCTTTCCATTGTCCTGAATAAGCACCACTTAAAAAGATATGTGTCAAAAGATATTTGATATCATCATTTGTAAGTGGATCATCTGGACAGATAGCTGTCTTTAGATCTGCATCCGCAGTAAATTCTCCATAAGCTGCTGGACCTCCAAAACCATAATAGAGAAGCTTTCTGACATTTTCATTATTATCAATTACCTGTGCTGGATACTTCCCACTGGCAGGCGTTTTCTTTTCTGCTTCCAAACAGAAAGCCCATTTTCCATCATATTTACATGAATATGTTGACCATGAAGCAATGGATGGAATCTTTCTGCCCCACCACTCTGGATACTTGATATTTTTCACTCTTGTAAATTCTTTAGGAACAGATGAATCATAAGCATTTACAACACTCATTCCAAGTGTATTGAAACACATTGAAAATACCATTCCTACTGCTAAAAAAATCTTATATAGTTTAGAAAGTTTATTTTTCATTTTACTTTTTCTCCTGTTATTTATTGTTTGCAATGCAAGTTTTAAACATTGCCCTACTTCTTTTGTTTATTAAATGAAAAAAGGACAATCTTTCGATTGTCCTATGGCTTGAATACCCATTTATTTAAATACATATATTCCTCCAACAAAAAAAGACAGATCATATCGACCTGCCTGCTTATAATATCAAATGGATAAAGAATGAGAGATTTTTATAAAAACTTGTTGGTAATATTTTGAATTTTCAGTAATTATCTATGATAAACTATTTACTTATTCTTTATCCGTATTTAATTCTATCATGTTTCTACATAGTTTGATAATGATTTACTTATAAATCCAATTTTCATTTGTGCCATAACGATAATGCGAAGCACTACATACTTCTTCATTTCCTGCACAATGTCCTTCATCTAATAATTGGTTAATTAAAATCTTTACTGAGTAATCGTTACTATTATAGTAAGACTCGTAATCTTTATAATCTATTGAATGTGTCAATTCTTTTCCGCAATCACATTTAACCCAATATGTCACTCTTAAAATCTTTATTTGTTCTTCCTTTTGAGGTTGTTGTGCATTAGTAGTATTTCCACTTGATGCTGGCTGACTTGGGGTTACAGAAGAAGGCTGATTGCTTTCAACAGGTTGTACTGGTGTTTGTTTTGTTTCAACTTTCTTTTTTGTTTTATTTTCATTAGTATTTTGATTACTCGTTTTCTCTTGAGTTTGCACATCACTTTTTACAGATTCTTGATCTTCCTGAATCGTATTTTCTTCTGCTGTTTGTTTGGATGTATCATTTACACTTTTATCACTTTCATTGGTTTCATCTTTGGATACATCTTTTTTCTTTGATTTCTTTTTTGATGCCTCTTTTTGTGAAATAACTATTTCTTTTTTGTTTTCTACATTGTTCATTGGTAGTGCATTACAAACAACCAACAGTGTAGATAACGCTAAAACTATAATATTACTTTTTTTCATATATTCTCATCTCCTCTACTCATTATCATCATTAAATTTGTACAAAGTCTATACTTGTATTTATTGCTTATCAGAGCTACCATTACCTTTATTGATTTGGAAAAAGCACATTGTAGCAATTCCTATAAATGCACCAATTTGCATTGAAACAATAGATATGATTATTTCTTTCATTGTACCACCTTCTTTCGTAAAAAAAAGATAGTAAATCTTCTGATCTACTATCTTTTCTTAAACTATTAATGTTCCATATACTGCTTTAATTTTAAAATAAATGTTATTTCCTCATTTTTATAATCAATTTATATTTGTCCATTTATTTTATATACAAGTTCTTTAGTTATTGCTAAACCTAACCCTGAACTTTTCTCTGTTCTACTATTCGATACCGTATAGAATTTATCAAATAACTTATTAACGTTTTCATCATTAATATCATTTGTATCATTTTTAAATGTAAATATAATATAATTATCCTTGCTATAACTCTTTATTTGTGCTTTTGATTTTCCATATTTTACTATATTTGATACTAAATTGTTAAATATTCTTTTTAATGCACTCTCATCTGCAATAACAATCATATGATTCATTAATTTTAAGTCCAAAAATATCTTCTTTTCTTGAAATAAATCATAATACATCCCTATTATTTCTACAAATATCTCATGCGCATTAAGAATTTTTAAATTTATAGGAAATGAATTTGATTCAACTTTTGCAAGTTCAAAAAAATTTTCCATCATGCTTTTCAATGAATCTAATCTTGATTCCATAATTTCTATGTATTCTTTTCTTTTTAAAGCATCAATCTCATCCATTTTAATAAGTTGCAAATAACCTTGTATAGATGTTAAAGGTGTTCTAATATCATGAGACATATTAAGAATTGTTGATTTTAATACATCATTAGATTCCTTGCTTTTTCGAGCCAATCTATTTGTTTGATCAATACATTGATTCAAAGTTTTAATTAGTGCCTCTGCATCATGATTTACATATCCCTTATTTATTCTTGCATTTGTTGATTCATTCATTATTTTTACAAATTGTCTATCAATATTTTTTATCTCTTTTTTTAATAAAATTAAGTGCATACTAGTCAAAAGTAAAAGAATCACCAAAATAATAATTACAATATATAAAATCAACATATTTTAAATCCTATACCCCATACAGTTTCTATAATTGTTGCAGTAGGATTAATTTCTTTAATTTTTTTTCTAATATTTTTAATATGAACTGTTACAGTTTGTGTATCCATGCAAAACTCCTCATGCCAAACTTCTTTAAATATTTTATCCTTACTTACAACTTTATTTGCATTGTTAATCAATAATAATAATATATCAAATTCTTTTGATGTAAAATAAACATTTTTTCCATCTACAAACACCTCTCGTGTTTCAATGTTTAACAATAAATTATTAAATTTAATTTGTGTTTCCTGTTTTTTGTTATTTACTTTTTTATATTTTTTTATATTTCTATCAACTTTTAACTGCAGTTCTTCTAAATTGAACGGTTTTAATAAAAAATCGTCCGCTCCAAGTTTTAAAACTTCAATCTTTGTATCATCTCCACTTTTAGCTGAAACTGCAATTATTGGAACATCACTTACATCTCTTACATTTTTTATAATTTCCTCACCTGATATACCAGGTAACATTAAATCTAAAATAATACAACATATTTCCTTATCTGTATTCAACCTTAGCAATCCTTCTGTTCCAGAAAATGATTGAACAGTTGAATACCCTTTTATAATAAAATAATCATTTATAAAATTATTTATATCTGTATCATCCTCAACAATTAAAACACGATCCATGAATAGCACCTTCTTTTCTTTTAATTCATTATTACTTTATCATATAAAATTAATTATTAACATTTATAAAGTGTTAATTTATCATTCACAAAAATTTTCACTTAAAAAATTATCATTTATATGATCTATAACAATTACAATATGCTTTTTAGAAAGTTGTAATATTACATTTTTTATATTTTGAACACTTTCTTTGTCTAATGATGCATAGATTTCATCACATAAATATACATCCGCATTCTTTAAAAGTACTCTTGCAATTCCAATTTTTTGTATTTGTCCACCTGATAATGAAATTCCTTCCGCACCATAAAAAGTGTTATATCCCATTTCTAAATTCATAATATCATCGTGTATTCCTACCGTTTTGCATACTTTAATTACTCTTTCTTTAGTAATATCGTAATTAAAAAGAGTAATATTATCTAAAATCGTACCTGAAAACATTTCAGTTCTTTGAGAAATATAACCTATTTTCTCTCTATATTATAAATTGATAATTTCATTTATATTCTCTCCTACCTCACATCATTTTTACAAAAAATATAATTTCCAAAAAACACAGAACAAATAACTAGCACAATTCCAACACATAGTATTTCTAATATGTTCGTAGTACTTAATGTATTAAGATAAGCTAGCCTATCCAAACATGTTATTGGATCAACTGCTGATATATCAATATTACTTGCAATAGAAGAAATAAATAATATAACAAATTGATACAAAATCGAAAAAACTGTTGTTGCCGTATTACTTTTAAAAACTACTCCAACTAAAACCATCAATCCTACAAAACCAATATATATTGGTAACTGAGCGCATACAATTTTGATTGTTATTAACACATCAGCTAATTTAATATTGTTAAATCCATTAAATGCCAAATTAACTATTAATCCTAAAATCACATATAAGAAGGGAATAATTATCGCAAACAAAGAACAAACAAGCATTTTTGAAATATAAATCATTGTTCTAGGATATTGAAAAGAAACTGTATTTTTTATAGTTTCATATTTATAATCAGAAATAAATACATTTATCACAATTGGTATTAAAAAGAATATAAGAATATTAGATCCTTTTAATAGTTCTGGCATAATTTCAGTTCCATTTTTTTTGAAATGAATTGTATTATAATTCATAGTATCTGACATCAAAGTCATTATCCCATCTCCACTTTGTGCTAAAATATTTCCTAACAAAACAATTCCTAACAACCCCAATATTATCCATAATAATACTTTGCTTTTTTTTAGTTTATATAAATCAGCACTAATAATATTAAACATTATTTTCAACTCCTTTTATTAATGAAAAATAATAATTTTCTAAACTCATATTTGAAACATTCATCTTTTCAATCATAACACCTTCCTTAATCAAAGTAGATGCCACTTTTGCTCCATCATTTACATAATCATATAAATAAATAGTATGGTCATTTACAACTTTATAATTTACTGTATTTAGTTTTTGTTCAATTGTAATTGTTGCAAGTGAAATATTTTCAACATCCAAAGAAATATATTTTTTTAATTTTTCATGTAATTCATCTACTGTTATTTCTTCAATCATATGCCCTTTATGAATAAAACCATATCTTGTTGCAATCATCTCTAATTCATCTAGAATATGACTTGATATAACCATCGTTATTCCATATTTTTTATTAAGGTGTCTTAACGTTTCCCTCAATTCTGCTATCCCTTGTGGATCTAAACCATTTAATGGTTCATCTAGAATTAATAAATCTGGATTATTAATCAATGCAAGTGCTAGCCCTAGTCTTTGTTTCATTCCCAAAGAATAATTTTTATATTTTTTAGTAGCAGCATTTTCTAACCCAACCATTTTCAATACATTTTCAATGCTATTTGCTTCAACTATTCCTTTAAATTTAATGTAGTATTGCAAATTTTCATAAGCCGTCATATAAGGATAGAATGCTGGTTGTTCAATAATAGCACCAATTCTTCCTCTGTTTACCTGATTATCTGTTGATTCAAACAATTCTAATTGACCCTGTGTTTCTTTTACTAATGACATAATAATTTTCATAGTTGTAGATTTTCCAGCACCATTTTGTCCAATAAATCCATAAATATCATTTTCATAAACTGTCATATTTAAATCATTAAGAATAACTGTATTTCTTATTTTTTTAGAAATACTATTCATTTTTATTACTGTGTCACTCATTGTTTTTACCTCTCGTCTTTCTGGATAAAAGTATAGTTCAAATGTTCTCTTATTTTAATAAAAAAATCGGGAAAAAAGTATAAAGAAAGTATAAAGAATAATATATAATAAAAAAATAGTAGATCCTCTAATCTACTATCTCATTATTCATATTCACTTTTAAAAGCATTACACTATTTCTATCCAACATAAATAATCGGCAATCTTCACTTTCATCCCATCCAAGATATGTACTCTTTGCATTGGACTTACTAATGATTCTAGTGTTCTCCAAAATACTTTTTCACTTAATTCTTTATTGTTAATATAAAATTTCATTTGGTTTCCTGCTTTCTTTTAATGACATCCATTTTACCTCATCTTTGAAGTAAAAAATAGCGATTTTTTGGTAGTGACACCCTTTTATATAGGTGACATCCACGTAAATCGCTATTTTTTGATTCTTTAAAATATCTTAAAAAACGTTGATTCCATCTGTGTTTTTTCGATGGCATCCATTTTAACTCTTAATTTTGGTGGAGATGGAGTGTACACAAACGAAACCACGTATGTGTAAGAAAGAATCATTGTACCTACATCTCAACTATTCCACCAGAACCAATTTTTAAGTCATCGATATAACGATTTTCAAGTAGCTCTTCTTGCATAGTCTAATTGTTCTCTTTTATTCAATTGTTTCACTTAACTACAACCACTATCGATTATACCATACATCAAATGTTTCTTCTATTTAATTATGTAAGTGGTTGTTGAGGATGATTTTCCATCACCATTTGATGAAGATAGTCATTAACATTATTCACACTATATCTTTTTTACTTTAAATGAAAAAGCTAAAATCAAGACATACCATTCTTAATTTTAGTCTTATATTCTTAACCAATTTTCATCAACTTCAAGGTAATTTTTTTCAATTTATTTAATTATTTAAATATCTAAGCTAAATTTTACGTTGTAATGTCACAAATCGTCCTAAAACGCTAACGACATTCGAGATAGATTGCTTGAAATTTTGTACCTGTGTTATTCATAACAGTCCCTAAACCTATGCCGTTTTTCATTTAATTGATACGTAATTTTGTACCTATGTTATTCATAACAGTCCCTAAACTATAAATGAAACTATTCATTAGTCAACCAAATTTTGTACCTATGTTATTCATAACAGTCCCTAAACTTATAATCAAATGTATTTAGGCATTAACTGATTTTGTACCTATGTTATTCATAACAGTCCCTAAACAGGTATTCATATTGATGGAATTCAAGATACATTTTGTACCTATGTTATTCATAACAGTCCCTAAACAATCAAGAATTTATTTTGAAAATGATGATTATTTTGTACCTATGTTATTCATAACAGTCCCTAAACCTCAATTACATAGGATCAAATTAAAATAACATGGTTTTGATGAGTGCCATTCTCATCTTATAGATAAAAGAGACCTCACCTTTTGGCAGCAAAATCTACCATTACTCACATAGTTAACACTATGCTTTCTGTTACTTTATAAAATCACTACATTGAGCAATATTTCGAGCAGCATTAAAATCTGCATTAATTTCTTTTCCATAATTTTTGCAGTTAGAATTTTTACATATAAATTTTGATTGACTTATACGTTGTCCTTCTTCCCAATGACCGCAACAACTACATGTTTGAGAAGTATGATAAGGATTTATTTTTCTTACCTGTATTCCAACATTGTTAGCTTTATATGTAATAAATTCTTGTAATTGGTAATAAGACCAATTTCTTAAAATGAACTTACTATTGTCAAAACCTGTTAAGTCTTCTACATTTATATACTTGGCTTTATTCTTTATTGCAAAATCCACTACTTGTTTACTCACAAAGTGATTATATGTTCTAACCCAATGCTCTTCATTTTTTCTAACTTTTTCTAAATGATTTAATTTTTTCTTTCTTCCATGTCCTCCTTTTACTTGTACCAGATTTTTTTGTATAGCTTTTTTTTGCTTTTGAATTTTAGTACGCTGTCTTAAGAAATCATCCGCTGACCCAATTGATTTTCTAATATAGTCATTTGTATTAAGCGCACATACAGCTGGTATTGCCAATCCTAAATCCACTCCTACAGTTACTTTCTTATCCAATTCAATTTTTTTAGTGGGAACAGCTATACTTAAATTAAGTATAATCTTTTTTCCATCAATTTGTAAACTGGATCCTTTAACTTTATAATTATCTAACAATATTTCTCGAATTTCTAATCTTAGTGCTTGAGATTTATGAGGATTTCCAAACACAATTTTAAATTTTATCTTATCAACAAAATTAATATAAACCTTTAAATCTGTATTAAGTAAATTTTGTTCAAATTCATTCAAAGTAGCATAATCATAACTAAATTTTAAATCTCTTCCTCTTACTAACAAAGGGTTTGTTCTCTTATAATTAGTTACAGCAACTTCTCCTCTAGCCAATCCATTTTTTAATGCTTTTGAGAAATCAGACTTTACTTTTTGAACTATATGTGACTTAGTATCACATCCTTTCGGAAATAAAATATCATTTAAAATTGTATTCGAATTTGATAGAATGTTTTTTCTTTCTTCATTAAATTTTTCATCTAATTTTCTATCATTTTTATAAAAAGTAACAACCAGCTCACTCATTAATCTATTCAATCCTAAATATTGTGAATATTGTCCTTCCCTTATATAATTATAGACTCGATTAATTTCTTCTTTGTCACCTACAGGTACCAATTGAATTTTTCTTGTTAATACATTTGCCATAATTATTCCTCCACCTTCTTAAAAACTTACCAATGCATTTTACACAACATTTATCGTATATTTTGTCATTTTTAATCAGCAATTAAAATTCATTGCATAAGTTTCCTATATTAATTGAATTAATTTTCAACTGTATTTCCCTTCATAATTCTTATTTGATTATAAATCATTGCATTTACCTTGTATCTTTATAATACCATAAAAACCATAACTACTTGTGGTATATTTCAATATTCACTTTTTTTGAAATACATACTCTACTTGCACATATACAAATAATTAAGTCATCTATTCCATTCCATATACAACAAATGTGAACATCTTCATCATCAATCATTCTTTAGTCACAATTATTTATCCTACATCATCTATTTACATCATTAAAACCAAACAAAAAACCTATGATTACATGTTTCATTTACATGCATTTCATAGGTTTTCATTATTTATATTAACGAAATTTTACATTTTCGTGGTTTTCTTGAATTTAAGCGTCAATAAAGATATCATTAAATATACTTTAAGCTTTTCAAAAACATCTCTAAGTCGTATATGTCCATTACTTCTTTTTTCATTAATACATCCTAATATTTAATTTTTAAACAAGATTAGTATATCATATTTAAAAAGTACAAACAATATTGCAGAGTAACAATATCTTTTCACTTTGTTTTTCTTAAAAAATTACTAATCATCTAAATCATATCTAACAATATTTGTATATGGAGAATCTTCTTTCAAAGAAATATAATCATAAGATTCTATTCCTATATCATCTACATATCCCTTTGCTTTTCTTAAATCTTCATCACTGTAATAATACAATTTCCATTTTACTGTCGGTAACATTTTATTTATTTTTTTAAAATATATTTCATCGGTTTCTGTATACCCCATTCCTAGCACGACAATTTCACCTACATTGTTAATTTTTGAAAAATAATCATTATTTGATTCTATTATCGAATTAAAATCCTTATAAAAACCGTCAACAAGAACTAAGGTTCTTTCATCGTATATGCCCATTTGTGAAATACTATCTGTATGCCCCATAATAGGAGGATTATAATAGTCATCTTTCCCATGAATGTGAAATACATTATCCATTAAATACAATTTTTCAATTGTATTTGAATAATTAAAATTAATAATATAATCATCTTCTGTAAAATAGTTATCCGGTAGTAATGCCAATTTCTTTTTCCCATGTTCATTTTTATTTTCCATAATATCATAAATCCAAGGAATTTTATCATTTACAGTATCTACCCAGTGCTCAAGATCATACTTAAAATTTTCAGCTAACTTAGTTAATTTATCTAGATGTTCTTGTTCAGGTCTATAAATAACGTCAATGTCTTCTTCTGTTACTTGACCATATTCTTCATCTTCTAAAGTTTGTCTTATACTTTCTCTTTCCAAAAATGCGTTTTCAATTTCTTCATCTAAAAAAACAAGATAAAGATAATCCTCCAACGATTGCCAAATAGCATAAAGGGCATACGGATCTTCAAATGATTTTAAAATTTTAAATCCTTTTTCTTTTTCAGTATCTTCATCTATTCCTTGTATACTATCCTCAATTTTGGATAAAGATTCCTTATATCGTCGGCTGTCCCTTTTTTTATCATAGTTTCCTAATAAGAGTTTATTTAAATTGTTAAATGTTGACTTATCATTTTCATATAACCATTTTAACAAATCTAAATACCTTGTGGGTAATTTATGTGCAAGATCAAAACCATTGCCAATTAAGAATAACCTTTTTCCCATATTGTCGACCTCCTACTCAATCATTTATTAACTATATTTTATAATATTTAATAATAGTTTGCACTTATCTGTAAAAAAAAACACTAATTAATTTGATTTAGAAGAAGTTCACATTTTTGATCGTCTATTGTTTCTATTTCAATCTTGTCTTTCTTTACAACAATTCTATCAATAAAAACTGCAAGATCTTCTTGAGTCATAACAGTATGTTCATTGCTGTTTCTTTCTAACGTTTTTAATAGTTTTTCCTGTCTGCCTTGCTTTAATGCATTGTATTTGTCATCAAGCTTTTGCAGTTCTTTTTTAAGCATTTGTTTGGTTTGATAACATTGTGCCAAGTGTTCCTCAATCTGACTTTCGTCTTGAACGCCTCTGGCAACAAGTAACATTCCTTTATCTAATAATTCATTTATTTGTGAATTCACATTTTCTAATTCACAATTCAGTTTTTGTTTCTTTTCAACAATATCTTTTGGATTCAAATATTCCGATAATTCTTTAGCAAGTTCAAGTCGTGTTTTTTCTTTTGATTTCGTTTTTCCATTGACCAATGATGTTAAAGCATCTAGTAATGGCTTTTCTTTTAAAGTCACACTGTTTGGACAGATTGCTTTTCCATTCTTCAACCTGTTTGAACATCTCCATACAGATTCTTTTTCCTTATTTCTTTTTGTCCAGACAGCCCTTCTATATAAGGCGCCACATTCTGAACAGATGATTTTATTACTTAAAGGATTTTTAGATGAATAGCGATTCTGATGGTGACTTTCCACAACTTCTTTTTCATCATTTGATTTCATATTCCTTTTTGTTCTTTCTACTTGAGCTACTTTGAATACTTCTTTGGTCACAATCGCAGGATGACTGTTTTCCACAAAGTACATTTTCTTCTGACCTTCATTTTTATACCGTTTCTTATGAAGAAAATCTATGCTGAATGTCTTCTTTAAAAGAGCATCACCACTGTACTTTTCATTTTGCAGCATCCTGCCAATTGTTCCTGAATCCCATTTTGTACTCCCGTTCTTCTTGGGAACTTTGTTTTCCGTCAGGTACCTTGCTATTTTACTCTCACTCATTCCCGAAAGATATTTAGAAAAGATTTCTCGTACAACTTCCGCTTCTTCTTCAATAATATCAAGCGTTCCTCTGTTTGATCTATAGCCATACATATTGGCAGCATAAACTTTTCCTTTTTCGAACTGTCTTTGATATCCCCACTTGATACTTTCACTTTTATCTTCACTGCTTTGTTGAGCAACACTTGAAAGGATCGTCAGCAACATCTCATTTGCTTCTAGACTGTGAACATTCTCCACTTCAAAGTAGACATCGACATTGTATTCCTTGAGGATTCTTAAATACATCAGCGAATCAACAGTATTCCTTGCAAATCGTGTAATACTTTTTGTAATGATCATATCTAGTTTTCCTGCTCGAGCATCATCAATCATACGCATAAAATCTGATCTTTTATTGGTTGATGTACCTGTTATTCCTTCATCTGAATAAATGGCAACAAGTTCCCAGTTTTCATGACTGCCTATGTGATTTTCATAATATTCACACTGTGTTTCATAACTCAGTTCCTGTTCGTCTGAATCCGTTGAAACCCTGCAGTATGCTCCAACTCTTATTTCCCTGTTTTGCCTGTCATTGTATGATGGCTGAAACTTCTTTCTTGGAGCAATCACTTTAACCTTCGGTGCAGTTATTTCATGTTCTTTGTCATCTCTGATAATATAGTTCACAATCTTACCTCCTCCTTTCCTTAATAATTAATAAAAAGTTCAAGACCATTATTGAAAATACTCAGTATTCCTGTTTCATATACCTCAATCTTTTCAATAATATTCTTGAATTCACATTTCTCTATATTGCTTTTTAACTTCACATTTTCATATTCCTGTGAACTTTGCTGATTCAGATAGTCACAGATAAAGTTCTTGTAGTCACTTTCTGTATTCACATTTTGAAGTGCATTTCTATTTAATATTTCAAAATACTGTTCACTTGATTCACTGTTCCATCCTTGTATGTATTTGTCTTTCATATTGATAACTTCTTCCAGCAACAAATTCACATTCTTGACCAGAACACTTTCTTCGATTCGATATTTCTGATCTTCACTTACATAGAAGCATTCATTTTTTCGAGATCCATTCTTATCTCTTTTACCTCTGTAGATTTTTCTTTTTAAAGGAATGCTGTCAATTCCCCAAAAGACCTTGTTTTTAAAAAACTGCTGTACCATTCTATTTTCTTTTGCCTTTTCTTTATCCATTAGAACTGTTTCCTTTCTACTTTTAACTTAAGATCGTTTTTCAATGTGAACTGGATATCCAATGTTCCCACTTCAATCGAATCAACTAAAGTATTGAAGATTTCTTCATCCAGTGCAGTGATTTCTTTTGCTGATTCCAGACATTCAATGATGATCTGTGTCTGTATCACTTCAAACCTCTGATAGATTTTTTCATTGAGTTTGCACTTTTGCATTTCAAAAACTGATTTGTCTACCAGCAACTCGTTATGCTTTTTCTTATAATCCTCCAGACTGATAAGATCTTTCTGATAATATCGAACAAGTGTATTGATAGAACTGGTTACTTTTTTAAGTTCACGATTAGCGAGATCAAGTTCACATCTGTCATCGTCATTTGTCGTAAAATTCACAATATGTTTTTTATAGGCTTCCAGAACGTGAATATTTCCTTTGAGCTTATAGAAGATTTTTAAAAATGCATCTTCGATTTCGTCCGTTCCAATCATTTTTACTTCACATTTTTTTGCTGAAGTAACATGATTACTGCAACTCCAATATTCTTTATTCCTCAACACCCTTCTTTTAAAAGTTCCACCACAATGTTCACATTTTATTTTTGATGTCAGCAGATATTCTCTATTTCCATCTGTCTGATTTTTATTGAACTTCAACTTGTTGTTCACAAGTTTTTCATTTGCCTTTTCAAAAAGTTCACGATCAATGATTTTTGGAAACACATCGTAAACATAATACTGTGCAAGTTCACCTTTATTTGTGACTAACTTATAAGGAAAGACATCAGGTGAATATCTTTTTTGAAGAAGCATGTCTCCACAATATCTTTCATTTTTAAGCATTGATGAAACTGTGGACTGTGACCACTTTTTCTTTTTGAAATAATGTTTATTCAGATAATCTACAAGTTTTGTTACCGAAAAATCTTTATTCACATATTTATTAAAGATATCTTCAACAATCTTTGCTTCTTCTTCTATGACTTTTACTTCACCATCTATTCTTTGATATCCATATGGCAGTTTCGGTTGATTGTATCTTCCTTCTTTTGCCCTTGTACGAAATGCCCATTTTTGTGCATTTGAAATTGCTTTTGATTCAATTTCAGCACAGGCAGCATAAACAGCAAGCATCATTTCACTTCCCATTTTTGCTGTATTAATTTTTTCTGTCATAAAATAAACGGAGACACCTATTGATTTCAGTTCTCTTACTACTGAAAGTGTCTCCGTTATATTTCGTGCAAATCGACTGATCGATTTAGTTATAATTGTATTTATAAGACCTTTTCGACAGTCCTCAATCATTTGAAGAAAACCGTCTCTCTTGTCCATTCTTGTTCCAGTTATTCCTTCATCTGTATAGATCTTAACCAGTTTCGAATTTTCAAGACTGTTGACAAAGGATTCATAGAAATCAACCTGATTGTTATATGAATTAAGCTGATCTTCACTGTCTGAACTGACTCTTGCATAACAGCCAACAAGATTGATTCTGTTTACAAATCTTTCCAGTGGTTCGATAATGCGTACTTGTTTTTGAGCTTGAGCCATTCTAAAAATCCCCTTTCTTATCACCACACACAGTACCACAACTCTTTCGAACTATCCATGACATTATTCACTTTATTTTGTGAATTTAAAAATGATATCTGACAAGTGGATTACATTCTTCTTCATACTTTTTCAGAACTTTATTGGCAACATTTTTAGTGATCTTTTTACAGGTGACAAGTTTCTTCAGGCATGTATATATGTAATAGTAATCAAAGATATCCATTCAATCAGTTAACCATGCCTTTCATCTGTAATGAAATTTCAACTTCTGGCTGTGCATAGTAACTGTCTACTTTCAGATTATTTTCCAATGCAAAGTCAACAACATCCTGTTGCATTTGTTTTGAAAAAGAATCAGGTTCAATAAGTACCAGATGGTCACACTTTTCATTTTTTATGACATCTACAATCTGTTTTTTAAATTCTTCATTCAGATTTGAAAGTTGAATAACAACAGCATGATCCAAGTCATACTTGGATACATATTCTCGTACACAATCATGAGTGGCTTCACTGTTTGAATTGCTTGTTACAAATAATGGTTTATTATTAACAGCTGATTCTAATGCACTGTTAATTACAGCTTTTAAAGTATGAATCTGTCTTTCGTTGAATTCATTGAACACATCCTGAATGAGACGACCACTGTCACGTTCATAGACTTCAAAGCCATTATCTTCAAATGCCTTAAGAAGTCTTCCATCATTGAATGCATTAGCAAACACAATACATTCACCATCAGTAACAAATGTCCTGCTTGTTGTAAGATCCTTTATTGTATTCACAAACTTCTCTGGTTCATAAAAAGCATTGGAAAAATGAAAATGCAATTCCCCAGTAAGTTCATAATTGTTTTTAGCAGCGAATTCCATATATTCCTCTAACTGCTTCGAAGAAAGTTTATTTTCTTCTTGTGTTAAAATATGTACTTTTTTCATAAGATCAATCCTTTCCTTTATTAACACAATGATGACACCTGTAAAAAATACAGGTGTCACGATCTATCAATAAACGTATCGGTTCAAGTCTGTTTTCCAATGTCCAAACCAGCTTCTGTATAGGATCATCAAGAACATACGACACACGTGTCAAAGACCACTCCTCAATTGTTGCGACGGTTTGTTCACGCTCGACTGTTGAATAGAGTGAAGTATCATTTACGTTTTCATATCGGCAAAGGTCTATCCTCACCTTTTTATGATCAGTTGTTTCTCGCTCCAATACGAAACAGAGAAAAAAGTTCACATTTTATTGTGAGTTTTTTCTCTGTTTACATATTCTCTTGGCGCAACTATCAACGTGCTAGAAAAATTTTTGTTGCTGATTCGAACTATTTTGTTTTCAATGTCCTCCTGAGAGGAGATGCTTAATAACTCCCCTCATATATAACTGGACATTTTTTTATTACTTGATAACCTTATAAAAAAAACAAGTTACTTTTTTGACTTATTTTTGATATTTTCTATTATTCTTTTTTTACGTTTATGTATTGCTGGTTGAGAAACACCCATCAATGTAGAGAGTTCTCTTTCTGTTTTATTCTTGATAAGAAGATTCGTAATAAGATTCCTATCTTCTTCTGAAAGTTGATTAATGATGTTCATTACATTTTCAACTTCTTCATTGATATTAAAAGTATCATATTGATTATTATTATCAGCAATCTTATCTACAAGCGCTGTATTATTATTATCTAACTGATCTAAACTGGATACTTTAAACTCACTTCTCTTTTCTTTTTCACGTTCCTCTTTTTTAAATGAATTGTAACATGTTTTATATACTTCTTCCGATACCTCATGGTATTGACCTTTTATTTTAAAATAATAGTGTTTGTTTCCTTTAAGATCTCTTTTGATCCAAAAATAGTTTCTTTTATAATCATTTTCCATCCTATCTTCCTCCTGTATTTTTTGGCTGAAGATAATCAGGAGGAGATCTGATTTTATGCACAAATACATCCCCCTTAATAGACAATGTCTAAAGCGGGGTATAAAAAAAGTAGTGCTTTAGACCTTGTCTAATTTCACTACCGATACGATTATTAATTTTTTTATAGTAAATTATACAAAAAAAGAGCTTAAATCATGCTATCGATATTAGCTCTTTAAATCTTTAATATTCACCTACATAACTAATGTTAAAAATTGTCAATAACATAGAAATAATTGCACCTATTATAAATATAATCGCAATACAACTTAGATTCGTAATATCTTTTTTTGGTAAACTCCATAACCCTGTTGTAAATATAATCATTCCAAAATAACTAATATTAGCAATAATATGTCGTACATAATGCATAGGATATTTCATTTTTTTCTTTAATCTTTTGTACTCTCTTCTTATGTTCGTTGATAATTTATACTTTTTATATGAACGTTTAGCTTGACTAATCAATTTTGAAATTCGATTCACTTTCTTTGATGATTTTCTATTTTTTACTTCTGTATTTCCTGTATGTTCTGTATTAGTATTATTTGCATGTTTTTCATTAAATATAGCTTCGAACAAATCTATGGTACGACCATCAAACAGAACTAATTTATCTCTTTCATTTTCTATTAAATTTTTATAATAATTTTTTATTATTTCATCTATCTCTCTTGCTGATTTGTTTAAGCAATGACTTCTTTTTATAAGTACTATTTGCAAATACATATCCTTATATATTTCAAACTTACTTTTTATCAATTCTTCCCTTTGGGGATCTCCCATCGCTTTTTTCTTAAACCAAACATTTAATCCTACTCCAATAGCAGCTATTATGGTTGTAATAGTTAGTGACATTGAATTTTCAAATATTTTTATAATTTCTTTCATTTTATTTTTCCTTTTTAACCCTGTCTAAAAGACTTTTCATATGACACATTATTTCAGTATTATCAATTTTAGTAACAGATTCTACATAATGTGAAAAATACACTTCTAAGTTTCTTAGTGGATAATCTTTATTTATTTCCTCACCGCGTAATTTAGCATTTATGAATTCATTAATATAATCATTCAAATAATCCATCATAATTTTTTTGCTATCAACTTTATTTGACATGGCATTTTCAAATATTTTACTGTATTTATTTCTGAAATTTTCAGTACATATAAGATTACCTATAAAATATCCATACTCCTCTGCAGGCACTTCCTTACCTGCTGTTTCATCAGTGTGAATAAGTATATTTTTTGCACTTTGTAACAACCTAATAACTTCATCGTATTTAATATCATTTCTATAATTTCTTATCAAAGTAATAACTAGGGATAAGTCATTTATATTTCTTTCTTGAAGCTTTACCATAGCTTGTTTAATATCATTAACCAGTGTTTGATCTCTATACACTGATACATCATAATTATCATCTAGATATTTAATTATTGAACTAATTTTTTTATTAAATTTTTCTTCACCTATAATATCTCCATTAATATTTTTGAATTGAACAAGTGTTGATTTATTTTTATTTATTTCTTTTATAAAATTATATCCTCTTTGTTCAAAGCAATCATTTACAAAATAAACCGATTCATTATAAATAGTCGTTGCTTTTACAGCTATAAATTGAGACAAGAAATATTTTTCTTGATCTAATACAATATAATTATCAATTCCTGTATCATTCTCACCACAAGACATATCATGCAATTCATCAATATGAAGTAAACGTGCATTAAAACCAAAATAAAATACTTTAACATTAATTAATACAATTCCCTCTTGCTTAAGGGATTTAAAACTAATCACCTTTTTACCCTCTATATTTTTCAAATGAAAAAAAGGTCTTGATTCTATATATCGCAATTCAATTTCCTTATCCTTATATTTTTTGGAATCCATATAATAAATTGTCCAAGTTGTCCCAATTGTTAAAAAAGATCCAAAAACACTGATACTTTTTCCTATTGCATCTTGACAAAATGTACTAAAGTAATTTTTTATAAATCCATGGCTATTTAAACAATCTAATATAAAAATACCACCTAAATAAATTCCAGTAATTATTAACATACATATTATTATGTTTATTAAATAAGTTAATTTAGATTTTGTTTTCATTTTATTTATTTTTCTTCCTCCTAAATATTTAAAAATATTTTTCTTAAAATAAATTTTAATCACATTTAAAAAATTATGAATTACTCATTAATTTTTATAAATGTATTAGAAACCGTAATTATTGATTGTTATATTTTAGATTAGTTATAAAAAATAATTTTTTGCAAAAGATAAAGTTTATAGCATTTCTACTATAAACTTTAGTAATTGTATGTTTCTAAAATTCAAATAAACTAATTTACATATTTATAATCCATTCGCATTTATTGAATTATCTATTCACTTGCGGCTTGTTTTATAGCAAGATAAAGCGTATAAAGATTGCTTTCTTCGCTAGCTTGATATACTTTCATACAAGAAACAACTGGTAAAAAACTGATTCCATTGTCTAAGACAACTTGTACATTGATCTCTGCGTCTTTTCCATCATCTGTTACCCATTTTCCACCAAATTCTTTAATAAAGACATCCCCAACATAAGCTCCTAAAGAAAAAAGAATTTGTCCAACGTTCTTACTTAAAATACCATCTGGCTTATTTTCTTCTTTAAAGAAACGATCTATTTCTTTTAAACTTTCTACACTGTAATCTGCTTGATAATTTGATGAATTTAATGCTTTGGCTACCCACTTAGATGCTAACTCCAAATCATCTACTAAATTTCTTTTTTTCTTTTTAAAAAACATTTGTTTTCCTCCTATTTCATTTTTCTTATTTTAGCACTTCTATTCATTCTATCAAATTCCGAAACAACTTCTTTTATCTCAGTTTCGTTCAGTTTTTCTTTTCGTACAATTAATGTAATATCATAACTAAAATCTTCATCTTCATAATAATATTTTTTATCTAGAATCTTTTCATCTTCTTTTTCTAGTAAATACTTATGTTCATTTATTTTTGAGATTTGATATCCCTTTTGTTTTGCAAATTCATATGGATCATCTTCAAATATTCCAATCGCAATTAATGCTTCTGTTTCAAAAATACTTTTTACATCCGCATCTTCATTTTCAGCATACACTAACAAACCTAAAGAAGAAGCATCTACTAAGCAGTCTTCATCCATCTTTCTAAAATGTGTTTTCTTATATTTACTTAATAGTATTTCTTTATAAAAAATATCTGCGGGAATAATATGTTTATTTTTTGGTCCTTTTCTTGGTTCTTCACGAACAGTATTATTATAAAAATAAATTCGCTCATAAGGTGCAATACTTTCTATAGTATAAAGACCATTTTCACTTTTTACAGGACTTAATTTTAAAGATATTTCTTTTGCAGCTTTATCTATTCGATAATAATGTCTAATTTTCCATTCTTTAAAAATACTTCTTTCCTGCATTAAATTTTCATAAAGTTGAATTTCGATACCATTCTTTGTTTCTTCTGCATGGTAAACATAAGGACACGATAAAAGTCTTTCTTTATCAAAATACTCAAACATATAGCGACCAAAATACATTTTTCTACTGAGTCCCACGTTGATTCCTAACTCATCAAAAATACGAAAAGAATCTCCTCTTAATTTATAATCAGCTTTCATCTTTTGAAAACGATTATGCCATTTATTATTTAAATCTTTAAAAGCTTGAATTTGTTGTTCATATATTTGTTCGTCTATTACATGGATCATAAAATAACGATCTTGAAAAAGCTCTTTTAAAACATCCAAACAATGATTAATGATTTGTTCATCATTTTTACATTTTAAAAGAATATATGATATTCCTACAACTTGATCTGGTTGTTCCATTCTAAAATAAAGATCTTCATTATGAGAGTAAAAAGACAAATACCAATACCATAAATTGGCATTATTTAAAACCCATTCTGTATATTCTTTAGAATTGTATACCGCAAATCTTTCAGCACGCCAGTTACTTTGATTCAAATTTTCCCTTAAATCTAATCGGTTTAACAAATTTTCTATAAAATCTATGCTAACAAACTCTTTTGTAATAAATGTAATTTTTATTGAAATTCTATCCATACAAACTCCTTTTTATTAGATCTACTGCATTGCATAATAATGAGGCAATGCAGTAATCATATTAGTATCAGTACTCAAATATTCGAATAAGGACATCTCCCATCTGACTTGGTATATCTTTAGTCCTTGAAAGTGTTCCTTTAGGAACATAAATATCCAGTCTTTTTGTGCTAACTTCCCTAACAGCATTCAATTTTTCGCTTAATCCTTCGCCTTTCTTAAAATTCAATAATTTTCTTTGAATAACATCATCACTTAGATCAGAAGCATACTCTTTAACTTTTCTTAGTATAGCACTGTCTTTTTCGTAGCTTTTTAACCTCACATCAATTGTTTTAACGCTGATTCCTTCACCATTTTTGAAAAAGTCAAATACTGGAAAGAAACCATCTGCTAATTTTCCGACATGTTCATATGCCGCATATTGAATTTTTGCAAGCTTTTCTTCAATCGCTTTTCCTCTTAAAAAACGTGGTAAGCTCCATTCTTCAGCAATTTTTGTTGAAGCTCTTCCAAATAAGTCATCAATATAACTTGAAAGTCTTGAACATAAACTGCTGACTGCTGAATAACATTTATTAACCAAAGGAATTTGTTTTATTTTTCCAGGTACTTTCTTCAAATAAGAAATTGTTCTTTTTGGAAAATCAGGAAGCTTTTCTAAAATACGTTTTGCAAGGTCCGTTGCTTTTCCAGCAGCCCATTTTAATGGTTTTAGTAAGGAATCTGCAACCATTGTAAATACAATACAGCCAATAGAAATAATTGCACTTATAATCATTCCTCTTGCAAAATATATTAATGCATTAACAGCATCACATACATCCCCTGCTACTGGTAAAAATCCAATAACATCAATTATAAATTGCAGTTGATCTAATATCTTATCTGACTTAGGTGATGGACACGGTTGCGGTTCTTTAGCCTTTACTTTTTTTACAGGTTGTACAACTTTTTTTACTGCCTTCGTTGATTCATTAACTATTTTTACTGCATTAGAAACTGCCGAAGCAATTGCACCTGTTGTTTTTGATGGCACCGTTGTTGGTTTCTTTACTGTCTTTTTCTTTTCATCTTTCTTATTGCTGAAAATACTTCCAACAGCATTAATAACACTATTTGCGGCACTAGCAATGATTGATAAGATGCTTTTGTGTCCACTAGGATCTACATACTTATATTGATTATTCAAACAGTATGTGTATCGGTTTTGGCTTGTAATGTTATCTTGTGTTCCCTTATAATCATCAATCTGTACGAACTGTCCAATTCTTG
>OGFJ01000322.1_pt1 | contig 47139 bp, 41 predicted proteins | sample 1570861 | NCBI WGS metagenome assembly OGFJ01 (sample SAMEA2582060, study PRJEB24529) | metagenome | biome: Human gut stool | place: China | collected 2011
AGACGAACGGAGGTTGCGCGAGTAAACAAATCTGTCATTAGATTACCTTCGATGCCATGAGATCGTGGATGTGGAGCGCCCCGACAAGATGCCGCTCGTTGTCGATCACTAGAAGCTGGTTGATCATGCGATCGTCGATGATCTTAGCGGCGGAAGCAGCCATGGCTTCCGGTGTGATCGTAGCGGGGGTGCTGGTCATGACTTCATCGATCTTGACGCCGCGGATATCGCCGCGCTGTTCGATCAGACGACGCAAGTCGCCTTCGGTGAAAATCCCCAGAACCTTATTGTCGTTGTCGACAACGGCCGTCATACCGATGTGCTTTTTGGTGATTTCTCGCGTGGCTTCCAGGACCGTGGTGCCGGAGCGCACCACGGGAACTTCGTTGCCGGTACGCATGACGTCTTTGACGTGGGTGAGAAGTTTGCGGCCGAGCGCTCCGCCCGGATGGGAACGAGCGAAGTCTTCCTTCGTAAAGCCCTTGGCGTGCATGCAGGCAACGGCAAGCGCATCACCCATTGCCAACGTGGCCGTTGTGGAAGATGTGGGTGCTAAGTTGAGCGGACAGGCTTCGAAGGGGACATGCACGTTGAGATTGACGTCGGCGTGACGCGCGAGCGAACTGTCCGGGTTGCCCGTGATGGAAATAAATTTGGCGCCTTCTCGGTTGATGATCGGAACGATGGTGAGAAGTTCGTTGGAACTGCCCGAATAGGAAATGCCGATGACGACATCGTCAACGGTGATCATGCCCAGGTCACCGTGAGCGGCTTCGGCGGCATGCACGAAAAAGGCGGGCGTACCGGTGGAAGCTAACGTTGCGGCAAGTTTGCGGCCGATGTGCCCCGATTTTCCCACGCCGCTCACAACAACTCGGCCTTTGCAGTTCAAAAGCATTTCGACGGCTTTTCCGAAATGCTGCGCGTCGAGCGTATCGGCAAGATCTCTGACGGCTTGCGCTTCGTGCAGGAGCACTTCGCGGCCGAGCGCAATGGCGCCGTCGCAGTTGGCAGTATCGTTCATAAAACTGAATCAAAAGACCTAAGGAAACACATCATTTTAGCGCGTGAGCCTCTTTTCCCATTGAGCAAAATTGCGGCTAAACTTTTCCGCCGATTTTTTTCTTTTTACTCGCTTATGACCGAATTGCAATCCGTCCGTATTGACAAGTGGCTTTGGGCCGCCCGATTCTTCAAAACACGTACGCTTGCGCAGGAAGCTGTCGAACTCGGCCGCGTGCGTCTGGACGGCAACCGCATCAAGTCTTCTCGTGAAGTCAAGCCCGGCGATCGACTGGAAATCACGCGCGGTGAAGAGAAGTTCACGGTCTTCGTGGAAAAGCTTTCTGTGGTGCGCGGCCCCGCGTCTGTGGCACAAACGCTTTATCGCGAAACGGACGAGTCAAAAATTTTGCGCGAAGAAAACGCCGCGATTCGAAAGCTTGCCGCCGAACCGGCACTTTTCATCAAAAAGGGGCGCCCCACCAAACGCGACGCCCGACGCATTCGTTATTTCACGCGCGAAGGTTTTGAATAACGAAAAAGAGCCTTCACGAGAAGGTCTCGAAAAGGCTCTTTGCGACATCAGCCGAAGTCTCGCGGTCAGACGTTAAAGAGGAAGTTCATCACGTCACCGTCGGCTACGACATAATCTTTGCCTTCGGCACGCATCTTGCCGGCTTCCTGTGCGCCCTTTTCGCCCTTGTAGGCGATGTAGTCGTCGTAACTGATCGTCTGCGCGCGAATGAAGCCGCGCTCGAAGTCGGTGTGGATGACGCCGGCGGCCTGCGGTGCCGTATCGCCCTTGTGAATCGTCCAGGCTCGCACTTCCTTGACGCCGGCCGTGAAGTAGGTTTGCAGACCGAGGAGGTCGTAACCGGCGCGAATCACGCGATTAAGCCCCGGTTCGTGCATGCCCATGTCTTCCAGGAACATGGCTTTGTCTTCATCATCAAGTTCGGCGATTTCAGCTTCGGTCTTGGCGCAGACAGCTACCACGGGGGCGTGTTCGCCGGCGGCCAGGTCTTTGACGGCGTCGAGCAGAGGATTGTTTTCAAAGCCGTTTTCGGTGACGTTGGCAACGTACATGACGGGTTTGAGTGTGAGCAGGAAGAGGGGACGGATGATCGCGAGTTCTTCCTTGGAGAGCTTGGCTGCGCGAGCGGGCTTTCCTTCGTTGAGGAAGGGCAGAACCTTCTCGAGGACCTGCACGAGCTTCAGAGCTTCCTTGTCACCGCCCTGACGAGCCTGTTTGCTCCAACGGTTGAGCGCCTTTTCAACGGAGGCAAGGTCGGCAAGAGCTAATTCCGTGTTAATGACTTCAATGTCATCCAGAGGAGAGACTTTGCCTGCGACGTGTACGACGTTTTCGTCTTCAAAACACCGCACGATGTGTGCAATGGCGTCGCACTCACGGATGTTGGCTAGGAACTGGTTACCCAGGCCTTCGCCCTTGCTGGCGCCTGCGACGAGGCCGGCGATGTCCACGAATTCCACGGTGGCCGGCACGATGCGTTCAGGCGAGACGATGTCGGCGAGCTTCTGCAGACGAGGATCGGGCACTTCCACAATGCCCACATTGGGCTCGATGGTGCAGAACGGATAGTTTTCCGCTGCAATACCGGCTTTCGTTAACGCGTTAAAGATGGTGGATTTGCCGACGTTGGGCAAACCGACGATGCCGCATTTCAGTCCCATGACGATTAAGTTCCTGTGCGAAAAATGTGAAAGCGATAGATCAAATAATTATGGCGCAGCAAGCCGGACTTTTTCAGGCTTGGGCTGCAGGCTCTTGCTTTTCGGGCGTTTTTTCGGTTTTGGCGGGTTTGGGCGGATGCGCAAACTTGCCGATGGTGCGCTCGGCGCCTTCGAATTTTCCCAGAGCCAAATTGTCGATAGCCTTGAGAGCGCCCTCGAGACATTTCGAGATACCTTCGGACTGTTCGGTCGTGGCGCGTCCGAGTACCCAGTCGATCACGGCCATGCCCGGGCACAGCTGACGCGGATGACCGATACCGACGCGCAGGCGCCAGAAGTCACCCGTTGCAAGGCGTTGCGTGATGTCCTTGAGGCCGTTGTGACCGGCGTTGCTGCCGCCGAACTTCAGGCGCATTGTCCCCGGCGCGAGATCGAGTTCGTCGTGAACTATCAGAATTTCTTCCGGAGAAATTTTGTAGTAGGCGGCCAACGGCTGTACGGCTTGCCCCGATAGGTTCATATATGTGGTGGGTTTAAGCAGCCACACGTCGCCGGCGGGCGTCGAAATGCGGGCCGTTTCGCCGAAAAATTTAGCCTGGTGTGAAAAACGCGCGCCTTTGGTCTGAGCCAGACGATCGACGAAGTCAAAGCCGACGTTGTGGCGAGTGTTGCGGTATTCGTCTCCCGGATTGCCGAGACCGACGATGAGAGCAATGGGCTTTTGAGCCATGATGCAGTCTTCCTTTTTGTCCGAACGAAACGTTATTCGTAGAAACGAGACGTATCGGACGGTTTTTTCTTTTTATCCTTGGTTTTGCCGCGGTGATCCTTCTCGCGATTGTCTTTTTTGTCGAATTTTCGTTTGGGTTTGCCGGCTCGGTCTTCACGCTCTTCAAAGCGCTTCGGAGCTCGATCGAACCGAACCGTCACGCGGCGGCCTTTGATCGTGCTGTCTTTGAGCGAGTCGACAACAGCAGAAGCAACGGACTTTTCTACTTCCACGAGCGTAAACGACTCGGTGATCTCAATAGCGCCGATCTTACGGCTGGCAATTCCAGCCTCGTTGGCGATGGCGCCGACAATATCACCGGGACGAACGCCTGATTTGTGCCCGGCACCGATGAAAATGCGGCTCATGCCGACTTCCGGAGCCTCGGTGAGGCGGCTGGGACGCGTCTTTTCGCGCTTGGGACGATCGAAAAGCGACGGAGCGGGGATCTCCTCTTCGTCTCCTGCACCGTTGACGGCACGGTTGGCAAGCGAGACAGCCGCACAAGCGACTTCCATCGGATCAAACTGCGTGCACAGCGACTCCACGATCACGCGGCAGCGTTCGATCTGTTCGGTGTTGGAAAGCTCTTCGGCAATGGAATTCTTCAGTATCGAAAGACGTTTGGCTCGTGCATCGGTGAGCGTTGGGACGGTGCGCACTTCGATCTTGGCCTTGGTGTGAGACTCCAGAAGACGCAGACGGCGATGTTCACGCGGCTCAATCACGGAAATGGCCATGCCGGAGCGACCGGCGCGTCCCGTACGTCCGATACGGTGCACGTAAGTTTCCGGAGATGCGGGCAATCCCAAATTGACCACATGCGTGAGGTTTTCTAGATCAATGCCGCGGGCGGCCACGTCGGTGGCGACGATGAGTTCGATGGAGCCATTTTTGGCTCGCTTCATGACTCGATCTCGGCTGGCCTGATCGAGCCCGCCGTGCAGGGCCTCAACGGAAAATCCTCGTGCACGCAGGGCCTCCGTGACTTCGTCGACTTCCACGCGGGTACGGGCAAAGCAGATGGCGAGCACCGCTTCTTCCACTTCGAGAATGCGGGCGAGAGCTGCCAGGCGATGAGGACGCGCCACAACATAGGCCACCTGAGGTACGCGGGGTGCTTCTTCCGTGGTGTTCTTTTCGATGACGATGTGCTTGGGGTTCTTGAGATGCTTGTTGGCGATTTCAAGGATGCGCTCCGGGAGCGTTGCTGAAAACAGCGCCGTTTGGTGCGTTTCAGGCAATGCCGCCGTGAGCTCCTCGAGTTCTTCGGCAAAGCCCATGTCGAGCATCTCATCGGCTTCGTCCATCACGAAGAACTGAACTTGGGAGAGATCGAGCGTACCGCGGTGCAGATGATCAAGCGCGCGTCCCGGCGTGGCAACAACGACATGTACGCCGCGTTTTAAAAGTCGAATCTGACGCGTGTAGTCCTGACCGCCGTAAATGGGGCAGGTTTCCAGACCGCTGTCTTGTCCAAGGTTGACAAAACTTTCGCTCACCTGCAGGCAGAGCTCGCGCGTGGGTGTAAGAACGAGTACGCGGGGAGCACCGGGCTTTGCTTCAGTACCGGCAAAGACCTCTACGGCGGGCAGCGCGAAGGCTGCGGTTTTTCCTGTGCCGGTAGCGGCCTGACCCAAGACGTCGCCGCCTTTGATGAGTTCGGGGACTGCGGCGGACTGAATCGGCGTCGGCTCTTCAAAGCCCAGACGCGCAACGGTCTCGCAGAGTTTTTCAGAAAGCCCCAGAGGAGCAAAGGCGGAGGTCATGCAATAGGTCTCAAGTCAAAGCGCTCAGAAAAGCGCAAATAACGAAAAAACCCGTTTTCTGCGGCAGCACCCAACGGATGCCTTCGGCAAAGAACGGGCTTGGGCTGCGTACGGCCGCGCTTTTTTGAGAAAGGCACGGCCGTTGATGCAACGAACTGCGCGATTAGGCAGCAGGCGTAGCAGCTTCCTGGGGAGCAGCGTTGTCGGCGTCGTCGCCGGCAACGTTGGCAACCGTAGCAACCGGGGTTTCGGGGTTGACAGCGGTCACGCCGGCGGGCAGGGCGATGTCGCCCACGCGCAGCGTGGTCTGGCTGGTCATGCCGGAGAGATCCACGTCGATGAATTCGGGCAGATCCTTGGGCAGGCAAGAAACTTCCACAGCACCCACGAGGTGGCTGATGAGGCCCTTGTCGATCTTGACGGCCGGGCTGTTTTCACCACCGAAGAAGTGCAGCGGCACGCGCATCGTCACGTTGGCGTTCGGGTCGATACGCTGGAAGTCCATGTGCAGAACTTGGTTCTTGTACGGGTGCATCTGGAAGGCACGCAGGACCACGAGCTGTTCAGTGCCGTCGAGTTCCATCGTCAGAATGGAGGAGTGGAACTTTTCCTTCTGCAGCGCGTAGAACATTTCGTTGTGATCAATGGCGATCATGGCTGCAGGCTGGTTCAAGCCGTAAAGGATTGCGGGAACCTTGGCTTCGCGGCGAAGGCGGCGGCTCGCACTCGTACCTTGCGTTGCGCGGGTAGCGGCGGTGAATTTCATGGTTAAGTACCTCAAAATAAACAAAAAAGTGTTCGCAACCGCGACCAGTTGCGAACAGGTTTTCAAAAAGGATTCGGATTGTAGCGGATTATTCGTTAAAAAGCTCGCTGACCGAATCTTCGCGTGCGATACGCGAAATCGTTTCGCCCACCAGAGGCGCACAGGAGAGCTGGCGAATCTTGGGGCATTCCTGCGCTTCGGGGCGCAGCGGAATCGTGTCGGTCACCACGACTTCGTCAAGAGCGGAGTTCTTGATGCGTTCGATGGCGTTGCCGGAGAAAACGGGGTGTGCGGCATAAGCAAGCACACGAGTAGCGCCGCGCTCCTTGAGAGCTCCGGCGGCGTTGCACAGCGTGCCGGCCGTATCGACGATGTCGTCGGTGATGACGCAGGTGCGCCCCTTGACTTCACCGATGATGTTCATGATTTCGGCAACGTTGGCGCGCGGACGACGCTTGTCGATGATGGCGAGGTCAACGCCGAGTTCCTTGGCCATAGCACGGGCACGAACCACACCGCCCACGTCGGGCGAGACGACCATCAGGTCAGGGTACTGGTGCGAGACCAGATCGTTCAGAAGAACGGGTGTCGAGTAAATGTTGTCGACCGGGACATCGAAGAAGCCCTGAATCTGGTCGGCGTGCAAGTCCATTGTGAGCACACGGTCGATGCCTACGCTCTGGAGCATGTTGGCGACAACCTTGGCGGAGATGGCCACGCGGGCCGAACGGGGACGACGGTCCTGACGAGCGTACCCGTAGTAGGGCATCACGGCGGTGATACGGCGGCACGAAGCGCGGCGCAGCGCATCGACCATGATCATCAGTTCCATCAGATTGTCATTGGTCGGCGCACAGGTGCTTTGAAGCACGAAAGCGTCACAGCCGCGGACGTTCTCGTTGATTTCAACCATAACTTCGCCGTCGGAGAAGCGGTTGACGGTTGCCCGCCCAAGCGGGATGTTCAGGTACTGAGCCACTGCATGAGCAAGCTTGGGATTGGCATTCCCCGAGAAGACCTTCAGGCTGTCAGAAATCATTTTTACCCTCTGAAAAGTGGGTGCGTGCACGAATGAACAACGCAGGAAACTTTGATGTGAAACACATCCTCGGACGGGAAAATGTTTTTTCTCGCCCGTAAAAAATAAAACCGCGCCAAGCAGTCTAGGACGCTCTTTACAAATTGCAAAGATTTTCCGAGACGCCTGCGCAGTTCGTTGTGCAGGAAAAACACTCAAAACAGTGTTTTGGCAGGGGTGGAAGGATTCGAACCTTCGCATACCGGAATCAAAATCCGGTGCCTTAACCGCTTGGCGACACCCCTGTCCGTTTTTCTCGTCTTTATCAGCCTACTAAGCAACCGACGGACGGATGTTCCTGAAGAATCTTCGTCACGTATCCCCGCATGGGGTACGAAACGGCTTCAAGCGCTTGTTTGGCGCTTTCTTCCGAGCCAAACAGTGCGAAAACCGCGGAGCCGGACCCCGTCATCCGGGCGCCGGAACCGAGAGCCTGCAGGGCTTTTCCGATCTCAGGATTGATCCGCACAGCAACAGGCTGCAAATCGTTTCGGCCGATGAGTTCCGGCCACTGACTGCTCAGTTGCTGAGAAAGAGCCGAAATTTTCAAGGATTTCGTGTCTCTTGTCAAGGCTGGATGCTGAAAAATCAATGCAGTAGAGGTAGGCTTCGACGGCATGGCAACTGCAACCCAGGCTTGCGGAACGGCGATTGGCATGAGAATGCCGCCTGTACCTTGAGCAAAAGCGTTTTGTCCAAATAAAAAGAATGGAACGTCGGCGCCGAGCGATTCGCCGATGGACATCAGTTTCTCTTGGGGCCAGTTGAGTCCCCAGAGCTTGTTAAGCCCCATCAGAGTGCTCGCACAGTCGCTAGAACCTCCGCCCATGCCTGCACCCGCTGGAATGCGCTTTGTAACGTGGATGCGGCATCCGATCGTTGTGCCGCTGATTTGCTGAAGACGGCGGGCGGCACGTACGCACAGGTCTTTATCCATGTCGCCGATAACGTCGCCCGTGCGGGAAATTTTTCCGCTTGGATCAAGCTCCAGGACGATGTCGTCGCACAAATCAATCAGAACGAAAACGGACTCGAGCAGGTGCATACCGTCGGTTCGGCGTCCAACCACATGCAAAAAAAGATTGAGTTTGGCCGGGGCCTTGAGTTCAATCGATGTAGCAGACATGGCTATTCAATGGCTAGTGTCAAAGTGATTTGTCTCGGAGCTGTTTGCGAGAGTGCCACGAGTGCCGGAGAGTTGTCGGTTTTGCGGCGCTTGACGGCAATTTGCCAGCCCGCTTGAATAAATGCGTCGTTGGCGATCTGAGCGGGGGCTTGAGGCCAGGGCATGCCCGAAAGCCATGCCGAAAGCATATCGGCGGGCAAGCCGAAACCTAGATGTTTGCGCATCAGCTCTAGAGCGTTTGCAGCCGAGTCGGACGCCTCCTTACCTTCTTTGTTAGGGCGTTCGAGAACAGCGCCAGCGGGCGTGACGGTGATGCGGGCGAGAATCCCGTAGAGCGGCGTCATGAGCGTGAGTTCCGTGAAGTCTTTTGCTTCGACGAGCTTCCAGCGGCCGGTGACGGCCTCGATACCATCGGGGCCTTCGGCGCGCAATGAAAAACGCCCGGCGCGCTCCCGGCTATCGAGCGGCTGCACGGCAACGCAACCGCTCAAGAGCATGAGGCTACCAAAAAGCAGCGTGCGGCGTTTCATTTTGCTGGGCCGCGATGGTGACGCAGCTCTTTGGCTTTCGTGTTGTTCGGCTCTCCTTCGAGCACCGAAGCGATGTAACTATCCGCTTCGACAGTCTTGCCGACGACATAAAGGATTTCAGCCAGATGCAGAGCGATTTCGGTATCGGCCGGCATGGCGTTTTGAGCTTTGCGTACCAACTTTTCGGCCTCTTCAAGACGTCCTTGGCGGTAACGCAGCCAACCCAGGGAATCGGTGATGGCCGCATCCTTGCCTCCGCTCAATTCCATAGCCTTGTTAAGGTAGCGCTCTGCCTTGTCCAAATGCATTGCGCGTTCGGCCCACAAAAAGCCCAGAGAGTTCCAACCGTTGGGGTTGTTCGGGTTTTCGGCGATGAAGCGCTCAAAGAGTTTTTCGGCATCCTGGAAGCGATCCTGCTGTACGGCAAGGATCGCGGTTCGATAAAGCAGCTCGGGATTCTTGGGGCCGGTTTCAAGCGTTTGGATCAGCACGTCAAGAGCCGGCTGAATTTGTTTGGTTTTTAAAAGCAATTCGGCGCAGGCTACATCCAAGCTCATTTTTCGTTTGGCGTCGGAAGTGCGGATGCCGCGTAAAACCTTGCAGGCACCGTCCACGCTACCGGATTCAGCCAAAAGTTCGGCCTGTTTGATGCGCGCAGCCTCGTATTTATCGCCGCCTTCAACGCGGCCAAGCCATTCAATAGCGGCCTGACGATCCCCTTGCGCGAGTTTGACCATTCCCAGACGCACGTATGCTGTATCGGGCAGCAACGCCGTTTTTTCGGCTTTGCTCAACAGCACGAGGTAGCGCTTGTAGTAGAGTTCCGCACGCTCGTAGAGATGGGCCTCTTCGGCGATCATACCGAGCAGCATCATGCTGTGCGCGTCGTCTCGACGGCCCACTTCAAGACGCTTGAGTTGAGCGTCAAGCTTCTTGTCGTTGCCGGTGCGCAGCAACGACTTGGCGTAAGCCAAACGAAGCTCGAAGGCGTCCGGATGGCGCTGAAGGTAGCCTTCCAAGCGCTTCATGGCCCTTTTGGGGTCGTTTTGGAATTCTGCATCAATGCCCTTCATCAGCACGTGCGGACTGTCGGGCGCAAGATCCATTGCTTTGCTTGCGTGCATGGCAGCCTGCGGCGTCATGCGAGCGCGAGCTGCGAGTTCGGAGAGAACGAGTTGAGCGCGGGCGTCGTCCTTGAGATCCGCAGCCGCTTTGACGAAAGCGTGGTAAAAGAGATCCTTGGCCGGAGCTTTCTGCTGCATGGCGCCCAGTTCGTCCAGGGCCCCCGCCGGATCGCGAGCCGCTTGTACCAGTCCTTTGACGAGTTCTCCCGCTTCGTCGTATTTGCCTTGGCTGAAAAGTTCTTCAGCTTTGGTCAGACGTATCTGGCGGTTGTTTGGATCAAGCCCCGTCCAAATTTTGAGGGCCTCATTGGCCGCTTCTTCGTTGTCTGCTTCCTGCGCAATGTCAAAGGCGCGCCCGGCCGCTTCGGCAGAGCGTCCCTTTTGCGCCGCGTTCAGAAAAGCCTTCCAGGCGAGTTCCGAATCGCCGGACTGTACGGCGAATTCGCCGACAAGAAGACTGCGGATAATGTCAGAGTCCTGCGCGGCTTTTTGCGCGGCGAGTTGATCTGCGCGGTCAACCGTGTCCGAGGCCAGAGGAGATGCGGCGTGTACGGCGGCAAAGCCCAGAACGGCGCCGAGAAGAATGCTAAGCGAAGTACGAATGGCGGACATGCGAAAAAACGTGCGATACGGAAAAGAGTAGGCATCAGCCTTCTTTCAAAAGAAAGATGAGTATAGCGGGCGCAGACCGTAGACGGCTTAATCCGCACGTCTAGTTGTTACAATCGGTGGGCTCAATCAGGATTTTGTTGCCATGATTTTTAACCTGTTATCGCGGTTCTGGATTGCCGTTATCAAAAGCCTCAGGCACATGCCTGTGAGCGCTCGCTCAGCGTTGGCCGGCTTTCTTGCGCTCTTGTTTTGGATAGCCATCCCGAAGCGCCGTCGCGTGACGCTTACCAATCTGAGGTTGTGCTTTCCGGATAAGACAGACGCTGAACGCAAGAAAATAGCAAAGAGTTTTTACCGAAAGCTCATGCGCGCGGCGCTTGATCACGGTGTCTTATGGAGCGGTACCCGCGAAGAGGTGGCCGCAATGGTGCGTTTTGAGGGTGTCGAAAACATTACCGAAACCGTGGCTCGCGGTGAGCATTTGATCGTGATTTCCCCTCACTTCGTCGGGCTTGATGCGGCGGGCATCGGGCTGAATTTGCACGTGCGCGGCTGTTCTCTTTACCAAAAGCAGGCCAATCCAGTCTGGGACGAAGCGGCTCTGAAGGGACGCCTGCGTTTTGCCGATCCGGAACTGATTGCCAAGCACGGGCGCGGAGACCTAAAGGCTGTGATTCGCGCCATGAATAAGGGGCTACCCTTTTATTATTTGCCCGACATGGACCACGGCCGGAAGAACTCCATTTTCATTCCGTTTTTCGGTGTGCCGGCAGCAACCGTGCCGATGGCTTGTCGTTTGGCGAAGCTTACGCGGGCGAAAGTGTGCATGTGTATTGCCGAGATGACGGACGAGGGCTACACGGTTCATATTTCGCCTGTCTGGGAGAACTATCCGACCGACGATGTCGAAGCCGATACTCGACATATCACGGCCGAACTCGAAAAGTGGATTCTCAAACTGCCGGATCAGTACCTTTGGTCGCATCGACGCTTTAAGACGCGTCCCGAAGGGGAACCTTCCGTGTACGACTAATCGGACCAGTAACTATGCGATTTACCAAAATGCAGGGCGCGGGCAACGACTTTGTCATGCTGGACGCCACGCAGGAACCGTTTACCTTGACGACCGAACAGATCCGCGCGTTGTGCGATCGTCGCTACGGCGTCGGATGTGATCAGTTGTTGGTGGTTGAAAAAAGTGCTCTGCCCGAAGTTGACTTCAAGTACCGCATTTTCAACTGCAGCGGCGGTGAAGTCGAAATGTGCGGCAATGGCGCACGTTGCTTTGCTGTTTTTGTGCGAGAACTTGGGTTGACCGACAAAACGACGATTGCCTGCAAAACGGTCAAAGGCGTCATTCGTCCGCACATGGAAGATGACGGCTCGGTTACCGTGGACATGGGGCGGCCCCGTTTTGAGGCTGCTGATGTCGGGCTCATGACACAAGGGCTTGAAACGAAGACCGAGGGTGAAGCAACGCTCTATAAAATCGCGGCTGCAGGGCTCGACAACTGGGTGAGCGTTGTCTCGATGGGAAATCCTCATGCCGTTCGTTTGGTCGAGAACGTTGCAACCGATCTGGTTTGTTCCGTGGGCAGCGCTTTTCAGAAGATGCCGGTGTTTGAGCATCAGGTCAACGCCGGCTTTATGCAGGTCGTCAGCTCAAGAGAAATCAATCTGCGAGTTTACGAGCGAGGCGCGGGTGAGACACTTGCCTGCGGTTCGGGAGCGTGCGCCGCGGTGACTTCGGGCATTCGCCGCGGTTTTTTGGGTAACGACGTACTCGTTCACATGCGGGGCGGCGACATTCGCGTGCGTTGGAGCGGCGAATCCGAAGCGTCCGTTTATCTATCGGGACCGGCCGTGACTGTTTTCACCGGCGAAATTGACCTGGATCGGATCGTGTTGCCGACAGCCAATTTTTGAGAAAGAATTTTTGACACGAATTTGAGAATTGATATGCAAGACATCGTTCTGAAGAAAGGCAAGGAGAAAAGTCTGCTGCGCCGGCATCCGTGGGTTTACGACACTGCAGTTGCCAAGGCCGGACAAAAAGGCGTAAAGATCGCCGCCGGCGAAATGGTGCGGGTGGTTTCGCACGACGGACGCGAACTGGGTTACGGTGGTTGGTCGCCAGCTTCCACACTGCGAGTGCGCATGTTCACTTACGCAGGGGAAGAGGCTCCGCAGCCGGGTTTTCTCACGCATCGCATCGAAAAAGCGGTTGCCGCGCGAGCTCATCTACTGGAACGTACCAATGCCCGCCGACTGGTCTTTGCCGAGGCCGACGGCATTCCGGGGCTGGTGGCTGATATGTACGGTGATTGGGTGGTGACGCAATTTCAGAGTGCGGCCGTGCAGGCCAACAGTGCAGAAATCGTTGACGCTTTGATGAAGGCTACGGGAGCCAAAGGCGTGTTTGACCGATCGGACGCAGCCACCCGCAAGCGCGAAGGGCTTGAGGAGCACGTAGGCGTACTCGCCGGCGAAGAACCTCCCGACATCATTGAAGTCGTGGAAGACGGAGTGAAGTACGGTGTTGATGTGCGCGTGGGGCACAAGACGGGTTTTTATGTCGATCAGCGAGAAAGCCGTCTGGCCGCACAAAACATCGCTCGAGCTTTTAAGAAGGAAACCGGTCGCGGTCTTCGTGCGCTCAATTGCTTCTGCTACACGGGCGGCTTTTCGTTGGCGCTTGCCGCGGGCGGCGCCGAAGAGGTGGTAAGCGTCGACTCTTCGGCAGAAGCGCTTGCCCGCGCTCAGGCCAATGCCGAACTCAACGGCTTTTCGTCTGATGTGTGCAAGTGGCAGCAGGCCGACGTCTTTGAGTATCTGCGCCAGGCACGCGAGGCGGGCGATACGTACGATCTCATTATTTTGGACCCGCCCAAGTTTGCTTCGAGTCACTATCATGTGGATCGCGCCGCAAGAGCTTACAAGGACATCAACCTCAACGGATTGCGCCTGCTTCGCGCCGGCGGCCAGTTGTTAACGTTCTCCTGTTCAGGAGCCATTGACACGGATCTTTTTCAGAAGATCGTGGCGGGAGCTGTCATTGATGCACGCCGCCAGGCATGGGCGCTCACGCGCTTTGGAGCCGGGGTTGATCATCCGCTTTTGATGACGTTCCCTGAAGGTGAGTATCTCAAGGGGCTACACCTGAAGCTTTGCGATTAAGATGTTGTAAAACTTGAAAAAAGGCGCCTTTGACCAGGCGCTTTTCCTATTGAGGGCGAGACGAAAATGACGGAAGACTTTGATCCGATGGCCGAACCGGATATTTCGGTTACGGTACTCACGGGCTTTTTGGGCGCCGGTAAGACGACGCTCTTGAACCGTATCCTTAAGGAGAATCATGGTCTCAAAATTGCCGTGATCGAAAACGAACTCGGCGAACAGACCATTGACAATGATCTGCTGGTCCAAGACGGCGCCGAACAGATCGTGACGATGAATAACGGTTGCATCTGCTGCACGATCCGCGGCGATTTGTCGCGCGTGCTCACAAACTTGCGCATCCAGCGTGACAAGGGCGAAATCGATTTTGACCATGTTGTCATCGAAACAACGGGCGTAGCCAATCCTGGCCCCGTGTGCCAGACCTTCTTCATGGACGATGCTGTGGCGGCCTTTTTCCGCCTCGACGGCGTGGTGACGCTCGTGGATGCCAAACACGCTGCTGAAACGCTTGCCAAGGAGGAAGTGGCTTTTGATCAGATCGCCTTTGCGGATCGCATCTTTATTTCCAAGGCTGATTTGGTAAGCGCCGAAGAACTCGCTGCCCTCAAAGAACGCCTGATTTCGATTAATCCCCGCGCGCCGATTGAAGTTGCTGACATGGGTAATGTTCCCGTTGACAAGGTGATCGATATCTATGGCTTTAACATGAATGACATATTGGATGTTGATCCGACTTTCTTGACCGGCGCCCATAAGCACCACCACGGTGACGATGTGGCTGCTTTTGTTTTTACTTCGGACAAGCCTTTCGACGCGCCGCGTTTTGAGCAGTACTTGCAGAGTCTGGTGGCGGTCTATGGGCCCGATATGTTGCGCTACAAGGGCGTGCTCTATCTGAAGGGAACGGATCGGCGCTGCGTTGTGCAGGGCGTGCACATGGTTTTCGGAGCCGACGTGCTTGGTCCCTGGGGCAAGGATAAACCCGAAACCAAGTTTGTGATCATCGGTCGCAAACTTCCAAAAGAGGCGATTCTCAAAGGGTTTGAATCGTGCCTGGCTTAACGTTGATTTGAAAAACGTTACAAGTCGATGCGAAGAAATGGCTATGGATTCAAGCTTTTGTGCTATTGTGTGCGCCTTCAAAAAGCCTTGATAATTGTGCGGCCTTGTTTTTATGGCCGTCCGTGCGAAGGCTACTTCTGTAGATCGAAAGAGTTTTATGGCAACAAAAAAGACTTTGACCGAACAAGAGCTCTTGGCGATGTCCGATAAGGACTACATGAACGACAAGCAGCTGGAGTTTTTCCGCAACCGTCTGACGGAGATGGAAGCAGAACTGCGCCACAACGCCGGCCAGACGACTGAAAATCTGCGCGAATCGACTGTGGTGCCTGATCCGGCCGATCGTGCAACGATCGAAGAGGAACACGCACTCGAACTGCGCACCCGTGACCGCGAACGCAAACTTCTCAAGAAAGTGCAGGCTGCAATCAAGCGCATTGATGAAGGCGAATACGGCTATTGCGAAGAAACGGGTGAACCGATCGGCGTGCGTCGCCTTCTGGCTCGTCCGACGGCTACGCTTTCTCTGGAAGCGCAGGAGCGCCGCGAGATTAAACAGAAGATGTTCGGCGACTGACACGTCAACGTCAAGTGCGGTTTTTCGACGTTCAGGTCCGAGAAAATTCTCGGGCTTGAGCCTTGGTGCAAATTTCTTTTGTCGGCAACCGCGCAAAAACACGTGAGAGGAAGGCTCGAGCCTTCCTTTTTCGTAAGAACGAGCCGGATTTTTGAATCAATCCGGACGGATTCAGAGGGGATTTCATGGAACAGTTTCACGGAACGACTATCGTTTGCGTGCGCCGCGGCAACACCGTGACGATGGGCGGCGACGGGCAGGTGACGCTCGGCAACGTCGTCTTCAAGGCCACCGCACGCAAGGTGCGCCGCATTTATCACGATCGCATTTTGGTGGGCTTTGCCGGCGCAACGGCCGATGCTTTTACACTGGTGGAACGCTTCGAAGGCGAACTTGAAAAACATTCGGGCAACCTGATGCGCGCGGCGGTGGAGCTTGCCAAACTTTGGCGTACTGACCGTATGTTGCGTCATCTTGAAGCCATGATGATTGTGGCCGACAAAGACGCCACGCTGGTACTCTCGGGCAACGGTGATGTGATCGAACCCGAAGGCGGCATCGCTGCGATTGGTTCGGGTGGCAACTATGCTCTGTCGGCGGCGCGTGCTTTGAAGGAACATACCGAAATGGATGCGCCTTCCATCGTCAAGGCGGCCTTGGATATCGCCGGTGACATCTGCATCTACACCAACCGCAACCAAACCATCGAAACGCTGCAAGGCTAATTTATTTTTCTAGAACAGTTTTTTCGAGATGAACGAAACCGACCGCTCCATGCTCACGCCGCGCGAAATCGTGAGCGAACTCGACAAATACATTGTGGGTCAAAACGACGCCAAGCGCGCCGTTGCTGTAGCGCTTCGCAACCGTTGGCGCCGCAGTCGCGTGCCCGAACCGCTACACTCGGAAATCACCCCCAAGAACATTTTGATGATCGGACCGACAGGCGTTGGTAAGACCGAAATCGCTCGTCGCTTGGCCAAGCTCACTGACGCGCCGTTTGTGAAGACGGAAGCGACAAAATTTACCGAAGTTGGCTACGTCGGCCGCAATGTGGAATCGATCGTGCGCGATCTGATGCAAGCCGGAATCAAGCTCGTTGAGGCGCAGCAGAAAAAGCGTGTGATGACGCGAGCTCGCGAACAGGCAGAAGAACGCGTGCTTGATCTTCTTTTGCCTCCGCCCGCTCCCGTTGAGGGCCAGGCGACTCCGGTGCCGGTCGAAGGTGCCGCTCGCCGTCGTTTCCGCGAAGACTTGCGCGCCGGCCGCTTGGATGACAAGACCGTAGAAGCCGATGTGGCAAGTAATGCTCCCGTCTTTAACATGATCGGTCCGGAAGGCATGGACGATCTGGAAAATCAGCTCCAAAGCGTCTTTGACAAGATCAATGCTTCGCGTCGCGAAAAAAAGCGTCTCAAGATCCGCGAAGTGATGGAAATCTACACGGACGAAGAAGCCGGAAAGCTGATTGATCACGAAGACCTCACGCGTCGCGCGATCGAAAGCGTGGAAAACAACGGGATCGTTTTTATTGACGAAATCGACAAGATCGCGGGTGGTGCCGAACGTCACGGTTCGGGCGACGTTTCGCGTGAAGGCGTGCAACGTGATCTGTTGCCGTTGATTGAGGGCACCTCCGTAAAAACCAAGTACGGTTGGGTGAAGACCGACCACGTACTCTTTATTTGCTCGGGTGCCTTCCATCTTTCCAAGCCTTCCGACTTGGTTCCCGAACTGCAGGGACGTTTGCCGATTCGTGTGGAGTTAAAAAGCCTTACCGAAGAAGACTTCGAGCGTATCCTTACCCAGACCGATGCTTCTGTTGTCAAGCAGTACGAAGCACTTCTGGGGGCCGACGGCGCCAAGCTTACTTTCACACCCGAGGCGATCAAGGCGATTGCTCATTATGCGTTTGAAGTGAACGAGCGAACGGAAAACATCGGTGCCCGACGCCTCTACACCGTGATGGAAAAGCTGCTTGAAGAAGTGAGCTTTGACGCAGGCTGCCGCAGCACGATGGAAGTGACGATTGACGAAGCGTACGTGCGTGAGCGTCTGGACGTGCTCGCTGGCGATCAGGACTTGTCCCGCTACGTGCTCTAACGATTATTTCGCATGCAAGGCAGAGCCTTCTCGGCTCTGTTTTGCTATCTGCGAACACGTGGCGTTCGCAAGTCGCTGTGTGCGGTATAGTTTGGCGCGCTTGCGACGGCGTTGACATAAAAAGAAAGTATCATCAAAGCAACGCCGGAGACGTGTGTCTTTGCTGCAAGTGAACTGCTTTTTTCGGAAGCAATCCCTCGGTCATCAAAGGACAACAAACAATGCAGACTTCCGCCCCCAACACCAATTTGGTGCCCGCTTCGCTCAAAGCTGAAGTTCTTTCCGAAGCCCTTCCTTATATTCAACGCTTTCACGGCAAGACGATTGTGATCAAGTACGGCGGCAACGCCATGACGGATCCGAAACTGCAGCGCGCTTTTGCGCGAGATGTGGTGCTTTTGAAACTTGTCGGCATGAACCCAGTGGTTGTGCACGGCGGCGGTCCGCAGATCAACAGTGCCTTGAACCGCGTGGGCAAGGTGAGCGAGTTCGTGCAAGGTATGCGCGTCACTGATCCCGAGACGATGGAAGTTGTCGAATGGGTGTTGTGCGGTGAAGTGCAGGGCGATCTCGTGCAAATGATCAATTCCTTCGGCGGTCATGCCGTGGGCTTGACCGGCAAGGATGGCAGTCTCATCAAGGCGCGCCGAATGAAATTGCAGGACACCAATGATCCCAATGTCTATCACGACATCGGTCAGGTGGGCCTGATTGAGGAAATCAATCCGTCGCTCGTGCGGGCGCTTGAACAGGATCACTTTATTCCTGTGATCAGCCCCATCGGCATGGGAGAAGACGGCTTGGCCTACAACATCAATGCTGACGTGGTGGCCGGGAAGATGGCCGAAACACTTAAGGCTGAAAAGCTCGTGATGCTTACCAATACGCCCGGTGTGCTTGATCGTGAGGGCAACCTTCTGAGCGGTCTGACGGCCTCTGAAATTGATGCGCTTTTTAAAGACGGCACGATTTCGGGCGGCATGCTACCCAAGCTTTCTTCTGCGCTGTCGGCGGCTCGCAACGGCGTACGCAGCGTGCACATTATTGACGGACGTGTCAATCACTGTTTACTTCTTGAAATTCTCACCCCGCAGGGCGTGGGTACGATGATCTCGGCCGATGACTGATAGCAAAAAACGCCGTAACAAACCGAATGAACATGCCGACGACGGACAAAGCCGTGCGCGGTTGTCTCGAGTCAAAGTTTGGCTGATTGACTGCGACGATACGCTCTACGAGTCTTCCCGTGGCATGTTTGCCGCCATCCATTTACGCATGGAGTCGTTCATTGCGCAAAAGCTTGGCGTGTCGATCGAAGAAGGCCGTCGCCTTCAGCATGCCTATTGGGCGCAGTACGGAGCGACTTTTTTAGGACTTGAAAAACATCACGGAATCGCACCCGAGGAATTTTTTGATGCCACGCATCGGTTTGAGCTTTCCGAAGAGGTCCCTGAAGATTTCTGTCGCACCAAGTTGCGAGACAGCCTCAAAGCTCTGAAAGGCAAGCGTGTGTTGGTGACCAACGGTCCCGAATGCTACATACAAGCACTTTTGCCGCTTTTGGGCATTGCCGATTTGTTTGATGCGGTGGTAAGCGCCGACGATATGCGCGTTTTGGGCGCCTGGCGCTGCAAGCCTGATGAAACCTTATTTGCCAGTTTGGCAGCGCGCTTTAAAGCGCGTCCTGAGCAGTGCGCTTTCATTGAAGACAGTCCGGTGAACCTAAAGACAGCCAAAAAACTCGGCATGCTGACAGTGTGGTGCGCAGGCTATCGCAAACGCGAGCCGCACCGTGTGCACGCGCATGCTTGGGCCGATGTTGCCGTGGACTCCTTGTTTGAGCTTGCCCGCCGCGTGCGTAACGCTCGCTCGCAGGCTTGCCTGACGCAGGAGAGATGCAAATGATGAAGGTGTTGAAGACTTGCTGGCGCGGATTGGATTTTCTTCGGCGTCTGACTCTGAACCTGGTTTTTTTGTTGGTTCTTGGCGCGGTTATTTTTGCCTTTTTCTACGAAAAGCCCGTGAGTGTTCCCAATAACGCCGTGTTATTGGTGACTTTGTCGGGGCAGATTGTGGAAGAGGATGACTTTGACGGCCAGGGAACATTTTCTTCCATGGTTGACGGCTCGGACTCCTTCACGCGTCTGCGCGACGTGACGCGGGCTTTGTCGCTTGCTGCCGAAGACAAACGCATTGCGGCGGTGCATTTCCGTGTGCAGGATCTGCAAAAAGCGGGCCTGGCTTCGCTTCGCGAGATCGGCGCAGCAATGGATCGCGTGAAGGCTGCCGGCAAGAAAATCACCGTTTGGTCGACAGGCTACAGCCAGATTCAGTATGCGGTTGCCGCGCATGCCAACGAGGTCTTTGTTCACCCTATGGGCGGTGTGATGCTCAAGGGGCTTTCCGGAACCCGCCTTTACTGGGGCAGCGCGCTCAAAGAGTTGGGCGTGACGGTGCATGTATACCGCGCGGGTGACTACAAGAGTGCTCCAGAAATTTTTGTGCGCTCCGAACCCTCCAAAGAATCGCTTGCAGCTGATCGTTTCTGGATGAAAGATATCTGGTGGCAATACACCGCCAACATTGAGTCTTCCCGAGGTTTGATGCCGGGTGCTGTCGACAAGGTGATCGCAACGTATCCCGAGCTCCTTGAAAAGGCGCAAGGGGACATGAGCCGGGTGGCACTCGATCAAAGCCTCATCGATTCTGTGCATACGGCCGATGAGGTGATTGATATTCTGCGCACCCGTATGGGTTGGAAGAGTGCAACCGAAGAAAAGCTTCTTGATTATCGACTTTATCTTGAAGCGGTAGAAAAGGTTCCGTCCGGAAAACGCGTTGCCGTGGTGACGATCGAAGGTGAAATCAAAGACGGCGGCGACGGCCCCGGTATGACCGGTGAGCGCGACGCCGTACAACGCATCCGAGCCGTACGCGAGTCGCCTGACTATGCGGCTCTGGTGGTGCGTATCGATAGCCCCGGCGGCAGTCCGGTGGCTTCCGAACTGATTCGCCGTGAGCTGGAACTCGTCAAAAAGGCAGGCAAGCCTGTGGTTGCAAGCTTTGGCGACTATGCCGCAAGCGGTGGCTACTGGGTAGCATTAGGTGCCGACACGATTGTGACCGATCCGATGAGTATCACTGGTTCCATTGGCGTGTTCGGCATGATGCCGACTTTTGAAAAGGCCATTGATCGATTGTCGCTCGGTACGGGCGGCGTATCGACCTCACCGCTTGCTGATGCGATGAATCCGCTCAAATCGGTGACGCCCGAGTACGGGAAAATGATGGAACTTTCCGTGGCCCGCATTTACCGTGACTTCATTTCATTGGTTGCCAAAGGTCGCAAAATGGATGAGCAAAAAGTAGCGGCATTAGCGCAGGGGCGCGTTTTTACTGGCCGGCAGGCAATCGATATGGGGCTTGCCGATACTTTGGGCGGTCTGGACGTGGCCTTGAAAAGGGCTGCTGAGATGGCCAATGTGCCCAATGCGCCCGCTGAATTCATCGAGCGTGACGGGTCTGGCTTGTCGATGATGGTGATGCGCCTGATGCGTCGCGCCATGGTCGAAACAGGTTTTGCCGAAGCGATGCGGCTGGCGGCTCCCGCCGTGCAGGTGCTTGAGCCCGTCCAACGCCTGCAGCAGACGGTTTCGGGGACAATGCCTCTGTACACGCATTGTTTGTGTACGGCGCAATAAATCGGGAGGGGACGCTGATGTATAGCAAACGTCCCCTCAAATTTTTGTCGGGTCAATCAATCGTTTCAGAGGTGCTTTTTGAGTTCCTCGACAACTTCAATATCAGCAGGCAACCAATCGACGGTGTCAAGTTCGTCGCGGGTGAGCCACTTCATGGCTTCATGCTCGACCAATTCGATCTCGCCCTTCGTGATGCTCGACAGGAAGCAGTGCATCGTGAGGTGGAAATTCGGGTAGTCGTAGTCAACTGTCGTCACGAACTTGTCGGGGTGAATCGTGACGCGCAGTTCTTCCTCAATTTCGCGCACGATCGCTTCTTCGGCGGTTTCGCCCTGCTGCACTTTGCCGCCCGGGAATTCCCAGCCGTCTTTGTATTCGCCGTAGCCGCGCTGCGTGGCAAGAATCTTGCCGTCCTTGACGATGATGGCGGCAACGACTTCAATGGTCTTCATCAGAAAAAATCCTCTCAAAAATGGTGGCGTGAAAGTATACGTGCTTGGTCAAACGGCTTCTAAGACGTCAGATAGGTGTAAATGTCGTTTCGAACCGGCACGCGCAATCGGTAGTTGATTTCGAATGCATCGTACCCCTTGACCTTGACTGGTTCAGGTTCGCCTTCTGCATCAATTTCTCCCAGGAAGTAGAACGATTTGGCCTCTGCATCGTCTTTGTTTTTACGGACAAAGAGGTAGATGCGGTTGTTTTTGTCTTCACTGGTGCGTTTGAAGATGTGATCGGCGTCGCTGGAGCTGACCTTTCGTTTGGTCTTGGAGAGTGCAACCATATGGTTTTCTGATACGAAGTGATCTTCGTAGGCAATGGCGTGGTCGTCTTTGTTGTAGTTGACGAAAACGGGTAGTGTCCGAGACGACCTGTCGTAGAAGTAGCCGCCGATATTTTGCGCCGTGATATTGCGCGACCAATCGAGCATACGACAGACGTCCTCGTATGTGTAGCGCTCGTAGAGTTTCAAGAGGGTGTTGCCGTAGCCGCCTTTGTAGGTGAGTTCGTAACGGGTTTTGATGAATTCGGTCAGATCCTTCAGTTCCCGGCTGAAAAGCGGATTGGCGGTAAGCGTTGACACGAAGGTGTCGGCTGCATGCCATTCACCGTCTTTTTCGATCTCAATGACAGCACAGTCGGAATTGTCTTCTTTTTCTTTTTGCGTGCGCCAGAAGTTGCTTGTGAGAATTCGCTCACAAGACTGCAGGTGCGACTCGGACGGATTTGACGAAAAGTGCCGGACAAAGTTGGCAATGAATGCCGATTTGAGATTGTTGTGTTCTCCGTTGAGGATCAGTTCAAGGACAAGAATTTCGCTTACGCGTTGGGCGTTGCCTAGGCGCTGGGTGAGGTATGACAGATACTTCTGTGCGGCGGCGTCCATTTCGCCAAAGTCTTCGCCGTCTTTTTCCATTTTCTTCAGGAAGGCGTAGTAGGTGCCGCAGGCTTCAAAAATCTTGATCGGATCGATCAAGCCGTGCACATCAAAGTCGAGAATCGACGGAATGCGGCCGAGCTTGAATTTGAGTAGTCGATAGGGTTCGCGCAGGCTTGTTATGGTATTTGTGCGTGCCGAATCAATCGCCTCGTAAATGCGCTTGCGTGAGACGGCGTCAAAGTGAATGCTCGAAGGGCCAGACAAGACCTGAGTCCCTGTGGCGACCACACGGCGCATGTAATCCTTGTTGTAAGTGCGATCGCCCGAGAGCGCCACCGGAATGAGAAAGTTGTTGTTGTACTGGCCGATAAAGTCCAGGATGACTACATATTCCTTGGTGTCGTGTTTGCGCAGACCGCGGCCGATTTGCTGCACGAAGACGATCGGACTTTGCGTGGGCCGCAGCAGGATGACTTGGTTGACTTCGGGAATGTCGATGCCTTCGTTGAAAATGTCGACCGAGAAGATGTAATCAAGAGCTTCGTCTCCAGCCTCCAAAGCGAGGCGTCTGCAGGCTTCTTCTCGAGCACTTTGCGAGTCGTTACCGCTCAAGTGAACGGTACGAAGACCGCGAGAATTGAATTTCTGCGAGAGAAGGCGAGCCTCTTCGTTGGAACTGCAAAAGACAAGAGCTTTGAGGCGAGAACCGCTATATCCGTAGTAGTCGGACTGCTTGAGAATGTGATCGACGCGATCGTCAGACACAAGCTTTGAAAAGTCTTTGAGCTCGTAGTCTTTGTCGTTGATTTCAAGGCCAGTGATGCCGAAGTAGTGAAACGGACAAAGAAGGTCGTTTTCAAGTGCTTGTTGCAGACGGATTTCCGTGAGGATATTGTGTCCAAAAAGTCCGTATACGTCGAAGCCATCCGGTCGCTCGGGTGTGGCTGTCATGCCGAACCAAAGCTTGGGTCTGAAGTGCTCCATGATGCGCTTGTAACTGTCGGCGCCGGCGCGGTGCACTTCGTCAATCACGATCACATCGAATTCTGTCGGGGCAAACGTGCCGTCGTTGAGGTGCTTGACCATGGTTTGCATGGTTGCAAAGACAATGTCCCGATCGGTTTCCTGCTGTTGCCCGATGAAAACGCCGTATGTGTAGGACTGGCCCATGACGTGGCGGTAACTCTCAAGTGACTTGCGGGCAATCTGTTCGCGATGTACGAGAAAAAGAGCTCGTTTGGGCTGAATGGCTTTGAGGGCAAAGGCCGAAGCGTAAGTTTTGCCGGTGCCGGTGGCCGAAATCAACAGACCTTTTTTGGGGACGGTGATGTCGGCGCCTGGCTCTTCTTTTCTCATGAGCGTCAGAAGATTGTCCGCGAGGCGCTTTTGCATGGCGTTCGGACGGATTTCCTGGTGGGCGAGCTCGCCAGCGAGTGTCGGTTCTTGCGAGAAAAACGTTCGGCGTACTGTTCTGGTTTGTTCGTACTCGATTCGGTAGTCGTCGAGTACGCCTTCGAGTGCGTGAGAGGCTGAATGTTCCCATAGGGCATCGAATTCGGTCTGAATCTGGCGTGCGAATTCACCTTCGGCGGCACTCACAAGTCGTGCGTTCCATTCCTGATTGACGGTAAGTGCCGTCTGCGTGAGGTTGGAGCTGCCGACAATGATGCTGCGAAGCCGTCCTCGATCAAAGATGTAGCCCTTGGTGTGAAACCCGGTTTGTCCGGCTTCTTCGGCACGAAAGAATTTGATCTCGATGTTAGATAGTCCGGCGAGCTTCTCGAGCGCACGCGGGTCGGTGAACATCAGATAGTTCGTCGTTAGGATGCGCCCCTTGATACCTCGCGCTTCCAGTTCTTTGAACGTCTGCAGCAGTGGCGTGATGCCGCCCATCGTGATGAAGGCAACGCTGAAATCGAACTTCTGGCAGCGCAACAATTCTTGTTCGAGCACCGAAATCACTTTGGTGCCGGAGCCCGACATATCGTTAGCCAGCAATTGCGCGCGCAGATTTTGCTCCGAAGCAACCGAAGCGTCGACAAACGACGTCAAAAGTCCGTCGCGCAGACTGCGGCAGAAATTTCCATCCAAAGCCATGGCACTCGAGAAACAAGAGAAGAAAAGTCACTTCCGGCAGCATAGCCGGAGCGACCGGTGCGTGTCCAGGAATATTTCGAGATAGGGCTTTCCCGAGAGAAAGACTTGAGTAGCGGACAACTTTCATTTTTCACAACATAGCTTGCGGATTTTTGAAGTTGTCCCAGGCAAATGTTCGGAGACTTCGCAAAAAACAATACAAACTCAAGAAGTTTTTTTAGACCCGGGAAAACCTGCCGGACAAGACTGACAAAGCGCTCAGTCTTTGCCTTTCGACTCCACACCCACAACCGGCAGCCGTTTTCCTCCAATGGAATGCTCAATCAATGCGTGCTGTTTGCGCTTTGATTGCGGCGTCATGACAAAAGCAGGAGAACAGGCAATGAAGTCCCTGATGACCTCAAGAAGAACGTTGATCAAGGCGACAGCGTTTAGCGGACTGGCAGCTGCAATTGACAAGACGATTCCGATCGGCTTGATTGAAGATGCTAAAGCTGCTGGGGCGGCAGCTAAAGTTGAAGCCTCTGCCAGCGGTGATACAAAAATCGTAAAGACGTGCTGCCGCGGTTGTATTCAGAATTGCGGTGTTTTGGCTCATGTCCGAAACGGTCGCGTTGTCAAGCTTGAGGGCAACCCCGAATACCCGATGTCGCATGGTGCAATCTGCGCCAAGGGCTTGTCGGGCATCAATGCGCTCTACCATCCGGAACGCAACAAGTATCCGTTGATCCGCGTGGGCAAGCGCGGTGAAAACAAGTGGAAGCGCATTAGCTGGAAGGAAGCCATTGATACCATCGCTGAAAAGATGATGGAAGTGCGTGCCAAATACGGCGCCGAATCTGTGCTCGTAACGACGGGCGGCGGTGGCAACCCGGCCTTCCGTGGTATCCCTCGTTTTGCCAATGCGTTTGGCACCCCGAACTTTTATGAGCCGGGCTGCGCACAGTGTTATCTGCCTCGTACGCTTGCTTTCGGCATGATGTACGGCGGTCCTGATACTTCAATTGCTGACGAAAAGTCGCGCGAAATCTACAACCCCAACACGGAAATGAAGACATTGGTGCTGTGGGGTACAGATTCATCCAACAGCAGTCCGGCCACCGGTGGCAACGCCATCGTGCGTTTGCGTGCCAAGGGCGTTCGCACGATCGTCATTGATCCGCGCTTTGTTCCGGAAGCTATGCGCGCCGATGTCTGGCTGCCGATTCGTCCGGGTACCGACGTGGCACTGATGCTGTGCTGGATTCGCTACATCATGGCCAACAAGCTCTACGACGAAGACTTCGTCATGCGTTGGACCAATTTGCCGTATCTGGTCAACGCCAAGACGAAGATGATGCTTCGAGCAAGCGACTTGGATCCTAAGGGTGATGCCAAGACCTTTACGGTTTGGGATAAGAAGACCAACAGTCCCAAGGCAATTGCTTATCCGTGGGATGATGCGCTTGATCCGGCGCTTGAGGGGACGTTTGAATACAAGGGCGTGACCTACAAGACGGGCTTTACGATGATGCGCGAGCGTAGCGAACCGTGGACGTTGGAAGCTGCAGGCAAAGAGTGCCGGCTTGATCCTGAAAAGATCAAGAAGGCCATTGAGTTGTACTGCGACGGTCCGGCCGGTATCTCTCTCGGCGTTGCGACCGACCAGACTCCCAATTCCGTGCAGGCGGCAATGGGGGCTGTCATTTTGAATGCCTTGGCTGGTAATGTGGAACGCCCCGGCGCTCTGATGCAGCGCAACCCGACGACCAATGTGGTGCCCGCCGGATCTCTGGCAACGCGTTGCTCGTATTTGCTTCCCAAGGGGCAGCTCACCAAGCGTCTGGGCAGCAACGAACACAAGGGGCTTATGCAGTGGGATGCTGCGCAACCTTCGGCCGTGCTGCAAGCCATGCTCACCGGCAAACCCTATCCGATCAAGGTTTGGCTCGAGCGCTCCGGCAACAAGATGCTGCAAAACGCCAATCCTCAGAGTTGGTTGCCGGCTATGAAGAACGTCGATCTGATCGTGCACATGTTCATGTATCCGACATCGTTCTCGATGTACGCCGACATTCTGTTGCCCGCGACCGAATGGCTCGAAACGAACATGTTGGTCGAAGCGCTCAACATGGTCTTTGCGCGCCAGCCTGTGGCCCACGTTTGGGAAACCGAAGACGAAACGCTTTTCTGGTCGAAACTCATCAAGCGCTGCGCGGCACTTGGCAACGAAAACTGCAAGCGCGCCTGTGATCCGGCCTTCATGAAGGGTGATTTGGCCTACTGGGACTCGATGGAAGAACTTCTCGACGGCCGTCTGAAGAATATCGGCATGACCTGGAAGCAATTCCTGAAGGTTCAGCCTTACACCTTCATGCCGTATGAAAAGTGGAACAGCTACTACGTCTACAAGAAGGAAGATCCGAAGACGGGCAAGCCCGTGGGGTTCGGCACGCCTTCGAAGAAATTGGAACTTTACGGAGAGGTCTTTATTGAACTGGGTCGCACCGGCAAACCGTATGCCTTGGACAAGGTGCCGCCGGTGAAGAAGGACTACGATCCGTTGCCTTACTACTTGCCACCGTCAGAGTTCACCGAAGAGACGCGAAAGGATTACCCAATCACGCTTACCAACGGTCGTCTGCCGATGTACCACCACGGTACGTTGCGCAATATCCCGTATCTGCGCGAGATCTATCCCGTTCCCGAAATCTGGCTCAATCCGGTTACGGCACCCAAGTACGGCGTTACGACCGGCGACTGGGTTTGGATCGAATCCAAGCGCGGCAAGACACGCGGCAAGGTTCGCGTGACCGAAGGTATTCCGCCGGAGACGGCTTATATGGAACGTTTCTGGTTCCCCGAAACGCTCTACACGAAGACGCACGGCTGGACGGAATGCAACGTCAATGTTCTCACGAAGAACGACGCTCCCTTTAACGATATGGTCGGCACCTACACGCTGCGAGGCATTCAGGTGCGCATCAGCAAGGCCAAGGAAGGCGCACCGAAGGGAATCTGGCAGAAGCCGGAAGACTTCGCACCGTGGATGCCCAAACCCACGGATACGACGCCTAATCCGAAGCTCTAAAGGGTGACGTAGTCTGAGAGATATTCAGTCTTAAGGCATGAGGACACTGGAAGTGGCATTAGGCATTCCATTGGTGCCCTCGCCTTGAGACCGATAAAAAATACAACGGAGAACAAAGATGACCCACAAGACATTGGTTATCGATCTTGATCGCTGCATCGGCTGCTATGCCTGCGAAGTTGCCTGCAAAAATGAAAACAGCATTCCGCTGGGTGTGCACTACAACAAGGTGCTCACCATCGGACCGCTCGGAAAATTTCCTGACATCCAGCAGTATTTTCTACCGTCCGTTTGCCAAAACTGTCGTGAGGCTCCCTGTGTGAAGGTGTGCCCGACGGGTGCCACCTATCAGCGCAAGGAAGACGGTCAGGTGCTGATTGACAAGGAAAAGTGCATCGGTTGCAAGATGTGTATGGCCGCGTGCCCCTATGGTGCACGCAGCTTCAATGCGCAGGCCAAGGTGGTCGAGAAGTGCACGCTTTGCGACCATCTGCAGAAGGTGGGCGAGAAGCCCGCTTGCGTGAAGGTGTGCTGCGCAAACGCTCGCTTCTTCGGAGACATTGATGACCCCAACAGCGATGTTTCCAAGGCGATCGCAGCGGCCGGTCCCGAGAACGTACACTCGATGCCCGATAGCGGCAACAAGCCCACGGTGCGTTACATCCTGCACAAGAAGAACGCTCTCTGGCAGCCCAATCCTCCGAAGATGCTCTGATCGGAGTTGAATATGGGTGTCGGCTTTGCCGCAGTGCTTGCGGCGGTGTTTGCCGCCGCCGCGACAGGTCTTTCGGGAGCGGTCGCCGTGCTCGAAAGACGAAGTGCGCCTGTTCCGTCGCTTACGCTGGCAAGCGCGCTGGCCTGTATCGCATTGCTGGCTTTGGCCGGCACTTCTTTGATGCAGTTGGGCAGGCCGCAATTGATATTTGCGGCCTTTTCCAATCCCGCTTCTTCGATTTTCAAGCTTGGGGTTGCATGGATCGTAGCGCTTGCGGCTTGCGCCGCCTATTTGGCGGCCATCCACCGAGCCGCATACGAGTCAACGTGCCGCAAACTGGCGCTGATCGCTTCCGTTGCTGCCGCACTGGTACTGATGGCTCACGCAAGCAACTACGTCATGCCGTGGCGCGCTGCCTGGAATACGTGGAGCATCGTGTTGCCGTTTTTCGGCTATGCGGCGCTGATCGGGGTTGCGACAATGGGATTGGTTGGGGCCGTCCACGGCTACGCGCTCGACAGGCGGGTGAGTTTGGCTGCCGGCGGTTTTGCTGTTTTCGGACTGGCGCTTTACCTTCTCATTGTTGGCGGAACCGATGCCGTGGAGCCGACAGCCTCGCGCGTGCTGACGGGCGATCTGGCGACCTGGTTTTGGGGGCTGACCGTAGGTGCGGGCGTCGTGCTCCCATGGGGACTGACGTTGTTGGCCAGACAATCGAGAGTGGCGCTTACCGCGGCTCTGTTTGCGGCCCTAGTCGGTTGTGCGGGTTGGCAAATCGTTGTGCTGCGGCTCGGGTCGGCTGCCTGGAGTTTTTTCGCGCGATAGCGCTTTTTGAATTTTGAATGAGAAAGGAAATCATGTTGACCAACCGTGACTCGCAATGCCGTGCACTTGCCGATCTTGGGAAAGTCATTGCCTCGGCTTTTGCTTTTGAAATGAAGCAGGCCTACATGGATGTGGTGATGAAAGATCGGGATGCGTGGAATTTTCACGAACTTGCGGCCAAAGGCGCAGACATGATTGCGGATTGGCTTGCAGACGGCGCAGAGGAAGATAAGGAGGAGACAGCGGCAGCTGATTTTGCTCGCGCATTTTTGGGTGCCGGTGTTGTCAATCAGGTGGCAGCTTATCCGTTTGAGTCCGTTTACACGAGTCCGACGCGGTTGGTGATGCAGGATGCCTATGAGGCCGTGCGTCAGCTGTACCACAAGTACGGATTCGTCAAAAGCGAAGAATGTGATCTGCATGAAGACCACATTGCGTTGGAGATTCAGTTTCTGGCACATCTGAGCGGCCGCGCGGCCAAGCTTTTTGAAGAAGGTAAGGAGGCCGAAGCGTGTGACGTTCTTCGGCTGCAAAAGACGTTTATCGAAACGCACATTAAAAACTGGGTTTCGCGTTTTTGCGACGATGTCCGTGCCTGCCCCGTTTCGCCCTTCTACAAGGGTTGGTCATATATCCTCGAGGGCTTCGTCTTCACGCTTAAGGGTGCGATAGAAGACATGTTGCAGGAATGTCCGAGCTAAACGACAAAGCGGTCACGCGCAGACAGGTGGTGGCGGGTGCCGTCGGTGCCACGGCGTTGCTTGCCCTGGGGGCGGGTGTGCGCGGCGCGAAGGGATCAGGCGAGCTGATTCGTCCTCCGGGCAGTGTCGGCGAAGACGAATTCTTGGCGCGCTGCATTCGGTGCGACCGCTGCCGCAGCGTCTGTCATCTGAATGTGATTTCGGTGGCGGGATTTTCCGACGGGCTCATCCATGTCCGTACGCCCTTTCTTGATTTTCATCTCGGACACTGCGACTTTTGTCAGGACTGTGCTCGGGTGTGTCCGACGCATGCCATCGAAATGTTTGATCCCAAAACGGTCAAGGTGGGTGTGGCCGAACTCACCGAGCGTTGCATTGCGCTTCGAACCGGGGCTTGTCGGCTTTGTTACGACGAGTGTGAATACAAGGCCATTACGCTGGACGCCCGAAACCGTCCGGTGATTCATGCGGATAAGTGCAACGGTTGCGGTTTGTGCGTGAAGGTGTGTCCGGCTAATGTTTTGCAGTCGTTTAAGGACGGTTCACAACGGGGAGTTGTGATTCATCCGATTCACAAGGAGGCTCAAAAATGAAAAAGCCTCTGAAGTCGTCTTGGCTGCGTACGCTGATTCCCGTCGTTTTCATTTTGTTCACGGTTGTCGGAACGATCTGGCACACCGGATGGGGTACGTTGTCCTCCTTCGGTTGGAAGGAGATTGCGGCGATTTGTCCCTTGGGCGCTCTCGAAACGATGCTTGCCGAAAAGACGATTTTGCCCAGAGCGCTTGTTGCTCTGGTTGTCTTTTTCGTGCTGGTGGTGATTTTCGGGCGCTTTTTCTGCGGCTGGCTTTGTCCCGTTCCGTCCGTTTCCCGTTTGCTGCAATTTCTGAAAACGGGAGGGCGCAGACGAGAAAAGGAAGAAGATGTTGCGGAGGAAGATACGCAACGGCAGATTGTTCTGCCGGCACAGCCGACACAAGACAAGCACGGGGAAACGTGCGGCATTTCATCGTGTGCCGGCTGCTCAAGCTGCAGTGCGGGTGAAGCGGTAAAGAAAGCGGCAGCACAAAAGCGGCAGGCTGCAGACGCCGGTCCTTTGACTGTTCTTGCCGGTGCTCTGGCCTCGAGTGCCGTATTCGGCTTTCCCGTATTCTGCTTGATCTGCCCTGTCGGTCTGACCTTTGCCGTGGTGATCTCACTTTCGCGGTTGTTCCAATTCAATGAATCGGGCTGGGAAGTTTTGATTTTTGCGGCATTTCTTGTCTTGGAACTGCTGGTGCTGCGGCGCTGGTGTCGCAATTTCTGTCCGTTGGGAGCTCTAATCGGGCTGATGAGCCGATTAAATCGCCTCTTTGTACCGCGCATCAATCCCCAAGCCTGCGTGCATGCGACGCATGGCGTGGACTGCCGCATTTGTGCGGACGCTTGTCCGGAGGGTATCGATCTCAGAAAGGGAAAATTGACGAGCGCTGACGTTTCAGTGTGCATCAAGTGCCGTGCCTGTGCCGAAGTTTGTCCTTCACGGGCGGTGAGTTTTCCGTTTCTGCCGTCGTCGCCTTTTGTCGAGACGGTTCCGATGCCAGCGCGAGGTCGAATCGAAATCGTGCCTGTCGCTGAGCGTCTCGTCGGTTACGAAGAAGTCAGACGGCCGCTCGATATTAGGGAGGCTGTCAGGCAGAGCTCGCGCTGCCTGCGATGCGGTCGATGCACCTCGGTCTGTCCTCAGGGCAACCGTGTGTCGCAGTGGATGGCTCTTCTGAGTCGTGGTGATGTGGATGGTGCGGCCCGCCTGATGCTGCAGGAAGGCGCCATGCCTGAAATCTGCGGGAGAGTTTGCCCGTCCGAACGGTTCTGTGAACGAGTGTGCTCCATGCAGGAAGCCGAAGGCGCAGTGATGATTCCGGATATCGAACGCGCGGTGTCGCAGTATGTCCTTGACCACGGATTCAAACCCGGCATTCGCCGTGCGAGAGTGCCTGCCAAAGCAGCGGTTATCGGCGCGGGACCGGCGGGTCTGGCTTGCGCCGATTATCTGGCCAGACGCGGCGTGAACGTGACGGTTTACGACAAAGAAAGGGAGATTGGCGGGCTTCTGTCCTACGGCATTCCGCCGTTTAAGCTTTCGCGAGACGTTGTTGCGCGGCGCAGAGCGCTCTTAAACGAACTGGGCGTGAAGCTGGTGATGGCAACGACATTGGGCAAGGAGCTGGACTTCGAGTCGATTCGCCGACAAAACGATGCGGTGTTTGTGGCCACCGGCGCAGGTTGCGCCGTCGGTCTGTCAGTGCCGGGAGGGGATTTGCCTGGGGTGTTGCCTGCCATGGTGCTGTTGGGAGCAGTCAGTCGTCGAGCGCTCGGTGAGTCGAACCAAATGCCGGATGTGAAAGGCAAACGCGTCGTAGTGCTCGGCGGCGGCGATACGGCGGTGGATTGCTTGCGCTGTGCGATTCGAGAAGGGGCGGCCTCGGCGACGGCTGTGGCAAGAAAGCCGAGAGAAGCACTGCGAGCCATGGTTGGCGAACTGCAACAGGCCCAAGAAGAGGGAGCAGAGATTCTTTGCGGGTTGCAGGTAGAGCGTCTCGTGTCTGCCGGCGGCATTGTGTCGGCAGTTTTGTGCAGGGATGGGGACGGAAAAGAACTCGAAGTGCCTGCGGATGTTGTCTTTGTTGCCTACGGATTTAGGCCGGAACCGATTCCCTGGTTGGCCGGCAGCGGCGTTGCATTTGATAACGCAGGCCGCATTTGCGTGGATGACAACAACGCGACGAACGTGGCCGGAATTTACGCCGGGGGTGATGCTGTGCGCGGAGCGGCTTTTGTGTCGACGGCGGTGGCCGACGGAAGACGCGCAGCGCGGGCGATTCTTCGGTATTGCTCAATTGCCTGACTGTCGGCGGGCACGGTCGAACGCAACCGTTGCGGCCATGTGCGCGAGCTTGCTGAAGTTTCGCATCCGAGTGCCGAGAGTGATCATGAACCATTCGGCAAACGCACGCAGTCTCGGGGAATTGCGCTCGTCTTCCAGACGAGTGATCAGGCACATTGTCCAGACTTCTCGCTCCCAACCTTCGAGAATGGGAACAACCGTTCCGTTTTGAAGTTCCTCGAGTACGTGGCCGGCATAGAGGTCCACGGTAATGCCCTGATGGTTGAGCAGCAATTGCTTCAAACTCATCTGGTCGTGCGTCATGAACGTGTTTTTCCAGTGAATCGGCGCGCAGTCGCCACCGACGTTGTACAGAACGCCCGTTGGGTCATGAGCCACGGTTTTAAGCAGCAGTCCGGTGTGCTCGGAAAGGTCTTCGGGGGATTTGGGGATGCCGTGTTTATTCAGGTATTCGGGTGTGGCGAACACCGGCGTGGAGGAGCTGTTGTATTGCCGAACGACGAGGCCGGAATCATCAAGCGGAAGGCGGTTGGCGACGATGGCATCAACCGTCTCTGCCCGGATCGCATCCGGATGAACTTCGGGCAGGATCGCAAATTCCACATCGGGGTGGTCGCTCGAGTAGTGTAGTAAAGCTTCGGAGAAAAATAATCTCGCAAGCTCAATGGGGGCGGCAAAGCGGATGGTGAGTTTGTCCGACAGATGATTGCGGCTGAAGATTTCCAGATTGCGAAAACCGGTGACAAGAGGTTCGACGGACTTGACGAGTTCGGCACAGCGCGGCGTGGGTGCGATCGGACGGTGAGACTTGTCAAAGAGCGCGAAGCCGAGTTCTTCTTCAAGATTGTGAAGAAGGCGCGAGACCTTGGGCAAATCAAGATCAAGGACAATAGCGGTGCGCGAGAGACTGCGCGTACGGGCGGCAACGACGAGCACCTCCCACGCTTCGAGGTTGTCGATGGTTTTCACGGTGGTTTCGAAATTGGGCTGATAACGAAGCTTGAAACGGTTGTTTTGGTAATGCGCCCGATTTTAGCCGAGCGAAACAGCGGTCAATTTTCAAAAAATTCAGTTTGATTGAGGGATTGTGAAATTGGTGCCGTTCCTCAGCGCTTCGACAAGCTCCGTGGCCCAGCGAATCTGTCGTTCCTTTTGAGCTGGGATCGCAATTCGAATGTGGCGCTGCGCCCAGGCGTTGGTGAGCTTTATCGCACGGGTGCGCGGGTGGGGTTGTGCTTCGAAAGCGACGCGGCTGGCGATGCCGATTCCGACGCCTGCGGCGGCCATCTGAAAGAGGATCGGCTGATTGGAAACGCGAACTTTGGGAACGAGCTTGTGGCCGAGTTCTCTAGCTCTTTCGTCGACGAAACGCTGCATTTCGACGTGTTCGCTCAGGGAGACGAAGTCCTCGTTCAGACATTCGGCGAAATCCAATGCTTCACGGTGCGCCAACGGGGAATCGATGCTTACGATCACCACAAGATCGTCGCGGGCGTAGTCTATGAAAGTAACGCCCGGATAGTCGCCAACGAAGGCGCTCAGGCCGATGTCGGCTCTGTCTTCGGCAACGGCCTCGACCACGTCGCGTGAAGAACAGCGATGGTGAGAGATCGAAACGTCAGGATGTGCCTTCAAAAAACGCGCCAGCCCATCGGCCAGAAAGTTCATGGCAGCGCCGTAGTTAGAGACGATCCGAAGCGTGCCGGCCTCGCGACTCACGAAAGGCTCGAGATCGCGAAGCATGCCATCAATGTCGCGCTCAATGCGAAGAGCTCCCTGCCGCACGATTTCGCCGGCAGGCGTTACCGCCATACCCTGTGCCGATCGTGTGAAAAGAGGCACCCCCAAACTTGACTCGAGTCCTTTGATGCGGGCACAGACGGTCGAGGGACTCAAATGCACTCGTGCAGCTCCTCGCGTGAGATTGCCTTCGTCGGCCACGGCGCGAAATGTTTTGAGATCAATTAGGGAAAAGTGCTGCATTGCGAAAGCAAAAAAAGTGCGATCCATTCGGAAATTCCGAACGTAACCTTTGAAAAAGACTGATGGATGAATTCTTTTCCTAAGCTTAACATGCCTGTAAGAAGTCCGAAATTATTAGCTCCCCAACTGATTTTGGACTTTGCCGAAAAAATTCGAGTTTCTGAGAGGGATTCGGATTTGCTAAACAATAAAGCAAGGAGAGAAAGATGAAATTCCAACGACTGACCATTTTGGCGAGTGCGGTTATTCTCGGCCTCGGTTTGTCGTCCGGCGCCTATGCGTTTTCAGCCGAAATGACGAAATCCTATTCGCAGGGAGACAAAGCCTCGTTCTTGGCGGGCGCCCACAACCAGAAGGGAATCTCTTGTCAGATGTGTCACACCACGGACAAGGTCAGTGATTCGGAAACGGAAATTAATAAGCAATGCGTGATGTGCCACGAGCCCAACGCATTGGTCAAGAAAACGGAAAAGCCGCATCAGCCCAATCCGCACAAGAGTCACTTGGGTGACGTTCAGTGCACGGCCTGCCATTCTGGCCATACGCCTTCCGTTGCGTACTGCACCAACTGTCATGATTTCCCGTCCATGAAGGATATGAAGTTCGGCAAGGGTGCCAAGCCGGCTTCTCAGTATGAAGATCTGGCGAAGTACGACAACGCCAAGCCCGAACGGACGGAAACCACCGATATTCTGGTGGTCGGATCCGGTGCGGCAGGCTTTGTGGCAGCCTTTACGGCACAGGAAGCCGGTGTGAAGAACATCATCATGGTCGAAAAGATGGCGGTGCCGGGCGGCAACAGCCAGCTTGCAGCTGGCGGCATGAATGCGGCCGGCACTCCTTATCAGAAGGAAAAAGGCATTGAGGACAATGCCAAGCTGATGTTCGAAGACACGATGAAGGGCGGCAAGAACGTGAGCAACCCCGAGCTTGCAAAGATACTGGCCGAACGTTCAGCTGATTCGATCAAGTGGCTTGCCGATCGCGGTGCTGTGCTCTCGCATGTCGGCCGCGGCGGCGGTGCCTCGGCAGCTCGTATGCACGGACCTGCGGGCGGCGTTTTCGTGGGACCGTATCTTTCCAAGTTCTTCCGCGATCACGCTAAGGAAACCAATCTTGATCTGCGCTTGAACTCCAAGATGGTCAAGCTTTATACCGACGACAAGGGCAATGTGACCGGTGCGCTCATCAAAGGCAAGCATTCGGGCCTGTATCGCATCAATGCCAAGGCTGTGGTTTTGGCTACGGGCGGTATCGGCGCCAATGCTAAGCTCGTTCAGTCGCTGCGTCCGGACATCAGCGCGGATGTGAAGACGTCCAATCAGCCGGGCAGCCAGGGCGACGGCATGGTGCTCGCACAGAAGGTTGGCGCGGCTGTGGTCGATGCCAAGGAAATTCAGCTCAATCCGACATTGTTGGTCGGCAGCCCCGTGATTGTTTCAGAAACGGTGCGCGGAGCAGGTGCGGTGTTTGTGAACCGCGAAGGTAAGCGCTTTATCAGCGAACTCACCACGCGCGACGTGACGAGTGCTGCAGTGTCGAAGCAAACCGGTGGCACGGCTTTTGAAATCTTTGACGATAAGGTTCGTCAGAGTGTCAAGCAAACCGGTGCGGCTTTCGAACTGGGGCTTGCCAAGGAAGGCAAGACGCTGGCGGAACTTGCTAAGAACGCAGGCATCGATCCCAAGAACCTTGAAGCAACGATTGCTCAGTACAACAAGTACGCAGAAGCCGGCAAGGATCCCGACTTCAACCGTCCGGGTCTGAATGCCAAGCTCAAGGTCGACAAGGCTCCGTTCTACGCCATCGAAATCACGCCGGCTATCCACTACTACATGGGAGGCCTGAAGTTCAATGGCAAGACGCAGGTGATCAACACCTCCGGCAAGCCCATCGGCGGTTTGTATGCGGCCGGTGAAGTCACGGGTGGCGTGCACGGCAAGAACCGCCTTGGCGGCAACTCGATCAGTGAAACTATCACGTTCGGTCGCCTGGCCGGTGAAAACGCTGCTGCCCAGGTCCTTGGCAAATAATTTGTCTCCTCAGGCGGTTTTCCGGGAAGGCAACTTCTTCGGAAAACCGCAATCTCCTTGGCGGGCAAGGTGTTGTGCTTTGCCCGTATTTTCTTGGTCTGGGACGAAGGTACAATGGCCCGAACGGTGTCTTCTACGTTTGTGGGCCACTCAAATGACTTTGTCAGTCGAAGACTTTCTGCTTTCGATTCAGAAGCTGATACTTGGCAACGATCTCAACACCACCTACAAGTTGGCATTGGTGCTGGCCGTCACGAATAAGGCAGGAGAAATTCCTTTTGTGAATCACCCTGATGCAGAAGTTTTTGAGATTAGCTATCGCGAGCTGGCGCTTGAGTTTTTGCGTATCTATTGGCCACAAGCCAAAGCTTATCCGCGAGCCGACAAGAGTGCTGTCAAAGACGCTGTGTTGCGACAAAGCTTCGGTGGCAGTAACGCGCTTGTCATTTCGCTGATTCAGGCTTTTCAGGAACGGTTGTGTCCGGCAGACGCGCAATGGCTGACATTTCTGCAGGCGCAGCGTTTTGAGAAGGATTTCGATCGGCTGGTCAAGGACTGTCAGACGCGAGTTCTGAAGAAAAATCCGTTGCAGTACATGCAAGACTACGAGTTCCTGTTTGATAAGGACGATCGTACCAATCGGATTTATGTACGTCGAGAAGTCGCAGTTTTGCTGTGTCGGTTTCAGCCAATCGTTCAGGAACTGATCTTTTCGCGGTGGGAGAAGATGCTGCGCTCGATCCGGGCCAATTCCGGCGTGCTTGGCGAGACGCCGGAATCCACGCTGCGCGACTTTCTGTTCTATCCGCATCGCTCGGAAACGCTTGCGGCCATTCGAGACGTGTTGAGGGAGTCGACGCTTGCGCAGACGTGCTTTTACTGCGGTTGCAAGTTGGATTCCGGTTGTGACGTTGACCACTTTTTGCCGTACTCGCGATTCGCGCATACAAGGACATTTAACTTTGTACTGGCTTGTCCGAAGTGCAATCGCAGCAAGTCGGACCGTCTTGCTGCGCCCGGGCATTTGTTCCATTGGATGGATCGCAACGAAACGTATGCCGAGGCAATCATCGAATGCAGTCGCGAGAGACTCGAAGCCGGGGCGGTGCTGGTTTCTGAAATGGCCGCACAACAATACGATCGTGCTGTAAACCGCGAGCGTTTTTGGTTACGTGCGGTTGCCGACGAAGCCCCCGAGACGCAACTGCTACAGGGCGCGGAGATTGAGGCGGTCCTCAATCGTTTGCATGACCATGCCCGTGTGATGTGCCGGTTTGAATGTCCGTGAGCAGATACAAAACGAGGCGCATTCGTGAAGAAAGCGCCTCGTACTGACTGCGGCAAAACTCTCGTTAACTGTGAGAGATGTTTTGTTGTGTCTTCTCGTATTTGGCCAACTTGGCTTCAAAGTCATCAAGGCAGTTGCCGACAACCTTGTGCAGAGCAATCAATGCAATCAAGTTGGGAATGACCATCAGGCCGTTGAAGAGGTCGGCCAGTGCCCACACCAGATCAACCTTGAGCGTGGCGCCGACAATGATGAAAGCGCAGACAATCACGCGATAGGGAAGGAGCGCTTTTTCAGAGAAGAGGAAGCGCACGTTCTGTTCGGCAAAAAAGTACCAGCCGATGATCGTTGAATAGGCAAAGAAGAAGAGGCAGATAGCAACAAAACTTACGCCGAACGAACCCAGCCCCACGTCGTAAGCTTTCTGAGTGAGCGCAATGCCGGTGCTCTGAAAGTCGAGTACGCCGGTCACGAGAATCACGATGCCCGTGAAGGTAACAACGATCAGGGTGGCGAAAACGCCGAAGATGGCGACGAGCCCCTGTTCGGCCGGGTGCTCTACTTTGGCAACGGCGTGAGCGTGCGGTGTGGAACCCATACCGGCTTCGTTGGAGAACAAGCCGCGGGCAACGCCGAACTGCATGGCTTTAGCAACCGTCAGACCGAGTGCGCCGCCCATAACAGCCTGAGGATCAAATGCAGCCACAAAGATCAGACGGAACGCATTGCCAAGTTCTCCGGCGTGACAAGCAATGACGTAGGAGCCACCGATGATGTAGATGGCGGCCATGAAGGGAACGATTTTTTCAGTCACAGACGCCAAACGGGCGACGCCGCCGAAGAAAACCGCACCGGCGAGAATGGCTGTCACAATACCGGTGATGACCAGCGGAACGCCGAAAGCCGTGTGCATGGCGTTGGAAATCGAATTGGATTGCACCATGTTGCCGATGCAACCCAGAGCAATGATGATGGCGATGGAGAAAAAGACAGCCATCGGACGCCATTTCTCGCCCATGCCCTTGGTGATGTAGTAGGCAGGACCGCCGACCACATGACCGTTGGCGTCTTTGCCTTTGAAGGTCTGAGCCAGCACTGCTTCTGCAAAGATGGTGGCCATGCCGAAGAAGGCGGCAACCCACAGCCAGAACAGTGCGCCGGGGCCGCCCGAGACGATAGCTGTGGCCGTACCCGCAACGTTACCGGTACCCACTTGGGCAGCGATGGCGGTAGCCAAAGCTTGGAATGAGCTCATGCCCGTTTTATCAGCACGCTTGCCGAAAAGCGTGGCGCCGCCGAACAGTAGACGCGTGGCAAGGCCGAACTTGCGTACCTGCACAAAACGAAGCTTGATGCTGTAGAAGATGCCCGTGCCGCACAGCAAGGGAATCAGGCAGAAAACGCCCCAAAGGACACTGTTGATCTCACTGACGAGATGATTAAGAAAGTCCATGACGACTTTGGCTCCGAGAGTTTGATTTTGTAGCGCTCAAACGACAATAAATCGGTGACGACTACTTATGCGCTCTGTCCTTGTTGTTTTTTTAGGCAGGAAAGAGACAGCCTAGAGTTTAGGTGCTTTATCTGCCGAGCAAATGAAAACTTGATGAAAGTTCGATGGAAAGCAAACTTTCTAGTGATCTGTTTTTAGGGAAAATGTTGTGGAACGTTGCGCGAAATCAGAACGTCGGTCCGGATTGCGACGAAACACTTTGCCGACAGCGTCACAAAGTTTCTTGTACTTGGCAGACAAAAATGACGGGAACAATCACCCCTCCCGTCATAAGCAGGAAAACCCGCATTCTACCTCCTTCCTTTGTTGAACTTCTATTTTTCAACAGAAAAAGAACGCTTCACGTGGCTTTCATTACGCGATAGGACGCAGACTGTCATTTTTGGCAGTCGAAATCAGCAAAAAAGTGTTACTCCAGTCTGGAGGTGAGGAAAAATATTTGCCGCGGTATCAACAGGTTGGCACTAAATCATCGGCAAAGACAACAGCATCTTGTGCAATTGCGATTGTTGGTGTCTCCATATAGTATTTTTCGGACATTTAAATTCGAGGCGCCGCGTATCGGCGGTTAGCCGCTTTTTTTTGCCGAGTAATTCGACATGCCCGTTCAGATTGATTTATCACGCGACGCGCTTTTTGACGAGTTGGGGCTGCAGCGCTTGCGCGAAAGCTATATGCGAGAAGGGGAAACGTCCCCGCAGGAACGCTACGCCTTTGTGGCGGAAAGTTTTGCGAGCAATCCCGAACATGCTCAACGCATTTATGACTACGCGAGTCGCCATTGGTTGAGTTTTTCGACGCCTGTTTTGAGCTTCGGGCGAAACAAGCGTGGTCTGCCGGTCTCGTGCTTTCTGAGCTACATGCCCGATACGGCCGAAGGGCTGGTCAATACGCTTTCCGAAGTCAACTGGTTGTCGATGCTCGGCGGCGGCGTCGGTATTCACGTGGGCATTCGCAACGCTGACGACAAAAGTGTGGGTGTCATGCCTCATCTCAAGGTCTACGATGCGGCCTGTCTTGCGTATCGTCAAGGTTCGACGCGGCGCGGGTCCTACGCGGCCTTCCTGTCGATTGATCATCCCGATATCGTTCAGTTCATTGAAATGCGCAAGCCAACGGGTGACCCCAACATGCGCGCGCTCAATTTGCATCACGGCATCAATATTTCCGACGCCTTCATGCAGAAGATTGAAGCGAGCATGCGTGATGCCGACTATGACGACTCGTGGGAGCTCAAGCATCCGGCTACTGGTGAAGTGGTCGAGATGGTGAGTGCTCGTGATCTCTGGCAGCGCATTTTGGAAATGCGCATGCACACCGGCGAACCGTACCTGGTCTTTACCGACACGGCCAATCGTGTGTTGCCGAAGTGGCTGGCCGATCAGGGGCTCAAGATTCGCGGCTCGAACCTCTGTACGGAAATTTTCCTGCCCACGAACGAGGAGCGTACGGCCGTCTGCTGTCTTTCGTCCGTGAATCTGGAGTATTTCGATCAATGGAAGCACGTGCCTCAGTTCATCGAGGATGTGATGGAATTTCTCGACAACGTGCTTCAATACTTCATTGATCACGCTCCGGACACGATTGCACGTGCGCGATTGAGTGCCATGCGCGAGCGCAGCGTGGGGCTCGGTGCCATGGGCTTCCATGCCTATCTGCAGAAAAACGGCATTGCCTTTGAGAGCGTTGTCGCCAAAGTAACCAATATGGCCATGTTCCGCCACATCCGAAACGAATGCGAACGGGCCGACAAGGTTCTGTGCGAAAAACGCGGTGCTTGCCCTGATGCAGCCGCTGCCGGCGTCGCTCGCCGCTTCAGTCACTGGATGGCCGTGGCACCCAATGCTTCGTCGTCGCTTATCACTGGCGGTACAAGCCCGTCAATCGAGCCAATCCGCGCTAACGTTTTCCGGCAGGACACGATTTCCGGTGCGCATATCGTCAAGAATCGCTTCCTCAAACGTGTTTTGGCTGAACTTGGTCTCGATACGGACGAAGTCTGGAGTGATCTGATTGCCCACGACGGCAGCGTGCAACACCGCACGGATTTGCCGCAACAGGTCAGAGACGTGTTTAAGACGGCTCAGGAAATCGATCAGCGCTGGATCATTGAACTGGCAGCTGATCGCCAGCCCTATATTGACCAGGGCCAGAGCGTCAATCTCTTCTTTGCGCCCGACGTGCCGATCGGTTATCTGCACGCCTGCCACTTTATGGCTTGGAAGAAGGGGCTGAAGTCTCTTTACTACTGCCGCAGCGACAAGCTGAGAAAAGCCGACAAGGTCGGCCAGGTTGCCGTCCGTCGGCGTCTTGAGGACGAAATTGATATGCGGGCTGTGGCCGACGACACTGGCTGCCTTGCTTGTGAAGGATAAGAAATGCAGAAAAGCGCACTGAAACTCGCGGGCAACCGCAATTACTTCAAGCCCTTTGCCTACCCGTGGGCCTACGATGCGTTCGTTCAAAGCGAACAAATGCACTGGCTTTGGACGGAAGTGCCGATGATGGAAGACGTCAAGGACTTCCAGCTCAAGCTCACGGATTCCGAACGCGATTTTTTGACAAAGATCCTGCGGTTTTTCACGCAGGGTGACATCGACGTGTCGGGAGCCTACGTCACGACTTATCTGCCGCAGTTCCCTCAACCGGAAATCCGCATGATGCTCTCGAGCTTTGCCGGCCGAGAAGCGGTGCATATCGCGGCATACTCGCATTTGATCGAGACGCTGGGCCTGCCCGAGACCGTCTACAACGAGTTTCTGCAGTACGAGGCGATGGCCAAAAAGCACGAGTTTTTTAACGAGTGCCTGTCGGAAAACGAGCTTGCCGCCCAGATTGCCGCTTTTTCGGCCTTCACCGAAGGGATGCAGCTGTTTTCGAGCTTCGTGATGCTGCTCAACTTCCCGCGCAACGGACTACTCAAGGGCATGGGGCAGATCATTGCTTGGTCGATTGCCGACGAGACGCTGCACACCGAATCCATGACGATGCTCTTTCGCGAGTACATCAAGCAGAATCCGCAGCTCTGGAACGATGAACTCAAGGCACGCATCTACTCGATTGCCGAAACGATGGTTGACCTGGAAGATCGTTTCATTGAACTCGCCTTCGGCGTAAGCGACATGAAGCGCCTTACCAAGCAGGAAGTCAAGGATTACATCCGCTACATTGCCGATCGTCGCCTGATGGGGCTCGGCTTGAAGCCGATCTTCAAATCGGAGAAAAATCCTCTCAACTGGGTTGACGCGATGCTTGGTGTGACGCACACAAACTTCTTTGAAAACCGCGTGGTTGACTACGCCAAAGGGGCGCTTACCGGTTCTTGGGCTGATGTTTGGGGCGCGGCGAGCTCCAAGAGTTAAGCGACTTTTGGTAGAGGACAAACAAGGAACTAATCGCTTCTGACAGCAGACATGTCGGTGTTCTCAATGTCTGGGATGAGGGTACGAAAAATGGATCTGATAGATCGGCCCTGTTAGGGCACAATTTTGTCTATCAGGAGACTAAACCCCATGGCTTTTACTCGTCGTATTTTCACCAAAGAATTTCGTCTTAACGCAGCAAAACTTGTCGTCGACGAGCATCGTCCGGCTGTTGATGTGGCTCGTGAACTCGACATCAATCCCAAATCCTTGTATAGCTGGGTGCGCCAGTATCGCAGCGGATTGCTTCAAGCATCACTTGACGGCGAAGATTCCGTTAGTGCCGAGCAGGCAGAGATTGCGCGTTTGCGCTCCGAGTTGCAGAAGTCCCGCGCCGAGGTATTGCTGCTAAAAAAATTCGCGGCGTACCTCTCGAAAAACGGCCTTCAGTGAGGTACGCCTTTATTCAAGCTTCCCTTGAGGATTCGGAACTCAAAGATATCCCGATAGCCAAGCGTTGCGAGGTACTTGAGGTCAGTGTCAGCGGCTATCACGCATGGGTTAAGCGCCAGCGCATGCCTGTGAAGTGCAAGAAGGTCATTTCCGATGAAACTGTGCTCAAACAAGCCAAAATCATCCGCAACGAGATGAAATACACCCCCGGGTACCGTCAAATGCACGCGCTCATGCGTCAAAGAGGCGTTTGCATCGGAGTCAAGCGGCTCAGAGGCGTTTTGCGTGTCAACGGCATCATCGGGTACCGTCATTTCAAACGTACTGTCAAAACGACCGACAGCAATCACAACATGTTTGTCTATCCCAACCTCTTAGGGCGCGATTTTGCTCCCGGAACACTCAACAGAGCATGGGTGAGCGACATCACGTACTTGCCCACGACCCAAGGATGGGGATTCTTGGCTACCATTTTGGATCTTGGGAGCCGCCGCATTCTGGGCTGGGCCATGGATACTTCGATGACGACCGATCTGGTCCTTAGGGCTCTCAATATGGCTGTACGTACGCGCGGTAGCAACGCTGTTGCGGGAACAATCATGCACTCGGATCCGAGGCACGCAGTATTGTTCTGCTGCTTTCCAGAACCGACTTATGCAACTGGACATGAGGTGCTCCATGAGCGATGTGGGGCAATGCTGGGATAATGCGCCCGGTGAGTCAATCTGGAGCTCCCTCAAGCGTGAAACACTCATCGGTCGCAAACGCTTCGACAGCTATGAGCAGGCTGTTGTTACGGTTACTCGTTGGATAGAAACCTACAATACGATTCGTCCTCATTCGACCATCGGTATGCTGGCGCCTGTCAACTATGAAAAGCAGTTACTCGGGGTTTCCTGAGGGACTGCCTATAATGCTTGAACCTTCAGGTCCAAATTTCGCGCCCCACCCCAGGGCATCACTGTACGTGTGATGCACATCCGGGACGACATTCCGGGTGCCGCCAAAGGCATCGACTTCAACGATCTGCTTTGCCGCTATGGCAAAGAGCATCTGGCGTCAATGCTGCCATAAACCGCGTTTCCGGCCGGGGAGTTTTTCTTCGGTTGGAAGCGCTATGGCTCTCGTCATTGCAATGAATGGCAACACTTATTGGGCTTGTCGGAGCCAACAGGCTAGCCTGAATTTTGAAAGTTCAGAAAATTGCAGTTGGAAGCAGATATAAAAAAATCCGCGACAGGCGGCGGATTGGCAAGCGGAAGCATTGGGGTTTGGTAAAGTTCAGTTTGCCAACAAAATTAACCAACCCCGCTTCCGATATGCAGATTACCACATGCTCCGACGCCTCTGGGCGTGCTGTCACTTTTTCCGACAAGAAATTCTTCGCCACCTCTATGGCCGGCCTTCTGCCAGTAGCCCATATTGCACGCAGTCTGGGGCTTTTCAAGAACGCCAAGGAGGTGATTTCGAAAGCTGTTCCCAGCAAACGAAACACGCAGTATTCGCCAGAAATAATGTTCGAGCAACGTGTTCTCGCGTTAGCAGCTGGCTACGAAGATCTCAACGACCACGATCATTTGTTTCATGACCCCGGTTTTACGGCTGCACTCGGTACTGCAGATATCGCCGGCAGTGCCACGTTATGTCGCTTCGAAAACAGTTTTGACCGCCATTCGATTGATCAGCTCAATGAGACGCTGCTAACCACGTTTGCCGAGCTTGATAAAGCGGTGGGACTGTTACCGTAAATTCGTCGCAAGGGTTACCGTTGCATCTTTCTGGATGTGGATTCGACCAATGTTGAGCTTTATGGCAACCAGGAGAACAAGCCCTATAACGTGCATTACCAGTGCTGCTGCCTGGCGCCTGTTCTTTGCTATCTGCAAGGTTGTCCCATTGCTGTTTTCGGGGCTGCCGGCACAACGGATGCGCGAAAAGTGCTTGAGCACTATCTGCCTCGTTTGCTCAGGCGCATCCGGGAGCCTTTTCCTGATTACATTATTGTTCTGCGTGCAGACTCAGGTTTTAATTCAAACAATCTGATTGAAACTTGCCTTGCCAACGGCGCGCACTACATCATGGGCTTCCCTCCTAGAAGGCCATCTACGAGAAAGGTCTTAAACACGCCAAGCGTAAGCGGGTGAAGCGGTACACCACAACAGGAACCGCCGTGCAAATCATCGGTAAGACTGACTGGAACGCCAAAAGCTGGAAGCAGAAAAGGCGTGTTATTGCCCGCAAGCGCTTTGATTCGATTACCTGTCAGCTCGATCTGCGCCTGATTCAAACCAGCATCGTCAATACGAAAGATCTTCAGAATAAAGGCTATGCCGGAGAACTGTCGCTGGCATCCACTGAGGATATGTATGAGCAAGTGTATTGCGGCCGGGGCCGCATGGAGCAGTGGATTGGCGAATTCAAAACAGAATGTTTTGGAGATCGTGCAAGCGCGACGAAATTCCATACGAACTGTTACCGCATGATTTTGTCGGCCTACTGCCAGATGCTCTTGAAAGTCGTTCGCCGCCTGCAGTATTTCGGGGTGCGCAAGAACAACAAGAAAGCAGTGTAAAAGACGGTACGTACATTCCGTCGGGACGTACTCTGCGTAACTGCTGCCGTCAGGGACATGCGTCAGGAATTACGCCTGACCTTGCCGCAATACCTGCATGACCAGCAAGCTTTTGAAGCGCTCTTTTCAATACGACTATAGATCAGCCTGAGCGTCCCCGACTCGCCGTGCTGCTCATCTCGGGGTAAGGGGAGATTGCGTCCAGACCATGCGATTTTGCCCAGTTATCCACACCCTCTGTGGATAATTTAGACCACTAAATGATTTTCGGCAGCCTCAAGCTGCCGATTTGTCATTGATTTGGGGAACTTGCAATAAGCAGGCTGTGCGCCAGTTCGGTGCAGATTACACAGATGGGTGAAAGTCCCATCCCGATAAAGCTTAGCGAGCAGTCGGTACTTAGCCTTGGAGCCGAAGCCGTGAGGTTAGGTTTAAGCGTAGGCAAAGGAGCATGAGAGCCGCAATGCGAAAGCGTGAAGCTGTTGATCCTCGTAAATATATGAAGCAGAAGTCAATGCGGATAGCCTGCCGCAGTAGACAGCAAGGCGACATCGATATACGCGAGATGTTCGTTGTTTCTGCCGGGGACTTAGGGCGTGGCGAGCATGCAAAAGGTGGAATCTGCATACCTGGGAGATCTGCCATATTCCGCAAAGGCGGTAAGGCTCAACAAGACCGAGAAGGTCAAGGAAAAGCCGACGATATGGCAGAAGTCAGACCGCCTCATAGTAGCGACGAAGCGGGTGAAAGCTCGTGGAGCCAAGGGGGCGGCATAACAACGTAACCAAGATGTGAAACATGCTGGAGACTGGAACTCCAATAAACATGGAACATGAACTGAAGGGTATAAGGGAACTTTCGATCAAATACGAAAGGCTAAACACCTTGATCACTAGGGTTGACGCGGCAAGTCTGTTAATGGCTCATGACAAACAAAGCCGAAAGAAGGCAATGGGAGTCGATAAAGTCACGAAAGACCAATACGCACAAAACCTGATCGGGAACATCAAGGACCTGATTGGGCGAATGAAGCGTTTTGAATACGTGCCGCAGCCAGTGCGGAGAACCTATATTCCCAAAGCATGTTGGGCGAACTCTTAAAGTACCCCCAAAATGAACCAACCCCCTAATTTGCGACAGTTTCCAGATTCATTTTTTTGAAAAA
>OGFJ01000368.1_pt1 | contig 43810 bp, 33 predicted proteins | sample 1570861 | NCBI WGS metagenome assembly OGFJ01 (sample SAMEA2582060, study PRJEB24529) | metagenome | biome: Human gut stool | place: China | collected 2011
AGGCACCCGCCGCACCTGCTCCAGCTCCTCCCGCAGCTTCTGGATCTTGCGGCGGATGTGCCGCCGGTCGGTCTCCAGTTGGGTCTCGCCGGGGCCGCGGGTGCCGATGGCGCCCTCCTGGCGCTCCAGGTGGGTCCACATGCCCAGCAGCCGGGGCAGCAGATACTGGTACTGGGCCAGCTCCACCTGCAAGCACCCCTCCTTGGTCTTGGCCCGCTGGGCAAAGATGTCCAGGATGAGCTGGGTACGGTCCAGCACCTTGCGCTCGGTGATGTCGGCCAGGTTGTGGAGCTGGGCCGGAGAAAGCTCACCGTCGAAGACCAGGGTCCCGGCGCGGCCCTCCAGGGCCAGCACTTCCAGCTCGGCCATCTTGCCCTTGCCCAGGATGAACTTGGGATTGACCTGGGCCACGCGCTGCACCATGCGCCCGGCCACGGCCAGACCGGCGGTGCGGGCCAGCTCGGCCAGCTCGTCGAGCTGTAATGCCTTAAGAGCGGCCGCGGCAGAAACCCCATGCCGAGTCCCTCGGTCCGCCACAAATAAGCCCCTCTTCTTTGCCCCGCGAGCAGCCTCCTGCCCGCGGAGCATTTTGCTACTTCGCTGACGATTTTTCTGAGGCGGGGGGCCTTTTTGCGCCTCAGCTTGGTTCGTTCGCCACGAAATGTGCCTATCTACTACGTTTAACCGATCGCCCTCAACCATGCCAAATTTCGCGGAATAAAAACCGCAGGTAGACGAGTTGCGCATTTTCGGAAAACCGGGGGATGGTCGACCCACACGGTTCAAACGTAGTAGATAGGCCGCTTTCGTGGTTCCGCGCCAAAACAGTCTTTTTTGGGCGAAGTGGCAGGTGGTATCCTTGGTAGCCCTGTGCTGCAAACGCACCTTAAACGCAAGGAGTCCCATGGATCTTATCGCCCAGCTCGCCCGCGAGCTCAACCTTAAGGCCGCCAACGTCGAGGCGGCTGTCAAGCTCATCGACGAGGGCAACACCATCCCCTTTATCTCGCGCTACCGCAAGGAGGCCACGGGCGGCATGGATGACGTCGCCCTGCGCGCCCTCGACGAGCGCCTGTCCTACCTGCGCAATCTTGAACAGCGTAAAGAGGACGTCATCCTGCTCATCGACGCCCAGGGCAAACTCACGCCCGAGCTCGAGCAGCAGATTCGCGAGGCCACACAGCTCCAGCGCGTCGAAGACCTCTACAAGCCCTACCGTAAAAAGCGCATGACCCGCGCGCAGAAGGCCCGCGAGGCAGGTCTGGAGCCGCTTGCCAACATGGTCATCATGCAGGCCTCGGCCAAGGGCAGCGCGCTCGACGCCGCCGCGGCATACGTCAACGAGGAGGCCGGCTTCGACACGCCCGAGAAGGCGCTCGCTGGCGCCGCTGACATCGTGGCCGAGACGGTGGCCGAGGACCCCGAGAACGTCGCCGACCTGCGCGCCTTTACGCAAAACACCGCCGACATCGTCGTCGAGGCAACCGACCCCGCCGAGAAGACCCCCTACGAGCCCTACTACAGCTATGATGAGCCGCTGCGCCGTATACCCAACCACCGCGTGCTGGCTATCGACCGCGGTGAGCGCGAGGGCAAGCTCCGCGTGCGCGTGAACGTCGACGGCGTTGCCGCCACGGCGCGCCTCAGCAGCCGTTGGCCCCGACGCCAGGGCGTGTTTGCTCCCATCTTCGATGCCGCCATCGCCGACGGCTACAAACGCCTCATGGCTCCCTCGCTGGAGCGCGAGGCCCGCGCCAAACTCACCGTTCGCGCCCAGACCGAGGCCATCAACGTCTTTGCCAAGAATCTCGAGGGCCTGCTCTCGGCGCGCCCCGTGCGCGGCGCCCGCGTACTCGCGCTCGACCCGGGCTACCGCACCGGCTGCAAGGTCGCCGTCATGGACGAGACCGGCAAGCTGCTCGACCACGGCGTGGTCTACCCCACCAAGCCGCGCCACGACGTCGCCGGCACCAAGCGCGAGCTCGCCCGCCTCGTCAAAAAGGACGGCGTCAACACCATCGTCATCGGCAACGGCACCGCCAGCCGCGAGACCGAGGAAGTCGTCTCGGAGTTCATTGCCGAGCAGGCGTCCAGCCTTCGCTACACCATCGTTAACGAGGCCGGCGCGTCGGTGTACTCCGCCTCCGAGCTCGCCAGCCAGGAATATCCTGACCTGGACGTCACCGTACGTGGCGCCATGAGCTTGGGCCGTCGCCTGCAGGACCCGCTGGCAGAGCTCGTCAAGATTCCGCCCCAGTCCATCGGCGTGGGCCAGTACCAACACGACCTTGACCAGGCCGAGCTCTCGCGCACCCTGGGCCACGTGGTGGAGGACGTCGTCAACCGCGTGGGCGTCGACGTCAACACCGCGAGCGCAAGCCTGCTGGGATACGTATCGGGCATCACGCCGAGCGTGGCAAAGAACATCGTGGCGTACCGCGAGGAAAACGGCGCCTTTACCGATCGCCGCCAGCTTAAGAAGGTCCCCAAACTTGGACCCAAGGCATATCTCAACGCCGCGGGCTTTTTGCGCATCAGCGGCGGTAAGAACCCGCTCGACGCGACAAGCGTCCACCCCGAGAGCTACGAGGTGGCCACGGCCGTCCTGGAGCGGGCCGGCGTTGCGGCAAGCGAGCTCAGCCGCGGCGGCGTGCCCGACATCGAGCGCCGTCTGGGCAGCATTTCGGCACTGGCAAGCGACCTGGACTGTGGCACCCTGACGCTCATCGACATTGTCAACGAGCTCAAGAAGCCCGGTCGCGACCCGCGCGACGACGCGCCCGAGGTGGTCTTTAGCCGCTCGGCACTTTCTATTGACGACCTGGAGCCCGGCATGGAGCTCAAGGGCACGGTGCGCAACGTCGTCGACTTTGGCGCCTTCGTCGACGTGGGCGTGCACCAGGACGGCCTCGCGCACATCTCCAAGCTGGCCAACCGCTTCGTCAAGCACCCGAGCGACGTGGTGCGCGTCGGTGACACGGTAAAGGTGTGGGTCGAAAAGGTCGATCGCGACCGCAAGAAAATCTCGCTCACCATGGTGCAGGGGAAGTAAACCGCCAAAGCGGATATCCCCTCTTCGCGGCAAGTGTCGCAAAGGTTGATTTCCGATCTCAGCCGAACACATTGAGCAAATAGGCCGTTCCCGCACCTAGCCGAACGCCCCCGCGGCCCTCCCGGGGCCCGGGGGCGGCATTTTCCCAGTTGAAGGAACGGTGGAGATGTGTTTCGATGGGTCCGGTGGCCATGCTCCGCCCGCCGCCCGGCACCTCCTCCCAGACCCAGCCGAACGGTCGGTTCCGTCTATTCCGTTTTTCCCTTTCAGGCTAGGACAGCGGGGCATCGCCCCTCTCAGCGCGCGCCCGCGCGATGAGCCCCGGCGTCAGGTCGAGCCCGTCGACGGGCACGTCCTCGATGCCGTACGCCTCCAGCAGCGCCGCCGCGTCGTCGCCGAGCATCGCCCGGAAGGCGCGGGCGGGCGTCGCGAAGCCGAGCGCGCCGCGCGGCTCGGAGTTCACGTGCGACATCGCCAGCGCAAGGTCGGCCGGGGCCAGCCGGTCGAACCTGAGGCCGCGGCCCTTGGGCAGCAGCTTCCTGATCTCGACGTGGTTGCGCTCGCAGGCGCCCTTCTGGTCGCTGCGCCTAGGGTCGCAGTAGAACAGCCTCGTCTCGCCCGGCCCCTCGCCGAGCAGCGCGGCGATCGCGCCCTCGTCGGAGAACTCGGCGCCGTTGTCGGTGAGGACGGCGCGGAACACGCGGCGCGTCCCGCCGGCGTCCAGCACCGAGCGCACGCCCCCGAGCGCCGCCGCCACGCTCTCGGCGTCCTTCGCCGCGAGCGGCAGCGCGAGCTGCAGCCTGCTGGGGCGGTGCAGCAGCGTGAGCAGGCAGGCGGAGTCCTCCCGGGCCCCCTCGACGGTGTCCATCTCCCAGGCCGCGGCGCACGCGTCCTCCCCGAGGGCGAGGAACGCGGCATGTGACCTGCGGGCGGAGTGGCGGGTCGCCGCCCGGCCCGCGGCGCGCTTCCTCGGCCTGTAGCCGACCTTGCGCCTGAGCTCCATGTTGGTCATGCCGTCGTAGCCCGCCGCGACCCAGCGGTAGATCGTCGAGGGCGACAGGTCCACGGGCCCGCCGTTCCGGGCCGACAGCTGCTCGGGCGACAGCCCCCGGCCCAGGCCGTCGCGGATGAGGGAGAGCGCCTCGGCCGCGGCGGGCTCGTCGGCGTCTATCCCGCGCCTGGACGAGACGAGGACCGAGTCCGCGCACAGCTGCGCGGCCCGGGCCTCGTAGAAGACGTGGGGGCGGCGCTTGCAGCCGATCGCGCGGTACCGGCCGCACCCGTTGCAGCATCGCGGCCACGCCGCCAGGCGCGGGCAGGCCGCCGACAGGTCGGCGGAGGCGTCCACGCGCTCGCCGCGCCTCTCCCTCGGCGCCGCCACGAACCTGTGCGACGCCACCTCGGCGCTCACCGTCGAGGGCGACCTGCCCAGCTCCCTCGCGATCTGCCTGCACGAGGCCCCTCGCTCCAGCATCCTCTGGACCGTGTCCCGCTCGTGCCTGGTGAGCCTGCCGTAGGCCCTCGGGGCCGCCTTCCCGGCCCCCTTCTTCCTCTTTCCGGACATGCCGTCCTCCGATCTCCCGGGGCCGGCCGGTCCGGCCCTCAGGGTATCGGATTCCCATATTCATCCGTACATGTACGGATGAATATGGGAGGTGTTCGGATGAAGTTGCCAATCAAGGCAAGTGTCGCAAAGAGCGCGGGCGTTCCCCGCGCTCTTTGCCCCTTCGGCAAAGTGGGGTATACTGTCCGCAGTGTGAAAAGCCTTCGGGCTTTTAGCGGCTGCGGGTACCTGTACCTACAGCCGCATTTTTCGTTTTGGAGGAACGATCATGAAGGAGCGCCCGCTCATCCCGGCAGAACAACAGGTCGCCCACCTCGCAGAGCGGGGCGTCCGCTTCGACATAATGAGCCCCAAGGACGCAGTCGCGTTCCTCCGCGACAAGAACTTCTTCTTCAAGGTCAAGGCGTTTGCGAAGTGCTTCTCAACGTATCGTAGCCCCGCGTCGGAGGGCTACGGACGCTACGTCAACCTAGACTTCGCCTACCTCGCCGAGCTCACCAGACTCGACCACCACCTCCGCGAGCACATCCTCTCGATGACGCTTGACATCGAGCACTATATGAAGGTCCATCTAAACCGGACAATGATGGACGACGGCGCCGACGGGAAGGAGGTCCTCGACCTCCTCTTCGCCCACGAGAGGGTGCGTAAGGAGAGGATGCTGGAGGAGCGGTTCGATCCAAACGGGTCAGAAGCCACCGTCGAGAGGATGAAGGCCATCGCCGACCGGCTAGATGAAGTGGGCGGCAGCGAGCGAGCGACGCTCTTCCTCGAGATGCTCCACATCGCCGAGGACCAGACTTTGGGGATAGACCCGGAGCACCTCGAGCGCAGCGTCTCGTACCTCGGAGACTCGAACTACACCCGGGACCTCGCGAATAAGTATGGCAGACGCGAGGACATGTACGTCTGGAACTACCTGGAACTCGTCTCCTTCGGGGGAATCATCGCGCTTTACAAGTTCTACTTCTACGACCTCAGGAGGGAACGCAGCCAGGAGGCCGAATCCGTCAAGCAGCTCCTGTTCCCCGTGAAGGCCCTGCGCAACGCGGCCGCTCATAACGGCAACATTCTGAACACGATCGGGCAGCGCCTACAGAAGCCCGTCGGCTCCATCGCGACGGCCGCGCGGGAGGAGCTCGGAATCGACCAGGAGCTCGTCGCCCTTACGAAGCGCTTCCCCGTCATCCACGACTTCACCGCGCTCGTGCTCTGCTTCAACAGAATCGTCAGCGATGCGGACGCGAGGTCGGAAAAGGCGGCAGGCCTGCGCACCCTGCGCGAGCGCTTCCTTGAGCACGCCGACTACTTCGAAAAGCAGATCGAGCTTGACCGAGGAATCAGGATGCTGGGGGAAGTCATGCGCTCGGGAGCCGATGTCATCTCTTCGAGCTCCCTATAGCTCTTCAGCCCCCTAATAGCCCCTTACCATTTGGGCCCCGCTCGGACAGAGTAGGTTCGAGTAAATCCGAGTAGATCCGAGTAAATCAGCAGCAACCCGGCTACCTACTGCATGAAACCTCAGCTCAGACGCATGACATGCGTCCCATAAAGCGGCCGGTTCGGGCAAGAGTACGTCCGGGTGGTCAGAGTAGGGCTCGACTTTCCCCCTCTCGGCCGGGCGCAGAGCCGATAGGGCGAACCACCACCGCGGCCTCTCAGAAAGCTATAAAAGCAAAAATGGCCCCCGTTTTGACGTTTTTAGAGCCAAAACGGGGGCCATTCCGTGCTTCGAGCAACTGGTAAAAACTGATAAAAGCTGATAAAAAACCTTTACCGTGCTGAATATTCGCGATTTTGCACGCCGCCGCAGGGGGTACCCTTACTTACGGCAGGATATGGAAGCCCAAAGCGGCGATATCCTTGGCAAAGCCGCGCACGGTGTCGAGCGAGACCTCGTACGGATCACGGCCGATGTTCTTGCGCTTGGCCAGGATGCTATTGGGTACCGTGATGATCTGGCAACCGCATCCTTCCGCCTGGTAAATATTGATAAGCTCGCGTGTGGATGCCCACAGGACCTCGCAGTTGGGCTTGGCGGCGGCCTTCTTGACCGACTCCGTCATAAACGGAATGGGGTCGACGCCCGTGTCGGCGATACGGCCGGCAAAGAGCGAGATGATGGACGGCGTCTTGGCGTCGACGGCCTCGACCATCTCGTCAACCTGCGCAGGCGTAAAGATGGTGGTAACGTTGACCTTGATGCCGTCGGCGGAAAGCTTACGCACCAGCTCGGCGGTGGACTCGCCCTTGGTGGTCACGCACGGAATCTTGACGTAGACGTTATCTGCCCAGGTAGCGATCTCGCGGGCCTCGATCTCCATGGTCTCGACGTCGTCGGCAAAGACCTCAAACGACACGGACACATCGGTGATGTGGGCCAAGACCTCCTTGGCAAACGCGCGGTAATCCGTCACGCCGCCCTTCTTCATAAGGGACGGGTTGGTCGTGAAACCCTGAACGTTGCCGTTCTCGTACATGTCGAGCATGCCGTCGAGGTTTGCACCGTCAGCGAACACCTTGATTGCCATCTGCCTGATTCCTTCCGTTTGCATACGGCCGATAAACTGCTAAACACTTTACCTATGTTTATCAAGGCGTGAGCTGCGGGTTTTTATCTTCTCGGCGAACGGTATAAACACCTCAGTGTTTGGATTGATAAATCGATTGAGCATACAAACGCAAAGAGTCGCAGTTTGAGCAAACGTCAGAAGGTGAGATTCATTAGATGAGGCCGAAATGTTGCATTGCTGTGACGGTGCCGTCGTGGGCGACATCGTCGGTCACGTAGTCGGCGACCGCCTTGACCTCGGGCATGGCGTTGCCCATGGCCACGGCCGTCTCGACGGCGGCGAGCATGCCCAGGTCGTTGCCCGAATCGCCAAAGCCAAAGGTGCGCTCGTTTCCGGCGCGGCCCAGATACTCCAGCGCCCGTGCCACGCCCTTGTCGATGCCCTTGGGGCTCAGTTCGCGGTTTGCTTGCTGGGCTCGCTTGGAAGATCGGCGATAAACGCGTCTCACAGTCAATCCGGCACCGCCGAAGCGAACCCCACATGCGCCCGCCAACGCAAAGGTCCGGCGGGACGCACCTAGCATCCCGCCGGACCGTCACTCGTCCAGGAGGCCGCCGCGACGAGCCCCTAGATCTTCGCAAGCTCCTCGGAGATGACGCGGCAGACGTCCTCAGCCTGAGGCATCACGCCGTACATCTCGAAGAAGCCGTGGTCGCAGCCGCGATAGCGAATCGCGGTGACGTCAACGCCCGCATCCTGCAGCCTCTTCGCGAATAGCTCGTCCTGGTAGCGCAGGTAGTCATACTCGGAAGAGATGATGACCGTGCGGGGGAACGCGCTCACGTCCTCCGCGAACAGGGCAGACACCCTCGGGTCGAGCATCTCCTCCGCATTGCCGTTGGTATACATCACTGGCAGGTCGTCGTTGGCGTTGCGGATGCGATCCACCCTGCTCAGAGCCTCGGCCCTCTGGTCGTTCACGATCTCATAGAGGTCATAGGACCATTCCTCCGGAACAGGGCCGCCGTCGACGAGCGGATACAGCTCGGCCACGAGCTTGATCCTGTCCGCATGGGACCCGTCGAGGACGACGGCGTTGGTCAGGCTTCCGCCCGCGGAGTCGCCAGCCACGGCGACCCGCGTCGCGTCGACACCCAGCTCATCCGCATGCTCGACAAGCCAGTCGAGCGTCTTCACGCAGTCCTCGACACCACCGGGGAACATCGTCTCGGGAGACAGACGGTACTCCGGGTAGATCGCGACGCAGCCCGTTCGCTCTGCGATGTCGCGCAGGCAGTTCTCGTACTGGCCGATGTTGCCCACCATAAAGCCGCCGCCATGGATGAACACGAGTGCGGCAGAACCGCTCTCGTGGCTCTCGGGCGTGAAGACGTGCAGGGGAATGCCCCTGTCGCCAAAATTCATGACGACGGTCTTCTTGGCAACGCCCACGCCCCTCACGACATGGGTCTCCTTGTTGGGAGCGGAACGCCACGCGATCACGTCCACCGGCCCCGCCGGCGCCGGACCGGCGGCGAGCTTCGCATGGGCGCGCGCATAGACGCGCGGATCGAGCACGTGCTCGCGCTCATCTCCCGGCACGGGCTTCAGTAGGAGCTTCAGCCCGTTGGGCTCGACGACCTCCCTAGCTCCACGCTCAAGCACTTCAAGCTCGGAAGTGGGGTACTTCCTCTCCTCGGTGCCCATGGCTAGCCGATCTTCAGCTCGTCAAGCTTGGCGTCAAGCTTGGCCATCTCATCGGCGGAAAGCTCCCACTCGAACGTCTCGCAGTTCTGAATCGCATGGGCGTCCGTGCGCACGCCAACGAGCGCGGTGCCCACGTACTCCTTCTGGGTGCTCCAGTTCACGGCGACCTGTGCCACGGGCTTGTCATGAGCCTCGGCGATCTCGTCCATGACCTTGAGCAACTCCTGGACGCGCGAGAACTTGGGCTCCTGGAAGTAGTCGTAGAAGCCGCCGCGAACATCGCCCTCCTCGAACTTCGGCAGCTCGCGGAACTTGCCCGACAGGATGCCCGCGCCAAGGGAGCCATAGGTGAAGGAATCGATGCCACGCTCGTAACCCCACTTGATGAGGTCCTCGGAGGAGCGGTCGACCATGGAATAGGGCGGCTGCTGGACGTCGATCTGAGCGACCTTCTCGCACTCCTCGATCATCTCGGTCGTGAAGTTGGAGACGCCGATGTGGCGAATCTTGCCCTGCTCCTTGAGGAGCTGGAGGGCGCACATCGTCTCAGAGAACGGGGTCTTGGCGTCGGGCCAGTGCACGAAGTAGAAGTCGATGTAGTCGGTGCGGAGGTTGCGCAGCGAGCTCTCGACCTCCCTCATGATATTCTTGAACGAGGAGTCGCGGTCATAGCCGGCGGCGCTGGTAATCAGGCCAACCTTGGTCGAGAGCAGGTAGCTCTCTCGATCGATGCCCCTGAGCGCGTTGCCGACGACCTTCTCGGATGTGCCGTTGCCATAGCACGGCGCGGTGTCGATGAGGTTGACTCCGTGATCGAGCATGGTGCGGATGGCGGACATGCTGGCGGCGTCATCGTTCTCACCAAAGGAGTCGCCGCCGATCGCCCAGGTGCCCACGGCGAGCTGGGAGACGTCGACGTCGGAATTCTTGAGGTGCGTGTAGCGCATGTTCTCTCCTTCTAATGGGGCGGCACGCGTCGAATGTCCTCGATCGCGTGCCGCCGGGAATTGCCTTAAACAAGCTTCGAATGATCCGGAAGCCGCCCTACACGATGCCCACGAGGCCGAGGACGAGCGCCAGAATCATGATGCCGACCAGGATGATGTTGACGTTCACGTTCTTCTTGCGCAGGAGCCAGAGGACGACGAGCGTAAGCCCCAGGGGCACGATGCCCTTGAAGATCGAGTCGAGGTAGGTCTGGATCATGACGGGGTCGGAGTCCTGAACCGGAATGGACAGGATCGTGTTGAATTGGACGTTCGCCGCAGTCATGGCACCGATCATCACGAGGCCAACCGTGGAGGTCGCCTTGGTGATGAGCTTCATGAGACCACCCTCGTACATCTCGGAGATGAAGTTGGTGCCCATGTTGAAGCCGAGGTAGGTCATGAAGTATCGGCAGAGGATCGACGGGATGTTGTAAATCAGCAGGAACATGATCGCGCCGAGGGGCGAGCCGCTCATGGCGAGGTTGATGCCAATGCCGGCGGCGATGACACGCAGGACGCCCCAGAAGATTGCGTCACCGATGCCGGACATCGGGCCCATCAGGGAAACCTTGATGCCGTCGATGGACTCGGTGTCGAAGTCTTCGTGCTGCGAGTTCTCCCTCTCCATGGAGGCGACGAGGCCCATGGCGAACGTGCCGACGTTCTGGGTAATGTTGTACCAAGTCGTGTGACGCTTCATGGCTTCGGCACGGGCCTCGGGGTCATCGGCGTAGTAACGGTTAAGCGCGGGCTGGACGGAGTACAGCCAGCCGTCGGCGCCAGCCTTGACGGAACCGCCAGCGCAGGAGGCGAACACGGAGAAAGAGCGCAGGAAAATGCTGTTGAGCATCTTCTTGTCTTCAGGGCTCACATTCTTGGTCAGGTTGCTCATGCGAAGAAATCCTCCTCGTCGCTGGTTACAGAGTCGTTGGAAACGGCCTGGGTGGCCAAGCCCTTCTTGGTGAGATCGAAAATCTCCTTGTCGCGGAGGGCGGAGGCAACCGCGATGATGACGCCGAGAACCGCGATGGCGATCATCGGGAGGCCGAGGTACTGGTAGAGTGTGAAGCCCAGGAAGAAGTAGATGCTGAGCTCGGTGCTCCACAGCATCTGGAGCAGGAGCGCCATACCAACGGCGGGCAGGAGGGCGCCCACGGCGTTGAGGCCGCTCATGACATTGGCCGGAATCTGGTTGACGATGGCGGCAACGGGCTCAGCGCCAAGGTAAACGCCGAGGAAGGCGATGAGGCCAAAGGCGGCGTACTTAACGAACCAGAGAACGAAGTGCTGAAGCGCGAGGCCCTTCTCGTTGCCCTCGGCGGCCATCTTGTCAAAGGTGGCGGCGAAGAACGCGAGGAACACGTTGTTCATGAAGATCGAGAGGAACGCGGTGACGACGCCAACGGGAACGGCCAGCGTGATGGCGGCGCCTTGGTCGATGCCGGCACCAACGGTGAAGGCGACGGCGAGGGCGGTCGCGGTAACGGGCTCGGCGGAGATGGCGCCACCGATGTTAACCGCGCCCATGAAGATCGCCTCGAGAGAGGCACCGATGATGACACCGGTCTTGACGTCGCCCATCAGAAGGCCCGCAACGAGGCCGACCACGAGAGGACGCTCGATCATACACTGACCGAGAACCCAGTTGCCGCCGTAGCAAATCAGCACGGTCAACCAGGCCATTACTGCTAACCCAATCATTTGACTTCCTTTCTCTCATTTCATTTGGCCGCCTGGCCAAATCCCCTTATTTCTCCGCCGCCTCGATCAGACTCTTGAGAGGAGTCTTGGGATTGGACGGGATAAGCTGATGGAAAACCGGAATACCCTGCTCGCAAAGCTCCTTCGCGGCCTCGAGCTCATCCGGGTTGAGCATGATCGTAGAGTTGAGGGCGACCTTGCTATCCGGATCGGACTTGTCGAAGCGGCCGACGTTGGCAACGTTCACGCCCTCGATCTTGCCAGGCGCACCCTTAACGAGCTCAAGCACGTCTCGCACGCAGTTGGTGAGCGCGAAGATGCGCATGGAGTCCGCACGCGAATCGTTCGCGATGCGGCAGGCATCCGGAACGTCCTTGACGAGGAGCTTCTGGCCCGCCGGCGTACCCATGGAAAGCGTCATGCGAAGGGCATCGCTCTCCACAGCGTGCTTGTTGGCGACGATGATCCTGGTGGTGTTGAGCTCCTTGGTCCACACCAGGGCGACCTGTCCATGAATCAGACGGTCATCGACTCGAACCTGAACAATCATTGTTTCCTCTCCCTACTTGTTAGTGCTCTCTAATCGAAGAAGTCTCCGTCGGACCCCTCGTTGTCCGCGGCCTTGCTGGGAGGCTCGACGACCTGCATCGTCGCCCTCGCCAGCTCGACGCTCTGCTTGATCGAATCTGCCGTGACCGGCTCGGCGCCGAGGAGCGTCTCGATCACGAGGCCGAGGTTCATACCGGTGACGTGGACGATCCCGCGCTTCTCCGGCTCCATAAGGACGACCTTCTGGAAGACGGAACCACCGTAGATGTCGGTGAAGATGATGGCCTCGTCCTCAGGGCCCACCGAGTCAATAAAGGCCTGGATGCGAGGGGTGAAATCGGAGTCGTCCACGTAGCAGTCAACTGCCTCCACCATGTCCGCCATGCCGGTCAGGATCTCGATCGAGCTCCTGATTCCGCTTGCGAGGTGGCCGTGCGACGCGACAAGAACTTTCTTCATCGAGTCTCTCCTAGAGCGAATAGTGGTTGGGGTTCAGAAGCTGGATCTTGCTGGCGACGAACGCGCGCATGTCGGGGGCGGCGTCCATCAGGAGGCCAACGCCGTTGCCGTCGTTCTTACCGGAGTTGATGTCCTTCTCGAAGGCGCGGTACATGGAACGGAAGTACTCCGTGGCGATGTTGAACTTACTCATGCCGAGGTTCACGGCCTCCTGGAGCTGCTCGTCGGGGATGTCGGAGCATCCGTGCATGACGAGGGGAACGCTGACGGCCTCCCTGCAGGCCTTGATGCGCTCCATGTCGAGGTTCGGGACCTTGACGTAGGGACCGTGGGCGTTGCCGACGGCGATGGCGAGCGAACCACAGCCGGTGCCCTCGACGAACTCCTCGGCGAGGTTCGGGTCGGTATAGTGGTCGCTGTTCACGAAGTCGTTGGCGTCGGAGCCGTTGCCGACGTGGCCGAGCTCGGCCTCGATGTCAACGTCGAAGATCTTGGCGACCTGGACGACGTCCTTCGTGAGCTGGAAGTTCTCCTCATAGGGAAGCGAGGAGCCGTCGACCATGACGGAGGGGAAACCGGCCTTGACGCCCTTGACGGCGATCTCGTAACCAGCGGAGTGATCCTGGTGGACGGCGACGGGCACGCTCGCGCGCTCGGCGTAATAGCGGGCGGCGAAGGCGATGATGTCGAGGGCACAGTGGTCCTCGAAGCCGGGCCAGTACTGGATGATGATAGGCATGTGCTCATCCTCGGCGGCCTGGATCGCATAACGGATGGTCTCCGTGTTGATGACGTTGATCGCGGGCACGCCATAGTGGTGCTCGGTCGCATGTTGAAGAAGCTCATTGACCTTGATGAGAGACATCTTTGTCTTCCTTTCACTTGGATAACCATTGGATTGGACAGTTCTCAGCTCGTCAGCTGGTTGAACACGAAGAGAAGCGCGAGGCAGGCAGGCGCTTGCAAAACGCGGTGGAGCCTATGCGGCCGACTGGCCCTCAGGCTGTGGCGCTGCGCTTCGACGCCACAGTACGTACGCCACAAGAGCAACGACCGCAGCAATCGTTGAAGCGAGGGCGAAGGCCAGAAAACCCGCGTGCGTGCCGAGCGCGTCGCACGCCCAACCACCAAACAGGTTCGCAACCACGACGGACAGACCGCTCTGAACCATCGCGAAGGCGCTCTGACCTCGAGCGCGACAATCCTCGTAAGTGTGGTTGGCAATGTAGGTAACGCAGGAGTAGTAGACGGTCATGTAACTCACGCTCTGCAGCAGCTGGCCGCAGATCATGACCGGGACGATGCCGGTGCCCACGAGCACGAGCCTGAGCGCCGCCATGAAGCAGGAAAAGATCAGGAGGTTCATCTCGCCGAAGCGCCTGACCAGCTTGGAGGAAACGAGCAGGATGGGGATCTCGCTCGCAGCGGAGACCGCACTCAGGACGCCCACGAGGTTCTGACCCTCGCCAAGCTCGACCGCGTAGCGGCCCAAGAACGCCCCGATGAAGCCAATCGCGGCCGAACTGATGAAGGCGAAGACCAAGACGAAGGCGATCTCATTGCTGGTGAACAGCGAGAGGAGGCCCTTTCCGTGGGAGACCTTGGGATCGTCCGCGGCATTGGCGCGAATTCCCGCCTCGGGGAGGCGCCACATGTGAGCCGCGAAGACCACCAGCGCGGCAGAGACCACCACGAACTGGATTTGAGGAGCCATGTCGAGCAGGCGACCGACGATCAGGACGACGATGGCATAGCCGATAGTGCCACCCATGCGAATGCGAGAAAAGTCCAGGCCAGAGCGATCCGCGAGCTCGATGACGAGGGAGTCGCTCAGGGGCAGGAGCCCCGAGAAAAACGCCGAGAACGCAAAGGTTACGAGAAGGACCGGGACGAACGTCGACGCCAGGTAATACAGCGGAGCGAGTACCGCCGCCGCAAGGCAGAGGATCACGATGACCGCGCGGCGGCGCCCGAGCTTGTCGGCGATCGTCGACCAGAGCGGCTGGATGGCGAGCGCACACACCGGGGTCGCCGCGAGGAGGATGCCGGTCTGGGCTGCGCTGAGGCCGAGGCTCGTGTAGTGAGCGGAGAGGAACGGCGAGTACACGCCCGCGCAAACCCAGTAGAGGACGTTCGCGAAGAACAGCGAAGTCATGCTTGCATTTGGCCTGGCGTTGTGCATCGTGCTTCTCCCTTCTTGCTCGCCGGGTGCCTGTCTGGGCTTCGAAGTGATTCGCCATCTAGCGTGAAACGAAGTTGTGAGGCGTTGGAACAATGTTCTGTTGTTTCATCGTTTTCGTGCCGTTGTTTCACGGCTCATAAGATAGCAGCTCAAGATGAGATTGCGCCGGGGAAGCACCGATTTACCGTGAACGGTAGGAAATCAGCGGTGAAACGCTATTTCACCGTTTATGAAACATTTTGCTTTATTTTCACCTCTCTTGACCTAAGATACAAAGCAAACTAGGGCCAAGGAGTAACCATGGATAAGACAGGGGATGTGCTCAGCCACATCTGCGCGGTCATGAGCAGCCTATCCCCCTCGGAGAAGGCAATCGCAACGTATGTGCTCGACCACCCGTCGGACGTCGCAACGATGACCGTCCGCGAACTCGCCGCAGAAACCGGTACGTCACCGGCGTCTGTTTCGAGGTTCGCAAGGACGCTTGACTACCGAACCTATTCGGACATGCGTCTGGCGCTCGGCATATCCATCAGCAGGGCCTCCGGCGAGGAAAAGGCCACGGGCGGCAAGGTTACTCTGGACGACGTCGAGGGCTCCATTAAGTACGTCCTGTCTCACAAGGTCAAGGAGCTCTCCCAAACCGCCTCGCTCATTGACTCCGATGACTTTTCGGCAGTCGTCAATCTGCTCCACAACGCCAACCTCGTCCTGATTGCGGGCGTCGGCAACTCGATTAGCATGGGCGTAAACGCGGCGTTCAAGCTCTCGCAGGTTGGAGTCAGGGCGTTTTGCCCCAGTACCACCGATGCCATGGTCTCCGCCGCAACCAGCCTCAAGGAGAATGACATCCTGCTCGTCATTTCGACGTCCGGATACTCGAAGCGCCTCGTCAACATATTCGACTCTGCCGAGGATTCGAACACCCCCATCATCATGATCACAGACAACCCAGATACGCCGCTCGCGAAGCGTGCCACGTATATCATCCGAGCCATCTCGCGAGATCAGGCCATCACCGGAACCGAGGTCGCCTTCTCGCACAGCTCGATCAACTTCGTCATCGAGCTGCTGTTCCTCTTCCTGACCTCTTGCTGGGATGACCCGGTAGAGTTTAACAGGATCATCTCGAAGAATCTCTTGGGAGACAGGCAATACAGCTAGGACGACGCACACCGGCGCACCGACGCCCAGACCGAAACGGGAGGACCCCTTGATAAAGCTCATCCTCGCAGACATGGACGGGACCCTGCTGCCGTTTGGCTCAAGGGTCGTATCGGAGCGCACGCACAGCGCGATTCTTTCGGCGCTTGATGCGGGCATCGCGTTCGGCCCCGCAAGCGGCCGCGACTACGCCGACCTGGCCGATGCCTTTGACGGCGACGCGCGCTGTTTCTCGACCGGCATCATGGCCAACGGAAAGAAGGTCTTCTCCAGCGGCGAACTCGTGTTCAAAAAGACGCTCTCGACGGAGGCCCTCGTCAAGCTCGATAGCGCCGTACGCCCCTACGCGGGGACGTCACTCTGGCTAGTCGCCGATGTCGATGAGACAGGCAAACGCTGCGAGCAGTTCCTCTGCGCCGTCGAGCCTGGCGACGAATTCGCCCTGGAAGTCGTTAAGGACTCCGGAAGAGACATGGCGCTCGGAGACGTGCCCACGAACCGTGACGTCATCACCGCCGGTATCTTCGTCAACGTCAGCTCCGCCCCGACGGAAGTCGTTCGGAGTCGATGCAAGGAAGCCTGCCCAGAGCTTGATTTCCCCTCGCCCGTCCCATTCTTCCTCGATGTTGTTCCGGCTGGCTGGAGCAAGGTAAACGGACTCGACGCGCTTCTCGGCAGCCTTGGGGTCACGCTGGACGAGATTGCTTTTATCGGAGACTCGGAAAACGACGTGACGCTCCTCGAAAAGGTGCCGAACTCCTACGCAGTCGCGGGCGCGATGCCGGAGGCGAAGGCCGCAGCCCATCACCTGATCGGGGACGCGGCCGAGGACTCCGTCGCGAAGCTCATCGAACAGATTGTCCAGCAGCGAGGCTAGGGTTCCGCCAGCGAGGCATGCGCCGCGTGCCTCGTCATCCGTTCGTGGCGCGCTACCTCGTGACGATCCAGAGCGTAGGCATCGTCGCGACGCCGATGCCTACGATGAGCGCGACCCACAGGACGCGGACCACGGGGTTCATGTCGCCCGCCACCGCCATGTCGTTCGCGTGCCAGAACCAGCTCTCGTTTGCCTTGCGCATGATGTCCTCCCTTAGCCTCGATTACTCCATCTATGGTCGAGCAATCGCAGGTCACGTGCCATGGATTTGCCCTACGCCCAGCTTTCAGTTCTGTAAGGCGGCGGGAGCCTGTGCGAGGCCCCGAGTCCTGAGGCTGTTGCAATGAAAATGGGAATCAAGGAGCACACATCAATCATATGGGTTCCTTTCGAGGATAAGGGCAAACGAAGCATCCATCATATAATGGAGCGACGCAACCAGAGAGGTCACCCATGGAATTTTACGCAAGCTGCCCCGAGGGCTTTGAGTCCGCACTCGCCGATGAGCTTAAACGCCTCGGACTTTCGCATGTTCGCCGGCTGAAGGGCCGCGCTACATTTGAGGGCGAGCTCGAAGAAGGTTACCGCGCCTGTCTGTGGTCGCGCCTGGCGAGCCGCGTGTTCGTGGTGCTCAGGCGCTTTGAGGCGCAGAATGCCGATGAACTGTACGATGCCGTTTACGACATTGCCTGGGAAAACATCGTCCGCTGCGGCGCCACCATTGCCATCACTGCCCGTGGTGTGACCGAGCAGCTGCGCAACACGCGCTTCTCTGCCCTGCGCGCCAAGGACGCATTGTGCGATCGCCTGGCCGAGACCACAGGCCGTCGCGCCGATGTCGATGCTGCCGACCCCGATGTCCACCTGCTGCTTTCGCTACGCCAGCGCCGTGCGAGCATAAGCCTGGACCTTTCGGGCGACCCGCTGTTCAAGCGCCTGCCGCCCGCCGCGACTCGCGCCGGCGAGGGCGCGCACGTGCTACGCCCCGACTACGCCGCCCTGGTGTTGGCGCAGGTCGGCTGGACCGCGCTGTGCGAGCGCGAGCTGACGGCCGACGACTACGAAAACGAGGCCCTACCTACGCTGATCGACGCCTCGTGCGCCGGCGGCGGCCTGCTGCTGGAGGCCGTGAACATCCTGACCGACCGCGCCCCGGGCGCCGCACGCGAGCGCTGGGGCTTTGAGGGCTGGCAGCTGCACGATGCCGCCCTATGGGAGCAGTTGCTTGCCGAGGCACGAGAGCGCGAGGCGGCAGCGCGCGAGCGCCAGGCACGCATCGTCGCCGTGGACATTGACCCTGCCGCCCGCAAGACCGCCGAGCGCATGGCCAAGTGCGCCGGTTACAAGCGCTTTGTCGATTTTTGCGCCGCCAAGCCCGCCACCGTGCTGGACCATGCGGGCGCTGTCGCCGGCGCCGCCCTCGTCGCGGATACGACCGAGACACCGCTGTCGCTTATGCATGACGCCATGACGCTGGTCGGCGAGCTGCGCCGCGCGCCCGAGCTTGCTTCGGCACCGGTCGCCGTGCTCACCCGCGACGGCCTGCTGGCCCGCGCGCTCCATGCCGAGCCCGCGCGCTCCATTGCCGTCATGCCCAACAACGAAGAGGCGACTATCGAGGTTTGGCCCTCGCTCGACCACGCCGCCGCAGCGTTTGAGGCTGCGACCAGCGCGGATGCCGAGGCCGAGGTTGCGGATGCCAACGACGTCATCAGCGACGAAGCCGCCAGCACCCCCATGCCCGAACCTGCCGCCACGCTCGACCTGGGCGACGGCAAGCCGCTGCCCGTGCTCATCCCCGAATCCGAGCAGTTCGCCAACCGCCTGCGCAAGAACGCTCGCCTGCGCCGCAAGTGGGCCAAGCGCGAGGGCGTGAGCTGCTACCGCGTCTACGATGCCGACCTGCCCGACTACTCCGCCGCCATCGATCTGTACGAGGGTTGCCCGCAGACGCCGGGCCGCTGGCTCGTCATCGCCGAATACGCCGCGCCCAAGACCATCGACCCCGCACTGGCCCAGGCCCGCATGCTCGACATTCTGGCCATCGCGCCGCGCATCCTAGATGTTCCCGCCGAGCACGTGCACGCCAAGGCCCGCATGCGTTCGCGCGGCGGCTCGCAGTACGGTAAGCAGGGCGCCGGCAAGGGCGGCTCGGGCGAGCGCGCCAACATTGCGCGCCGTCGCCTACCGCTCATCGAGGAAGGCGGCCTCACCTTTGCCGTCAACTTTGACGACTACCTGGACGTGGGCATCTTCTTGGACCACCGCGTCACGCGCAATCTGGTGCGCGAGCACGCCAAGCAGGCGCGCCGCTTCCTCAACCTGTTTGCCTACACCGGCACTGCCACCTGCTATGCGGCAGACAGCGGCGTCGAGGAGACCGTGACGGTCGACCTCTCCAACACCTATCTGGACTGGGCCGAGCGCAACATGCGCCAGAACGGCTTTGTGGGGCCTCAGCATCATTTTGTGCGCGACGACGTGCTCGCCTGGATTCGCGACCAGCGCCAGACGCGCAACCGCTGGGACCTGATCTTTGTCGACCCGCCCACGTTCTCGAACTCGTCCAAGATGGGCCGTCGCACCTGGGATGTTCAGCGCGACCATGTTGAGCTTTTGGCCGGCGTATCGCGCCTGCTCGCGCAGGGCGGCCATGCCATCTTTAGCTGCAACCTGCGCGGTTTCCGCCCCGAGACGCGCAAGCTCGCGCGCGCAGGCGTGGTGCTGGAGGACATTACGGAGCAGACCATCCCCGAGGATTTCGCGCGCAACCAGAAGGTGCACCACTGCTACATCGTGCGCCGCCTGCCCATCGAGGACGCCATGGCCGAGGTCGGCTTTAGCGCCGAGGAAATTGCTGAGCGCGTCGAGGAACTGCGCAACCCCGGAGCCCGCAAGCCTCGCGCAGCATCGCCCGCGCACGCGCAGGCCGGCGTCCGAGGACCGCACGGCGACGACAAGCCCGCCTGCTCAGGCAAGCCCAAAAAGAAGAAGTTCTACGCCAGCAAGCCCAAGGGCAAATAAACAAAGTTGCGGTGGAATAGTCCCTGAAAATGCCTGGTAAAGGCCCAAACAGGAACTATTTCACCGCAACTCATATTGGGATGATGGTTGGCGATCTAGCCTTGGATGACCAGGCGGTAGCCGATGCCCACGTGCGTTTGGATATAGTGCGGGTGCGCGGGATCGGACTCGATCTTTTTGCGCAGCGTACCCATAAAGACGCGCAGGCTCGCCAGGTCGCTCTTGGTCGCCGTGCCCCAGATCTCGTGCAGGATAAATTGGTGCGTCAGCACCTTGTCGGCGTTGTGTGCCAGCAGGCACAAGAGCTTGTACTCGATCGGCGTCAGATGCAGTTCCTCGCCATCCATCGTGGCGATGCCGGCATCAAAATCGATATGCAACTCGCCGGTATCGAACGAGCCCTCGGAGACAACACCGCCCGCCTGCGCATACGAAAGGCGCCTGAGCGTGGTGCGAATGCGCGCGAGCAGCTCCTCGACCGAAAACGGCTTAGTCAGGTAGTCATCGGCGCCGGCATCGAGCGCTCGGATCTTGTCCGCGTCCTCGCTGCGTGCCGAGACCACGATGATCGGCATGCCCGACCACGCGCGCACCGACTCCACCACCTTGACGCCGTCCATATCGGGCAGGCCCAGATCGAGCAGCACAATGCTCGGCGCCTGCGACGAAGCGGCGGCGATGGCGGCGTGGGCGGTCTCCACAGCCATATGGCGCAAACCGTGCGCCTCGAGCGCGGCAACGATAAGGTTGCGGACGGCGGGATCGTCCTCAACGACCAAGATAAGCGGTTTCACAGCAGAGTTCGGCACAGTGTTACTCCTTATCAAACGAAACATCGGCGGCAGGAAGCTCAATCGTAAAGACAGAGCCGTGCGGGTCCGCCGCGGCAACCCCTATGCTACCGCCATGCGCCAGCGCAATGGAGCGGCAGAGCGAAAGCCCCAGACCCACACTGCGGCAGCTATCGGCTAGGCCATGGTTGGCGATATAGAACGACTCAAAGATTCGCTCGCGGTCCTCGGGCGCAATGCCCGGGCCGTCATCGGCAACCGAGCACGCCACGCATCCATCATGGACGCCAATCGAGATCACGATATGCGAGCCTGCGGGCGTATAGGTAATGGCGTTGTTCACCAGATTGACCACCAGCTGCACCATCAGGCGCGCGTCGACGTTGACGAGCGCCGGCTCATCGCACGCCACTACCTTAAGGTCGTGCTCACGTACGGCCGGGTTTACGTGGCGCAGCGCCTCCTCGACGATATCGTCCATGAGCTCGAGCGTGGTCGACAGATGCATGCCGCCGCCCTCGAGCTTGGTAATGGCGAGCAGGTTCTCGACGGTGGCGTTGAGCCATTGCGCGTCCGAGCGAATGGATAGGAGCAGGCCGCGGCGCGTCTGGTCGTCGAGCACGGCCGTGCCAGTCGAGCCCTGGTCGAGCAACACGTCGGCATTGCCCGAGATACTGGTAAGCGGCGTGCGCAGATCGTGCGAGATGGAGCGCAGCAAGTTGGCACGCAGCTGCTCGTTTTTAGCGAGCACCGCCGCCTCCTCGCGGGCCTCCATGGCGCGGGCGCGATCGAGAGCCAGCTCGCCTTCGCTCACGATGGCATCGGCAAGCGTCCGCTCCTCGGGCGTCAGCGCATCGGGCTCGGCGACAATGGCGAACACCCCCACCACCGAGGCGGGATCGCCCGCGCGCACCATGGTGTCGCCCGAGCGCACGGTCAGGTATATGCCGTAGAACGCCGAGGCACCATAGGTGGCATCGAGCGGCGTTCCCACATAGGCGGACGCCGAGAGCCGCGGCGGCATCTGCGGCGCCAGCTGGTGTACCGGCGCGGCATCGCCCACGGCCGTGTACGTCGTGCGCGGCAGCAGGTCATCGTTATCGGCATCGGCGCTATACCACACGACCGGACAGTCCGAAAGACGCGCCAGCTGCGTTGCCATAGCGTGCACAATCTGTTGCTGATCGCCACACCGCTGCAGCATGCGGTTGGTCTCGAGCACCATCTGCGTGCGACGGTCGCTGGCGGCAGCCTGTGCCAAGGCGCGGCGCAGGGCCAACGCAATCGAGCTCGATACGAGCGAGACCGCAAACATGATAAAGAACATGCCGGGATAGACGCGGTCGATAAACGACAGCGCGTAGCGCGGGTCGACAAACAAGAAGTTGTAGAGCGCCACGGCGGCAGCCGAGCTCAGCAGGCAGTACAGGCGGCTCCAGGTAAAGAAAGCGCACAGCTGCACGGCGAACACATAGACGATCATGATGCTCGGCGCGAGCCCCGGATGGTCGAGCAGCGCGCCCACAATCGTTGCCGCGGCTAGCAGCCCCGCCGATACGCAGGCGTCATACAGAGGGCTGCGACGCGTCAGCGTTGTACGCCGCCACCAAAAGTTCTCGGCAATATCGCCGTCCGCACGGACATCCATCAGCGCCCCGCCCCTCTCTCAAAAACAAAAACCACCACAAAGGGGACTGGCACCTTTGCGGTGGTTGCCTCCTTGTGGTGGTTCCAAGTGTATAGCCTTTGCAGCCTGCGGTCGTTAGACAAACAGCAGACGTCGACTACGGCCGCTCGTTGGGGGCCAGGCGCTGCATCTTGTTCACGGCCTTGAACTTGGTGAACAGCGGCACGTACTCAAAGCTCACGTTGGAGTTCTCCAGGCCGTACCAACGCGCAGGCGTGCCGGCGGCGCGGCGGATGATGTACTTGAGCGTGATGGCCGTACGCTCGCTCGGCTCCACATCGCTTTCGGGCGCCAGAAGCTTACGGATCAGGACGAACTTGAACGTGCCGATGTTACCCGGATCCTTGTAGACCGAGTAGTCATGCGTCTGCGGCGGCAGCTCGCCGGTGGCAGCCAGGTCCTGAACGACCTGACGCAGGTAGGCATTGACGCGCTGGTTGATCTTGTAGCCCAGGTACAGATGCACGCGGAACACGTAATCGGTGCCGAACGTCTCGACCGAATAGGCAAAGGTGTGCGGTTCGTCCATGGTCTCGACATTCACAAACCACCAGGCGCGGGCGCGCTTGGGATGCTTGTCCAAGATCGAATAGACGATATCGCGGTCGATGTAGTCGGTATGGGTGTCCTTGGTCAGGTACACGACGTTGTCGCTCATGCGCTCATAGCGATCGTCGTCGCGCAGGCGCTTGAGCTGCGGCAGGTAGCTGCGCAGCGGCAGCAGCGTAAACTGGCGCTGCTCGACCGCCGTGCCGTTGTACCAGCACACCATAATGCCCATGATGAGTGCAGCCATGAGGATGGTGAAGTAGCCGCCGTGGAAGAACTTGGTGAGCGAGCTCACGAAGAAGAAGCCTTCGAGCAAAAGGAAGAAGGCCGCGAAGATCCACGGAGCAACCTTGAGCTTGCGCTCCTCGTGCAGGTAGAAGAAGAGCAGCAGCGTGGTGCACATCATAGTCAGCGTAATGGCCAGGCCGTACGCGGCCTCCATGTGCGCCGAGTTCTGGAACAGCAGCACCACGACGACGCAGCCCACGAGCATGACGTTGTTGACCATGGGGATGTAGAGCTGGCCCTTGGTCTCGGCAGGATAGAAGACCTGCATATGCGGCATGAGGTCCAGGCGGCTGGCCTCGGACACCAGCGAAAACGCGCCGGTGATGAGCGCCTGCGAGGCAATGATGGCCGCGACGGTGGAAAGGCCTACGGCAAACGGGCGCAGGCCCGGGGCGAGCATCTGGTAGAACGGGTTGAGGTCGGCAATGCCCATGAGCTCGGGGTTGGCAGCGTTGTTCATAAGCCAAGCGCCCTGACCCATATAGGACAGCAGCAGGCAGCACTTAACGAATGGCCAGGTAGCGTAGATGTTGCCGCGGCCGACGTGGCCCATGTCGGAGTAGAGCGCCTCGGCACCGGTGGTGGCGAGGAAGCAGCTGCCCAGAATCATGATGCCCGCGTGGTTGTTGGGGCTCAGCAAAAAGGCGATGCCGCGCAGCGGGTTGAGGCACAGCAGCACGGCGGGGTGCTGGAATACAAAAAACAGACCCGTGCCGCCCAGGAACAGGAACCACAGCGTCATGATGGGGCCAAAGGCGTGACCGATCTTGGCCGTACCGATGCGCTGCACCAAAAAGAGCGCGATGATGATGGCGAGCGTAATGGCGACGACGCGACCCTGGTCATCGCCCAGCACGGCATGGACCGCCGGGATGGTGCGCAGGCCCTCGATGGCCGTGGTGACGGTAACGGCAGGCGTCAGGATGCCGTCGGCGAGGAGCGCCGCGCCGCCCAGCATGGCGGGGATGATAAGCCACTTGCCGCAGCGCTTGACCAGGCTGTACAGGGCAAAGATGCCGCCCTCACCATGGTTATCGGCGCGCAGCGAGATGAGCACATACTTGATGGTGGTCAGCAACGTGACCGTCCACACGACAAGGGAGAGCGCGCCGAGCACGAACTCCTCCGTGACGCTTCCGATGCCGCCGTTGCCGGCAACGAGCGCCTTGGTTACATACATAGGGCTGGTGCCGATATCGCCGTACACCACGCCCAGCGTGACGAGCATCGCCGAGATGCTCACAGGAATCGCAGCGTGCGAGGCTGCCTCCTTGACCTTTTGTTCCATAAGCCGGTTTCCTCCCAACTTTAATGTTCGAGGGGATTATAGGTAATCGGCCCATGTTTTAACGCACTGTTTTCCCAGCTAGATAAACATTTATACAGTCTTTAGGCTACTGCGGCGATATGGAATGTGGTAAAGGGACTGTCCCTTTACCACATCTGTCATTTTCCGAGCCAGTTTTTGAACCACCACTCCATGGAGCGGCTCATCTCGGCCATAAAGGGGCTCGTGTGCTTGCGGGTGTAGATATCCACGATGCGCTCGCCCACCTCGCGGGCATGCGGGCGAAACATCGCGTCCATCTCGGCCACCTGCGCGTCCATGGTCGCGGCGTCCGCACGGCAGTAGCGCTCCTCGTGCACCAGGTTCACCACGGGGTGCGCGATTGCCGGGCGCTCTTTGCGAGGCGTGCCGATGATGAGCATCGACAGCGGCATGGTATACGGAGGCAGATCCAGCAGCTCGGCCACTTCCTCGGCATTCTCGATAACATCGCCGATATAGCAGCTCCCCAGCCCCAGAGCCTCGGCGGCGACCACGGCATTTTGCGCGGCGATCACGGCGTCCTGCGCCGCGATGGCAAAGTCGCCCAGACCCGGCGCACGACGGGGCGCCTTGCCCGTACGCTCGACAAACTCGGGCTCAAAGCAGCCCACGTGCTCAAACAGATCGATCCACTTGGCATAGTCGACCACAAATATAAGTGCCCAGGGCGCCTTGGCGATCATGGGCTGATGGTCGCACAGGTCGGCCAGGCGGTCGAGCGTGGCCTGCTCGCGAATGCTCACGATGGAATACATCATCATGGCGCCCGCCGACGGCGCACGGCTCGCCGCATGCAAAATCGCTGCCCGCTGCTCGTCGGTCACCGCCACAGGACGGTCGTCGTCATCACGTGCGAAGGCACGCGTAGACGAGCGATGCTCCAAGATGTCCAGCACTGCATTGCCCGTAGTCTCGACCGGATAGCCGTACACATCTACGCCCGCAGCTCCGCCGCAGTACTCGGCGCCCGTCATACAAACCTGCTCACCCATAGCTCTATCCTCGCCATTTCTTTAAGAAGCCTTTACGTTTCCGTGTAATTCCCGTCCATTATCGCGCAGGTCGCCACTACATTGCGCCACACTGCCATACGCGCGCGTTATTATGGCTGGTTGTTGTACGCGGCCGTCAAATGCTGCGCATATCTTGGTAACAATCGGGTAAATCCCCGCTTTCGTAGGCTTTAGTTTGTGAGGAGTCTCAGCATGTTCGCTGCCGCCATCTCGCTCGTCGGTCTTGCGGCGACCGTCTACCTTGTCTTGCGCGAGGCCAAGGCCATTCGCGCACAGTCGGGCACCGTTGCCAAAAGCGCTCTTGGGTGGAGCGTCGTCTTCGGCCTGTTCCAGCTCTTTTTGACCGTCTGGGGCGCTATTGGCCTCGTCGCCCAAAACGAGCCGCTCGCCTTTGTGATGCTCATCCTGACCAACGCCATCCTCACCGGCTGCGCTTGGGCCAGCATCGCCCGCGACCGCATCGCCCCGCGCGTCTTTGCGTTCGCCTCGGCCGACGCCCCCGCCCCCACCGGCAAGCTCGCCCGCCTGCGCGGTGCCTTTGTGGGCCGCCCGCTCGTCGCCGCCGTCTTGTGCCTGCTGCTTGCCGGTGTCTTTGCGCTGCTGGGCATGGAGGTCTCGTCCAACCACGACTTTACCTGGGTCTACCCCCTGTGCATCCTGCTCGAGTGGGCCATCATCACCGTGCTCATGACCGGCTTGTTCTTCCTATTCCAGCGCCACGGCGCAGCTCCCGCGGTCCTGGCCTTTGCCCTCTTTGTCCTGGGCATTGCCGAGTTCTTCGTCATCACGTTTAAATCCATGCCGATCCAGCCGGGCGACCTTTCGGCCATCTCCACCGCCGCCGCGGTCGCCGGCAACGGCTACACCTTCTCGATCTCGCTGTTCTGCGTGCTGTCCATGGGCTTTACCGCCATCGCCATGCTGCTGTGCGAGTACGCCGGCCTGGTGGCACCGCACCGTCAGAAGGGTGCCGCCAACGCCAAGCGCATGCTGCTCACCAACCTGCTCGTAGCGGTGCTGTGCCTGGGCGGCGTGACCGCGCATGTCACGCTCATCGACTACTACAACACCCTCGGCATCACCGTCTACACCTGGCGCCCACTCGAGAGCTACTGGCGCGAGGGCTATCTGCCTGCCTTTATTAGTGCAGCGCAGTCCATCAAGCCGCCCAAACCCGCCGACTATTCTGTCGATGACGCCAAGGCCACGCTCAAAAAATACGCCAAGGCCTACGACAAGTCCGACGCCGCCAAGAGCGACGAGCGCACCGCCGCAAAGGAGCAGTTCGACAGCGAGAAGCCCACGGTCATCGCCATCATGAACGAGACGTTCTCGGATCTGTCGATCTACCAGAACATGCGCGCCGGCTACGAGGGCCCGCAGTACTTTAAGAACCTGTCCAACTGCCTCAGCCGCGGCAAGCTCTACGTGAGTGCCTACGGCGGCGGTACCGCCAATACCGAGTTTGAGTTTATGACCGGCAACTCCATGGCCAACCTGGGCTCGGGCGTGTATCCATACACCATCTATAACATGGAAACGACTGGGAACCTGGCAGAGCAGTTCAAGTCGCTCGGATATTCCACCACGGCCATGCACCCCAACCACGCGACCAACTGGAACCGCGAGAACGTCTACAAGGACTTTGGCTTTGACCAGTTCCTGTCCATCAACGACTTCCAGGGAGCCGACACCCTGCGCGGCATGGTGACCGACCAGGCTACCTACGACAAGATTCTGGAGCTGCTCGACCAGAACGCCGATCCGCAGTTCATCTTCGACGTGACCATGCAGAACCACTCGGGCTACGATACGGGTCTGGTGCCGGTCGACAAGCAGATGCACCTGAACATCGACACGACCGATCTGGATGCCAAGACCATCGAGGACGGTACGCTCTCCGATGTCGATGAGTACGTCTCGTGCATCGAGCAGTCCGACCAGGCGCTGCGCTACTTCCTCAACGCCCTGAGCAAGCTCGACCGTAAGGTGGTCGTGGTGTTCTGGGGCGACCACCAGCCGTTCTTCCCGTCCAAGTTCAACGATAAGTGGTTTACCGACGAGGACGACGCCACCCACCAGGAACGCCTGTGGCAGACCGACTACATCATCTGGGCCAACTACGACGTTGCCGGTTGCAACCAGACGAGTGAGGTCGACGACCTGTCCACCAACTACCTGTCTACCCAGCTGATGCAGCTGATCGGCGCACCGCTGACCGACTACCAGAAAGCGCACATGACGCTGCGCGAGTCGCTGCCCGCCATCAACTCGGTCGGCTACGAGGACGCCAGCCTGCGCTGGGCGCTCTCCTCCAACGTCACCGGTGACGACGCCGCCGCAGCAGCCGCCACCAAGGCGCGCGAGGATTACGCCAAGATGCAGTATTACGAGATGTTCCGCGACGGCAAGAACGTGTATACCGAGCACTTCCAGACCGAGGCCAACGAGACCGACCCCAACCTGGCACCGGGCACGACCAAGATCAAATAGCGACTAGCTGCGAGTTCATAACTGAAACGTCTGTCCGGGCGGACAGACGCCTTGTTGTTGGAGCGCGGCTTGTCATGGGGGCATCCGCTGAACATATATAAGTTGAAGGCCACATTAAGTGGCCTTCTTTGTATTCGGAAAGTGTGTCCCGGAATCTGCCTTCGGAATGGGACGCAGTTTCCGCTTGAGGGCCTGTTGGGAAAGCGCATCCCACTTCAAGAGTAAATTCCGGGTCGCACTTTCCGCTAAGGCTCTCAACCGGAAAGTGCATCCCATTCCAAGCCTTAATTCCGGGACATAGTTTCCGGACAAGACATCAACCGGAAAGTGGGGACCACTCTGAGCGCCGATTCTGGGACACACTTTCCGAAACACCGCCCATCCAGAAAGCCCGTCCCACTCCGAATACATCCAGGCATAAAATCATCAGCTAATTAGGCCTTCTATCAATAAAGAGACACCCTCCCGAGCGGCGGGCTCGAAGTTCATCGCGAGTTCCGCACGCAAAGAAGGCCACTTAATGTGGCCTTCGTCTTGCGCAGGACTGTAGAGCAGGGAACTTCGTGCCCGCCGCCCGGGAGGGCGTTGCGTTTAGAAGATGAACCTAGCGCTTATCCCTCCGGGACAAAAGAAGCGCGGCTATAAATGCGATGATTGCAAGCGTCAGCAACACCAAGAGCAATGCGAGCGTGCTGTCGCCGGTTGCCGCCAGGCCAAACAGACCGTGGCTCTTACTGCCAGCAGGTTGTACGGGAATCTTCTCGCCATCGTCCTCGGCGGTGATTTCCCAGCGAATGGTCTTGTTTGCGTCGGCAACCTCGTTGCCCACCGATGTCGGAACGTTTAGCTGCAAATTAAGCACCGTGCTGCCATCGCTCGTAAACGTGGCGATTTGCGTGGGATAAGCGAACACGCTGCCCGGTGTTCCTGTCTGGAGCCAACCTGCAGAGCCATCGCCCGCCGACGCCGTTAGGGTAATGGGCGACAGCAGGCGTGCCGTCTCGTGATCGACAACGGCACGCACAAACACGCGCACCTGGGACTTTACGCCCGTGGCACGAATCTCTATCTGCTGATCACGCACATCGCCAGGCATCAGATCTTTAAAGGCCAAAAACAGATCGGGCTCCCCCGAGGAGTCCGTCGCCCCCGAGACCGTCAGCTGACGCGCATTTCCGTCATAGGCAATCGTGGGAGCATCGGCAAACGCACGGGCAGGCGCGGCAAGCGCGGCAACACAGGCAACAACCGCGACCACACAGCGCACGGCGCGCATAGCGTCTTTGCGAATCGGAAAAGCCATGCTTACGCACCCCCATGCGGCGGCACCAGCACGCCATCCTTGACCGTACAGCCCCATGCCTCTGTAACTGCGTCATCGGGCGTGGACTGAATTGCCTGGGTCGAAATGTCGACGACCAGGTTCTTGCCATCCGCCTTCCTCTCAGTCACGCTCTTGATGAGCACGCCGGTTTTGTCCATCGGCGCAACGGAAGATGTCCAATAGTAGAATCCGTCGGACGCGGCAACCCAAGACGAGGCGCTGTTGGAAGCAGACGCATCGGACACGTTGCCCCACTCAATAACGTAGTCCGTTCCCGCAACCGGCTCATCCCACAGGCGCGCGCCATCCTGGTCCTTCCAGCAGATATCCACCGCAGCACGCAGGTATGCCGGAGCCGAGCCCTTGTTTGTAATCGTGACGTCACTCTTCACGTTGCCATTGGGCTTCTCGTCCACCGAGGGCTTCACCGAGCCAAAACCAAACTCGTTGACCAGCACGCCCGTAACCGAAAGCCACGCAAAGGTGCCGGCAGCGCCAGCCAAAAGAAGAACGCCGACAAGGAGGGCGACGATCTGCTTGCGCTTACCCATCCTAGTCCTCCCTCCTTAGCGTGCCGTTTTCCCAAACATTCTTGGCACGCGAGCCACCATCGACCCATTTGTCCTTCGCGCGCGTGTTAACGCACGTCACCACGGCGTCGCCTGCGCTCGAAGCAGACGAAATCGTCAGCTCGGCAGATTTGCCGGGAGCCTTACCCGGCGTGCTCAGCTCACCCTGGTAGCGCCATGCCCAAGCCGTGTCTTCCTCGACGGTATAGGTGCCCGCCGGAGCAGAAAATTGCACGCTGCCGACATACCAGACCTCACCGTTTTCGTCGCGCTGCTCGCTAACTTTCACCTCGACCATGCGCGTCTCGGCAGGAGAACCCTCCGACGCCTTTCGCGTTATCTTAAAGCGGAACGTTTGCCCCATTGCGCTGGCGTCGGTAGTCTTTTTAACGATCGTCAGCGCATGATTCTGGGTAAATTTGAACACGGCATTACCGGGACCTTGCTCGCCTTCGCCTGTCTTCTTGGACTCCAGACGGTTGGCCAGGTCAAACGAACCATTACCCGAACCCAGACTGTAGAGCGAGACAAACTTGCCGTTCACAGGCTTTTCCGCCGCAGAAACGCCCTCTGCACCAGGGCCGTAGCTTGCCTGCGTTACCGTAACGGTCAGTTGTGTTCCCATAAACGGCTCGGCAAAGCAGACCTTAAACGGCGCCTGGTCGGCACCGTCATCGACGGTGTTGGCGGCGGCGGGATCGAGCAGCCATTTAAGCTGCGCGGTCATGGTTACGGGTTTCGCGGGATCAGACGTATCGTTGGCAACCACGCGATACGTCACGGGATACAGGTCCATGTCGCCCTTGACTGGCTCGCCCTTGAACTCATCCCAAGACTTTGCAGTGCCATCGGCACCCACATATCGCCACTCCAAGAAGAGCTCGCGCTTATCGCCATTGGCAGCAGCCTGTTCATCGAGCAGCGCGACGATCTTGGAGTGGGCGTCCGGATCGTACGCCACGGATTTTTGCTCCATCACAGGATTGCCGTCGTTGTCGTAGAAAGGGTTGCCGCTCTCGTCCATTTTGGGAACATCGACCGTGTAGACAAAGCCAGGCTTACCGTCCTGCGCGCGCTCGTCGCCCGAGTCGACCGTCGCCGTAAAGATGACCGCCCCGTCGACGCTGTGATAGCGCACCTTATACGGCGTGACCTTGTACACCGCGGTATACGTCGCGCCCTTAAAGGGTTCACTACCCTCGAGGGGATACTTATCGTCTTCGGTCAACAGGGTGTATTTGCCATCGGGTTCATAGTCGCGCGACCAGCCGACAAAGTCGTACTTGGTGCCGTCAATGCCGACAACCTCAGCTGTAGCTCTTACTTCCAGCGAAATTTGATCGCCAGAGTCGGTGCGCGAAAGAGAACGCACGGAATCGGGGTTATCCAGATTGGCATCGATATTCGATTGGACAATTACCGCGCTGGCACGGTAGACCGGGTACAGCTCCATGGGGGCGTTAACCACAGTGTTTGTATTCACCATGGGAAGGCCGTCCGACCAAACGACATAACCGTTGCCGGATGCCGGTTTAGTTTCCGTCCAGCCTACGAAGGCATTGTATGCGTTCGTTGCATCATCGATGTCGCCAACGTTATACGTCGGCAGCGGGATGCCGTCCTTAAGGCTGCCGAGCGTATCGCCCTGCTGGGCTACCTTGCCATCCACATCTTTGGCATTGAGATGGTACACGACCGCCAACGGCGAATAGTACGCCACAAATGTATAGGCTCCGCCGGGTTCCACCTGATAGGAATACGAGTTATCGCCGTTAGGTTCGAGCTTTTTAACCTCACCGTTCGGGAGTTCGATTTCGACCTTATTCAGCTTGTATAACTCGCCGCCGGACTTGTATACCGTCGTTTCGATATCAGGAGTCACCGTTGCCGTGGCGGGATCGTTGTCCGCATTGAGATTAGGGGTGATGTCATACCTAGGAACATTCACCTCGGAAGTGCCATTAAAACCGGCGCGGTGCAGGTTGGTGGTGTAGTTGACGTCGAACTTTGCGTAGACGGGATAGGCATCCTGACACTTGGTGACCTTGAAGTCATCCGTCGCCAAGTATGGCGCCGCCTTTTCCGGATCGCTCGTCACATAGGGGTCGTTGGCGACATCATAGATATAGTTCCAGACGGGAGAATCCTTCTGGACCTCGGCGGTCGAAATCCAACCCAAGAACTTATATCTCGGATCCGGCTCGCCCTTAGGATTCCGCACGGCCATTTCAGTATCGGTCGGAGAGGCTTCGAGTGCCAGACTGGGATTGACGTCACCATCCTTTCCGTCGAAGGGCCTTTTATTAACCGTCCTATCCTTATAGAGATGCGGATAGCAATACAGGAACGTCGGATCTTTACCTTCCGCCGTTTTCTGCTGAAGCAAGTTGCTTTCATAGCGTCGAGTAGCAGCCTGCTTTACGTTGCCATCCTTGTCATAGAAGTTGACGTCCGTGGTCACCATGGCGCGGACATAATATTGCTCTGTCGTTAAAACAGCACTCGAAAAAGGATTCTCTATATACGTCCAAGAACCGTCGTCGGGTCTTTCGAGCGTCCAAAAACTGAAGTGGTACCTATCATGTGCGGGGGAAAATTGAACTTTAATACTTGACGCTTTCCACTCATCACTCAGTTTACCGGCTCCTGGAAAATCAGTGTCGGCAATCATATCCTTGATAGTATTTGCGCCAGTGTCGTTACGCACATTATGCGAGTAGGCGTTAATAGGCGCAACGATTCGCGTCGCATCAGAGAGAACCGTAGTGCACTTATCCGCTGGATTCTTATCATCGTGTAACACGTGAGCGGAATCATCCGTACCAGCACCCCAATGGACAATGTTTTCACGAACATATGTCGCGCCAACGTTTTCCTCAAAGGGCGACTTGTACTTATTCCAAACCGAGCAGAGGAGCTTGCTGTCCGTTAGACCGCTATTTGTGAATGCCCGGATGTAGTAATCCACGCGGTACTCAAAGCGTGCGGTATAGGTATGCGGAACGGTCAGGTCCACGTTGCCGGGGAGCTTGTAGCTCGGATCGCGGCTCACGCGAACCTCAACTTCGGACCCATTGGCAGCCTGCTTGTTTTCATACCAGCCCAGGAAGCGGTAGCCATCAGGAAGCGCGCCGCCCTCGGATATAGCTTTACCGGATACGTCGAGCACCCGTACGGTATACGCGCTTGTGCCATCTTCTGCAGTCTCAACCTTAACGTCAGTTTTGCCCACGCCATCACGCTGGGTCGCATCTTTAAGCCCATCCTGCTCATTGCCCTCAAACACCGTCATGATGTTCGACACATAGTCGCTGTATACCGGATAAAAGTCGGTCGGGCCAAACACGGTGATCTCGGTGCCGGCAGGATAGAACGCACCGGCGTTTTTTAGCTCGGCAAGCTCAGGCGAGGTAATGGCCGCATAGCCGCCATGCATCCCTTCCTCGCCGCTCGGCTTCGTCGTCCAACCAATAAAGGTGGCGCTGGCAGATAGAGTGCCGCGGTCCGCAGGGGCAACCGGCGTTAAACCGACACCATAGCGGTACCAATCCGTCGACTTGTCATGCGCCTCGCCGCTCTGCCACGAGAGTGTCTCGCCCTTGACGTTATAGAACAGCACCTGTGCCTCGTACGAAGCGATAAACAGGTCGTTGCCCTTAAAACCGTCGGCCCCCTTGGCATTATCGGCGGTATAGGTCGACGTTTTCTCGTGCGCTTCGTTCTTCTGGACCTGCTTGCCAGCCTTAACGGCATCGGCGTCGGTCTTGCCGTTAAACCAGCTGTTGTCATGATCGATGCGGTTCACTTTAACCCCGGGCTCGCGGAACCAGCCCATAAAGCGGTATCCACCGTTAGCCTCGGTCAGACCTGCGGGCTTCGCCGAGGTGTCCTGCCCAAACGTCACCGATGTATCGCCCTGGGCCAAGCCTTGAGCCGTTCCCGCAAGCACGGCACTCACGGCAAAGGCGTACGGATCCGTGGTCGCTTGATTAATGCCAAGTTTGGTTGCCTCGATGGTCGCGGTGCCTGCACCGGGAAAATCGATCGTCGCCTTAACGCTCTGGCCATGCACGGGGATATTCAGCTTGTAATCCATCGCCCACTCATTGGGGTGCGGGCCATCCAGGGTCCCGTCGTTAGCAGTCGAGCGCATGGTGCCGGCACTGAAGTCGTAGTCGTGCTCTTCCCACAGCTCGCGCGTGGTGTAGCGTTCATCATCCCACGGACCATAGCCATCGCCCTTGGTGGTGCCGTCACCGCCAAACGAAGGGATTTTCTTTTTGGCAGGGTTGCCCTGGCTGTTGCCGGAAAGGCTCACACTCGGCTTAAAGTAGCACTCGGTGACCGTGGCATCATCCTTGTTGGCACGCGCGGCAATGCCACCCAGGTTTACGTCGTTTTGGATGATGGGGATCACGGCGATGGGATTATACTGACGCGAACTCAAATCGCCCGCAAAATGGCTGCGGACGAGCTCGTTGCCCTCTTCGGTCAAAATACGGCCCGCCAGGCCGCCCGTCCACGCGCGCGTCACGGCGACGACGCCCACGTACGATGCGGCATAGCTGTAGCACTGCGCCGTCGAGAAGCAGTCGATAATCTTGGCCCCGCCCGCCATGCAGCCCACAAAACCCGAGGCGTACACGTTGTTGCCGCCCAGGGCGCCAATGGCCACATCGTACTTATTGGTGACGTCGGTCATGACCTTCTCGGCAATCGAGCCGTCGTCCTTACGCGTCGGCGTCACGCGGCAGTACTCGATAGTCGAGTTCTTAACGTAGCCGGCAAACGCCGCCATATACAGGCCCTCGCCACCGATTGCCTGTACGCCCGAAGTCGTGTTGTTAACGGCGCGGCCACCACGGACCTCGCAGTTGTAGAGGGTGCAACCGTTGAGCTCGCCGGCAATCAGGCCTCCCTCAAAGCCCGCATTAGTAATCACATTGAGCATGTTGTTGGCGCACGTAACGTGCAGGGTGCTCTCCATGACCATAACGTTTTCGAAGTGGGTGTTGACGGCCTTGCCCACGATAATGCCACCGCGGAAGTCAGCCCAAATGTTGGCATCCTTGACCAGGAAGTTCTTGATGGTGGCGCCATCGGTCTCGGCAAAAAAGCCCGTATCGCGCTCGGGATCCAACATATTGTTGGCGTAGTTCAGACCCGTCACGGTGTGGTTCTGGCCATCGAAAACACCCTTGAAGGGATGCTCCTTATTGCCAAAGGAGAGGTGCTTGACCGTACTCGAGACGATGTCCTTCATATCGTTATCTTTGAGATCAATATCGTTTTTGAGACGGACGTGCCAATTGGACGTGTCGCGCTCGCGCGAAAGCGCCACGCACGACAAAAAGTCAGCCGCGTTTTCGATGTCATAATATTCAGTTTGGCCCTCGGGCGCATCCTCGGCATGCGCCACCGCCGGCAGCACCATGACGCAACAAAGGACGATTGTCGCCACGGCAATCAGCCTGCTAAGCACACCTCGGTTTCTGTTCTTGATCTTCATGGGCTAGTTCGCCTCCGGCCAGCCCGCGACGTCGAGCACGTCGAGGACGGTATCGTTTGCCTGCTGATTTTTGGCCTGTACGGCCTGGACGTCGATATCAAGTTTGAATGAGCCACCGCGCGCGGCATCGTTGTAGTCGCCCACGAAGCGCAGCGAGTCCATGAGACTCTCCGTCATGGCGCCGGGGTCGAGCATGCCGCCACGCCCAGCCAATCCGCAGTAGTAGTACCACCCATCGCCGCCATCGATCCACGGGGACCCCTCGCCCACGTTCACGTGAAAGGCAACGTTGCCCGAGGCATCCGCACTCGAACCGTCGGGCGCCACCGACGTCATGCGCAGACGAGCGCGAACGTACTCAGGCTGCGCGCCGGCGTTCTCCACGCGCACAATGCGGCTGATATCAGAGCCCCCGGCCTTGGTGTCGGGATAGTCCCCGCACTCGTTGGCCTCAAACGGAATCTCCTCGCCCTGCTCGTTTAGGGTGTATTCGCAGACTCGTACCTTCACGCTGCCAAACGATAGAACGTTGTTCGCCGGAACCATATCAACAGTAAAAGCCAGCGTGCCGCACAGGCACGCCAGGGCCAACAGCGCCATCGCGGCAAGCGCCAAGGTGCGTTTCTGATTGTCGGAAAGATTATTGAGCATTACGTTCGCCAGTCGTCGATAAAAAGGGGGACCGAGATCCCGACCCGAAAATGGGGATGGGGAGCGGGCCGGGATCTCGGTAGAGGGGGTGGGATTACTACAGGTCCTTAGCCCAATTCTTGGCAGCAGCCAAAGCAGACGCAGACGAACCCTCAGCGGTATTGTCTGCCGCGTAAATGAAGCAGTTGACATCCATCGTGGCAGAATTGGCGAAATCCTTTTGCTCGGTGTCCTTGGGCGTAGTCACCTGGCTGAACAGCTCGCCAGTCCACTTATCCTCATTCTTGCTGGCAATAAGCGGGGTAGCCTCGGTTCCTTCGCCAACATAAACGAAAAGGCCACCGAGATAATGAGTCGGCTCGCCCTTAACGGCGGTCGCATCAACGGCCTTCCAGCCAGAGTTAATGGTGAAGCAAGTCGTCTTGGAATGATCGGCCCCGGCAGACGCCGTCTTGTTGTTCACGAAGACGTACACATATGCATCCTCGGATCCCTTGCCGATACCGACATTAGGATTCTTGGGTACAGACACGCCAGGGGCGAGCTTAGAGTCCTTAACCCATTTGGTCTCGGTCAGGTTGCCGTTGACCTTATTGTTATCATCCGGAAGCGGCTGATTCGGATGGTCGGGATCGGTAGTGGGCTTGTTGATGCCCGCAGTGGTGAAGTTGTTGGTCAGGCTCGACTGCGCCGTCAGCCAGGCGTAGGTACCCACGCCGGCAGCCAGTACCAGCAGCAGCAAGGCGGCAATGATGCCGTAGCGCTTTTTCTTCTTGTTTTCCATCGTTCTCTTCCTTTCGAGAATCGTCTTCCCCGGCAACGGCCCCTACCGCCGCCGACGTTTTTCCCTGCCGCTATGAACGCCGCTCCCTCGCATGCACGCGGGCATGCTTGCCCGCAGGCTCGTCGGGAACCATCCGATCGAGCACTATCGACGCCGTGATCAGCAGCGCCAGAACGGCCACCACAACAAGCAAACCAGGCATCGTCGTGCAATAAACGTTGACGAAGCCCAGGTAAGGGACACAAAAGGAAACAGTGCCGATCACGCGCGAAAATGGCGTCTGCTCGGCATCGTGCATGATGCTTCCGTCTGCATTTTTGTTTGCAATGCCCTGCGTGCCGATCATCTGCGCGGCAGGGTCGATCTCGTACACCTGGTGCGTCACCACGGCGCCATCCGATCGGTAAAAGGTTGCATTGTCACCCACGGCAATATCCGCTAGTTCAACCTGGCGAACAAACACCATGGAGCCAACGGGAAGCTCGGGTTCCATAGAGCCCGAGAGCACAGCAAAGGGCATGTATCCAAATGCACGAGGAACAAAAGAAACAACGGCAAGGGCTATGACAAGCGCGAACGCCAAGCTACTCAAAAGTGCAATAAATCGTTTGAGTCTACGCGCAGCCAAAGTGATAATTCATCCCCCTTGAGAACCTATTCGACCCATCCAAAGGTCAGCAAGTTTCAACAGGAACCGCAAGGCGCTTGAAAAGTGAGTCCGAAATAAGCCAATTTGGAATCTTTTCGTAATAAAAACATAGCGATGTGCTACACATTTTTCAATGTTTTGTCGCTAAATGCTACTATTTTTGGCGTAAGTGGTCATTTATCCCCAAATTAGTCTGTTTTATCCAATATCTGTGACTGACCCCCTACGCAACTTCCCCATAGAGGGATTAATTTTTTGCGAAACTAAAATAATGGTACCCCCCCCCACATTAAAATTAACTTCTGAAAGTACCATTTATTTTTAACCCTCTTTTTGCAGCTTTATGACAGCACCATCTAGTTCGCAGCCCATAATCCTCTGAAAACCGTGTCCCAGAATTCCCGTCCGGAGTGGGATGCGGCTTCCGCTTGTGGCCCCGTTGGGAAGCCGTATCCCGCTTCGATCACAAATTCCGGGTCGCACTTTCCGCCAAGGCCCTCAACCGGAAACGGCATCCCATTTCTCGGCCGAAAACTGGGATGCGGTTTCCACAGAGCCCCTCAACGGGAAACCGCATCCCATTCCAAAGGCAAATTCCGGGACGCAGCTTCCGCAACCCCACCCATCCGGAAATCCCATCCCACTCCGCACACATCCGGGCATAGAACAATCAGCTTACTAGGCCTTCCATCAATAAAGGGGCGCCCTCGTGTCATGAAAAAGCCCCGAGAATTTCGAGGCTTTCACATTTGTATTGTTTTGCACGAAGGACCGCGAACGGCGAAGCTACTCGCCCAGCACGGCCTTCTTTGCGGCTGCGGCCATGTTGTCCAGATCCTCCTTGGTGGGGTGATCCTTCGCGGCAACCCAGTTGTCGAGCAGCATCTTAAATCGGGCGTTTTCGGGATCTTGCTCAAGCATTGCCTCGTAGCGCTGCTTGACCGCAGGACCCATCTTGCCCTGGCACATCGCCCAGCCTACAAGCTCGGCATCATTGGCCAAATTGGAGGTCACGCGATCGATAATCTGCTGATAATAGCTCTGGTCGGCCCCAAAGCCGCAGGTGCCAAACAGGAAGACGCGCTTACCGTGCAAGGCGGAGAGCAACGCCGCGACCGAAGGCGTGCACGCGCCCTTGTCGCACCAAAAACCGACGAGCACCGTGTCGGCCGCGCAGGCGCCCTGCGCCTCGAGCGCAACCTGATCTGCGTCCGCATCGTCGCTCAACGCCGCGGCATGGACAAACTCAACGCCCGCAGCCTGCAGAGCGCGCTTGATCGCACCCGAAACCATCCTGGTATTACCGCTCTTGCTGTTAACCACCAAAGAGCACGTCATAGTCACGTTGCCTCGTTTCCCCCAAAACTAAAGCCACTAATGCAATTTATTAGATGAATATCTTAGTACTAACGTGACAGATGTAAACCGCCGTCTGTCGATTGATTAATTTGCCCCACGGGCTTGCTCACTGGGCAAACTGGCTGCGGTAGAGCTCGGCATAGAAGCCGCCTGCCGCTAGCAGCTCGTCGTGCGTGCCGCGCTCGATAATCTCGCCGTCGCGCATCACCAGAATGCAGTCGGCGTTGCGGATGGTGCTCAGGCGGTGCGCCACGACAAAGCTTGTGCGACCTGCCATGAGCTCGTCGAATGCCGCCTGAACCTGCAGCTCGGTGCGGGTATCGATGCTCGAGGTCGCCTCGTCCAGCAGCAAGATCGCCGGGTCGGTGAGCATGACGCGCGCGATGCACAGCAGTTGTTTTTGACCCTGGCTAAACGTGCCGCCGTCCTCGCCGATGACCGTATCGTAGCCGCCTGGCAGCTGCACGATAAACTTGTGCGCATGCGCGCGCTTGGCAGCCTCGATAACCTGCTCGCGCGTGGCATCCGGGCAACCGTAAGCGATGTTGTCCGCCACCGTGCCCTCGAACAGCCACGTATCCTGCAGCACCATGCCAAAGGCGCGGCGCAGGCTTGCGCGCGTGTAGTCACGCGAAGACCGGCCATCGACCGCAATGCGACCGGCATCGATATCGTAAAAGCGCAGCAGCAAATTGATGAGCGTCGTCTTGCCGCAGCCCGTGGGACCAACGAGGGCAAAGCGCATGCCGGGCTTGGCCTCGATGCAAATGTCCTGCAGCAGCTTGCGGTCGTGAACGTAGCTAAAGTCCACATGTTCAAAGGCGACCTCGCCCTTCGGGGCGGCAAGCTCCGCGGCATCCGTCGCATCGGGCTCCTGCTCGCGCGCATCGAGCAGCGCAAACATGCGGCGCGCCGAGGCGTACGCGGTCTGGATCTGCGTAATGACGTTGGTGACCTCGTTGAACGGCTTGGTGTACTGGTTGGCATAGGACAGGAAAATCTGCACGCCGCCCACCGTAAGCGCCGCGGGCACGCCCGTGATCACGCCCACGCAGCCGATCACAGCGACCACGGCATAGATGATGTTATTGATAAAGCGCGTGCCGGGGTTGGAGAGCGAACCCATAAACTGCGCACGCTCGCCCGCGGTGTAGAGCTCAGCGTTGAGGGCATCGAAGCGCTGCTGGGCGTTGGGACCATAGGCAAAGGCGTCGACAAGCTTTTGCTCGCCTACGTACTCCTCGATATGACCACCGAGCTGCCCTTGAATACGCTGCTGTGCCGTAAAGCTTTTGTTGGAGAGCTTGGCAATAGCACCGGCTGCAAAAATGGAAAGCGGCGTGACGAGCACCACCACGAGCGTCATGGTCAGGTTGATGGAGAGCATAAACGCGAGCGTGCCCACGATGGTAATAACACCGGTGAAGAGCTGCGTGAAGCCCTGCAGCAGACCGTCGCCCACCTGATCGACGTCGTTGACCACGCGGCTCATAAGGTCGCCGTGGGCATGGCTGTCGATAAAGCTGAGCGGCATACGGCTGAGCTTGTCGCTCGCCTCCACGCGCATGTCGCGCACCGTTTCGCAGGACAGGCGGTTGACGCAATAGCCCTGCAGCCACTGGAAGGCCGCAGCACCTACAACGACAATCGCGAGCTTGGTAACGAGCGGCAGCAGTGCATCGAAATCCACCTGGCCCGCGGCAACGATCAGGTCGATACCCTCGCCGATAAGGATAGGCGTGTAGAGCTGCAGAATCACCGAGATAGCGGCGCTCACAAACGACGCCGTAAACGAAATACGGTGCGGACGGACGTAGCCCATCAGGCGGCGGGTCACCGCGCCCATGGGATAGCGCTCTGGGTCGCCGGGCTGGCGCGGGCCGTCGCCCAGGTCGTTGAGGTTATCGTTACCGGACACGTTTGCCGTCATCGTGGCGACCGAACCGGAGGAAGTGTACGGATTCATTTAGCAGCCCTCCTTTGCGCAGACAGATGCGGGGACGGTCGGAGCGGACGCGGGTCTTGGGGTGGGCGTGGGCGTCGTGCTCCCCTGCTGGCCCTCGAGCTCCTCGCGGCGCAGCTGCGACTGGCAAATCTCACGATAGAGTTGGCAGCTTGCATACAACTCGTCATGCGTGCCCAGGCCCGCGACCGAGCCGTGGTCGAGTACGCAGATCATGTCGGCGTCGTGCACGGTCGATACGCGCTGGCTCACGATGACGGTTGTCAGCGGCAGCCCGCCCTCGGCGGCACCGCGCACGCTGCGCTCGCGGATGGCATGGCGAAGCGCCGTGTCGGTCTTAAAGTCGAGCGCCGAGGCGGAGTCGTCCATGATCAGAATCTGGGGCGAGCCCACCAGGGCACGCGCGATGGTCAGGCGCTGGCGCTGACCACCGCTAAAGTTCTTGCCGCCCGCCTCGACCGGGGCGTCGAGCCCCTGCGGCTTGTTGCGCACAAACTCGCTGGCCTGCGCCATATCGAGCGCCGCCCAGAGCTCATCGTCGGTCGCCGCCTCGTCGCGCCAGGTCAGGTTACTGCGGATGGTGCCACTCACCAGCGACGCACGCTGCGGAACGGTTGCGACCACATGGCGCAGCTGGTCGAGCGGCCAGGCGCGCACGTCGGCGCCCATCACGCTCACGCTGCCGGTGCCCGCATCGTACAGGCGCGGGATAAGCGAGACGAGCGTGGACTTGCCGCTACCCGTACCGCCGATAATGCCGAGCGTCTTGCCCAGCGGGAGTTCCAGCGTCACATCGTTGATGGCATTTGCCGCGCCCGCGCCAAAAGAGAAGCTCGCATGGCTCAAGCTCAGCGCAGGAACGGGAGCGACATTGCCCGGCTTGGGCAGCGCGACCGGCTGGTTGTCCCCGTCGGTGATGCTCGGCTCGCAATTGAGCACCTCGTTGATGCGCGACGCGCTGGCGCTCGCCTTGGTAAAGACCACGACCAGGTTGGCGACATACACGATGGAGGTGAGGGTCTGCGTCATGTAGTTCACAAACGCCATGACCTGACCCTGCGTGAGCTCGCCCACGTTGACCTGGATGCCGCCCACCCACAGGATGGCGCACACGCCCAGGTTCATCACCAAAAAGGTGACGGGGTTGAGAATCGACGAAAGCTTGCCCACCACGATGGCGGTATTGGCCTGGTCGTCGGCGGCCTGGGCAAAGCGCTCGCGCTCGTGGTCTTCGCGCACAAACGCACGAACCACGCGGGCGCCCGAAAGCCCCTCGCGGCAAATAAGCGCGATGCGGTCGAGCTTTGCCTGCAGCTGCCTGTAGTACGGAATGCAGCGCGCCATGACAAACCAAAACACCAGGCCAATGGCGGGCGTGCAAATCAAGAAAATCACGCCAAGCTTAAGGTCGATGGCAAGGGCCGCGACCATGGAGCCCACCGCCAGGAAAGGCCAGCGGATGAGCATGCGCACGCCCAGCGCCACGGCAAGCTGCACCTGGTTGACGTCGTTGGTAATGCGCGTGATGAGCGACGGCGTGCCAAAGCGATCGAGCTCAGCATAGCTCAGCTTGTTGATGTGCTGGTAGAGCGCACCACGGATATCGGTACCCATGCCCTGCGAGGTGAGCGCCGCCATCTTTTGGCAGACGAGCGTAAACGAGATGCCGATCACAGCCATGGCGCCAAGTACCATGCCGTAGTGGATAACGGCATTAACGTCGTGCGAGCCAATGCCCTTATCGATCATCTGGGCAATCACCAGCGGCGTCAGCAGGTCAAAGATCACTTCGATCAACTTGCACGCAGGGCCGATCACCATATATCGGCGAAACTTACCACCAAAACGCCTGAGCAACTCAATCATGTATAGGCGCTCCCTATCATCATCCACATTCAATTCGAACCATGATAGTACCGCCACCCCAAAAGAAGCGTAAACAACTCGTCATTTCTAACGGGATTCAGTTTTCAGAGGAGCATACGCGCACACCCAGCCAGTGGCGGGCCAATCGCTTGGTATACTTACATTAGTGCTACCAAGTTAGTCGCCGACCCTTGAAATGAGGTGCCGAGATGAACGACATTCTCGCAAGAAGAGCAAGACGAGCAACTGTGGGCATCGCCCTTTCCGCGGCGCTTGTCGCGGGAATCGCCCCCGTAACGGCGATCGCGGCAGAAATCAGCTCCCCCACCGGTGCAGTTGCCTTGCAGACGGAAGACGCGGCCGCCGCAAAAGAAAAGGCTCTGTTAGACCTGAATTGACATCATGCCCAGTCATCTTTACTAATTGCAAAATATTCGCCCCTTTGCTGGATTAAAACCGGCAAAGGGGCGATACGCTCAGACTCGAACAAGTTAATCGTTAGGACTCTGTCGTCTCATCCCACTCGTCATCCGCATGCAAGATGGCATCAAGTTCGTTTTCGATATCGGAAACGCCAATATAGGCCTTTGCGATATTCTCCCGTGCATTTCGCACCTTTAAGGCAATCTCCTTCTGCTTCTCTATGGGAGGGTAATAGACGAGCACCTTCCCAAAGTCAGAAGACTGCGTTCTCCTTCGATTGCTGTGGCCGGTGTTGATGGCGCGGAATGCCTTTTGGAAGCGGCGGCTTCTCAAGAGTATCGACAGGAACTCCGGATCGATGACGTTTGGGTCTTTGACCCGCAAGATCGGATATTCTTGCGTTACGAGGGCATGATCGAATTCCTCGGTGACGAAGCATACGACACCCTTCCATAGGTCGATTCCAGAGTAGACGATGTCGGAGGTTCTTACTTCAAACCAGTCGCTGCTTGAGTCGTAGAAATACATCCCTCGCCATTCGGGAGGGTTGTTTCCGACACCTGGTTCCCTAAGCCTTGCAACACCAGTTTGGGAAAGAGTTAAGACCTTGTACTCCTTCATCGGCTCTTCCCCGAAGTCCACGTTCCTTCTCATCCGCTTCACAAGGTTCATCATGGGAGCAGATGACCAGCCCTGCGGCACGTAATCGCCCTTATGGGCCACGTATGTTAGCGCTACTGTAAAAACAACCATTTTGACCAACGCTCAACAACCAATCATG
>OGFJ01000389.1_pt1 | contig 42393 bp, 40 predicted proteins | sample 1570861 | NCBI WGS metagenome assembly OGFJ01 (sample SAMEA2582060, study PRJEB24529) | metagenome | biome: Human gut stool | place: China | collected 2011
CTTAGTGTATAAGAACTGATTTTTAATTTTTCTTGAACCTCTTTTATTTGCATAACTCTCACCTACCTTCATTATTTCATACATTCAACTAAATAGCCATCATCTTTTAATAATTGGATAATTCCTTTTTTACCATAGAGATGTTTACATCCTACACCTATAAAATCATGTTTATTATTATGAATACTATCGGCTAAAGTATCTTTCATATGAATGTTTCTATTATATGCAAGTATATCCCAATACTTTTCATACTTTTCTTTATCACTATCATTTAATTGTTCTAACTGATTTAACAATAAATTTTGTTCATCTTCATAATATTGTGTATTACCACTATAATAAGCATCTAAATCTTCTTTAGCACTTTTTATTACCATTTCTTTATTTGCTAAATTATCTAATATCGTCTCTGAGTAATCCCCTGATAATTCAGTTAATAGCTTCATTTGAAATTCAATACCTTCTACTTCTTTAAAATTCTTTTTCTTTTGAGCATAATCATAAATATAATTATCAATTGCATTAAATTTACTTATATTTGCCTTATTCAATACTTCAGGATCACTATTTATAAGTGAGTTTATTACAAATACATTATAGAGTGCATAACCAGGTTTTCCTTTCAAACTTTTGTATTGTTTCATTAGATTTTCATATTTATCTTCTAGACCTAAATCACGAATTGAATTGTACGTATTGTATTTAGTGATTTCTTCTGTTTCTTTTGGCGATGGTTTCATATCACATTCCAAATAAATTAAATCACTTTCATCTAATGCCTTTTCTGTTACCTTATCTAAACTTTTAATAGGATATCTTCCTGGATGACATGTTCCAAATAAATATGAATATTCCCCTTCTTGATTAGATACTTTATATAAAAACATACTTGTATCTATAACTTTTGCATTTTCTTCTTTCTTTTGTATTGCACATCCACTTACCATTACTAAAACAACAAGTATGATTATTTTTATTAACTTTTTCATCTTATTTCCCTTCTTTCTAACTAAAACATACACGTTAGAGCAGCTAGAAGGTCAATATAATTCAATAAAAAAGACCAAATATTTCTAAAATGGACCCTGTAAAACGGACACAAGAAAAAAAGTACTTTGTTGCTTAGTCCTGTTTTACAGGGCTTTTATTTTGTGTATTATGATAATTGAAGGAATAGTGGTGTGTTTATGGGGGTTAATTATTTTACAGAAGAACAGGTCAGAGAACTTGAAATGAATCCATATGTAAAGAAAGTTTCTAATAAAAGTATAACTTATGCAGAAGAATTCAAAGAACTTTACTGGATTGATTATCAAAATGGGATGCAGCCAATAGAAATATTTAAAAAATATGGATTTGATCCAAATGTATTAGGAGCTAAACGAAGAAATACTTTTACTGAGCGTTTAAAAAAACAAACTCAACGAGTAGAAGGATTTAAAGATACAAGAAAAGATAATTCAGGTAGACCATCTGCCAAAGATTTATCTTTAGAAGAACAGGTCGAAAGATTGAAACATAAGAACAAAGTTCTCCAACAGGAGAATGATTTTTTAAAAAGAGTGAGATTTATCAACAGAAAGCAAATTTCAAAACAATCGAAGAACAAACAGTAAGAGAAAAATATGAACTTATCGATAGAACTTTAAACTCAAAAAATAATGTATTAACAGTTTCGTATCTTTGTGAAAATGCCGGAGTATCAAGAAGTGGATTCTATTCATGGAAAAAAAGAAAAAACGATTTATCATCAACATATAACAAGAAAGAAGAACAGGACCGTAAAGACTTCGAATTGATTTTAGAGGCCTACAATTTTAAAGGTTATGATAAAGGCAGACGTGGTATTCATATGCGTCTTCTTCATATGGGAGTCTTGATGAATCATAAGAAAATAACAAGATTGAAAAAAAATTAATTTATTTTGTCCTATAAGGAAAGCAAATCCTGCAAGAAGAATGGCTAAAGCATTGAAGACATCAAATTATGCGGATAATATTTTAAAAAGGCATTTTGATGAATATGGACCTGGATATGTGTTAGAAACAGATATTACCTATCTATTTTATGGTCAAAAACGTTCAAAAGCTTATCTTTCTGTGGTAAAAGATGGTTTTACAAAACAAATTCTTTCATATGTATTGTCATCTTCATTGGAAGAGAATTTTGTATTAGAAACAATAAATCAGCTATTTGAAAATCATAAACATAACATTCATACTGATGCATTGATTCATAGTGATCAGGGTGCTCATTATACAAGCGTTATGTTTATTGATCTTCTAAAAGATTTAGAAATAAGACAATCAATGTCAAGAAGAGGAAACTGTTGGGACAACGCTCCCCAAGAGTCATTCTTTGGACATATGAAAGATGAGGTTGGCAAATATATAAATGCAGCATCAACGTATGATGAATTAAAAGAAGTGATTGATAGCTACATTGATTATTACAATAATGAACGTTATCAATACAAACTGGCTAAACTGTCACCAAATGAATATTTTGAGTATTACAAGACAGGAAACTATCCATTAAATCATATAACAAAAGAACCTGCTGAATATAAATCAAAATTCAAACAGGTCAGACAAAATCTAAATAAGGACTTAACAATCAAAAGATTGATAAGTGTTATCAATAGAATATCTCATTTCAAATAACCCATTAGGTAGCTTGCATAAATGTTTAAGGATTAAATCAACATCATTATTTGAAAGAGATACATAACCAAGTTCATCCATCTTAGTAAAGATTACAGTTCCATTAAATACACCATCACAATCATTCAAATACCCTCTATAGATAATAGTTGTATCATCATCATAAATGCTTAAATCCTTTACAAGAAGATAGATTGAAAGATCTTCTTCAAACAGATAATCACGATAATCAAAGACACCCAATTCTCTTTTAACTAGATCTGTCATTCGTTTAGTTTTTAAAATTTTAAATTCATTGTTTTTTATAATTACATATTTACAATATTTAGACATAAAAATATATCCTTCTGGTTTTTTATACCTTGAGAATATATTCATTTTTATTCAAATTTAAGTACTTTTTTATTTATTGTCCTTGACACAGGGTCCACATTATTCTATTTGATCCTTTAATAATTATTTATTTTTTAAATCTGTTTCATCAAATGCTTTAGAAATAGCACCACCTGGAGCAACCATTGGGAAAACTTTATCATCTTTACCAATCATTACTTCAATTAAAACAGGTCCATTTGTATCTAAAGCTTCTTTAATAGCCGGAGCAACTTCTTCTTTAGTAGAAACACGAATTGCTTTACATCCTAATCCTTCAGCAACTTTACAAAAATCAACTTTATCATCTAAAATTGTATTACTATAACGTTTACCATAGAATAATGTTTGCCATTGTCTTACCATTCCTAATACCTTATTGTTGATAACCACTTGAATAATAGGCACATTGTAACGACTTGCTGTCGCAAGTTCATTCATATTCATTCTGAAACATCCATCACCAGCAATATTAAATACTGGGAAATCAGGATTTCCATACTTAGCACCAATAGCGGCACCTAAACCAAATCCCATTGTTCCAGCTCCACCAGATGTAATTAATTGACGAGGTCTACGATAATGATAATATTGTGCAGCCCACATTTGATGTTGACCTACATCTGTACAAATAATTGCATTACTATCAGTTAAATAATCAATTTGTTCAATCACATAAGGTCCTGTAAGTGTTGATTCATCATAAGTTAATGGATAACGATCTTTTAAATCTCGAATTTGTTTTAACCATTGTGGATGATTTTGTCTTTCAAGTTTATTATTTAATTCACTTAAAATACATTTAGCATCTCCAATAATACCTAAATCAACTTGAATATTTTTATTAATTTCAGCAGCATCTACATCAATATGAATAATTTTAGCATTTGAAGCAAATGTTTTTGTATTACCAGTTACACGATCAGAGAAACGTGCCCCAATTGTAATTAATAAATCACATTGACTCACCCCAAAGTTACTTGCTTTTGTTCCATGCATTCCAAGCATTCCTGTATAACGAGGTCTTGTATTATCAAAAGCCCCTTTACCCATTAATGTTTCACAAACAGGTGCATCAATTTTTTCAGCAAATTCTTTTAATTCTTGACTTGCACCAGATGAAATAACACCACCACCAGCAAAGATAAATGGTTTTTCACTTTCTTTAATCATTTCAATTGCTTTATCTAAATCTTCAACTGTATATGTTTCTGTTTTAGGTTCAATTGTTTTTGGTTGAAGTGGTTCAAATTCCATCTTTTCTGCAGTAACATTTTTAGTAACGTCTACTAAGACAGGTCCTGGTCTACCTTCTTTTGCAATATAGAATGCTTTACGAATTGTAGGCACTAAATCTTTAATATCTTTAACGATAAAATTATGTTTTGTAATTGGCATTGTCACACCAGTAATATCAATTTCTTGGAAACTGTCACGCCCTAAGATTTCAACACCAACATTTGCAGTAATAGCAACAAGTGGTGTTGAATCCATATAAGCCGTCGCAATTCCAGTAACAAGGTTTGTTGCCCCTGGTCCTGAAGTAGCCATACAAACACCAACTTTTCCTGTTGCTCTTGCATAACCATCAGCGGCATGAGAAGCACCTTGTTCATGAGAGGTCAAAACATGATTGATTTTATCTTGATAACGATAAAGTGCATCATAGACGTTAAGAATAGTTCCTCCCGGATAACCAAACACTGTATCGACACCTTGTTCAATTAAACATTCACATATAATTTCTGAACCAGTTAACATCATTTTGTTTTTCCTCCTTTTATTTTTTTTCTTCTGGTGCTTGTAATACAGCACCTTTATCTGCAGATGTTACTAAAGAAGCATATCTTACTAAGTAACCTTTTTTAATACGAGGTTCTCTTGGTTGCCATTTAGCTTTTCTTGCAGACATTTCTTCATCACTAACACGTACATTCATTGAATGATTTGTAATATCAATATCAATAATATCTCCTTCTTCAATGAAAGCAATTGGTCCACCTAAAGCAGCTTCAGGTGCTACGTGCCCAATTGAAGCTCCACGAGTAGCTCCAGAGAAACGACCATCTGTAATTAAAGCAACATCTTTATCTAAGCCCATACCTGCGATTTCTGAAGTTGGTGATAACATTTCACGCATTCCAGGTCCACCTTTAGGTCCTTCATAACGAATAACAACAACATCACCTTTAACAATTTTACCTTCACGAATAGCAACAATGGCATCATCTTCACAATCAAACACACGAGCTGGTCCTGTATGAACCATCATTTCTTTAGCAACTGCTGATTGTTTTACAACCGCACCATTTGGACAAATATTTCCTTTTAATACTGCAATACCACCATAAGGTGAATATGGATTTTCAACTGGACGAATAATTTCAGGATCTAAGTTAACACATCCTTCAATATTTTCAGCAACAGTTTTTCCAGTAACAGTTAATAGATCAGTTGATAATAAACCTAATTTATTAATTTCATTCATAACTGCATAAATACCACCAGCTTCATTTAAATCTTCCATAAATGTATCACCAGCTGGAGCTAAGTGACATAAGTTAGGTGTTTTCTTAGAAATTTCATTCGCAATTTCAAGATTTAAAGTAACTCCTGCTTCATGAGCAATAGCTGGTAAATGAAGCATTGAGTTTGTTGAACATCCTAGTGCCATATCCATTGTTAGAGCATTGATAAATGCTTTTTCAGTCATAATATCACGAGGACGAATATCTTTTTTAATAAGTTCTACGATTTGCATGCCTGCATGTTTTGCAAGTCTAATTCTTTCTGAATAAACTGCTGGAATTGTTCCGTTTCCACGAAGAGCCATTCCTAAAACTTCAGTTAAACAGTTCATTGAGTTTGCTGTATACATACCTGAACATGAACCACAAGTTGGACATGCTTTTTGTTCAAATTCATGAAGTTTATCTTCTGTCATATTCCCTGCATTGAATTGTCCTACTGCTTCGAATAATGAAGATAAACATGTTCTTTTACCATCCATTTTACGACCAGCTAACATTGGTCCACCAGAAACAAAGATTGTTGGAACATTGACTCTGGCAGCAGCCATTAATAATCCTGGTACGTTTTTATCACAGTTAGGAATCATAACTAAACCATCAAATTGATGTGCTTCAGCCATGGCTTCTGTACTATCAGCAATTAATTCACGTGTAACAAGTGAATATTTCATACCTGTATGGTTCATGGCAATACCATCACATACAGCGATTGCTGGAATTTCTACGGGTACTCCACCAGCAAGATAGATTCCTTTTTTTACAGCTTCACAAATTTTATCTAAGTTCATATGTCCTGGAACGATTTCATTGAAAGAATTGACAACACCAATTAATGGTCTTTCTAATTCTTCATCTGTATATCCAGCGGCATTGAATAATGAACGATGAGGCGCTCTTTCCGTTCCTTTTTTTACAAAATCACTTTTCATCCCTATATCCTCCTATAAATGACTTACAATAAGGTCTCCCATTTCACGAGTCCCTACTAATGTTTTACCTTCAGACATGATATCTGTTGTACGATATCCTTCTTTTAATACCTTTTCAATTGCTTCTTCTACTGCTTTAGCTTCTTCATCTAAATCAAAAGAATAACGAAGCATCATTGCTGCTGATAAGATTGTGGCAATTGGATTAGCAATATTTTGTCCAGCAATATCTGGTGCACTACCATGACTTGGTTCATACATACCAAAACTATCTTCTCTTAAAGAGGCACTTGATAACATTCCAATTGAACCGGTAACCATACTTGCTTCATCTGATAAAATATCACCAAACATATTTTCAGTTAAAATAACATCAAATTGTTTTGGATCTCTTACAAATTGCATTGCACAGTTATCTACTAACATATGTTCTAAAGTAACTTCAGGATATTCTTTAGCAACTTCTTCAACAACTTTACGCCATAAACGAGAAGTATCTAAAACATTTGCTTTATCCACGCTTGTTACCTTTTTATTTCTTTTCATCGCAATATCAAATCCACGTTTAGCAATACGACGAATTTCAACTTCACTATAACTCATTGAATCACGAGCAACCATTTGATCTCCTTCTTTTTCAGTAGAACGTTCACCGAAATAAAGACCACCTGTAAGTTCACGCATGATCATCATATCAAATCCACCTTCAGTTAATTCTTCTTTAAGTGGACAAGCCCCTTTTAATTCATCATATAAATAAGCAGGACGTAAATTAGCAAATAATCCTAATTCTTTTCTAATTTTTAATAAACCTGCTTCTGGTCTTAATGATGGCTCTAATTTATACCATGGTGAAGTTGTCGTATTTCCACCAATAGCCCCTAATAAAACACTATCGCTTTCTTTAGCAATTTTTAAAGCTTCATCACTTAATGGTACACCATAAGCATCGATTGAACAACCACCCATTAAGATTTCTGTATAATTAAATTTATGATTGTATTTTTTTGCAACAGCATCTAAAACTTTCATCGCTTCTGTTACGATTTCAGGTCCGATTCCATCACCTTTAATAACCGCAATATTCTTTTCCATTTCTAATCCCCTATTTTTTAGAATTTACGTAATTTACTAAACCATCAGCATCAATCATCTTTTGTAAGAATTCTGGGAATGGTTGACTTTGATAAGTTTCATTTTTTGTTTTATTAGTGATAACACCTGTAGAAAAATCAACTTCTACTTCATCACCAACTTCAATTTTATCAGCTGCTTCCTCGCATTCCATAATTGGGAATCCAATATTAATTGAATTACGATAGAAAATACGTGCAAAGCTTTTCGCAATAACACATTTAACACCTGCAGTTTTTAAACAAAGAGGTGCATGTTCTCTCGAAGAACCACAACCAAAGTTTTGACCTGCAACAATAATGTCTCCCTTTTCTACAGTTGAAGCAAAAGTAGGATCAATATCTGCCATTGCATGACTTGCAAGTTCTTTAGCATCAAATGAATTTAAATAACGTGCAGGAATAATTACATCAGTATCTACATTATCTTTATATTTATAAATTTTCATTATTCTTTACCTACCTTTTCAGGATTTGCGATATATCCAGCAATCGCACTCGCTGCAGCAACTTGTGGAGAAGCTAAATAAATAAGTGCTTCTGTATCTCCCATACGTCCTACGAAGTTACGGTTTGTTGTAGAAACACATTTTTCACCTTTAGCCATAACACCCATATGTCCTCCCATACAAGGACCACAACTTGGTGTATTAAAAGCACATCCAGCTTCTACAAAGATTTCAGCTAAGCCTTTTTGGATACATTGTAAGAAGATTTTTTGTGTTGCTGGTACAACCATTACACGTACATTATTTGCTACTTTTTTACCTTTTAAGATAGCAGCTGCCTTTTCTAAATCAGATAAACGTCCATTTGTACATGATCCAATAACAACTTGATCAATATAGATTTTATCCATTTCTTCAATTTCATCAATTGTATGACCATTTCCTGGTAAATGAGGAAATGCTACTGTTGGTCTAACTTCACTTAAGTTAATATCAATCACTTGTTCATATTCAGCATCTTCATCTGCTTCGAAGACTTCATAAGGCTTTTTAGAATGTTTTTCAATATAAGCAATTGTTTGATCATCAACAGGGAAAATACCATTTTTAGCTCCTGCTTCAATGGCCATATTACAAATTGTAAAACGATCATCCATTGTTAAATATTGAATACCATCTCCCACAAATTCCATTGATTTATATAAAGCACCATCAACACCAATTTTATCAATAATATGTAAAATAACATCTTTCCCACTAACATATTCACTTGGTTTACCAGTAATCACAAATTTAATTGCACTTGGCACTTTAAACCATAATTCACCAGTTGCCATTCCAGTGGCGATATCTGTTGTTCCTACACCTGTAGAAAAAGCTCCTAATGCCCCATAAGTACATGTATGACTGTCTGCCCCAATAATACATTCACCAGCCACAACGATTCCTTTTTCTGGTAAGATAGCATGTTCTACGCCACATTTACCTTGTTCCATACGATGTGTTAAACATTGTTTGTTTGTAAAATCCAAAATTGCTTTTGAGTTTTCTGCAGATTTAATATCTTTATTTGGTGTAAAGTGATCTGGCACTAAAACCACTTTATCTTTATCAAAGACTTTATCTGCCATTTTATCAAAAATTGGTAATGCCATTGGCCCTGTAATATCATTTGCCATTACAACATCCAATTTTGCTTCAATTAATTGTCCCGCTTCAACGTGATCTAATCCCGCATGTTTTGCTAAGATCTTTTGTGTCATTGTCATTGCCATTTTTTAAATTCCCCCTTCATTTTTAACCTTAGTAGGTTGTCATTAGAAAGTCACGACTTTCCAATGACAACACACTAAAGTGTGTTGACTAGTTATTAATTAATTTATCTTCATCAGACCAAGAATAAAGTTTTCTAATTTCTTTTCCGACTTTTTCTGATTCATGTTCTGCAGCTAATTTTCTCATTGCTTTGAAATGTGCTTGTCCTCCAGCTGCTGACATGTCTAATAAGAAGTCTTTTGCGAATGTTCCATCTTGGATATCTTTTAAGATTTGTTTCATTGCTTTCTTTGTATCTTCTGTAATGATCTTTGGTCCTGTAATATAATCTCCATATTCTGCTGTATTTGAAATAGAATATCTCATTCCTTCGAATCCTGATTGATAGATTAAGTCTACGATTAATTTCATTTCATGAATACATTCGAAGTAAGCATTTCTTGGATCATATCCTGCTTCTACTAATGTTTCGAAACCAGCTTGCATTAATGCACATACTCCACCACATAAGACTGCTTGTTCCCCAAATAAGTCTGTTTCTGTTTCTGTTCTGAATGTTGTTTCTAGTACACCTGCTCTTGCTCCACCGATTGCTAATGAGTATGCTAATGCGATATCTTGTGCTTTTCCTGTGTAGTCTTGTTCTACGGCTACTAGACATGGTGTTCCTTTTCCTGCTTGATATTCACTTCTTACTGTATGTCCTGGTGCTTTTGGTGCAATCATTGTTACATCAACATTTTTTGGTGGTACGATTTGGTTGAAATGAATATTGAATCCATGAGCAAACATGAGCATGTTTCCTTCTTCTAGATTTGGTTCAATTGATTCTTTATAAAGTTTTGCTTGTAATTCATCGTTGATTAAGATCATGATAATATCTGCTTTTTTAGCAGCTTCTGCTGAAGTATAAACTTCTAATCCTTGTTCTTCAGCTCTTTTCCATGATTTTGATCCTTCGTATAATCCTACGATGACTTTTACTCCTGATTCTTTTAAGTTTAATGCATGTGCATGTCCTTGTGATCCGTATCCAATGATGGCTACTGTTTTCCCATCTAATAATGATAAGTCACAATCTGATTCATAAAAAATTTTTGCCATTTTTAATATCCCCCTTAATCTTCTTGGCTTCCTCTATGCATTCCAACGAGTCCTGTACGGGCAATTTCTGTCACGTTGAATCCGTTAAGCATCGTTAATAACTGATTGACTTTTCTTGTATTTCCAGTAACTTCTATAATTAATGAAGTTGGTGAAACGTCGATAATATGTGCTCTAAAGATATCAACAATTGAGTTGATATTTGTTCTTTGATCAGCATTTGCATCTACTTTAATTAAGACAAGTTCTCGATAAACTGAATCATCTGGTTCAAGTTTTTCAATTTCAACGACTTCTACAAGTTTCCCTAATTGTTTTTCAATTTGCGTTAAAATTTGTTCATCACCAGTAGAAACGACTGTCATACGTGACATTCCTTTAATATTTGTTTGTCCTACTGAAATACTTTCAATGTTATATCCTCGTCTACTAAATAAACCAGCAACACGGTTTAATACCCCTGGATTATTTTCAACAAGTAATGACAAAACAAGTCTATCCATGTTTTAATCCTCCCTATTTTTTCAATTGTTTATGAATTCTATTCATAGCTGAAATGATTGCTTTAATTGTTGCTGTTGTAATATTTGGATGTACCCCTACTCCATATTCTTGAACAGCACTTCCTTTAACTCTTAAATAAACATAAGCAGCTGCTTTTGAGCTAGATCCTGATGATAATGAATGTTCACTATAATCTAAGAAATGTGTATAAACAAAGCCATTTTCATTAAATGCATCTTTAACAGCATCAATTGGTCCATTACCATAACCAACAATTGTTCTTACTTCACCATGATCTTTTAAAGTAATTTCTGCTTTTCTTTCAAATTCAGAATCATCTTCAGAAATATCAATTAATTTTTGTTTAATAAATTCATATGGTTCTTTAATATCTACATATTGTTCAATAAATGTATCATAAACTCTTTCTGGTGAAACTTCTCCTTCTTCTTCAGAAATATCTTGAATCACTTTTGCAAAGTCTACTTGTAATCCTTTTGGTAAATGATAACCATACATGCTTTCCATAACATAAGCAACGCCACCTTTACCAGATTGTGAATTAATACGAACAATTGGTTCATATTGTCTACCTAAATCACTTGGATCAATTGGTAAATAAGGGACTTCCCACATCTTTGAATTTCTTTCTCTTAAAGCATGCATTCCTTTATTGATTGCATCTTGGTGACTTCCAGAGAATGCTGTAAAGACTAATTGTCCAACATATGGATGTCTTGGTGGAATATCCATTTTTGTACATTTTTCATAAACATGTTTAATATCATTAATACTTCCTAATTCTAATTGTGGATCAACTCCATGAGTGAACATATTTAAAGCAACAGTCACAACATCAACATTTCCTGTTCTTTCACCATTACCAAATAACGTTCCTTCAACACGATCAGCACCTGCTAATAAAGCAAGTTCAGTTGAAGCAATTCCACAACCTCTATCATTATGAGGATGAACAGAAACAATGACTCTTTCACGATCTTTGAAGTTACGACACATCCATTCGATTTGATCAGCATAAACATTTGGTGTATCCATTTCTACAGTTGAAGGTAAATTGATAATCACTTTATTATCTTTACTTGCTCCCCATGTATCCATAACAGCTTCACATACTTCCATTGCATAATCAACTTCAGTTCCTGTAAAACTTTCTGGTGAATATTCAAGAATAACTTTTCCTTCAAATTCTTTTGATAAATCTTTTACTAATTGAACACCATCAATTGCAATTTGTTTAATTTCATCTTTATCTTTGTTAAAGACAACGTCTCTTTGTAAGATAGAAGTTGAATTGTAAACATGGACGATAGCTTTATCTAATCCTTTTAAAGCTTCAAATGTTTTTCTAATTAAATGTTCTCTTGCTTGAGTTAACACTTGAACAGTCACATCATCAGGAATTAAATTTTCTTCAATTAATAATCTTAAGAAATCATATTCAATTTGACTTGAAGAAGGAAAACCTACTTCAATTTCTTTAAATCCTAAGTCTACTAAAAGTTGGAACATTTCCACTTTTTCTTCTATTTTCATTGGTGTAATTAATGCTTGATTTCCATCTCTTAAATCAACTGAACACCAAATTGGTGCTTTTTCAATTGTTTTATCAGGCCAAGTACGGTCTTTTAATTTAATTGTTTCAAATCTCTTGTACTTTTCGTAATTCATTTCCATTTCCTCCTTAATACTATAAAAAAACTCCCGTCTCAAAATAGCCAATCCGGCCATTTTGAGGACGAGAGTTATATTACTTCGTGGTTCCACCTCAATTTGTGAATAAATCACTTTATCCACCTCGCTAAGTACGCTACATAATAGTTCATACTCTTACAAAATAACGGTTGCATACCGTAGCCACCTACTTAAGTTCAGCGCTCCACTCAAGGATGAGTTCAGTATTACTCAAACAATTCTTTCCACCAACCAGAATCTCTCTACGCCTTGAAATAGTACTTACTAGTTCCTATCGAAGTATTTATTTTATGATTACTTGTAATGTTAGACTTTTTTTTTACTAAAGTCAATGTCTTTAACATAATTTTATAAATCAATATTTTTTTATCACGATGATGTTATTTTATCTATTTAAAAAGAAGAAAATCTAAACTGACTTTCTTTTTCTAAAATTTTAAATATTTTTATACTTCTTAATTCCTACAAAAGCTCCTGCAGATAAAATAAATAACATTGACATTTACTCCAAATGAAATATTTTGTATATGTACAAGTTATGCATTCACTAATGGTGTTAATTTTTTTATAATATATCGTATACGTAAAAAGAGACCAATTTGCATTTAGTAATTGCTCTCTTTTATGAATTTTATTAAAAATTATTCTTCCATCATCCACGCACCACAAACTGGACATCTTTTGTTTCCTGAGCCATCATATTCTGTCACATAATCACAATTTGGACATCTCCAAATGCTATATCTTGTATAAATTACAATTTTTTTCATATTGCTCCTCCTTTTTAATCTCGATACATAGTCCCACCACATTCAGGACATTTATAAGTATTTCCAATTACTTTCACATATGTTTCATATCCACAATTTGGATTTGAACATGTAAAATGATCTGATATGTAACTTCTTACTCTATTAAAAAATTTTTTCATATTTTTTCTCCTCTTTCTTTATTATTTCATTAAATTGTGACATTTGGGACATAGATACGTATCTTCTATATCTTTCGTATAATCATTATAACCACAATTTTAACAAGTAAATAAAATCAGCTTGTTTAACCAATGCATAAACAAATACTTCTAAGAAAGAAATAAATCCTTGATGACATTAATTACTGCATAGTAATAAAAATTTTCTCTTTCCATTTCTGATGAATCAACTTTTGTCATAAGCCCTGCAATTTTACTTACTGTTCCACCTCTCATTCTTCTATTTTTCTTGTTAATTTGAGCTTGACTTGCACCTGTTCCTAATCTATAAATTGATAATTTCGTAATATTTCCCATTGTTTGGACTGTAAAGACAAAACCAGCACACCCCCTCAATCTCTGTTGTCATTAATACAAGACAATCTTCATATTTTTTACTAAATATACCACCAGATTGTAGTTGCTCTCTTCTTAAGCTATATCCTACTCCTATCTTAGGAAATCCTTCATTGGAATTAAAGCAATATTCTAATTCGTCAAGACCAAATTTTTGATTAAACTGAATATTTTGTACCAATCCATAATCCTCCCAATTAGATAAAAATTCTTTTGTTAACATCATTTTATTTTTCCTCCTTTCTTGTCTTTACTATATTCTTTTCTACACAAAATGTATTTGCCTATACTTTGACTGCTTTTTGACAAAATAAAAAAATCCACAATATTATGTTGACTTAATAAACCGATAAAAAAGAGCTTCCCTCAGGAAACTCTTTTCATTACTATTTATTCATATCTTTTACTATAAATGAATCCTAATAAAGCAATACATAATAATCCTACATAGCCAAATAATGAAACATCATCACCTGTTTTTGCTGTATTTTTATTTGTTGTATTTGTTTTATTAGCTGTATCTGTTTTTGTATCTGTAATAATAGTATCTGTTTTAGTTTCTTTTAAAGCATCATATGCATCATTTAATGAAGCTAACATACTTTCTAATTCTTCTTGAGAAACATCTTCTTTTGTAGCTAAATCTTTTACTTTTTGTAATGTTTCTTGAAGTTTATCCCAAGATTCCTTTGTATATTTAGATTGATCTAATTGACCTACTTTATTATTTACTTTATCTACAGCTTCTTGATAATCATCAATATTTCCTGCTTTAACAAGTAATTGCATAGAATCTTTTACTTTTTCAATCATTTCATCAACATCTTTTTGATCAACATTACAAGAATCATTTACCATTTGTTTAGCTTCTTGGTAAATTGAATCAAATTGTGCCCATGAAACAACTGCATAATCACTTTCTTTAATAGATGCTAATAATTCTTCTAATTTATCAATATTTCCTCTTTGAACTAATTGAACACCATCAAATGAAGCAATTGCTTGATCAATATCTTCTTGATTTAAACTTGGATTATCGTAAACAGCTTGTGCAGCATCTAATATTTCTTTCATTTGTTGCCAAGAATCTACAGTATAATCTTCTTCTTTTAATTCTGGATATTTCTTTATAATCTTTTCTAGTTTACTTCTATCTAATTTAACTAAAGTACTATCTAATTCTTTTAATTGTTTTAAAGCATCATTTACTTTTTGATAATCATCAGCTTGATCAATCACATCTTTAAGAGTGTTCAATTAATCTTTAAATCCTACAAAACTATCTTTTGTATAATCTTTTTCTTTATAAGCTTTCATTGCTTTATAAAGATTATTCAATTCATCTTTAGAATAAATAACATAACTTTCAATTGAACTATTAAGTGCAGTTACTTCTTCTAATAATCTTCCAATTTCTTCATCAGAAATCTTTTAACCTTTAGCTAAATCTAAATAATCTTTATAAGCTTTTGCTAGTTCTCTTACTGTTAAATGTAATATTTCTTCTTTATTGGCAATAATATAATCTACGATTTTGCTTTCAGCAGTAGAAAAGCCTTTCTTTTCTGTTAATTTGACAATGATGCTTATTTTACTTTTCCTCCAAAATATGCCCTTTGTATATACAAGATAACGTTTTTTTGCTTATAAAATCCTCTTATTTTCTTTTTTAGAAAGAAAAAAGCGCCTAAGCGCTTAATTCATTTGATGTTTTTTTACATAAACAAACATTCCAGCTGATAATAATGAAAGCATTGCAAATACTTCAGTTAAACTATTATCTCCTGTTTTAACAGATTGTGTTTTTTTATTTGTTGATGTTGTTGGTGATTGCTTATTATCAGTTACTTGTTTAACAATTGGTAAAGCAACTGGTTCAATAGAATACATCATTTGTGTTGTTAAATTACGAGATAGATCTCCACTCCAATTTAATACACCTTTGTAACTATTTACAGCTAAGTCTAAAACAATATTTCCTCTTTCATTAACAGATACTTGAGCAACTTCTAATTCAGTTTCATCAAATAATCCATAATTAACAGTTGAACCTAAGTCAGCTTGAGCATCTTTATTGTACGCTTTAATTTTAAACATATCTTTTGTCAATTTTGATGCATCTACTTTTTGACCGTTCATATCAATTTCAATAGCAACTACTTTTTCACCATCTTCTCTTACTTGAGCAATTAAATTAAATTTATAAGTATTTTCTTGTTGACTTGCTCCAGCTGTTGGAAGTGTATATTCTTTTTCTTGATATGAATTTGTAGAAGTTGATAAACTTTCAAACCAATCTAATGTAGAAATACCATTTACTGAAATTTCATTATTGTACATTTTGACCCATGCCCAATGTCCTGACATTTCATTTCCTGTATCTTTGTTGATACCTGTACTTTCAATTGTTTGGAAATAAATATCTCCATCTAATTGATGTTCATCTCTATATGTTTTAATTGTTTCATAAGCAAGTTTTGACCAAGTATAAGAAATTGTATTATCTTTTAAGCAATGAACTAAATACATTGGTACATTACTTTCTGCAATTTTTTCTAACCAACCTGTATAATTAGAAACATATTGATCATAATCAACTGGTTTTTTAAGTCCTAATGTTTCATCTAAATAACCATTATCAGCAGAATAATCTCCACCTAGACCTTCAACTGCTTGTCCATTTTTAGCAATAGCTGCACATGAAATAAGTGCTCCTGAAAAATAATTTCCATATTTGCTAAGCATTCTTTCTGTCATTAATCCACCTGCAGAAAGACCTGTTACAAAAACTTGTTTAATTCCAAATTCATTTTTAGCTTGATCAATGATTGCTTTGGCTTGTGCTGTATAATCATTGTACCAATAATCTGGTGCTTGGAAAGCTAATACATAAGCTCCATGATAAGCTTTTTGAACTTCACTCGAAATAAATGTTGTTGCCATTTGATTTCCAGCTAATGGAGAATAGTTATTACAACTACCATCTACTCCACCTTCACCATTTCCATGGAAACATACAATAAGTGTATCTCCTGAAACTGGTTTATAAATTTTTGAAGCAATACTTGTATAAGTATCTCCTGATTTTTTTACTTCACTATACGTTTCAAATTGATCTACCTCTGGATCTACGTACCCTAATGTGTTTTGAGTATCAAGATTTTGCACAAATTGACTAGTTGTTGCAGCAAAAACACTTGATACTGACATAACCATAGCTACTAATAAAGCTATAACTGATGTGAATAATTTTTTCATTCTCTATTCCCTCCTCGCATAATAGGATAGCATAGAGAATTTTTTGTTTATTGTGATTTATTTGTTTTACTATTCATATTTATTTGGATTTTTTATATTGTAAAGGCGTTTGATGATAAACTTCTTTAAATACTTTATTGAATGATTGAATATTAGCAAACCCGTTGTTCAAAGCAATATCTACAATATTCTTATCTGTTGTTTTTAATTCTTTTAAACAGTGTTCTAATCGAATATTTTTTAAATATTCAAATATTGTAATTCCTATTTTCTTTTTAAATAAAGCAGACAAATAAGATTTATTATAATTTGTATACGTTGCTATTTCATCTAAAGAGATTGGTTTAAAATAGTTATAATTTATGTATTCCATAATAGAAGTAATCAATTCACTATTTTCATCATGTCTTTCACGATAATGGTCATTTACATCAATTAGATTTTCTACTAATAATGAAATAATTTGCAAAACATAAATATGTTGTTGAATCTTTTTATCTTGATCTTTAGCTTGAGACAATAATAACATCAATTCAATAATTTTATTTTCAATAGTTGAATTTAAAGATAAATTAAAATGTTCATCATTCCATTCAGAATAAAATTCACGAATAACTCTTTTATCAATCAATAAAACAATTCCCTCTAAACCATTTAAAACTTCTATTTTATGACTTATTCCTGAATTAACAAGTAACAATGTTCCTTCATCAGCAATCACTTTATTTTCTTGACCATTTTCCCAAGATGTTTGAATTTTTCTACCTTTAACAACATAGGTTATTTCAATGCTATTATGCCAATGTTTATCATATATTTTATCTTGATAATAAAAACTATGATTAATCGCATAGAATTCCCTTTGTTGATATTCAATTAATTCATGTTTTCTAACAACAAGACGATAATTTCTCATAGATATTCCTCTTTCTTTAAATCATTTTAATATTCTAACATAGAAAATAAAAAAATCCTATTGTACGAATGTACAATAGGAACACTATCTATTTATCAAAAGCAAGTTTAATGACTCTATCTAATAATTCACTATAAGAAATACCAAAATCATTCATTAATTGTGGATACATTGAAATCTTTGTAAATCCAGGTAATGTATTAATTTCATTTAAATAGATTTGATTTGATTTCTTATCTAAGAAGAAATCAACTCTTGATAGACCATGTCCATCAACTGCTTTAAATACTCTTAAAGCATATTCACGAATCTTATCTTGAATTTCTTGATCAACTAAAGCAGGAATACATGTTTTACTTTCTTCATCTTCATATTTAGATTCAAAAGTATAGAATTCACCATGAGGCATGATTTGTCCAACACGTGAAACGATTGGATCATCATTTCCTAAAACAGCCGTTTCAAGTTCGATACAATCAACACATTCTTCAACGACAATATGACGATCATATTTTGAAGCTTCAATAAGTTTAGTCATTAAATCTTCTTTATGATCACAACGATAACATCCTACACTTGATCCAGAACGACTTGCTTTAATAAAACATGGAAATCCTAATTCTTCTTCCACTGTTTTTTCAATATCTTCAATTTCATCAAATTGTTTATTGACAACAACAAGTTTTCCATCATATCTTTTTTTAACATATAAGGATTTTACTTGAGGAATCCCTGCTGTTTCTAAAATCTTCTTTGTATAGATTTTATCCATAGATACTGCTGAAGCTAAAACACGACATCCCACATAAGGAACTCCAGCAAGTTCAAATAAACCTTGGATTGTTCCATCTTCACCAAAAGCTCCATGTAAAATTGGTAAAACAACATCTTGTTGTTTTAATAAACCAAAAACATCTTGAAGAGCTTTTGCATTGTCTAGCCATGTATCTTTAGCAAGATCTTCTTGATTTTGATCTAAAATATACCAAGAACCATTTTGATCAATTCCTACTAAAGTCACATCATAATTTTCTTTATTTAAATTATTCATTACTGAAGTACAAGACATACGAGAAACAATATGTTCACTCGATTGTCCGCCACAAACAACCATTAATTTTTGTTTCATAATAATCTCCTTATCGATATAATTCTAACCAATCATCAACAAGAGAAGTATCTGTATAATAACGTAAAACATGATATACATACTTACTATCTCCATAGACGGATACATTATATTCTTTTTTACATTTTTGCGAAAACGCTATAGCATTTTGATAAGTGTATTGCTTGTCAGTTTGTTCAACATATTTAATATATCCAATACCATAATTATAAGATTGTAAGGCTAAAAAGATGCCTTTTTCATCTTTTATTGAAGTCACATTTGCTTGTTTTAAACACTTTGCAAAGTATTGAATACCTACTTGAATGGAATATTCAGGATTATTGATGGCATTGGGCTTCTTTTCAAACTGTGTATTAAATTCACATTCTGAAGATTGCATAGGATCATTTCCCTGCCCCCCTGATTCTTGCATCATCATCGCTTGTAATAATTCTATATATTCTTCTATATCATTTTCTCTAGCATATTTTAGCATTAAATCTTCATAATTCAATACCTGAGTTGAAACCAATGGATTCTCTTGTTTAAATTGATTTTTTATAAGTTGAAAGAATGAAAAAGCCAATAAAAACAATAATGCTGAAAGAATTAACTGAAAGGGTCTTTTTAATCTTAACTTTTTCTTTTTTTTCATAACTTATATCTTTTCTACAATTTCTTTTAAATTCATAGAGTGACTTCCTTTAACTAAAACCACATCATCATTCTTTAAAAATTGATCTAATTGTTCAATAACTTCTTGATTAGAAGTAAAATAATAAACATTCTTCATTTTTTCTTTTGCTTTTTGATACATATACTTTGCTTCTTTCCCAATACAAATCAAAACATCTATTTCTTTAGTAGCAACATAGTTTCCCACTTCTTCATGAAGTTGTTGACTATAACTTCCGAGTTCTAACATATCCGCTAAAATAGCAACTTTACGTTTTTTATAATTAGCTAGAACATCAATACTTGATTTCATTGAATCTACACTTGCATTATATGTTCCATCAATAATTGTTTTATGATTTTTTTCAAGAATATCCATACGATTCTTCGTTAATTTAAATTCTTGAATTCCTTTTTTAATATCTTCTAAAGAAATATTTAATTCAATACCTACCGCTATCGCAATTAGTGCATTAAAAACATTATGCTCTCCTTGAACAGGAACCCAAATTTTTTCACTTTGATCATGATAATGAACAATAAATGTACTGTGATCTTCAAATAATTCAATATCACTTGCTTGAATAGAAGCCCCTTCATTTTTTCCAACTCTTACAACATTTAAACGAGGTAAATCAACAGTCTGTAACATATCATTATCATTATTAATAATTAAAGTGGATTGATCTTTCATACCATCAGTAATTTCTAATTTTGCTTTTAAAATATTTTCACGACTTCCTAGTTCACCAATATGTGCTGTTCCAACATTGGTAATACATGAGACATCAGGATGAGCAATCATAGATAATCTTGACATTTCATTTAAATGATTCATCCCCATTTCTAAGACCATGACTTCTTCATCTTGATATCTTAAAATTGTTAATGGTAGACCTATTTCATTATTATAATTACCTTCTGTTTTTAAAGTTTTATATTTTTGTTTAACAACACTATAGACCATATCACGTGTACTTGTTTTTCCAACACTTCCTGTAACTCCCACAACCTTTACAGGGCGATGACTTCTTAAATAAATGGCCATATCTTTTAAAGCTTGATAAGTATCTTCTACTTTAATCACAATTTTATCTGGATAACTTACATCTTTCGCGGTAATAATTGCTGTTGCTCCTGTTTGAAAAGCACTTTCAATAAAATCATGTCCATCAAATCTTTCACCTTTTAAAGGAATATACATTCCCCCATTTTTCATTTGTCTACTATCTTGACTAAAGAAACAAATCTCATCTTCTTTATTTCCAGAAACTAAAATACCTTTTGTTGCCTCTAATATTTCATATACTTTCATATTATTCTCCTATGCATCTTGTAAATTTTCAAATTCTTGTGCTGTATTTTCATTTAAAGCTTTATATTGCCCTTTAATATTGAAAACAATATATTTGACTCCACTTTCTTGAACATATCCTTTGGTAAATAAATCAGATCCTAAAACTTGTAAATCTGATACAACGATATTCTTAAATAAAATCTGATCATCTTTCCCATTTAAACTCATCATTTTAAGTTGGGTTCCTGTCGCATAGACAATTTTATTATTGACTAAAGCAATGGCTCTATTTTCTACTTTTTTGATTGTTTCTTGTTTTAATGTTTCTTTATTGATTTTTATAATTTGTGAATTATCAGTAAGATATAAATCTTTGTTATCAAGAGCAAATGTACATTGTTTTTCATAGAGTGTTTCAATATTTTCACCTGTAATTGTCATTCTTTTTAAAGCATATTGTTCATCATTTTTAGCTAAATAATAAATATATTTTCCATCTATTGTAATATCATAAGATGTTTCATCATTTAATTTTTGATTTGTTTGATCATCCAATGAATAACGATATAAACTTTCATGATCTTGATCTAATTGATAATAAATAACATGATTTTTTATAATTGGATAATACACATTTTCTAATATTTGGGTCGTTGTTTTTGTCTTTAAATCATAAGCTTGATAATTATATTGAGAATCACAATAATAAAGAACATGATTTTCAATACTTAAATAGCCCACACAATCCTCTATCAATACTTCACTTGTTTCTAATTCATCTAAATCACTTACTAAAAGTTGATTATTGATAACATAATAAAGATGTTGATTATCTTTTAGATATTGTCCACCTGCTTGATTATTAGCAGAAACATTATACGTACTCACTTTGCCTTTTAAGACATAATTTTTTTCTTGACTTGACGTTGATTGTAAAGGATGACTTGTCATATAACTTCCTAGAAAAACAGCTGATAAACATAAAACAGCTGAAAGTATCCAAAGAATTGGCTTTTTCCAATATCCTTTATAAGGATCCTCTTCTTCAACAACCTCATCTTGTGTTTGTCTTGTTCCACAGGCAGGACAAATTTCTTCATCTTCGCTTAAAGGGAGATGACAACGAATACATACTTTTTTTATTGGTTGAAGCTGTTTTCCACATTGAGGACAAAACAGCATATCATCTTCGACATATGTTCCACATTGACTACAATACATTCTTATCACTCCTAGTGACCTTATTCTACCACAGTCATAAAATAAAAAGAATGACTAAATTGTCATTCTCCAATTGATGTATACATTCCTTCACTATTTCCAATAAAATAATGTTGACTATAATCATCATCATAGGCATAAAAAACAACATATTGACCAGCAACAAAATAATCTCTTGCATCATCGTAAATAGCATATTGCTCATCTCCTACATATGCATCCAATTGATCATCAAAGCTTTCTACATAAGCAATATCTTGTTGATTTGCTTCATCTCTTGCGAGTGCAAAACGATAAATATTATCAACTTCTTTAAGTCCTTTTTCCTCTTGTGTATCTAAATCAACATAATAGATTCCTTGATAAGTACGATAATATAATAAACCATTAGAAAAATAACAATCATCATAACTATCCACATCTTTTTTCAAAACATTTCCATTAAAATCAATTAATTGATTTTTATAATTTAAATTTTCATATAAAATACGTTGGTTTTGATCATCAATACTAAAATGATTTACATTCTCTTTGATCTTTTTATTATCTACTTTATTCATTTGATCATCTATCGTTAAACAATATAAATTATCATTTTGAATATAGAAAATAGATTGATCAAGAACATAACAATCATAAGCATCATTTAATAAAGTCTTTTTATTATTTTGATGATCTGCAAAAATCAAATCTCCATATTGTAAATAGAAATAACCTCGATCATCTACATAAAGATGATCACAACTTCCTTCTTCTAAAACTTCTTTATTTTCAAGTGTTGAATCATATTTAAGAAGTTGATCTCCTGTTGCTAGATATAGATGATTTTGATAAATATAAACTCCACCACTATTTTTTTGGAAATTATAATTATAATCACTGCGTGATGTATCTTGTTGAATGTTAAAGTCTGTTAATGAACTATTTCCACTATCATCAAAAGATGTCGTCTCACTTGTTTCTAAACTATCTCCTATAATTCCAATAATTGCTCCTGCAATCGGAATAATTAAATTAAAGGCAACAATAATTCCTATAATTATTTTAACAATTCGTTTATTTTTTCTTACATTTGGATGATTAAACGTTTTTTTATTTTTTTGAATGGGTACATACTTATTCAAATCTTTAAAAGGCTTTTTATAATCATAGGCATTCTTTTTATAATCATAACTTTCAGAAACAGTATGATAATTATGACTTGCTTCACTATGTACACTTGTATCAGGGGTTACTTTTTTTATTGGCTCAGACTTACGATAAATTGTAGGACTTCCACAATTAGAACAATATTCTTGATAAGGATAAATAAGTTTTGAACATACTGGACACGTTGTTTTCCCAATTTGTTTATGCCCACATAAATGACATTCTAAACTATTACCAATTTCTACCCCACAATATTTACACTTCATACTCCCCCTCCTTTTTTTCATCATATCATAAAAAAGACCTCTTTGGTCTTTTAAGATAATTTTTTATATAAATGATTGCCGATTGTTTGGATAATTTGTACAAAGATAATAAGAATGATACTTGTAACAACAAGATAAGGAATCTTGTAGGCTTGATATCCATAACGAATAGCAATATCTCCAAGTCCTCCTGCCCCTAAGGCACCACCCATTGCACTATAGCCAATAATACTAATCATAGTAAGTGTTATTCCTGATAAAATAGCAGGAATTGCTTCTTTTAAATAAATACGATAAATGATTTGAAAATCACTGGCTCCAAATGATTTAGCTGCTTCAATTAACCCAACATCAACACTTCTTAATGCACTTTCAATGACTCTAGCAACAAAAGGAATTGCGGAAATAGTAAGAGGAACAAGGGCTGCGGTTGTTCCAATGGCTTTACCGGCAATAAGTCGTGTAAGAGGTATTACGATGACCATTAAAATTACAAATGGAAAACTTCTAAAAATATTAACAAGAATATCTAAAATTGTATAAATAACTTTATTAGGTTTTAATCCATCAGGTGCTGTGAGTGTTAAAATAATAGCAGGAATAAAACCTAAGACGACCGCAAAGAAAGTTGATCCAATGACCATATATAACGTTTCATACGTTGCTTTTAAAATAACATCACTCATACAATTTCCTCCCATGTAATTTTTTCTTGATCTAAATAATTTTCTACGGCTTGTAGATCTTTTTCATCAATATTGATAATAAGGCTTCCCATCATGGAACCTCTAAAGTTTTCAAGTTTTCCTTGGCAAATATCAAAGTTGATATCAAGTGTTCTAGCAAGTTGTGTAATCGTATGTGATTTGGAATTATTGTTTGTAAAGAATAATTTAATATTTTTACCAGTTTGTGGCAGAATTTCAATATCATCGCCCACAAATTTTTGAATTTCTTGATTTGGTGCCACAAAAAGTTCTTCCGGTTTACCCACTGATAAAACACGTCCATCTTTAAGAAAAGCGACTTTATTACAGATTTGTTTAATAACTTCCATTTGATGTGTGACAACTACAATCGTAATATTCATCTCTTTGTTGATTTTTAATAATAGATTTAAGATATCTCTTGTAATTTGTGGATCTAATGCTGATGTAGCTTCATCACATAAAAGAATTTTGGGATTTAAAACAAGTGCTCGAGCAATCGCTACTCTTTGTTTTTGTCCTCCACTTAATTGACGAGGATAAGCTTGACTTTTTTCTTCTAATCCCACCAATTTCAAAAGTTTTTCAATTCTCTGTTTATTTTCTAAACTATGAGGATCTTGTTTCCAAAACTTTAATGGTAAAGCAATATTATCATAAACATTTAATCTATTTAAAAGATTAAAGTTTTGAAAGATCATACCCATTTCTTTTTGAATATCACTCATTTGTTTTTTATTTAAAGATGAAATTGCTTGTCCATCAACAATCACTTCTCCTTTTTGAAAATTCTCTAGACCATTGAAACAACGTAGCAATGTTGACTTACCTGCTCCACTTTGCCCAATGATTCCAAAAATATCTCCTTTTTCTATCTTAAAAGAAATATCTTTGAGCACTTCTAAAGAACCATAACTTTTATACAAATTTTGAATTTCAATCATAAACCTCTTCCTCTCAACCAAAGAAACATTTTCCTATATGGCAATATCCTTGGGGATTCTTTTCTAAATATTTTTGATGATACTCCTCTGCTTCATAGAAATTATCAAGTGGTTGTATCTCAACAACCACTTTTTCTTGATAATTTTTTTGAATTTCATTTGTTTTATTTTGAATAATTTCTAAGTCACTTTCATTTGTATAATAAATACCTGTACGATAAGAAATTCCTTCATCTTCTCCTTGTTTATTTAAAGAAGTAGGTTCAATGATTCTATAATAATCATCCAATATTTGATTTAAACTTCGAAGACTTTCATCATATTCAATTTTTACCGTTTCAACATGTCCTGTTTTCCCCGCTTTAACATCTTCATATTTTGGATTTTCTGTACGTCCATTGGCATAACCTACTGTTGTTTTAATAATTCCTTCAAATTGGTCAAAATACTTTTGAACGCCCCAGAAGCATCCTCCCGCTAAATAAATAACACTCATTTTAAATCTCCTTATTTTGTTGGATCTGTAAAGACATCTTTTACTGATCCTTTATATTTTTTAATATAGTTTTTCACTTTTTTAGATTGTAATGCTTTCTTTAAAGCTTTTGTTTTAGCAGTGTTTTCATTTCCTTCTTTAACTACTAAGTAATTGATATAAGGTTGTGCTTCTTCATCTGTAAAACTTTCTGTTAATAAAACGTTTGCGCTATCTCCTAAATTATGTTCTAATGCATAGTTTCCATTGATAACAGCAACATCTACATCTGGTAAGTTGTTTGGTAAGTTGGCTGCTTCTAATTCCTCAATTTTATAATTATGTGGATTTGATGTAATACTTGATGTTGTATAAAGTGTATCATCGTTTAATTCAATTAAGTTATTTTTAGCAAGTAAAGCAAGTGCTCTTGATTCATTTGAACCATCGTTTGGTACAGCAATTGTAGCTCCATCTTTTAAATCATCTAATGATTTTAAGTTTTCTGAATAGAGAGCCATTGCTTCATAATGAATACCGGCCACGGCTTTTAAATGTAATTTTCTTTCTTTATTTTGTTCTTTTAAATACGCTAATGTTTGGAAATAGTTAGCATCTAAATCTCCATCTTCTAATGAAGTATTAGGTGTTACATAATCTGTAAATTCAGTCACTTCTAATGTATAACCTTCTTTTTCTAACTCATCTTTAACAACATCATTTAAGATCTCCGCATGCGGTATAGCTGTTGCACCTATTTTAATTGTTTTATCATCGTTTGATGATCCATTAGCACATCCTGCAATTGATAATGCAAATGCTGCTGATAATAATAATTTTAATCCCTTTTTCATTTTTCTTTTCCCCTTTTTCTTTTGTTACAATACAACAAACAAAAAACTCGTCCTTTATACAAAGGACGAGCTACCTCGCGTTACCACCTTAATTTAAAATAACCTCACGATTATTTCCTCATCGAGTACCATCATACTCTATCACTTTAACGGGTGAATCCGTCATAGCCTAACCAAGATCTTGGGTCGGTATGCAACTCCAAGGCCATTTTCGTTTATCTTCCATGTTTCTTTTCCACCAACCAAGAACTCTCTATGCATTTTCAATAAATTACTTTCCTTTTCAATGTCTTTTTGTATTGTTGATAACATAGTATACCTCTATGAATTGGATGTCAATAGTTTTTATTCATTTTCATCTTTTTCTACATAATTTACATCAATAACATCGTCACTCCCATTACGGTAAGCTTGACCTGATTGATAAGCAGCTTTTTTCTCTGCGATTTCTTTTTCAATTCTTTCATTATATTCTTTCAATTGTTTTTCATATAAGTATCTTCTAATAAAAGAATAAATCACAAGAATAGCAATAATGATCCATGTAATAGGACTGAATAATAAATTTAATAATAAACTTAAAACTAAAATAACAACTGCAATAACTAAAATAATTTGATAAATTGGCATTTTTTTACTCCTATTTAGAAAAATTAAATAATTCCTTCACTTCTACTTTCAAACCATCCGCTAATTTTGAAATAGCTTTTAAAGAAATATTTCTCGTCCCTCTTTCAACATCTGAAATATAATTTTTAGATAATCCTGAACGAAATGAAAGTTCTTCTTGAGAGATATGTGCTCTCACTCTTAATTCTTTAATTCGTAAACCAAATAAAATGTGAATATCTTTATTCATTTTGCATTTGCATTAATTGTGCTGCTTGTTCACTTAATTTTTTAAAACGATGATGCAATCCCGATTTACTAATCGTCAGACCTGTTTCATCTTGATAAGCATTACACAATTCATTTAATGTATAATCTGGATATTTTTTACGAATCAAAGCAACAGTTCTTGTTTTTTCATCAAGCATATCAAGTCCCATAAACATCTCAATAATACTGATATCTTCTAATTGTTTATTAGAAGAAGCCATTGATTTGACCTCATTAGCAATATCACAGTTATTCCATCTATTTACAGTATTTGACATACTACGATCAATACGAGTACTTTCAAAATTCATCACCGATTGGCTCGCACCAATGGCTCTTAAAAAGTCTCCTATCTTCTCTGCCGATTTTAAATATATAACATATTTGTTTCTTCTTTTTGTCATTTTGGCATTTAAATGAAAATAATTCATTAATTCTTGAATAAATAAAGCATATTCTTCTTCATCAACAGATAACTCTAAATGATAATTAGAGGTTTCTGGGTTATTCACAGATCCTCCAGATAAAAAGATACCCGCTAAAAATGCTCTTTTACAACATTCTTTTTGAATTATTTTTTTATCAGGAAGTGTATGGAAACCTAATCCATTCATTAAACCTAAATCATCTAAGATTTCTCTTGCTTTTGAGACTTTAAGAATATAGACATTATTTTTTTGTAATTTCATTTTTCTAGAAACAAGAAACTCTATATGAGGATGATACACTTCTTTTAACATTTTATGAACTTTAGATGCTATTTTTGCATTTTCTGTTCTTATTGTAAGTAATAAACCTTGATTTGATAAAGAAAGTGTTCCATTGACTTTAATAATTGCTGATAAAATAGCTTTTTGACAACAAATATCAAAATCATTAAAAACAACTTCCTCTTTAACTTGTCTAGCAAATGATACTTTCATTAATGAACAGCATCCCTATGTAGACGATGAACATGATACTTTTGACTATAGTGATCTGCAAAATAATTTGTTAAGCTCACTGAACGATGTTGTCCACCAGTACATCCAATACCAATAACAACATGTGTCTTTCCTTCTTTATCATATTCTTCTAATAAATAATCTAGTAAGTTTGTCATTTTTTGAATAAAGACTTGTGTTTCAGGTTTATCTATTACATAATCATAAACTTCTTTATCGTTTCCTGTAAGATTTCTAAGTTCCTCTATATAGAAAGGATTTGGTAAAAAACGCACATCAAAAAGTAAATCTGCATCTTTAGGAATTCCATGTTTATATCCAAAGGATACAAAACTTATTCTAAATGGATCTATAGATTGATGATTAAATTGATTTTCTAATAGTTGTTGGAATTTATTTCCTTTTAAATGAGTTGTATCAATAACCATATTTGCTTCTTTAGAAATAGGTCTTGCTAATTTTCTTTCATATTCAATAGCTTCAACTAATGTAGAAGCTTTATTAGAAATCAAGATAGGATGTGTTCTTCTTGTTTCTTTATATCTTTTTAAAATAATATTATCATCACAATCTAAGAAAACAACTGATACATTTAACCAATCTACATTGTTTAAAAAACGAATAGCTTTTGGTGCATCAGCTAAACTTACTGCCATGGCTATTCTTTGATAATTCGTATTATCTTTTAAAAATTCTGAAAAAGCCCCTAACAAGGCAATAGGATAATTATCAATACAACAATAAGCCATATTTTCAAAAGCAGCCATTGCAGTTGTTTTTCCAGCACCTGACATACCTGTAACAATGACAATCTCAATTTTATCCATAATACCTCCCCTTTCTATTTTCGTATCTATTCTATCAAAATTCATCTCTAAATAAAAGCCAGATGTGACCATCTGAGCTTTTATTTTAATGAAGCAATGTATTGTCCAGCAATAGCACCATCATTTGTCGCCGTAACAACTTGTCTTAATTGCTTACTTCTTACATCTCCTGCAACAAAAACTCCTTTAACTGCTGTTTCCATATTTTCATTAGCGTCAATATACCCCTCTGCATTAACAATTCCTAATGATTTTGCACATTGTGTCATAGGATCTAAACCAATAAATGGGAAAATACCATTGATCATTAATTCTTCTTTTTCACCTGTCTCACTATTTTCTAAAACAAGACCTTTTACTTTGTTATCTTCTTCTAAAATCTCAGCTGGTTTTCTTTTAAAATGAACTTCAATATTTTCACTTTTTAATAAACGGTCTTGAATAATTTTATCAGCTCTAAAAACATCTCGTCTTACAATTAAATGTACTTTTTTACATAATGTTGCAAGATACATTGCTTCTTCAAGCGCTGAATTTCCACCACCGATGACAGCAACTTCTTGATTTTTAAAGAAAGGGCCATCACAGACAGCACAATAAGAAATTCCACGTCCAACAAGTTCATTTTCTTTTTCAAGATTCATTTGTCTTTCTTTTGTACCTGTCGCAATTAAAACATATTTTGTTTGATATGTTTGTTTAGCAGTGATAACTTCTTTGTAATCTCCGTAATCTTTAATATCTAAAACTTCACCATATTCCATTTTTGCTCCAAAACTCAAGGCACTTTCATACATTGTAAAAGCAATTTCTGGGCCTGGTGTTGGTTTAAGTCCAGGATAGTTTTCAATTTGGGCAGTAACATTTAATTTACCACCTGGAGCTGCACTATCAAATATTAAAACATCTAATCCCGCACGACTCGCATATAAACAAGCACTTAACCCCGCAGGTCCAGCACCAATAATTATTAAATCTAACATTTTTCTTTCTCCTTTATATAATTTATAAATTCTTGATAATCATTAATTAACAAATCTGGATGTTCTTTTTCTATAAGAGCATATCCTTTAGGTGACCATTTCACTCCTACTGTTTTAATTCCCGCATTTTTACCCGCTTGAATATCAGTTACATTATCACCTACGTAATAACCTTCTTGACAATTTAATTTTTTTAATGCACATAATATTCCTTCAGGATCAGGTTTTGAATGTTTCACATCATTTTCTCCAATGATGACATCAAAATATGGTGTTATATTAAATAAATCCAATCCTAATATAGCTGCTTTTTTATATTTTGTTGTAACTACAGCTAGAGGAAAGTCTTGTGCTTTTAAATATTTTAACATTTCTTCAACATATGGATAAATTGTGACATAATCTTCATGATGTGCATGATTATATTCTCGATAATATTGAATTAATTCATCCACTTGATCTTCTTCTACATATCGACTAAAGGTATTTTTTAAAGAAGGCCCTAGAAATGAAAGCAGTTCTTCTTCACTTAAAGTATAACCTGGTTTATATTTTTTAAATGTGTGTATAAATGATTTTTTTATTAATAAATCTGTATTTAAGAGTGTTCCATCTAAATCAAAAATAATTGCTTTTTTCATACTTTTCTCCTTAATGTAAATTATTATATCTATTTTACAAAAAAAAGATAGTCTTATGCACTATCTTTCCTCCAATACATCTTGTCCTTTAAAATGACAATAAATAAATCCTATTAAACCAACAATAAAAAATACAATAGAAACAAGTTGTGCTGTTTTTAATCCAAAAACATATAAACTATCTGTTCTAAATGCTTCTATGAAAAAACGAATAACTCCATACCAAATAAAATAAGTAAAAAACTGAATTCCTTGTTTTTGTTGGTACTTTCTAATAATAAAGAAAATAATTAAAAAACCAATCACACATCCTAAGGATTCATATAAAAATGTAGGTTGATAATATTGACCATGAATATACATTTTATCAATGATAAACTGTGGTAAATGAAGTGCTTTTAAGAAACTTAAATCAACTGCACTTCCATAAGCTTCTTGATTAAAGAAATTTCCCCATCTCCCACATGCCTGGGCAATAAGGACACCTGGCATGATGGCATCCCCCGCAACAAGAAATGAAATATTTCTTTTTTTAAAGAAGAAATAACTATAAATAAGTCCTGTGATAACTCCTCCTTGAATAGCAAGTCCTCCATGATTGATCATAATGATTTCCATCGGATTATTGGCATACAATTCATTCCACATAAAAATCACATACCAAATTCTAGCACCAATGATTCCTACAAATAATAAACCAAAAACATAATCAGAAAGTATTTCTTTTGAATAACCTAATTTTTTAAAATGATATTGCCCTAAAAAATAAGCAATTGCTGCACCTGTCAATATACAAACTGCATACCATTGTATAGAAAGTGGTCCAATTTCTATAAAGGTATTAAAACTTGGGAAAAATCTCATTGTTCTTGTTTATTATGATCAATATTTTTAAGAATACGTTCAACAAATTCTTTACTTGAATCAATACCTACGTCACGTAAACGCATATTCATAACTGCCGCTTCAATAATAACCGACATACTACGACCACTTGATACAGGAACAACTATTTTAGGAATTTTAATTCCTAAAACATCTTCTGAAATATCATTTTCTTCAACCCCTACACGTGTATATTCACGTGATGGTACCCAACGTTCTAGCTGAATCACCAAATCAACATCATTTCTATCTAAAATAGCAGAAATACCAAACATCTTAGAAACATCAATAACTCCAATTCCTCTAATTTCTAATAAATTAGCAAGAACAGCAGGTGCTTTACCAACGATTTTTTGTCCTATACGATAAAGTTCTACAGCATCATCAGCAACTAATAAATGGCCTCTTTTAACAAGTTCTAAAGCAATTTCTGATTTACCGATTCCACTATCCCCTTTAATAATGACACCTTTACCATGAATATTTAGAAAAACACCATGCATTAATGTTTCTCTTGCAAGTTTTTCTTCTAAGGTATTCATAAGTTCACTTGATACAACACCTGTAATCATTTCTGTTTGAAAAATTGGAAAGTTTCTTTCATCAGCAATATTTTTTAATACTTCAGGACAAGCATGTCCTTTACAAATTACAATACAAGGTACTTCTTCATTAATTAAACACGGAAAGATTTCTTTTTGTCTTTCTTCTGTCATCTCAGCAATAAAAGCCATTTCTTTATCACCAAAGACAATAATTCTTCTAAAGTCACTATGTTTAAAGAATCCTGCTAATTCAAAACCTGGTCGATTGATTTCACCAGTTAAAATAACTCTTTTTAAAGATTCTTCATTTCCTGTAACTTGTTGATAATTTTTATTATTCCCTAATAATTTTTCTACTGTAATTGATTTCATCTTTTTTCTCCTTAAAGCATTGATTTCAAGAACTGACCTGTATAACTTTTTTCACACTTTGCTACTTTTTCTGGAGTACCTGTAACAACAATTGTTCCTCCTCCAGCTCCACCTTCAGGTCCTAAATCAATGATATGATCTGCTACTTTAATAACATCTAAATTATGTTCAATAACAATAATTGTATCTCCTTGATCAACAATACGTTGTAAAACATCGATAAGTCTTGCAACATCATGACTGTGTAATCCAGTTGTTGGTTCATCAAGAATATAAACAGTTTTCCCTGTTGACTTCTTTTGTAATTCACTTGCAAGTTTAACTCTTTGAGCTTCTCCACCAGAAAGAGTTGTTGCACTTTGACCAAGTTTAATATAACCAAGACCAACATCATAAAGTGTTTGGATCTTATTTCTAATTTTTGGTAAATTATCAAAGAAATCTACCGCTTCTTCTACTGTCATTTCTAAAACATCATAAATATTTTTATCTTTATAAGTCACTTGTAAAGTTTCTTCATTATATCGTTTACCTTCACATTGTTCGCAAGGAACGTAGACATCTGGTAAAAAGTGCATTGAAATTTTCTTTAGTCCATCACCTTGACACGCTTCACAACGACCACCTTTAACGTTAAATGAGAATCTTCCTTTATCATAACCTCTCATTTTCGCTTCATTTGTTTGTGCAAATAAATCACGAATATCATCGAAGACACCTGTATAAGTTACTGGATTTGAACGTGGTGTTCTTCCAATTGGATCTTGTGAAACTTCAATGACTTTATCAATATTTTCAATTCCCAAGATTTCTTTATGTAAACCTGGTCTCTCTTTTGATTGATAAACATATCTCATTAATGATTTTCCTAAAATATCATTCACTAATGTTGATTTACCACTTCCTGATACTCCTGTAACGACATTGAATTTACCAAGAGGAAATTTAACATTAATATTCTTTAAATTGTGTTCCTTAGCCCCTTTGACTTCAATAAATAAGCCATTCCCTTTACGTCGTTTTTGAGGAACTTCAATCTTTCTATTTCCAGATAAATATTGTCCTGTAATAGAATCTTTACAATTCATAACTTCTTCTGGTGTTCCTGCACAAATGACTTGTCCACCATGAACGCCAGCTCCTGGACCAATATCAACAATAAAATCTGAAGCTCTCATTGTATCTTCATCATGTTCAACAACGAGAACGCTATTTCCTAAATCTCTAATATCTTGTAAAGATTTAATAAGCTTTTCATTATCTCTTTGATGTAAACCAATAGATGGTTCATCTAAAACATATAACACTCCCGTAAGACGTGTTCCAATTTGAGTTGCTAGACGGATACGTTGAGCTTCTCCACCAGATAATCCTCCTGCACGTCTAGCAAGTGTTAAGTAACCAAGACCAACATTATTTAAGAAGGTAAGACGATCATTGATTTCTTTAACAACTAATCGAGCAATATTCATTTCATAGTCTGTTAATTTTATATTTTGAATAAAATGTAAAGCATCCCCAATTGATTGTTCTGTAAATTCAGCAATATTTAAACCACCGACTCTTACAGAAAGAACTTGATCATTAAGTCTTCTTCCCTTACATGTAGGACAAGTATGTTCTGACATAAAGGATGCATACCATTCTTTTGACCATTTTGAAGTTGTTTCTTCATATCTTCTTGCAATTAATGTTCTCACACCTTCAATAAATTTTGTTGTACGTGAGACATTTCCACTATCTGATACGATTTCATAACTAATAGGTTCTCTCGAACCATCAAGAATATAACTTAATTCTTGTTTTGTAAAATCTTTTAATGGTTTATCTAAATCTATTTTATATTTCTTACAAAGAATTAAAAATCTTTGCCATTCAATACGATTTGTTCCTACTGCTGTTTTAAAATAACGAAGTCCACCTTCATTAATTGATTTACTCCAATCTGGAATCAATAAATCATCATCCACTTCATTTTTAATTCCTAATCCACGACAATCCGGACAAGCTCCTAATGGATTATTAAATGAAAATAAACGTGGTTCTAATTTAGGAACAGAAAAACCACAAATTGGACAAGCAAGATGTTCACTAAAAAGTTCTTCTGTTTTTGTTGTTAAGTTTTGAACAATGACTTCTCCACCCGTTAGTTTCAAACCGACTTCTAAAGAATCTACTAAACGGCTACGATAACCTTCTTTTTTGATAATACGATCAATAACGACATCAATATCATGTTTTTTATTTTTATCAAGTTCGATTTCTTCATCCAACATGTAATTTTGTCCATCAACAACCACACGTAAATAACCATCTTTTAATAAGTCCGCAAAATAATCTTTAAAAGTTCCTTTCTTTCTTTTAACAACTCTTGCGACAACCATTAAACGATCGCCATCAGCGTATTGATCAATCGTATCTGCCATTTGTTTAATTGTTTGACTTTCAATAACAACATCATGTTTAGGACAATAAGCTTTTCCTACACGTGCATATAACAATCTTAAATAATCATAGATTTCTGTAACTGTTCCTACAGTTGAACGTGGATTGTTAGAAGTTGTTTTTTGATCAATTGCAATAGCAGGTGATAAACCTTCAATCGCATCAACATCTGGTTTTTCCATATTGCCTAAAAACTGTCTTGCATAAGCACTTAGTGATTCTACATATCTTCTTTGTCCTTCAGCATAAATTGTATCAAAAGCTAAAGATGTTTTCCCTGAACCAGAAAGACCTGTCATAATAACAAGTTTATTTTTAGGAATATCGATATTAATGTTTTTTAAATTATTTTCTCTTGCTCCTCGAATAATTAATTTATCTTCCATCTTTTCTTCCTTTCAATAATTGAATAACACTTTCTTTGTCATGCCCTCTCATTTGTAAATCATAGGCCCAATCAAGTAATTCTTTGAAATCTTGATTAGGTTTAAATCCTAATTCTATTAAGAGTTTACCATCCACAAAAGGTTTTAATGCATGATTTCCACATCTTGAAACCTTTTCTTCAACATAAGTATCTAATGTTGAAATTGTTTCTGGGCGATTTGCAAGTCGTCCTAACTTATCACATTTCGACATACATACTAAATCGTTTAAAGGAAAAATTCCTTCTATTTCTTTTAATAATTTATAGTAACTATAATCTTTACTTTGATTTCTTACCATATTCATCAAATGCATATGATAATAGATCATTGTACGAATATATTTTTTCATTTTTTTATTTGTAAAAAAATGACTAAAATATTGATTAAAAACTTTTACACCACTTTCATTATGCCCTGGTGCTTTTCCTTCAGGAGTTGTTACTAATGGTTTTCCTATATCATGAAGTAAAGCACTCCACATGAAAGCAAGTGGCCAACTTGTTTTATCTTTACATAAAGCAGCTAAGTCAACAACTAATAAAGTATGATTCATCACATTTCCTTCAGGATGAAAATCTAATCTTTGAGGACATGTTACTAATGTTTCTAAAGGACGAATAAGAGCATTGAGTTCTAATAAGAATTTTAAACCCATTGACGGATGTGAAGACATCAATAACTTATTATATTCTTGTTGAATTCGTTCTAAAGATAAATATTGTAAAACTCCTTCATTGACCATTTTTTGACAAATCTCTTTTGTTTTTAAATCCACTTGAAATTCAAAACGAGACATAAATTGAGCTAATCTTAATACTCTTAAAGGATCTTCATAAAATGTTTTTTCATCAACCATTTTTAAACATTTATTTTTAATATCTTCTCGTCCTTGATAATAATCTATCAGCTTTCCATTTTGATAATCATACATCATTGCATTGATTGTAAAATCTCTTCTACAACATGCTGTTTTCATATCTAAATCTTTATGAACTTCTACCTCAAATTCTCGATGTGTTTGTCCTTTTTTTCTTTCAATACGAGGTAAAGCAAAATCAAAATTTGGTAAACAATCCAATTTTAAAATACCAAAACTTTTACCTACCTCGTTTACTTTTCCATATTGAGATAAAATATCAATAATCTCATCTATTTCTAGATCATAGATTTCTACATCTACATCATGGTAATCCACCTTTTGATACATCACCATATCTCTAACAATACCACCTACAAGATAAACTCGACCCTTTTTAGATAAAGAATCTAAAACACTTTTTTCTAAATGATTAAACTCAAACTTCACCTTGCAACTCCAACATCATATCTCTAAGTTCCATTGCTCTTTCAAAATCAAGTGCTTTAGCTGCTTCTTTCATTTGTTTTTCAAGTTCTTTAATAAGTGTTTCTTTATCTTTCTTCTTCGCTTTCTTACCCTTTTTAACAAGAGAAATGGCTTCATCCACATTTTCTTGTCCATGGATAGCTTCTCTAATTTCCTTTTTGATTGTTTGAGGAATAATACCATGTTCCTTATTATATTTTTCTTGTATTTCACGACGTCTTGCTGTTTCATCAATGGCCTTTTGCATAGAATCAGTAATTTTATCACCATACATAATAACTTTACCATGACTATTTCTAGCAGCACGTCCAATAGTTTGAATCAATGATCTTTCCGATCTTAAAAAACCTTCCTTATCAGCATCTAAAATACAAACAAGAGAAACCTCTGGTAAGTCTAATCCTTCTCTTAACAAGTTGATACCCACTAAAACATCATATTTTCCAAGACGTAGATCTCTTAAAATTTCTGTTCTTTCTAATGTTTTAGTATCACTATGCAAATAAGCAACTTTTAACCCAAGTTCTACAAGATAAGCACTGAGATCTTCTGCCATTCTTTTAGTAAGTGTGGTAATCAATACACGTTCATTTTTTTCAATACGTTGATGAATTTCATCAATAATATCATCTACTTGACCATCAATAGGTCTTACTTCTATGATTGGATCTAATAGCCCTGTTGGTCTAATAATTTGTTCAACAACTTGATGATGAACCTTATCTAGTTCATAATCACCTGGCGTTGCAGAAACAAAGATAGCTTGATGAATCAAATCTTCAAACTCTTCAAAAACAAGTGGTCTATTATCCAAAGCACTTGGAAGTCTAAAACCATATTCTACTAATGTTTCTTTACGAGAACGATCCCCATTATACATTCCTCTAATTTGTGGAAGCATAACATGACTTTCATCTACGACAAGTAAAAAATCTTTAGGAAAATAATCAATCAATGTATAAGGTCTTTGACCTGCTTTTCGTCCATCGATATGTCGTGAATAATTTTCAATTCCTGGACACATTCCCACTTCTCTTAACATTTCCACGTCATGTCTCGTTCTTTGATCAAGACGTTCATACTCTAATAGCTTTGTTTCATCTTTAAAATACTGTAATCGTTCTTCTAATTCCTTAGAAATCGTATCACAAGCTTTTAACATTTGTTCCTTTTTCGTAACATATCCATAAGCAGGATAAATAGTATACGTATTATAAGAGCCTAAAATATGTCCTGTAAGGGGATCTACTTCACAAATACGTTCTACTGTATCTCCAAATAATTCAATACGAATCAAATAACTTTCACTATGTCCTGGAACAATTTCAATAACATCACCACGAACCCTAAAAGTTCCTTTAGTTTGTTCAATATCATTTCTTTGATATTGACGATCGACTAAAAATGTCAATAATTCTCTACGATCAATATCTTGATCAACACGTAATGAGAAAATCATTTCTTTATACTGTTCAGGATTTCCAAGTCCATAAATAGAAGCAACAGAAGCAACAACAATGACATCTTCTCTTTCAATAAGTGAATTCATTGCTGCTGAACGCAACATTTCAATTTCATAATTTGTTTTTGCATTTTTATCAATATAGAGATCTCTACCTGGAATATAAGCTTCTGGTTGATAAAAATCGAAGTTTGAAATAAAGTACTCTACTCTATTTTCAGGAAAAAATTCTTTTAACTCTGAATATAATTGTCCTGCTAATGTTTTATTATGTGCTAAAACCAACGCTGGTTTATTATATTCTTTGATAACATTAGCAACAGTAAATGTTTTTCCTGTTCCAGTTCCCCCAAGTAAGACTTGTTCCTTTTTACCTGCTTTTAAACCATCTACAAGTTCTTGAATAGCTTGAACTTGATCTCCCATTGGTTGAAAAGGAGAAACGAGTTTAAACTGAGACATAGTTTCACCACCTTATTTTATGATTTTCATTAACTGATCATACTGTTTATCATTTTCATGATTATTGATATAAATCATCATTCTTGCAACCAGCATTTGTTTATCACTTTGACTATACTCTCCATCTACATTTAAATGATTATCTGTTTCAAATTGTTGTAATGCTGCTTGTGTATTAACTGAAAAATAACCATCTTCTCGATCAACAGAATATCCTAAAATATTGAACATCTTTTGCATAGATTTAATACGTGTATTTACACAATCAACTTTTAAGGTTTCTTTTACATCTTTTGTTGTAATTCCTGATAATGAAACATTATCAACTTCTTCATCAGGTGTTAGACCCTTTCCATTAATACATGTTCCATTAGGAATCATCCATTTAGCATACGTATACTTTAAAACTGATCCATCAGAAAGCGTTTTTTGAGTTTGTGCACTTCCTTTTCCATAAGTTGTTTTACCAATAAGTTGATATCCTTTTTCACTTTGTAAAGCTCCTGCTGTTAATTCAGAAGCACTTGCTGTATTTTCATTTACAAGAATATAACCATTTTCAAATTCATATTTTTTATCTGATTCTGCATAGTATTTTTTTGCTGCACTATTTTTTTCTTTCATTTGATAAATTACTTCATCTGAAGTAAAGAATAAATCTAAAATATCTGTAGCAGCTGTTAAATAACCTCCACCATTATCTCTTAAATCAATAACTAATGTTTGAATATTTTTCTTTTTAAACATTTCTAAGGCTATTTCTACTTGCTTAGCGGTATCTGTTCCAAAAGTTGATAATTCAATATATCCAAAAGATACATTTCCTTGTTTTCTTATTTCATAAAAAGCAGAAGTATCTAATGCGCCTCTTGTAACTGTCACATTACTTGTTTTTTGATTACTTAAAATCGTTAATGTAACTTCTGTTCCATCTTCACCTCGCACATAGTCTCTTACTTGATCAGTACTTGCTTGTGCTAATTCATTTCCATCCGCTTTCGTGATAATATCGCCAACTTTTAAACCTGCTTTACTTGCTGGTGAATCACTATATACTTTAGTAATCATGGCCCCTTGTTCTACCATAGAAAAACCTACACCAATGCCTTGATAATTTCCAGCAACTGTTTGATTAAATTCAACAGCTTCTTTGCTTGTTAGATAACTTGAATGAGGATCATTTAATCCTGCAACCATTCCTTCAATAGCAGAGGTATTTAAATTTACATCCTGATCATTCGTATTTACCCAATACTTATCTAAAGTATCATAAACTTCATTAATAATACTGCTATCATTTGTACTTTTAACAATAACATTCTTTTTTGAAACATAGCCTGCAAAATACCCAATTGCAAGACAAACAATAATCAAAATAACAATTAAAACTTCTTTGATTGGTCTTTGTTTTGTTTCTTGTTTTACTTCTTTTTTTGGCGGTCTAATAAAATCATCCATCATTTTCACCTCACCATAACATATTATCATATTTTAAAAAGCATTTATATCATTAATCAAAACCTATTTATTAGTTTCTTTTTTAGACACATTATATCGTTTTTTTACCCATAAGTCACGCTTTTTGCATGAGTCATTTATTATTTTGTCGTATTTTTTTAGTAATTGTTTCCATATAAGATTGAAAAGGTTTTACCTTTTCTTGATGATTTCCAACATATTCTTTAAAACATTCTGCAAAATATTCTTTTTTTGTCTTTTGTTTGAATAATGTTTTATTTTCTTTATAAATTTTTATAAATTGTTTAGAAGAACTAAAATGATACTTTTCATCAAAATAATGTCCTAATTCATGAATAATTACCCCTTCACTTGTGACATTCTCAAGATGTGGATGAACTAAACGAATAGTTGCAGGAGGAATCATTTCGCCTGAAATGATCAAATTATCTTTTTTTATACTATAATTATAAAGCTCAATTTTACCACCTGAATTAAAAAAGATTTCTAAATAGTGATCATCATATGAATAACCATATCCTCCTTGTAGTTCTTCCTTAATATAGCTATCTCCAAATTCATTCATTTCTAACCAACTGTCTTTAAATTCTTTTTCTACATAGACATGTTTTTGAATCTCAATCATTGTTGTTTTAGGTGTACAACCTATTACAAATAATAACAAAACAGATAATATTTTTTTCATTTGAACTCCTTTTATTAATATATAAATAAAAAAGGTATTTCTACCTTTTTATAATAATTGGTAAATCATAATCATGAGTGGCATTGTAATAATACTAAATATAACTCCCATCACATTCATAATACTTGCATATCCTGGATGTTTATTATAAAGCTGTGCAAATTGTGTAATCGTTGCAGCCGGTGGTGCAGATGCAGCTAAAATTGTAATCAACAAAATTTTGTCAGCATCAACTGTTAAACGAGACATACCTGTAAATTTAAAAATAAGAATCATAATTAATGGAAAGACAACTAATCTAAATAAAGAAATTAAATATGTTCTCTTTTCTACAAAAATACTCCTTAAATCCATTTCTCCAATAAGCATTCCAATAACAATCATCGCTAATGGTCCCATCATACTTCCTACTTTAGAAAAAGTATCAACAAGTAAAGATGGTAATTGTAATTGAAACATAAAAAGACAAATTCCAATAATGATAGCAATAATATTAATATTTAATAGAATCTTTTTTATATCAAATGATGGTTCATTACAAACAAGACTTTTAGCATGTGTCCATAATAAAATAGTTTGTATAACCATATAACCGCTTGAATAAATGACCCATTCATTCCCTAAGATGGCTCCTACTAAAGGAATAATTAAATTACCAGAATTTGAATAAATAAGTGTTGCTTTTTCAATAGGTGTAAAACCAAAAATTTTTCCTAATAAATTAGCAAGTGGAATAAAAATGATATGTACTAAAATAGCCCCTAAAAAAGATATTCCTAAACCAATCAACTTATCTGATGTAAAATCAATCATAAAAGAATTGATAATGGCACAAGGACATGCAACATATAAAAGTAAAATAGATAATACTTTACTATTTTCCGCTGTTAAAACTCGACCTCTTACAAGCAAAAAGCCAAAAAAGATCATAATAAATAATTGACATATTTGTTGAATTAACAAAATACTTAATTCCATTATATTCACCTCAAGGGATAGTTTATACTAATTATTTTAAATATGTAAAAGCTTTCATTATATGAAAATAAAAAACCACTTAAGGGAAAATTCTTAAAACATAAAAAAAAGAAGGAACTGGCAACGAGCTATTTTCGCACAATGTACTATCTTCGCC
>OGFJ01000392.1_pt1 | contig 42243 bp, 35 predicted proteins | sample 1570861 | NCBI WGS metagenome assembly OGFJ01 (sample SAMEA2582060, study PRJEB24529) | metagenome | biome: Human gut stool | place: China | collected 2011
TCGAACCTGTGACCTCCTGCACGTCAAGCAGATGCTCTACCAGCTGAGCTAACCGCGCTTATTGCGCCGCCTCTTGGCGACGCATATTATTATAGCAGAACGACTTCCAAATTGCAAGCCCTTTTTGCAAAAAAAATCAAATTTTTTCTGCGTCGCGCAAATCGCCCCGGCAGCGCCAGACCGCCAACAGGATAAACAAAAAGCATACGACCCAGGTCGTCGGCTCACAAAAGCAGACCGCGCGGTAGCCTTGGACCGGCACGAGCCATATGGCAAAGATCACCTTGCCCACAAGCTCCAGCCCGCTGGCCAGCAGCGGCTCTACCGTGTGCCGGATGCCCTGCAGCATGTTGCGCAGAATGACCAGCACGGCCATCGGCGGGATGACCGGTGCGCTGATTTTCAGGTACAGCAGCGCGTTGGAGATGATGACCTCGTCCGTGCTGCCCGTGATGCCGCGGATGGCGGCCCCGCCCAGCAGGAAGGTAAACGCCATCACAAACACCCACCACACAAAATAGATCGCAAGCGCGGCCTTGACGCTCTGCCAAATGCGGCTGCGGCGGCCCGCACCCAGATTCTGGCTGCTGAACGTCGCCACGCCGATGCCCAGCGCACCGCCCGGGATAAAGTACAGCTCCGCTAAGCGGCGCGCGGCGGTCTGCGCCGTGATGTAGACGCTGCCCAGCGCATTGATGCTGCTTTGCAGCGCCACGCTGCCCAGATTGTAGATGGCGCTCATCAGCCCCATGCTCAGGCCCGCCCAGAACATACTGGTCACGGCGCGGCGCGTGGCAGCCCCGAGCTGCCGGGGCGTAAAGCGCAGCTCCGGGTAGCCGCGCAGGATGTACACAACGCCCAGCACGGCGCTGATGCCCTGCGCCAGCACCGTGGCAATGGCCGCGCCGCGCACGCCCAGCCCCAGCGGCCCCATGAACGCGGCGTCCAGCCCGACGTTCAGCACGCTGCTGAACAGCAGGAACAGCAGCGGCGTCACGCTGTTGCCGACGGCGCGCAGCAGCGCAGCCTCCATATTATAAAGCATCGTCAGCGGGATGCCCAGCAGAATGACGGTCAGGTAGGCGGCCGCGCCGCCCCATGCCTGTGCCGGGACCTGCAAAACGGTCAGCAGCGCGTCGCGGCCCAGCAGGGAGCACCCCGTCAGCACCAGCGACACCGCCGCCGACAGCGTGACCATCCAGCCCACGGCGCGGCGTATCCCGCTTTCATCGCCCGCGCCAAAATAGCGGCTGACCGTCAGCGCCAGGCCGTTGTTCATGCCGAAGGCAAAGTTCATGATAAGCCCGTACAGTGCCGCCGTCGCGCCGATCTCCGCCAGCGCGGCGGAGCCCAGCAGGTGCCCGGCCAGCGCAGTGTCGGTCAGGTTGTACAGCTGCTGCAAAAGGTTGGAGCAGAACAGCGGCATCGAAAATTGCAGCACCAGGCGGAACGGGTCGCCCTGGGTCATATCCAGCACACGGCTTTTGTGCGCGGTGGCCATAATGTAACATCTCCTTTATTGGTTACAGGGTCTATTATACGGGACGGCACAGGGCGTGTCAATCGGATTATTCCGGCACGGAACCCGGACAAAACCGCCGGTAACGCGGAAAGGAACGTGTGGAATTTTCCCAAACAATCAAATTCTTTTGCGGATGGAAAGCCGGGCCCGGGTGTCGTATAATGCAGACAAAAAGCAAATGCTGCAACACTGTTATTTTGCAAAGAAGGAGAGAGCTTATGCAAACCTGTACACTGGCAGTCGACATCGGCGCGTCCAGCGGGCGGCACATCGCAGGCACCGTGCAGAACGGAAAAATCACCCTGCAGGAGGTCTACCGCTTCGAAAACGGCGTCCACCGCGAGAACGGCCACCTCTGCTGGGACATCGACACCCTCGCGAAAGAGGTCGTCAACGGCCTGAAGGCTGCACACGACGCAGGCTTTGCCCCCGCGACCATCGGCATCGACACCTGGGCCGTCGATTTTGTGCTGCTGGATGCGGACAATAAGCGTATCGGCGACGCCGTCGCCTACCGCGACGAGCGCACCGAGGGCATCCGCGAGGCGCTGGAAAAGGAATACGGCCTGACCTTTGCCGACCACTACGCCCGCACCGGCATCCAGTACCAGCCGTTCAACACGGTCTACCAGCTGATGGCGCTCAAAAAGGAGCACCCGGAGCAGCTGGCCGCCGCCAAAACGTTCCTGATGGTGCCCGATTACCTGAACTACCTGCTCTGCGGCGTGCCCGCCAATGAGTACACGAACGCCAGTACCACGGCGCTGGTGGGCGCGGACAGCAGGGACTGGGACGATGCACTGATCGAAAAGCTGGGTCTGCCGCGCGGCATCTTCCAGCCCATCAAGACCGCCGGGACCGTGCTGGGGCATCTGACGCCGGAAATTCAGAAGGCTGTCGGCTTTGACGCCGAGGTCATTCTGCCCGCGACCCACGACACCGGCTCGGCGTTCCTCGCCGTGCCCGCGCGGGATGAGTACGCCGCTTACCTGTCCAGCGGCACATGGAGCCTGCTGGGCGTGGAAAACGCAGCGGCCATCACCGGCCCGGACAGCTGCGCCGCCAACTTTACGAACGAGGGCGGCTATGAATACCGCTACCGTTACCTGAAAAACATCATGGGCCTGTGGATGATCCAGTCCGTCCGCCGTGAGCTTGGCGAAAAGACCGGCATCCGCCCGAGCTTCCCGGAGCTGATCGCCGCCGCGAAGGAGGCCGCCGACTTCCCCAGCTGCGTTGACCCCGATGACAACCGCTTCTTAGCGCCTGCCTCCATGATCGAAGAAGTCAGGGCCGCCTGCGCCGACACGCACCAGCCCGTGCCCGCCGCCACCGGCGAGGTCATGCAGTGCGTCTACAACTCCCTGACGCAGGACTACCGCCGCGCCGTGGAGACCTTGCAAAGCCTGACCGGCAAGACCTACACAAGCCTGAACATCGTCGGCGGCGGCAGCCAGGACGGTTACCTGAACCAGCAGACCGCCAACGCCACCGGCCTGACCGTGTTTGCAGGCCCCACCGAGGGCACAGCGCTGGGCAACCTGATGGTGCAGTTCATCCACAGCGGCGATTTTGCCGACCTGGCCGAGGCCCGCGCCGCCATCCGGCGCAGCTTTGAAATTAAAGAGTATCAGCCGGAGTAAACGACCCGGCGGGGTGGGGGCACCCCGCCCTACATCCAACCGTAGGGCGGCATGCCCTCATGCCGCCGCCAGCCTGCCGTTCACCCTGGTTTGTAGGGGAGGGTCTTGACCCTCCCGTGCCCGCGCCCGATACCGTATACTTCCCGGGAGGGATAAATCCCTCCCCCACACGCACATCACAACAAATCCATATACAGGAGGTCCCACCATGTTAGTCGAAACCAAAGCCCGCGTTGGCGTGTTCGCCATTGCGCTGGGCGCTTACCTGCCGCAGTTCCCCACGCTGGTCCCCGAGTTTGAGGGCCAGTACGCCGCCTTCAAAAAGACGCTGCCCGACACCGTCGAGGTCATCGACGGCGGCATCGTCACCACCAAGGAGCAGTCCATGGCCGCGGGCGATAAGTTCCGCGCCGCCGACGTTGACCTTGTCATTCTGCAGCTGCTGACCTACGCTACCTCTTACAATATGCTGCCCGCCGTGCGCGACCTCGACGTGCCCGTCGTCCTCGTCAACGTGCAGAAGAAGAAGGCCCCCGACTACGCCAACACCGACACCCCCACCTGGCTGGGTGAGCTGTACGCCTGCGGCGCTGTCGGCGAGATGGTCGCTGATCTGGAGCGCGCCGGTAAGCGCCACGCCGTCATCACCGGCGTTGTCGAGGGCGGTGACCCCGCCGTGCAGGCCGAAATCAACGACTGGTGCAAGGCCGCGCAGGTGCGCCGCCGCTTCCGTGATACGAACCTTGCGCAGATCGGCCGCCCGTACCCCGGCATGATGGATCTGTACATCGACGAGACGAACCTGTACAACCGTATGTGGCTCTACACCAAGCAGTTTGACTGGGAGAAGATGTGGGCCATCGCCGACAACATCACCGACGAGGACGCCATCCGCGCCAAGGCGCAGGACATTCTGGACACCTTCGATATTGAGGGCGGCGGCACGGTGGAGAAGGTCTGGGATATGGCCCGCTACGTTGTCGCATTTGAGCAGTGGGTCAAGGATGAGAAGATCGCCTTCGTCGCCAGCCACTACGACGGCTTCGCCAAGGGCGTGGCCGGTAAGCTGGACTCGATGCTGATCCCCGCGTTCTCGATGCTCATCAAGCAGGGCACGGCCTGCGCCGTCGAGGGAGACATCAAGGTCGCGATGGCCATGTCCATCCTCAAGACCATTGCGGGCTGCGGCCAGCTGAGCGAGATGTACTCCATCGACTTCAATGAGGACATCTGCATCATCGGCCACTCCGGCTCCGGCGACGCCGACATCTCCACGGCCAGAAAGCCGACCATGAAGATCGTGCCCGTGTTCCACGGCAAGACCGGCGGCGGCTACCTGACCCAGTTCTACCCGCCGGTGGGCGATGTGACCTATCTGGCCATCACGCAGGACAAGGACGGCCACTTCAAGTTTGTCGTGGCCGAGGGCGTCAACGAGCCCGGCCCGATCTTCACCTTCGGTGACACGAACATGCGCACCCGCTTCAGCTGCGGTGCCCGCGAGTTCGTCAACCGCTGGAGCGAGGCCGGCCCCACCCACCACATGGCCGCCGCCACCGGCCACCACATCGACACGATTTTGAAGGTTGCCGAGATCTTCAACGTGCCGGTGGATGTGATCACGCGCTGATTTCGGGATGCCTTCCCCCTTGGGGGAAGGTGGCCGAGGCCCGCCTGAGGCCGGATGAGGGGCGGCCTTGCGGCAATTGCCCGGTAACGGGCTGTTGTCGGCAGCTTTGCCCTCATCCGTCAGTGGTCGGGGCCACTGACAGCTTCCCCCGGAGGGGGAAGCCAACACAACGATATAAAGGAGCAGAAATTATGTCTACGATTTATGAAATTCCCTGCGTCAAGGGCTTTATCCGTATGTGCAACGATGGCTGGCTGCAGGGCTGGCACGAGCGCAACGGCGGCAACCTGACCTACCGCATGACCGGGGAGGACGTCGCCGCCTGCCGTCCCTACTTCGACGCCGAGCCGCGCGAGTGGGTCAACATGGGCGTGCAGGCCGATAATCTGGCCGGTGAGTACTTCATCACCACCGGCTCCGGCAAGTTCTTCCGCAACGTCGAGCCCGACCCGATCCACAGCATCGGCATTGTGGAGATCAACGACAAGGGCGACAGCTGGCGCATCGTCTGGGGTCTGGCCGACGGCGCACGCCCGACGTCCGAGTTCCCCAGCCATTTCATGAACCACAGCGTCCGCAAGGCCGCCACCAACGGCGCGAACCGCGTTATCTATCACTGCCACGCCACCAACGTCATTGCGCTGACCTACATCCTGCCGCTGACGGACCGTGACTTCTCCCGCGCCCTGTGGCAGAGCGCTACCGAGTGCCCCGTCGTTTTCCCCGAGGGCGTCGGCGTCTGCCCCTGGATGGTCCCGGGCGGCGCGGACATTGCCATGGCAACCTCCGAGAAGATGAAAACCTATCAGGCCGCTATCTGGGCACAGCACGGCCTGTTTGCCTCCGGCCCTGACTTTGACATCACCTTCGGCCTCGCCCACACGATTGAAAAGAGTGCCGAGATCTACGTCAAGGTCCTGTCCATGGGCGGCGGCCTGATCCGCCAGACCATCACCGACGATGACCTGCGCGCCATCGCCCACGACTTCGGTGTCACCCTCAACGAGAACTTCCTCGACTAACATTACGGGCAAAACGCCCCTGACCGTTCGGTCAGGGGCGTTTTGCTGTACAAAAAGGCTTCCCCATCGGGGGAAGCTGTCACCGAAGGTGACTGATGAGGGTCGAACCCTCTGTGGCAACCCGTTTGCGGGCAACCGCGGCAAGCTCTCCCCTCATCCGGCCCTGCGGGGCCACCTTCTCCCCCAGGGGGAGAAGGCTTCAGGGCTTCTTCTTTGGAATATGAACCTCCGGGATGGCGACGTTTTCATAGTTGATGGACTTGTGCTTCTCCGGGGTCTCGGGGGCGTCGCTGTGGGTGACCTGGCCGGTGTGGACCTCCGGCAGGGCAACGTCGTCACTGTGGACACGGTAGCGCTGTTTTTTCAGCGCCTCGCGCAGCTTGCGGAACATCAGAAGGACCTCCCAATTAGATAAAGTTGATAAAGAAGGTGATGACCAGACTGTTGAGGAAGTCCGCAAACAGACTGCCTACCAGCGGGATCAGCAGATATGCCTTGACCGACGGGGCATACTTTTCGCACAGGGCCTGCATGTTGGCCATGGCGTTGGGCGTCGCGCCCATGCCAAAGCCGCAGACGCCCGCCGCAATGACCGCAGCGTCATAGTCGCGGCCCATGATGTTGAAAATCACAAAGTAGGTGAACAGGAAAATCAGCAGCGTCTGGCCCGCCAGCAGGATGATGAGCGGCAGCGCCAGCGCGGCCAGCTGCCACAGCTTCAGCGTGATCATGGCAATGCCCAGGAACAGTGACAGGCTGATGCCGCCGATGTCGTTGATCTCGCCCATGTGGGTCGTGAATTTGTGGGTGAATTCGCCGATGTTGCGCATACACGCCGCGGCGATCATCGCGCCGATATAAATGGGGAACGTCAGCCCGGTCATGGCCAGCGCCTTGGAGATGAACGTGCCGATGCCGATGGCGATAATCAGCTGGAACACAGCAGCCGGGTACATGCTGGTGTGGCGCTCGTGCTTGATTTCTTCCTCCACCAGCAGGCTGTCGTCCTCGGGCACAACGGTGTCCAGCAGCTTGCGGCGCTCAATGAGCAGACGGCCCGTCGGACCGCCCATGACGCTGCCCGCGATCAGGCCGTAGGTGGCCGCCGCCGTGCAGAGCGTGGTCGCGCCCGCAACGCCGAAGTCCTCGAGCACGGGGCCGAACGCGCCCGCCGTGCCGTGGCCGCCGACCATCGGGATGGAACCGGTGCACAGACCGATCAGCGGCGAGATGCCCAGCAGATCCGCCAGCCCGACGGCGAGGAAGTTCTGGCACAAAATCAGCGCAACGACCAGCCCCAAGAAGAGGATCAGCGATTTGCCGCCGCTTTTCAGCACCTTGAGGTTGGCCTGAAAGCCTACCGAGGTGAAGAAGAACACCATGCAGACTTCCTTTAAAATGTCGTCAAATTCAAACTCGGCAATGCCGGTCACATAGCAGAGACAGGTGAAAACGGCAAACAGCACGCCGCCGATGACCGGCGCGGGAATGCAGAATTTTTCCAGAAAGCCGATGCGCGCCTTCAAAAAGCGGCCCAGCATCAGCACGCAGACCGCCGCAAACAGCGTCTGGTACATATCCAGTGAGATGATCATGCGGCGGCCTCCTGTTCAGGGGACGCGCCCGTCTCCGGCCCTGCGGGGGTGATGCCCTGCGCGGTGTAGTACGCAGCGGCCCCGGTGTGGTAGGGGATAACGCTCTGCGCGGCGGCCACGGCGGGGTCGGTCACCAGCGGCACCGGCACGGCGGCGGCCACGGCGTCCACGCTGTCAAAATACCGGGCAGTCAGCCTTTGGACGGTCTCGTCGGACAGCGCGTTCGACGCCAGCAGAAGCGCCTGCACGCTGACGGTCCAGACGTCCTCACCCTGACCGGCGTAGGTCCCGGCGGGGATAACGCAGGCGCGGTAGGCCGGGTAGGCCGCCAGCAGCCGCGCACCGACACCCTCATCGACGGAGAGCAGACGGATGGCGCAGGTCTTGGCCAGCTGCTCCAGCGCGTCGGCGTGCAGACCGGCGGTGACGAACATTGCGTCGATCGTGCCGTCGGCCAGCCGGGCGGCAGCGTCGGTGTAGTTCAGGTTTACAGTGTGTACCAGGCGGTTGTTCAGGCCGCAGGCGGCCAAAACCTGCCCGGCGTTCTGCTCGGTGCCGGATTCCTCCTCGCCGACGCTGAGCGTGCAGCCCTGCAGCTCCTCCAGCGTCGTAATGCCGGAGTCGGCCCGGACAACGACCTGTACGGCCTCCTCATACAGGGCGGCCACGGCGCTGAAGCTGCGCTCGGTGCTCTCATGGGAAAAGATGCCGCTGCCGTCGTAGGCATCCTGTGCCATGTCGGACTGGGCAACGGCCAGCTGTAAATAGCCGCCCGCCAGCAGCCGCAGGTTGGCGGCGGACCCGGCGGTCTGTTTGACCTCGATGGTGCTGTTCTGGGCGGCCATGGCGGTACCAAACGCATTGTACACGCCGCCTGCAGCCGCAGCCCCCAGCCGCAGCCGCGACGACGCGCAGCCCGCCAGCAGGACCGCGGCGGACAGGACGGCAATGATACGGAACAGATGTTTTTTCAAGCGTACACCTCTCTGAAATTCTTTAGGCTCCCCTTGAGGGGAGCTCCGCCCGCAGGCGGTGAGGGGTGGGCCGCAACAACCCTTTTATAGGTCGGCTGCCAGCCACCCTTCCGGCCCTGCGGGGCCACCTCCCCTCAAGGGGAGGCAGGGATGGCGGCAGTTATTTCCCCACCACATCCCAATGCTTATCGTTCCTGTTCAGCACCTCGCAGCCGGTCTCGGTCACCAGGACGAGGTCCTCCACGCGGACGCCGAACTCGCCGGGCAGGTAGACGCCCGGCTCAATCGAAAAGATCATGCCGGGTCTGGCTACGGCGGTGTTCGCGCTGCTGACGTCGCCCTTCTCGTGGTCGGTCTGGCCGATGAAATGCCCCAGACGGTGGTTGAAATACGCGCCGTAGCCCGCTTCCGTAATCAGGTCGCGCGCGGCGGCGTCCAGCTCACACAGGCGCACGCCGGGCTTGATGAGCGCCTCGGCAGCCTCATTCGCGCGGCGCACCAGATCGTGCACGGCGGCCTGCTTTTCAGTGGGCTGGCCGCAGAACCAGGTGCGGGTCATGTCGCTGCAATAGCGGCTCTTCACGCAGCCCATGTCAAACAGCACGCAGTCGCCCTCTTTTAACACGGTGTCGTCCGGCTCGTGGTGCGGGTCGGCGGCGTTGGCACCAAAGGAGACGATCGTCGTAAAGCTCGGCCCCTCGCAGCCGTGGGCACGGAACTGCGCGTCGATAAACTCGGCGACCTCGCGTTCGGTCATGCCGGCCTTTATATAGTGCTTCGCGGCCTCGTTCACCGCGTCGTTGATGCGGGACGCCTCGCGCATGAGGGCCTGCTCCTCGGCGTCCTTGCAGGCGCGGCAGTCGTCCACGCAGTCGCTGGACAGCACGACCTGCATACCGGGGTGGGTCTCCATCAGCGGGATCAGAAACTTAGCGGGCCACTCCTTGTCAATGCCCAGCGGCCTGCCCGCGTCCACGACCTCGGCAATCTGCGCCACGGGCTTGTCCGTGTCGGTGTGCCAGACGGTCCTGCACGGCGGCTCGGGAACATTGAACAGTCTGTTCAAAAACAGCACCGGCTCGCCCTCGGTGGGCAGGTAGAGCGCCAGCAGACGCTCATAGGGTTCCACGGCGACGCCGGTCAGATACCACACGCTCTTGGGGTCGCAGACGATCATCTGCGTCAGTCCCTGCGCGCGCAGGGCAGCACGGACACGGTCCATGCGTTCGGTTTTCAACATACAAATGCCTTCTTTCCCATGATTCCTTTATTCAGTTTTCCGCGGGCTTCATTGCACTTTTGCGGTACTGCTGGGGGCTTTGGCCCACCATGGCGGTAAAGCGGGTCGAGAAGTTGCTCTCATCCCCAAAGCCGACCTGGTGCGCGATCTCGCAGACGGAGAAATCCGTCAGCACCAGCAGCTCCTTGGCGCGTGTGATCCGCGTGGACAGCAAAAAATTGTAGGGCGTCGTGCCCATGTACTGGCGGAACAGCCGCAGGAACCAGCTCTTGCTCACCGGCGTCTGGGCCAGCAGGCTGTCCAGCGACAGCGGCTCGGCATAGTGCTGGCGGATGTACTCGGCGGCCTGTTCGATCAAGGTGCGATTGGAGCGGCTCTCATCCCCGGCCAGCAGCTGGCGGGCCATCAGGGCCAGCATCCGGTGCAGGGCCAGGCAGATCTCGATCTGTGCGGCAGCGCCGTGCTCCCACTCGGCGGCCAGTGACTCAAACAGCGGCTGCATTTCCAGCCGACTGACCGTAACGGGGGACAGCCGCCCCTGCGGCTGCAGTACCTCGGCCAGATTGGCGACGCCCGCGCCGTCCAGATGCGCCCAGTAGTGGTGCCAGTGGTCCTGCCCGGGGGCAGTGCAGTAGCTTTGCGGGGCGCGGCAGTTCAACAGCAGGGCGCTGCCGGCGGGCAGCTCCACGCGCTGGTCGTTCTGCTCGATCAGACCGGAGCCGGACAGCGTATAAAACAGCAGATAGCTTTCCTTATCGGTGCGGGCTGTGGCAAAATGGGCGCGGCCATAAAAGTTGCCGGCCTCGGTGCAGTAAAACGGCTGTGCCAGCGCCGCCGCGCCGGGGGTGGCGCGCAGCCAGGTGCTGCGTTCCTCCACGTCCATATTATAGGTCAGCATAGTGGCGGTCCCTCCCTTACTTATATGAACATGATAGAAACAAACCGCGCGTTTGTCAATAAAAAATAGAAAAAGCCTTCCCTGTATAAAGAAAAGCAGGCAGGGGAGCGGCGGCACGCCCCGCGGCGTGCGCAAGAACAGGAAACCGTTCAGCGGATGAGGGGGAAATACCGCGGGTGACCCCGCCCGCCTTGACAACGCCGCCCCTTTGTCCTATACTGATACACAGGTTAAACCTGGGTTTAAGTCATAGGAGGAAAACACATGGCCTATACAGTGGGGGAGATGGCGCGGCGGCTGGGCGTGCCCGCATCGACGATCCGCTATTACGATAAGGAAGGGCTGCTGCCCTTCGTCGGGCGCTCGTCCGGCGGCATCCGCGTTTTTACGGAGAAGGACTTCGAGTGGCTGCGCATCATCGAGTGCCTGAAAAAGACCGGCATGTCCCTCAAGGACATCCGCGAATACATCGAGCTGGCCATGCAGGGCGATGAGACCATTGCCCGGCGGCTGGAGCTGTTCCGCAAGCAGCGCACCGTGCTCGAGGCCCGCATGGCTGAATTGCAGCAGACGATGGACACCCTGGACTACAAATGCTGGTTCTATGAGACCGCCGCCGCCCGCGGCAGCACAGAGGGCATCAGCGACCTGCCCGATGAGGCTCTGCCCGAGGCCCTGCGCCCCGTGCGGGAGCGTCTGCGTGCCGCCGCGGAGGCGGAGACAGAAGAAGTATGACCCCAAAACGCCGCCCCTGCAAAAAGGTGCGGCGCTTTTTTGCGCCACAGATGTGCCGACTATAACAACCCACCCCGCAAAAATCCTGCCGTCACCGCTATATCTGGTGCTGCAGCGTACAATCTGCCACCAGACAAAACGGAAAATCTCAAAAAATCCTGCCGCGAAGTGTTAAACACAGCACAATTCCCGTAAAGATGCAAAAAATACGGAAAATATCTGCGTGAAACTTTCCATTGACACCCCGCGCGCCCTGTGGCAGAATGACGGTAAGAACCTGATTGTGTAAAGGAGAGATCCCTATGACCCCTGAACTTCGCTGGCTGAGTGACCCCACCGTCTTTGCTGTGAACCGGCTGGACGCACACTCTGACCATCTCTGCTGCCGCACCTTGGACGAGGCCGAAAGCGGCCTGACATCGCTGCGCCAGTCACTGGACGGCGCATGGCGCTTTGCGTGGAGTGCCAACCCTGCCGCCCGCCCGGCGGATTTCTGGCAGCCGGACGCCGACCTGTCCGGCTTCGGTACGATCCGCGTGCCCGGGCACATTGAGCTGCAGGGCTACGGTCAGCTGCAGTACACCAACACCCTCTACCCGTGGGATGGCCGCAGCTGCCTGCGCCCGCCGCAGGTCGATTGGAACGATGACCCCGTGGGCAGCTATGTCAAAGAGTTTGATCTGGACGAGTCCCTGCGCGGCCAGCGCGTCTGCGTCAGCTTTCAGGGCGTGGAGCAGGCCATGTACCTGTGGTGCAACGGCCAGTTCGTCGGCTATGCCGAGGACAGCTTCACCCCGTCTGAATTTGATCTGACACCGTATATTCGGGACGAGAACAACCGCCTCTGCGTCGAGGTCTACAAGCGCAGCAGCGCCGCCTGGATCGAGGATCAGGACTTCTTCCGCTTCTCGGGCATCTTCCGCTCGGTCTATCTGTACGCAAAGCCCAGGGTCCACATCAACGACATCTGGCTCAGGGCCGACCTTGCCGCCGACAACACCACCGGCCTGCTGACGCCCCTCGTCAAGCTGGACGGCGAGACCGACGGCGCGTCGGTAGCCCTCGTCGTGACCGACCCCGAGGGCTACGCCGTCTACGAAGGCCCCGCCGCGGGCAATACGATTGAGATCGAGGGCATCCAGCCGTGGAGCCATGCAGCGCCGGTGCTCTACCACGCCGTACTGACCCTGCGCGATGCCGACGGCGTTTTGCAGGAGGTCGTGCCCTACGACATCGGCTTCCGCCGCTTTGAGATGATAAACGGCGTCATGTGCCTGAACGGGGAACGTGTCGTGTTCAACGGTGTCAACCGCCACGAATGGAACGCCGACAGGGGCCGCGCCATCGGCGCCGACGATATGCACGCCGCCATGGCCGTGTTCAAAAAGAACAACATCAACGCCGTGCGCACCTGCCACTACCCCGACCAGAGCCTGTGGTATGACCTGTGTGACCGGAACGGTATCTACATGATCGACGAGACGAACCTTGAAAGCCACGGCAGCTGGCAGAAGCTCGGCGCGGTGGAGCCGAGCTGGAACGTGCCCGGCAGCCTGCCCGAGTGGAAGGACTGCGTCGTGGACCGCGCCCGCAGCATGTTTGAACGCGACAAGAACCACGCCGCCGTCCTGATCTGGTCCTGCGGCAATGAGAGCTACGCGGGCGAGGATATTCTCGCCATGTCGCAGTTCTTCCACGACCACGACCCGGGACGCCTCGTGCATTATGAGGGTGTGTTCCACTGCCGCGCGTTCGACGCCATCAGCGACATGGAAAGCCGGATGTACGCCAAGCCGTGGGAAATTCGCGAGTATCTCGAATCCCACCCGAAGAAGCCCTTCATTCTCTGCGAGTATATGCACGATATGGGCAACTCGCTGGGCGGCATGGAGAGCTATGTGCGCTTGGCCGACGAGTTCGACCAGTACCAGGGCGGCTTCATCTGGGACTACATGGACCAGGCGCTCCGGCACACCGACGCGCTGGGCCGCAGCGTGCTGGGCTACGGCGGCGACTTTGCGGACCGCAACACCGATTACAACTTCAGCGGCAACGGCATTGTCTACGCCGACGGTGCCGAGAAACCCGCCATGCAGGACGTGCGCTACTGGTACGACACCCCCGCCCGCCGCGCCGCCCACGATGCCCGCAACGCCGCAGCCGCCGCCCGGGCGGACCGCGACGCGGCCAAAGCACAGGCCGCCCGCAAGCCCGGCACGTTGACCGTGACCGAGGGCGACGGCAACCTCGGCGTCAGGGGCGACGGGTTTGAAATTCTCTTTTCCGCGGGCGAGGCCGGGCCGTCGTCGCTGACCGTCAACGGCAGCGAGTGGCTCTGGCGCGCCCCGCGCCCGGCGTTCTGGCGCGCCGCCACCGACAATGACCGCGGCTGCGGCTTCCCGCAGAAAGCGGCGGCCTGGCTGGCGGCGGATGTCTACCTGCAGAACCTCGGTTTTGCGGTCTTGCAGAAATCCGCCGACGGTGTGCAGGTGCGCTATACCTACGGCGTGCCCACCGTGCCCGGCGCTAAGGCCGAGCTGACCTACACCGTGGAGCCGCAGGGCACGCTGCTGGTCGAGGCCGTCTATCATGGCGTGCCCGGTGCACCCGAGCTGCCCTGCTTCGGCGTAAAATTCCAGACGTTTGCCCCCGTGGCCCGCACGCTCTGGACCGGCCTTTCGGGCGAGACCTACCCGGATCGCTGCAAGGGCGGCGTCTTTGGCTGCCATGAGGAGGTGCCGCACATTGAACCGGCCCTCGTCCCGCAGGACTGCGGCCTGCATGTGGGCACCCGTCAGTTCACGCTGGAGCAGCACAACGCCTGCGGTCAGACGGCGGCTGCGCTGACGATTGAACAGGCCGACGCGCCGTTTGCCTTCAGCGCACTGCCCAACACTGCGCAGGAGATCGAGGCCGCCCAGCACATCACCGAGTTGCCCGCCACGGGCCGCACGAGCGTGACGATCCTGGGCGCAGCCCGCGGCGTCGGCGGCATCGACAGCTGGGGCACCGATGTGGAGGAGCCTTACCGCGTCAGCGGGGAAGGAGAGCACCGCGTCGCGTTCCGCATCGTGTTGTAAATACCCTAAAGGCAACACCGCCTGCGCTGCACCTGCCCATAAAAACATAAGCCGCCCGTGTCAGCCTGACACGGGCGGCTTTGCTGTCTTATGCGCGTTTAATCCAGACGGAACACCTGCTCCAGCTTGGGCTGGGCGCCGGTCACGGGGTCCATTTCCAGCTCCAGAATGTCCTTCATGTAGTCGTTCCAGCGGTCCACAACGGGGCTTTCGGCCTGTACCTTCTCGGCGTAGGCAATGCCCTTCGCGCACTCATAGTAGCCGAACAGCTCGTCGTTACAGTAGAAGATGCTGTAGTTGCAGATGCCCGCAGCCTTCAGCACCTCGACCATCTCGGGCCAGATCTCCGCGTGGCGGCGCTGATATTCCGCTTTGCAGCCGGGCTTGATGCGGCCCTTCCATGCTATATGCTCCATTGGTATGCACCTCATTTGACAGTCTGGATTTTGTCTTTATTGTACGGCGCGCAGCGGCGGTTTGCAACGTGGAATAGTACAGATTTCTTTGGGAAAATTCCACTTGCCGCGCCCAGCGCACAGCCCGTCACATCAGCGGGCTGAACAGCCGCAGCACGCAGTCCCAGCCGCGCACGGCCAGGCTGCGGGTGTCGGCGTACTTCTGCGTGACCTCGCGGCAGACGGGGAACAGCGCGTCAAAATCGCGGCGCACATCGGCCACGGCGCTGCAGCCGCAGAACCAGCAGGCGTTCTCAAAGTGCAGGTACAGGCTGCGGAAGTCAAAATTGATCGTACCTACAACGGCTTCCGTGCCGTCGGCTACGCATTGCTTCGCGTGGATGAACCCGGGCGCGTACTCATAAATGCGCACGCCGCTCTTGGCGAGGCTGGCGTAATAGCTGCGCGTGACCGAGAAGATCAGCTTTTTGTCCGGGATGCCCGGCGTGATGATCCGCACATCAACGCCGCTGGACGCGGCCAGCCGCAGTGTGCGCTGCATCTCGTCACTTAAAATAAGGTAGGGCGTTGTAATGTAGACGTAGTCCTTCGCACTGCGGATCATGTTCAGGTAGACGTTCTCGCCGGTGGCCTCGTCGTCCAGCGGATTGTCCGCGTAGGGCAGCACCACGGCATTCTCCCGCGCGGTGTAGGGCACATCGGGCAGATAGCGCTCGACCTCGGGTGCTGCCTTCTGCGTTGCGCCCCACAGCTCTAAGAAAATCAGCGTCAGGCCGCGCACGGCGTCGCCCTCCAGCCGGATGCCGCTGTCCTTCCACTGGCCGTAAGGGTGGGTGCGGTTGAAGTACTCCTCCGCCAGATTGTAGCCGCCGGTAAAGCCGACGCGCCCATCCACAACGGTGATTTTGCGGTGGTCGCGATTGTTCATAAAGACGTTCAAAATCGGGATGACCGGGTTGAACCGGCGGCACTGGATGCCGCGCCCCGCCAGCTTTTTGACAAATTTGCTGTTGATAAACCCGATGCTGCCCACGTCGTCGTAAAATACGCGCACCTCCACGCCGTGGGCGGCGCGCTCGGCCAGAATATCCTCCAGCTCCTGCCAGGCGGAGGCGTCCTCAATGGCGTGGTATTCCATGAAAATAAACTTTTCCGCGCTGCGCAGGGCTGTTTTCTGGGCCTCCAGCGCCTCGCAGGTGTCGCCGTAGAACGTCACATCGGTGTTGTCATAGGCGGGGTAGCCCGCGCGGTCCTGCAAATAGCGGGCGTGGTTGCGGGTGATGCGGTCCGGGTAGGCCAGGGCGCGGCGCTGCTGCAAAATGGGTGCGTGATACGGGCGCAGCATCGTCATATTTTCACCAAAACGGCGGCGCATGACGCTGACGGCCCCGCTGCGGCCAAACAGCAGATAGATGGTCAGACCGAAGATGGGAAACAGCAAAATCAGAATGATCCACGAAATTTTATACGCGGAGTTGATATGCAGCCCATATATACGCAGCGTAATCAAAAATGTCAGTACCGACGTGCATACCTGAATGGCGGTGGAGTAGTCGTTCAGCTTGAGGGCAAGCCAGAAGATCCATAAAACCTGCAAAAGTACGCCAATGCCCGCCAGCAGCATCCGGCTGACGCTGTTGGGGATGGCCTCGCGTTTTTCCTCGGTGGTGTTTTTCATGTGTGGCCCCTTTTGTGCCGGGCGCGGCCCGGCTGTGTTGATTTTTTATCCAGTATAGCACAAAATCTTGCAGTATACCACACTTTTGCACCGGAATTTGCGGTATTTTCACAAAGGGAGCGTCCCTGCAGCCGGGCAGGGGAGAGAGAACACGGAAAAATGCAAAATAGCACAAAAATTGCCCGCCTGTAAAATTGGCCTGTATACGCTGAAATCCATATGAGATGTGCCTCGCCGCCCACAGCGGCAGAGACAGCACAGATAAAATAAACGCAATATATGTGCGGTTTCAATGGCGGCGGTCCTGACCGCGGCTTTTGGCGCGGCGGCACAGCTGATTTTTAAAAATGACGGTAATATGTATGGAATTCCGCGCGGCGGCAGAGGTGCAGCCACGGCAAAGCGGTTGGAGTGCAACAGGCAAAACGGTGGGAAATCGAAAATAGAAGCAAAAAAATGTTTTTTGCTGTTTTTACATAAGGCTGTTGAAATTTGGCAGATTATGTGATATTATATTTTCACAAATGAGGACGCACGATGTCCTTACTGAATTTATTGGAGGAATTTATTATGTTCGAGAAAATTCGCAAAATGAAGAACAAGAAGGGCTTTACCCTGGTCGAGCTCATCGTTGTTCTGGTCATCCTGGCCATCCTGGCCGCCCTGCTGATCCCCGCCATGACCGGCTACATCGACAAGGCAAACGAGGAGAAGGTTACCGCAGAGTGCCGCATGGTCGTTATGGGTGCTCAGACTGTTGGCACCACCTTCTACGCAGACCATAGCACGTTGACGGACAAGAACAAGCCGACTGTTGGCGAGATTGCGCATTATGCAGAAGTCGCTGCTTTGGGTACAGTTACTGCCGACGAGACGAACAAGACTTACACCTTGGATGAGACGAAACATACTGCATGCTTTACTGTCACGTATGATGCTTCTGGTAAAGTAAAGACTGTTGTTTATATCAACGGTACTTATACCTGCACTTATTCCAACAGTGCTTATACTGTTGAAAAGAAGGGTACGCTTGCCAACTCCAGCGTCGTTGTTGGATAAATAGTTAAAAATTGTAAAATCCCACCGCCACCCGGCGGTGGGATTTTTTGTGCTTTTGTTGTGGCTTCACTCAATTCCATTTCTACTACGGACACTCCCACGGGCGGATATGGAATCCGCCCTTACGGTCTGCCAATCCCGTTGCATTCTGCCTGACGCTAACTTCGGCGGGGTGGGGGCACCCCGGCCTACGTCCTTCCGAAATAAGGGAACGTAGGGCGGCCAGCCCTCTGGCCGCCGTGCCCGCTTCCGGCCACAGTAAACCTTCCGTGCAATCCCCCCACCCTCACCCCGCAGGGTAAAAGCCTCCCTTGTCAAAGGGAGGTGCCGAGCCTGCGAGGCGGAGGGATTCCTGCCCGTCTGCGGGTGTGACAGCGTGCAGGGCATAGCCTGTCGGAATCCCTCCGGCCGCCTGCGGCGTCCCCTCCCTTTGACAAGGGAGGCTTTTCTGCTCCCATCTTAAACTTCACTTCAAATTTCACTCTTGCAAAATCCGGCAAAGTGTGCTACAATCTCATAGCATACCGTTTTAGTGGGAAATATTCCCGCAACCCCAACCAAAAAAAGGAGAGTCCCGCCCCATGTCCGAACGCCTGTGGGGAATCCTTGTGGATTCCTTTGGTAAAATATTGCTGCCCGGCCTGACCGTCACCATCCCGCTGACCGCCATCTCGTTCACGCAGGCGCTTATCATCGCGGTGGCGGTGGCGCTGGTGCAGTTTGCCCATGTGCCCGTTTTGCAGCGGCTGGCCCGGTTTTATATCTGGGTCATCCGCGGCACGCCCGTGCTGGTGCAGCTGTTCGTTGTGTTCTACGGTCTGCCCGGCGTCGGCATCCTGATTGAGCCGTTCCCCGCGGCGGTACTCGTCTTTTCCATCAATGAGGGCGCGTACTGCGCCGAGACCATCCGCGCCGCGCTGGAATCCGTGCCCAAAGGCCAGATGGAGGCGGGGCAGTGCGTCGGCATGAGCTACTTACAGATCATCCGCCGCATCATCCTGCCGCAGGCGCTGCGCACGGCCTTCCCCACGCTGGCCAGTACGCTGATCGCCATGGTCAAGGATACCTCGCTGGCCGCGAACATCACCGTGACCGAAATGTTCATGACGACCCAGCGCATTGTGGCCCGCACCTATGAGCCGCTGGCCCTCTACATTGAGGTCGGTCTGGTTTACCTGCTGTTCTGCACCGTGCTGACCCGCCTGCAGGCCGTCGGCGAGCGGTACCTCAACAGCAAGGGCGCGCAAAGGAGCTGAACTATGCTGCAAATCAGAAATCTGCGCAAGTCCTTTGGCGATTTGCAGGTGCTCAAGAGCATCGATCTGGATGTGAACAAGGGCGACGTCGTCGCCATTTTAGGCCCCAGCGGCAGCGGAAAAACAACGATGCTGCGCTGCCTGAACTTTTTGGAAAAGTCCGACGGCGGCACGATGCTGTTTGACGACCAGCGCGTAGACCTGGCCCGCGTCACCCACGCCGAGGCCAACGCCCTGCGCCGCCGCACGGGGTTTGTCTTTCAAAGCTACAACCTGTTTGCCAACAAAACCGCGCTGCAAAACGTGACCGAGGGGCTTATCATCGCGCGCAAAATGCCGCGCTGCCGGGCCGAGGAGATCGCCCGCGCCGCGCTGGTCAAGGTCGGCATGGATGACCGCGCCGACTACTACCCCAGCCAGCTTTCCGGCGGGCAGCAGCAGCGCGTGGCGATTGCCCGCGCCATGGCCGCCGACCCGGAGATCATCTATTTCGACGAGCCTACGTCCGCTTTGGACCCCGAGCTGACCGGCGAGGTACTGGCCGTCATGCGCAGCCTGGCCGGGGAAGGCCGCACGATGCTCGTCGTGACCCACGAGATGGATTTTGCCCGCCACGCGGCCAACCGCGTGGTGTTCATGGAGCAGGGCGTCATTGTGGAGCAGAGCACCGCCGAGGCGTTCTTCAACGACCCGCAGCAGCCCCGCACCAAAGAATTTTTGCAGACCTACAAGCAAAGGAGCCTATTGTAATGAAGAACCTGACCAAGCTGACCGCCCTGACCCTGACCGCCGCGCTGGCCCTGACCGCCTGCGGCAGCAGCGCCGCCACCGCGCCCGCAGCGGAATCCGCCGCCGGCAGCACCGCCGAGGCCGCGTCCGGCGACCTGTTGAGCGAGATCCAGGCCAAGGGTACCATCACGGTTGCGATGGAGGGCACATGGGCACCCTGGACCTACCACGATGAAAACGACAACCTCGTCGGCTACGACGTCGAGGTCGCCACCGAGATCGCGAAGAAGCTGGGCGTTGAGCCGCAGTTTGTCGAGGGCGAGTGGGACGGCCTGCTGGCCGGTCTGGATGCGGGCCGCTATGACATCATGGTCAACGGCGTGGACATCACCCCCGAACGCGCCGAAAAATACGACTTCTCGACGCCCTACGCCTTCAACCGCACCGCCGTCATCACCAAGGCCGACGATGACAGCATCAACACGCTGGAGGACCTGAAGGGCAAAAAGACCGCAAACACGATCTCCAGCACCTACGCCGAGCTGGCCGAGCAGTACGGCGCGACGGTGACGGGCGTTGACGACCTGAACCAGACGTTTGAGCTGCTGCTGAGCGGGCGCATCGACGCGACGCTGAACGCCGAGATGACCTTCTACGATTACACGAAGGAGCACCCCGACGCGAATGTGAAGATCGCCGTGCTGACCGACGATGCGAACCAGATCGCCATCCCGATGCGCAAGGGCGACGAGACTGCCGCCCTGCGCACGGCCATTGATGCCGCCATTGACGAGCTGCGCGCCGACGGCACGCTGAAGGCATTGAGCGAAAAATACTTTGGCCGCGATATTTCTACGGAAGAATAACCTTTGTAAAAAATATAGAAGGGGCTGCTGCACACGCAACAGCCCCTTTTGTTTTTGGGGAAATTATACCTTGCGAAGGATGCCGTCGGTCAATTCGACGTTGTCGCCTTCCTCCATTCCGCCGCGGCGCAGCGCTTCGTCGGGGTAGGGGAGCACGCGCCGTGTGCCGTCAGCACCTTCCAGCACTACGTCAACCAGAATCGGCTGGTCGGCGGGCGGCTCCTCGCAGCCGTACATCTGTTCCTCAATGCGGAAAATTTTGTATTTCATGCGGCTTCACGCTCTTTCCGGGGCGGTGGGGCCTGTCTCCACGGCCTCGATTTCTTTGATCAACATCTCATGGCCCTGCAAAAGATGGGTGCGCGGGCTCTGGCAGTGGGGGCAGGTGCGGCCAAACTGCACGGTGGGGTACTGTTGGCCGCAGTCCTCGCACACGGTCACGGCGGGGATGGTCTCCACGGTCAGCACCGCGCCGGGCAAAAGCTCCGATTTCGCCGCCGCCCACTTCCAGCAGTCCTGCAGGTAGCTCTCCACCACGCCGGAGACCTCGCCCAGCTGCAGCGTCACGCGCCGGATGCGCGTCACATCGTTCTGCCGGGCCACGTCCTCCACCGTGCGGATGATGTGGAATACAATGCCAAGCTCGTGCATTACTTCTCCTTCTTGGCAAAGCGGATCTTGATTTCGCGCTTCGCCATGTAGGGCAGAATGGCCTTGAACTTGTCCTCGCTCCTGACCATCTTGCTGCACTCGGGCAGGTCGCGGTACAGGCGGATGGCATCAAACTCGCACTTTGTCGTGCAGACGCCGCAGCCAATGCACTTGTTCGGGTCCACAACGCTGGCACCGCAGCCCAGACAGCGCGCTGTCTCGATTTTGACCTGATCCTCGGTCAGCGTCAGGTGTGCGTCGCGGAAGGAACGGTGCGCGTCAATGCCCGCATCCAGCGCGGCGGACTGGCGCGGTGCGCGGTCATACTCGCCCAGCGCCAAATTCGACTTGTCCAGCTCGTGGAAGTCGCGGCGGTTGCGGCCAATCGTCAGGCTTGTGTTGGGCTGCACAAAGCGGTGGATGGAAATTGCCCCCTGCTTGCCCGCAGCAATCGCGTCAATGGCAAACCGCGGCCCAGTGCAGACGTCGCCGCCGACGAAAATGTCCGGCTGGGCGGTCTGGTAGGTCAGCGCGTCGGCCACAGCGCCCTGGCCGCGGCCCAGCTGCACGGCCTCGCCGTTGAGCAAATCGCCCCACTCGATGCACTGGCCGATGCTTAAAACAACGTTGTCGCACGGCAGGGTGATGGTATCGTTTTCATCGTAGGTGGGCGCAAAACGGCCCTCCGCGTTGTAAAGGCCGGTGCACTTTTTCAGCACGACGGCGGTCACATGGCCGTTCTCGGAGAGGAACTCCTTCGGGCCGTAGCCGCAGGTGATTTTGGTGCCCTCCTCCTCGGCCTCGGCAATTTCCTCCGGTGAGGCCGGCATCTTGTCCCGCGGCTCCAGACAGACCATCGTCACGCCGTCGGAACCGCAGCGCAGAGACACGCGCGCCGCATCAATGGCAACGTTGCCGCCGCCGATGACGACGGTCTTTCCGGTCATTTTGCGGCTCTCGTCACCGCCGACGGTGCGCAGCAGGTGGACGGCGGTCTCGATACCCGCGGCGTCCTCGCCGGGCACACCGGCCCGGCGCCCGCCCTGGCAGCCGATGGCGATATAGAACGCCCGGTAGCCCTGTCGGCGCAGCTCGGCCAGCGTGACGTCTTTGCCGACCTCGACACCGCAGCGGATGTCAACGCCCAGCTCCCGCAGAATGTCGATCTCGGCGTCAATGACGTTTTTCTCGAGCTTGAACGAAGGGATTCCGTAGCGCAGCATGCCGCCGGGACGCTCGTTTTTCTCAAATACGGTGGGCTTGTAGCCCTGCACTGCCAGAAAATAGGCGCAGGACAGACCCGCGGGGCCGCCGCCGATGATGGCGATCTTCTGCGGCCACGGGCCCTGCAGCGACGGTTGGACAACGTCGGGCACGTAGCGGTGCGCGGCGTTCAGGTCCTGCTCGGCAATGAACTTCTTGACGGCGTCGATGGCCACAGCCTGATCCACGGTGCCGCGGGTGCAGGCGTCCTCGCACCGGCGGTTGCAGACGCGCCCGCAGACGGCGGGGAAGGGGTTCTCCTTTTTAATCAGCGCCAGCGCGTCGCGGTAGCGGCCCTGCGCGGCCATTTTCAGGTAGCCCTGCACGGCAATGTGCGCGGGGCAGGCCGTCTTGCAGGGGGCCGTGCCGGTGTCATAGCAGTTGATGCGGTTCTTGTCGCGGTAGTCGATGGCCCACTTGTCGGGGCCCCACTTCACGGCGTCGGGCAGCTCCTGCTTCGGGTAGGTGATGGGGCCGTCCTTCGTGCAGAGCTTCTGGCCCAGCTTGACCGCGCCCGCGGGGCAGTACTCCACACAGCGCCCGCAGGCCACGCAGTTCTCCGGCTCGACACGCGCCACGTAGGCCGAGCGGCTCATGTTCGGCGTGTTGAACAGCTGGCTTGTGCGCAGCGCATTGCAGACGTTGACGTTGCAGTTGCAGATGGCAAAAATCTTGTTCTCGCCGTCGATGTTCGTGATTTGGTGCACAAAGCCGTTGTCCTCGGCCTTCTGCAGGATCTGCATGACCTCATCGTAGGTCACGTAATGCCCCTTGTTGGTCTCGACGAGGTAGTCGGCCATATCGCCCACGCCGATGCACCAGTCGTCGGGGTCGTCGCCGCAGCCCTCGCCCATGGCGGCGCGGGACATACGGCAGCTGCACGGACCGGCGGCATACTTGCCGTCGTACTTTTTCAGCCAGTGAGAGATGTGCTCAATGTCGGCGGACCGATTCTCGGTCTCGATGGCTTTTTCAACCGGGATGACGTGCATACCGATGCCTGCGCCGCCCGGGGGCACCATGGCGGTGATGTGCTCCAGCGGCAGAAACGTCATCCGCTCAAAGAAGGCTGTCACCTCGGGGTGGTCGGCGATCTGCTGCTTGTTCATGTTGAAGAACTCTGCGCTGCCGGGCACGAACATCGGCAGGATGTACTGCTTTTCGCGGCGGGGATTCTCCCAGTTGTACTCCAGCAGACCGACGACGGCCATCTGCTGCAAAAGCGGCTCCAGCTCCCCGGCAGACTTGCCCGTGGCCTTGACCAGCTCGGGCAGGGTCATGGGCTTGCGGACCTTCATTTTTAAGGCAACATCCGCCATCTCGTCGGTCACGATGGACGCCAGGCCCCAGTATTCGGGGTCATCCTTCGTCAGAATGCCCTTTTTGGCCGGGATGCGATCCGTGATCATCTGGCCCAGCCTGGCAATTTTCTCGCGGTACGGCTCGTCCCTCGGAATCTCGAAGGGCAGCCTGCTCTCATCCAGCGGGAACGCAGTGGGTTTGCTCATGGTGTGCTCCTTTTTTGTGCCGTTGCTCCGTTTTTGCACAGTAGGGGCCGGGCATGCCATGCCCTGACCTGCTCTTTTAGCCAATCGGCCCATTCGTCAATGCCCTCGCCCGTCCGGGCGCAGATCGGGATGACCCTTGCGTTCGGGTTGCGCAGGGCCACATACTCGCGGCATTTGTCCATGTCAAAGTCAAAATACGGCAGCACGTCGATCTTGTTGACAAGAACGACGTCGCAGACCTGGAACATCAGCGGATATTTCAGCGGCTTGTCGTGACCCTCGGGGACCGACAAAATCATGGCGTTCTTCACCGCGCCGGTGTCGAACTCGGCAGGGCAGACAAGGTTGCCGACGTTTTCCAGAATCACCAAATCGAGACCCTCGGTGCCCAGCCCGGCCAGTCCCTGCCGGGTCATCTCGGCGTCCAGATGGCACATGCCGCCGGTGTGCAGCTGAATGGCCTTGGCGCCGGTCTCGGCGATGGCGCGGGCGTCCACGTCGGAGTCGATGTCGGCCTCCATCACGCCGATGCGCAGCTCATTTTGCAGCGCAGCAATCGTGCGGCGCAGTGTCGTGGTTTTGCCGGACCCCGGTGCGCTCATTAAATTCAGCAGAAAAATTTTTTCCTGCTTCAGCTCAGCCCGCAGCGCGGCGGCCTGCTCGTCGTTGGAGGCAAAGATGCTCTGCTTGACCTCGAGAATTTTCACGTTGTCCATGGGGTGCTCCTTATAAATTGGTATACGGTCTCTGCTAACATTTTAACATCGTGTCAAAAAATCCGCAATCGACGAATATGACAAAGAATTGACGAAAGAACGGGCAGGTTGACGAAAAGAGCGCGTAAACTCATTAGCGGCAGATGCCGCGAACTGGCGGCGGGGTGTGGGCACCCCGCCCTACGTATAACGGGGAAAGTGGAACGTAGGGCGGCATGCCCACATGCCGCCGTGGCCGTGTGCGAAAGCAGGGACCTGCCGGTTTGTGGTTAGTCCGGTTTTATAAAATGCTCTACCACCATCCGCTGCGCCTCCGGCGTAAACAGCAGCACTGAATACGGCGTGCCGCGGGCGCTGACCTTGTCCTCGCTGCGCAGACCGGCGTCCACACCGGCAGGGGTCGGCACGTAGTAAAAGCCCTTCGTCGGCAGACGCTCCATGCCGATGAGCCGCTGCGCCAGCAGCCACTCGTCGATCTCCTTGATGGTCGGTGCCTTCACATCCGGGTCACCGGCGGCCTCGATCAGCGCGGCCTTCAGCTCCGCGCCGGTATAGCTGTCCTGATAGTTGAAGCCGCGCGCGTCCTCCGCCGTCAGGTAAAACACGGGGCGTTCGGCCTTCGGCGGCTTTTTCTTCTTCTCGGACGGCAGCGGCTTTTCCGGCTCTGGTGCGGGCGGGTCCAGGCTCAAAACGGCGTCGGGGTGGTCGGCGCGGTAGGCGTCAATGACCGCAAAGAACGCGGCACCGTACTTTTCATACTTGCGCTCACCCATGCCGTAGATGCCCAGCATATCCTCCGCGCGGCGCGGCGCGCGCAGGCACATATCCACCAGCGACTTGTCACCGAACACGACGTAGGGCGGCAGTCCCTCGCGCTGGGCGTTGTCGAACCGCAGCTGGCGCAGCTGGTTGAACAGCTCCAGTCCGGCGCTCGTCAGCGCGTCCATCGGGCTGCGGCGCTTCGGCTTCGGTGCGCGGGCCTGCTCCGGCTCACGCTGCGGCGGCAGCTTGACCAGCACCTGCCCGCCGGCCTTCAGCGGGGCAATATCCCCGATGTGCAGCACGGCGTACTGGTCGTCGCTCTGCACCAAATATCCATCCTCCAGCAGCTGGGCCAGCAGGCGTTCCAGCGTCTCGCGCGGGGTGTCCTTCATCCGGCCGTAGCTCTTGAAGCGCTCGGCTCCCAGCTCCCGCAGACGCGCACGGTTCGCGCCTTGTAAAGTGCCGAACAAAATCGCTTTGCCGTACCGCCCGCGCAGCTCGGCCACGCAGTTGATCATCCACTTGGCGGCGTCGGTCATATCGACCTCGTCAAAATCGTTGTTGCAGCTGCCGCAGTTACCGCACGGCGCGGTGGGATGCTCGCCGAAATAGGCCAGAATGTAGTTGCGCAGGCACTCCGTCGTCTGGCAGTAGCGCTCCATCGTCTGCAGGCGCTGCAGGTCGCGCTGACGCAAAAGGTCGGCCTCCTCGTCGTCCATCTCGGCAAAATCCTTTTTGTCCAGCAGGAATTTGTTGATGATGACATCCTGCGCCGAAAAAAGCAGCACGCACTGCGACGGCAGCCCGTCACGCCCGGCACGGCCCGCCTCCTGGTAATAATTCTCCATGCTCTGGGGCATGTTGTAGTGCAGTACGAACCGCACGTTGGACTTGTCAATGCCCATGCCAAAGGCGTTCGTCGCCACAATGACCGGCGCGGTGTCGTAGATGAAGTCGTTCTGATTTTTGCGGCGTGCTTCGGCGGACAGGCCCGCGTGGTACTTTGTGGCCGCAAAGCCGTATTCGGTCAGGAGCTCCTGCAGCTTGTCCACATTCTTGCGGGTGGCGCAGTAGATGATGCCGCTCTCGCCGGGGTGGCCGCGCAGATATTGGATGACAAAATCGTCCTTGCGGCGGGTGCGCTCGACCTGAAAGTAGAGGTTGGGCCGGTCAAAGCCGGTCACAAGCACCTTTGGGTCGTGGAGCCGCAGCGTGCAGACAATGTCGTCCTTGACCTCCCGCGTGGCCGTGGCCGTGAACGCCGACACGATGGGGCGGCGGGGTAGACTGTCGATGAAATCGAGGATCTTTAAGTAGCTCGGGCGGAAATCCTGTCCCCACTGGCTGATGCAGTGCGCCTCATCCACCGTGACCATCGAGATGTCCGCCCCCGCGGCAAAGCTGCGGAACACCGGGCTTTCCAGCCGTTCGGGCGCGACGTAGACGAGCTTGTAGCTGCCCTCGGCGGCCAGGTCCAGCGCGCGGGCGATCTGTGTCTCGGTCAGCGACGAGTTGATAAACGCCGCATGGATGCCCGCTGCGTTCAGCCCCTTGACCTGGTCCTGCATCAGCGAGATCAGCGGCGAGATGACGAGTGTCAACCCCGGCAGCAGCAGGGCAGGGACCTGATAGCAGAGCGACTTGCCCGCGCCGGTGGGCATGATGGCCAGTGCGTCCCGCCCGGCCAGAAGGGCGCTGACGATCTCCTCCTGCCCGGGGCGGAAGGAGTCGTAGCCGAAATATCGTTTTAACGCTTCACGCGGAGTCATGAAGGGCCTCCTGAAATTTTTCTTCCATTATACCACATCCGCACCCCTGCGGCCAGAAAAACGCGCGCTTTACACCGCGCACCGTCTGCGGTATACTGGTAGCAAACTATAGCAAACTATAAAAACAGGAGCTGTCGCTATGATTCTGGATATTGTTGTGGACGTACAAAAGGACTTTATCACGGGTGCGCTGGCGAACCCCCAGGCACAGGCCAACGTGGCCCACCTGGCCGAGACCGTTAAGGCCCATGCCCGGGCCGGGCACTGGCTGTTCCTGACGCGGGACACCCACCCCGACAACTACCTTGCCACGCGGGAGGGACGCCACCTGCCTGTGGAGCACTGCATCGAGGGCGAGGACGGCTGGAACTTTGCGCCCGAGCTGGAGAACGCGCTGGACGGTACCGACCCCGAGGTCTGCCACATCGTCAACAAGCCCTCCTTCGGCAGCTATATGCTGCCGAGCGAGATCCTTGACGAGCTGATGGCCCACAACAAGGCCGTGGACGACATTGAAAAGATCGTCATCTACGGCTACTGCACCGACATCTGCGTCATCAGCAACGCCATAGTGCTGCGCGCGGCCTTCCCGGAGACGGAAATCGAAATCCTGTCCGACTGCTGTGCCGGGGTCACGCCCCAGTCCCACCAAACGGCGCTGGACGCCATGCGGGCGTGCCAGTTCACAATCGTATAAAGCGTATAAAGGCAAAATTGAAACCGACGCACTCTTGCGTTTCTCACCGCATTGTGTTATACTTTACACCGTAAAACTGAATACGACAGCAGGTGCCTTTTTATGCCGCCGTTCGGCGCATGGGAAAGGGTAAAAGGGAAGCGGGTGCAAATCCCGCACGATCTCGTCACTGTGATAAGGGAGCCTGCCGCCAGGGTGCATTTGCACCGGTCACTGGGTTTTGACCCGGGAAGGCGGCGGCAGGCGTTGAGCTTTCAGCCAGGAAACCTGCCTGCTGCCGGGTACGGGGGCGTACCGCCCCAGATCACGAGGAATTGGTTGTACCGCAAAGCACCTGCTTAAAATACGGGGTCTTTTGTGTTGCCATTCTGCACGCAAAAGACCTCGTTTTTTACGGGGTCAATTTCCGTGTGCCCTGCTGTTCTCTCCCGTACTGTCTCCAGGCTTTAAACAAGGAAAGGAAGCAAAAACACATGAGAAGGATCACCTACAGAAAAGCTGCCGCCGTCGCCATGGCCGCAGCACTGTCCGCCGCCCTGCTGGTCGGCTGCGGCAGCACCGCCGCGAGCACTGACAGCGCTGCCGCGAGCACCGTCGCCGGCGAAAGCGCCGCAGAAAGCACCGCAGAAGATGCAGACGAGGGAGATGCAGACGAAGTGGCCGCTAAGAACTGCGCCGATTTGATCGACGCCATCTACGTGCAGGAGCGCAGCGCCGACACCGATGCCCAGTGCGAGGCCGCTAAGGCTGCCTGGGATGCCCTGACCGACACCCAGAAGGAGCTGGTCGAGGGCGAGAACGCAGACCCCGACTACTTTGGCCGCGACACCGGCGACGCCGGCAAGGACGACCCGCGCAATGCCGATGACATCGGCGAAAATGAGCTGCTGGTCGTCAGCTTCGGCACCTCCTTCAACGGCAGCCGCGCCGCTGACATCAAGGGCATCGAGGACGCCCTGCAGGCCGCCTACCCGGATTGGAGCGTCCGCCGCGCCTTCACCGCGCAGATCATCATCAACCACGTTCAGGCCCGCGACGGCGAGAAGATCGACAACATGGACCAGGCGCTTGAGCGTGCCGTTGCCAACGGCGTCAAGAATCTGGTTGTCCAGCCTACGCACCTGATGCACGGCGCCGAGTACGACGAGATGTGTGAGGCGGTTGAGCAGTACAGGGACAAGTTCGACAGCGTTGCCATTGCCGAACCCCTGCTGGGCGAGGTCGGCGAAGATGCCTCCGTCATCAACGCCGACAAGGAGGCCGTAGCCGCCGCCATCACCGCCGAGGCCGTCAAGACCGCCGGGTATGACGACGCCGCTGCCGCCGCTGCGGACGGCACCGCCTTTGTCTTTATGGGCCACGGCACGTCCCACACCGCCAAGGTCAGCTACAGCCAGATGCAGACCACAATGCAGACGCTGGGCTATGACAACGTCTTTATCGGCACCGTTGAGGGGGAGCCCGAGGACACCGCCTGCGATGCCGTTATCGAGAAGGTCAAGGAGGCCGGTTACACCAAGGTCATCCTGCGCCCGCTGATGGTCGTCGCCGGTGACCACGCCAACAACGACATGGCCGGTGCCGAGGACGATTCCTGGCTGAGCCAGTTCAACGCCGCCGACTGCTTTGAGAGCGTCGACACCCAGATCGCAGGTCTGGGTGAGATCGGCGACATCCAGCAGCTCTACGTTGACCATGCCGGGGCCGCCATCGATTCCCTGAACGGCTGAGAAAGACCCATTCTGCCCGGAGGGTAAGCTCCGGGCAGTTTTTTGGTTTTTGGGAAAGCACGGCAGGGGCCGGGCGTGCCCGGCCTGCGTCCGATGTGATGCCCTGTAGGGCGGCCGGCCCTCTGGCCACCGCGCCACGCCGTAGGGGCGGATTCCCTATCCGCCCGCGCTGCCTCCCGCTATTGCTTGATAAAATATGTATAGAATGAGGTAAGGAAAGCATGAAAAAGCTCCAACTCGCATCCCTGACTCTCGCTGCCCTGCTGCTGGCGGGCTGCGGTGCGTCCGCAGCGTCCACCGCCGAGAGCACGTCCGAGGCGGTCTCCACGGAAGAAACCGCCCCTGCCGCCACCGCGGCCCCGGCCCCTGCCGTCACGAAAGCCCAGGCCCCCGCTGCCGCGCTGCCGGACGGCGTATACACCGCTAAGTTCAATACCGACAGCAGCATGTTCCACGCCAACGAAGCCGTGAACGGCATGGGCACGCTGACGGTGGAAAACGGCACGATGACCTTCCACGTCAGTCTGCAGTCCCAGAAGATCGTCAACCTGTATCCGGGCATGGCCGCCGACGCCCCCGCCCACGAGAGTGACTGGCTGCAGCCTACCGTTGACACGGTGACCTACTCCGACGGCACCAGCGACGAAGTATACGGCTTTGACATCCCCGTTGCGGCTGTCGATGCCGATTTCCAGCTGGCCATCCTCGGCACCAAGGGCACCTGGTATGACCATACGGTCAGCATCTCCGATGCCGAGCCTGCGGCAGAGGATGCGGCTGCGGCAGCCGTCGAGTTCCCCGCCGACGGCAGCTACACCTGCGCTGTGACGCTGGAGGGCGGCAGCGGACGCGCCACCGTCGAAAGCCCCACCGCGCTGACTGTGGCCGACGGCATCATGACCGCGACCATCGTCTGGAGCAGCCCGAACTATGACTATATGCTCGTCGACGGCGAAAAGTACCTGCCCGTCAACACCGACGGCAACTCGACGTTTGAGATCCCCGTTGCCGCGCTGGATACCGCGCTGGCCGTCACGGCGGACACCGTCGCCATGAGCACCCCGCACGAGATCGACTATACCCTGACCTTTGACAGCGCGACGCTGGCCGCCGCCGAATGAGGCGCGCGGCAGCTTTTGCCCTGCCCGCCCTGCTGCTGGCAGGGTGCGCGGCTGCATCCCAGGCTCCCGCGCAAACGGACGCATTGACGATAGAAAACCGCTATCCGCTGGAATATGCGAAGCAGTTCACGGTGGATGTGTGTGCGGGCGGCTATGACCTCATCACGATTGACGGCAGCCGCTATCTCGTCGTGCCGGAGGGGGCCGCTGCGCCCGCCGATCTGGACGCAGACATCACCGTTTTGCAGCAACCTATCCAAAATATCTACCTTGTGTCGTCGTCCGCGATGGACCCCATCATCAGCATTGGCGGGCTGGGGGCTGTGGCGCTGTCCGGCACGCAGGCCGAAAACTGGTACCTCGACGCGGCCCGCACCGCCATGGAGCAGGGCGAGATCGCCTACGCGGGCAAGTACAGCGCGCCCGATTACGAGACGATCCTGTCCGCTGACTGCGGCCTTGCCATCGAGAACACAATGATCTACCACACGCCCGAGGTGAAAGAGCAGCTCGAAAAATTCGGCGTGCCGGTCCTCGTCGAGCGCTCGAGCTACGAGAGCGACCCGCTGGCCCGGATGGAATGGGTCAAGCTGTACGGCATCCTGCTGGGCAGAACCGAGGAGGCCGAGCGCGTTTTTGACGACGCTGTGCAGCGCATTGCACCGCTGCTGGACGAGGAACCCACCGGCAAGACTGCGGCGTTCTTCTCCATCACCTCAAACAATCTCGCCACGGTGCGCAAGGGCGGCGATTACGTCGCCAAGATGATCGGGCTGGCGGGCGGCAGTTACGTTTTTGCCGATCTGACCGACAGCGGCAACAATCTGGCGACTGTCAATATTTCGCTCGAGGATTTCTACGCCGGGGCGCGTGACGCCGATGTGCTGCTCTACAACAGCACGATTGAGGGCGAGCTGCGCACAATGGATGAGCTGCTCGCCAAATGTCCGATGCTGGCGGACTGCAAGGCCGTGCAAAGCGGCAGCGTCTGGTGTACGTCGCAGAGCCTTTTCCAGCAGAGCATGGAGCTGCCGGAGCTGATCCTGGATATGAACAGGGTGTTCACCGAGGATGACCCTGACGACAGTGAATTGACATTTTTGACGAAGCTGCACTGAAAATTTAACGAGGCGGCAAAAACGGGCGCACAAAACCGTGGCGCATCCGTAGGGGCGGATTTCCTATCCGCCCGCACCATTGCCGCCCGCCGTAAAGGGAACCACGCATGCACACCTCCAAACGCATGACAATTGCATATCTCGCCATGGCGGCGGCCCTGCTGGCGCTGTTTGCGCTCAACCTGTTCTGGGGCAGCGTTGCGCTCTCCCCGGCGGACATCGCGGCGGCCCTGCTGGGCCGCCGCACAAACGCGCTGGCGGCTGACATCCTGCTGCAGCTGCGCCTGCCGCGCGCCGTCATGGTCGTGCTGCTGGGGGCGGCGCTCTCGGTGGCCGGGTATCTGCTGCAAACGTTTTTTGCCAACCCGATTGCCGGACCGTTCGTCATGGGCATTTCCAGCGGGGCCAAGCTGGCTGTGGCGCTGACGATGGTCGTCTTTTTGAACCGCGGTCTGCTCACCGGCTCATTGACGCTGATTCTGGCGGCGTTTGCCGGGGCCATGGCGGCCATGCTGTTTGTGCTGGCCGTGGCGCGCCGCGTGCAGCAGATGAGCATTTTGGTTATCTGCGGCGTCATGATCGGCTACATCTGCTCGGCCGTCACCGATATTGTCGTCGCCTTCGCGCAGGATTCCAACATCGTCAACCTGCACAACTGGTCGATGGGCAGCTTCTCCGGCATGACCTGGGGCAATGTCGCCACGGCGGCGGCCATCGTTCTGCCCTGCCTGGCCGCCGCGTTTTTGCTCTCCAAGCCGATGGCCGCCTACCAGCTGGGCGAAAGCTACGCCGCCAGCGTCGGCGTGCCGGTGCGGGCGTTTTCCGTGGTGCTTGTGCTGCTGTCAAGCCTGCTGGCGGCCTGCGTCACGGCGTTTGCCGGACCGATCTCCTTCGTCGGCATTGCGGTGCCGCATCTGGTAAAACATACGCTGGGCAGTGCAAAACCGCTGCGGGTGCTGCCGGGCTGCGCACTGGGCGGCGCGGCATTCTGCCTGCTGTGCGACCTGATCGCCCGCAGCCTGTTTGCACCCACCGAGCTGTCCATCAGCTCGGTCACAGCGGTGTTCGGTGCGCCGGTGGTCATCTGGCTGCTTGTGCGCCGCCACAGCGGGGAGGGCACGGTATGAGCTGTTGTGAAACGCAAAATCTCGCCGTCGGCTACGGTGCGCCGCTGCTGCGGGACATTGCCCTGCACGCCGAGCGCGGCAAAATTCTGGCGCTCATCGGTCCGAACGGCGCGGGCAAATCCACCCTTTTAAAAACGCTGGCCGGGCAGCTGGCGGCGCAGGGCGGCGCGGTGCTGCTGGACGGGCAAGACCTGACGGGCTACACCCCCAACGCCCGGGCGCGCAAGCTGGCGCTGATGCTGCCCCACACGGCCCGCACCGAGCTGACGTCCTGCTTTGAGGTCGCCGCCGCCGGGCGCTACCCCTACACCGGGCGGCTGGGCATTTTGTCCGATGCCGACAGGCAGCAGGTGCATGACGCCCTGTGCCTTGTCCGGGCGGAGGAGCTGGAGGACCGCGATTTTGCCAGGATCAGCGACGGCCAGCGCCAGCGCGTGCTGCTGGCCCGCGCGGTCTGCCAGCAGCCGGAGATTTTGCTTCTGGACGAGCCAACGTCATTTTTGGATGTAAAGGGCAAGGCGGAGCTCATGGACATCCTGCAAGTGCTGGCACATGAGAAGAATGTGGCCGTCATCGTGACGCTGCATGAGCTGGAGCTGGCCCAAAGGCTGGCCGACGCCGTTGTCTGCGTTGCGCCGTCAGGCGTGTCCGCTGTGCTGGCACCGCAGGACGCCTTTGCACAGGACAATATCTGTGCGCTGTTTGGACTGAGCACCGACCAATACGCGGTGCTGTTTGCTGGGAGCGGCGCAAAGCCGAAGCCCCAATTTGAGCACTACATCCGCAGCGGGCAGCGTTTACTGCGCTGCGGCTACACCACCGGTACCTGTGCGGCGCTGGGGGCGGCGGGCGCGGCGCGGCTGCTGCTGACCGGCCACGCGCCGGAAAGCGTTGGTCTGCGCACGCCCAAGGGCATCGTCGTGGAGGTCGCACCGCAGTTCTGCCGCTTGACGGCAGACGGGGCCGCGTGTGCCATCGTCAAGGACGGCGGCGACGACATCGACGCCACGACGGGTCTGCCGGTCATTGCCGCGGTCACACTGCTGCCCGACGCGCCGCGCACCGTTACGATTGACGGCGGGGCGGGGGTGGGCCGTGTGACAAAGCCCGGCCTCGACCAGCCCGTCGGCGCGGCAGCCATCAACCGTGTGCCGCGGCAGATGATAACCGAGGCGCTTTTGCGGGAGGCGGACGCCGTCGGCTACGGCGGCGGGTTCGCGGTGGTCATCTCCATCGAAGGCGGCGAGGCTGCGGCCAAGCGCACCTTCAACCCGCATCTGGGGGTCGAGGGCGGCCTGTCGGTGCTGGGCACCAGCGGCATTGTGGAGCCGATGAGCCAGCAGGCGCTTCTGGATACGCTGCAAATCGAAATCCACCAGGCAGCGTTGAAAAGCCGCCGCCTGATTTTAGCTCCCGGCAACTACGGGCTGGACTACCTGGCCGCCAACTACCCCGCGCTGCACGAGATCCCTGTCGTAAAAATCTCAAATTTCATCGGCGAGGCGCTGGATATGGCAGCGGCGGAGCACTTCGCGGAGGTGCTGCTCGTCGGGCATGTGGGCAAGCTCGTCAAGCTGGCGGGCGGCATTATGAACACCCACTCCCGCTGTGCCGACTGCCGCACTGAGCTGTTCTGCGCCCATGCGGCGCTCTGCGGCGCGGACGCGGCGACCTGCCGCGCCCTGATGGACGCCGCAACGACAGACGCCTGTCTGGATATTCTGGACGCCGCGCAGCTGCGGGAGCCGGTCATGGCCAGCCTGCTCACAGCGATCCAGACGCATCTGGACCGCCGCGCGGCGGGGGCGTTCAAGGTCGGCGCGGTGCTGTTCTCAAACCGGAACGGCCCGCTGGGGCAGACAAAAACTGCCGATACACTGTTGAAATTGTGGAAGGAAGCCTGACATGGTACATTTTGTGGGGGCCGGTCCCGGCGCACCGGACCTGATTACCCGGCGCGGCGCGGCCCTGCTGCAAACGGCGGACTGCATCATCTACGCGGGCAGCCTGGTCAACCCGGCGCTGCTGGGGCTGGCGGGGCCGGACTGCGCCATCTATAACAGCGCCGAGATGACGCTGGAGCAGGTGCTTGCCGTCATGAAAGAAAACGAAGCAGCGCACAAAACCACCGTGCGCCTGCACACGGGCGACCCCTGCCTGTATGGCGCGATCCGGGAACAGATGGACGCACTGGACGCCATGGGCATCGCCTACGACGATACGCCCGGCGTGTCGAGCTTCTGCGGTGCGGCGGCGGCGCTGAACGCCGAGTACACGCTGCCCGGCGTCAGCCAGACCGTCATCATCACCCGCATGGAGGGCCGTACCCCTGTGCCCGAAGGTGAGCGGCTGGCCGCGCTGGCCGCCCACGGGGCGACGATGGTCATTTTCCTCTCCATCGGCCTGATCGACAGGGTGCAGGATGCGCTTCTGCAGGGCGCGTACACCGCCGCGACCCCTGCCGCCGTTGTCTACAAGGCAACGTGGCCGGAACAGAAAATTGTACATTGCACCGTCGGAACGCTGGCCGAGAGCACCCGCGCGGCGGGCATCACCAAGACGGCGCTCATCGTTGTCGGGGACTTTTTGGCCGCACAGTATGACCGCAGCAAGCTGTACGACCCGGCGTTCACAACGGAGTTCCGCAGGGGGATGGACCGATGACCTGCGCGTACATTGCGTTCACGGCGCGGGGACTGGCGCTGGCGCAGCAGCTGGCGGCAGCCTGCCCCGGCAGCGTGGCCCGCGGCGGTGCGGACGGCGTCCGCCTGACCGATTGGACTGCTGCGCAGTTTGCACAAAACGACGCACTGATTTTTGTAGGAGCTGCCGGGATCGCGGTGCGGGCCATCGCGCCACACTGCCGCAGCAAGGCTGCAGACCCCGCCGTCGTTGTGCTGGATGAGGGTGGGCAGTTCGCCATTCCGCTGCTGTCGGGGCATCTGGGCGGCGCAAACGAGCTGGCGCAGCGGCTGGCGGCGGTCTGCCATGCCGTGCCGGTCATCACGACGGCCACCGACGGACGCGGCGTTTTTGCCGTGGACGAGTGGGCCAAGCGCCAGAACTGCGCCGTGGCTGAGCCGGAGCGCATCCGCTACGTGAGCGGGGCACTGCTGGCCGGGCAGAGCGTTTGCTATGCCGCCGACTGGGCTGTTTCCGGCACGCCGCCCGCGGGTGTGGAGCCTGCCGCCGCCGCTGACCGCGCAGATTTTGCGCTGACGCTGACCCCGACGGGTGAGGCGCTGCACCTGATCCCCCGCATTGCGGTGTTGGGTGTCGGCTGCAAGCGCGGCACGACGGCGGAAAAGTTGGAAACAGCCTTTGCGGCCTTCTGCGCGGAGCATCATTTTGCCCCGCAGGGTATTGTCCGCGCAGCCAGCATTGACTTGAAAAAGGATGAGCCGGGTCTGGCGGTGTTCTGCCGGGCGCACGACTGGAAGATGGACTTTTATACCGCCGCTGCCCTGCGCACGGCTAAAGGCCGCTTTACGTCCTCCGGCTTTGTGCAGAGCATCACGGGCGTGGACAATGTCTGTGAACGCGCGGCGGTGCTGGCTGCAGACGGGGCGCTGTTCATCCCGAAGTGGGCGCGGGACGGCGTGACCCTTGCCGTGGCACTGGCCCCCTTTGCCCCGGATTGGAGATGGAAAAATGATGAACCGTAGTCTTGTGTATGTGGTGGGCCTCGGCCCGGGCGGTGCGCAGTATTTGACCGCCCAGGCGCAGACCGCCCTGCAGGCCGCCGACGTGCTGTGCGGCTACACGGTCTACATCGACCTTGTACGCCCGCTTTACCCGGATAAAGAGGTCTACGCTACCGGCATGACGCGGGAGCTTGACCGCTGCCGTTGGACGCTGGAAACGGCAAAGGGCGGCAAGACGGTGGCGCTCGTCTGCTCCGGTGACGCCGGGGTCTACGGCATGGCCAGCCCGCTGTTGGAGCTGGCGGAGCACTGCCCGGAAGTGGAGGTCGAGATCGTGCCCGGCCTGACTGCCGCTTTGAGCGGGGCCGCGGTGCTGGGTGCGCCGTTGGCACACGATTTTTGCGTGATTTCGCTGTCGGACCGGCTGACGCCGTGGGCCGTCATTGAAAAGCGGCTGGCCTGCGCCGCGGCGGGGGATTTCTGTCTGGCGCTCTACAACCCGTCGTCCAAAGGCCGCGCCGACTACCTGCAAAAGGCCGTTCGCATTCTGCGGGACAACGGCAAGGGCCCGGACACGGTCTGCGGGCTGGTGCGCTGCATTGGCCGGGACGGCCAGACCGCACGGCTGCTGACGCTGGCCGAGCTGGAGGACACCGCCGTGGATATGTTCACAACGGTCTTTGTAGGCAACGCTGCAACGCAGATTTTACATGGCAGAATGGTTACGCCAAGGGGGTATCGCGGCGTATGAATGTGGTGGTTTTCAGCGGTACAACGGAGGGGCGCAGCTTCTCCCGCGCGCTGGCGGCGCTCGGCGCGGCGGTCACGGTCTGTGTGGCGACAGAGCTGGGGGCCGAGGAACAGGGCTGCGCCGACGGCATCACGGTGCGCACCGGGCGGCTGGACGCCGAAGGAATGACGGCGCTGCTGCGCGGTGCGGCGCTCTGCGTTGACGCGACCCACCCGTATGCCGCCGAGGCAACGCGCAATATCCGTGCGGCGGCAGCGGCGGCGGGAGTTGAATATCACCGTCTGCTGCGCCCCGCCAGCCCCCTGCCCGCGGGCAGTGTGGTGCTGGCCGATGCCGCCCGGGCCGCCGCGTATCTGGCAGACAGACCGGGGCGCGTCCTGCTGGCGACGGGTGCCAAGGAGCTGCCCGCCTTCGCAGCGCTCGACCCGGCGCGACTCTACCCGCGCGTTCTGCCGACGCTGGCAGGTATCGCAGCATGCGAGGCAGCGGGCGTTCCGCACCGCAATATCCTTGCGATGCAGGGGCCTTTTACGAAAGAATTAAATGCGGCGCTGCTGCACCAGTTCCATATCGACTATATGGTCACGAAGGACGGCGGCGCGGCGGGCGGCTTTGCCGAAAAGGCCGAGGCCGCCGCCCGGTGCGGCGTGCAGCTCATTGTGCTGCGCCGCCCGGACGACGCGGGCGAGACCGCTGACACAATTTTACAGCGATGCAGGGAGCTTTTATGAAGATCACATTGGTGGGCATGGGCAGCGGAGCGCCCGGCAGCCTGACAGCGGCGGGGCTGGAGACGCTGCGCGGAGCGGAGCTGATCATCGGCGCGCGCCGCCTGTTGGAAAACCTGCCCGAGGGTTGCACGGCAAACCGCGCAGCCCTCTATAAAACGGACGAAATTTGCGCATTGCTGCGGCAGACAGATTGCGCGGAGACCGCGGTGGTTTTCAGCGGCGATACGGGCTTCTACTCCGGCGCGGCGGCGCTCTGCCGCGCATTGGACGACGCGGGTCTGCCGTACACGATGCTGCCCGGCGTTTCCAGCGTGCAATTATTGGCCGCGGCGCTGGGCCACCCGTGGCAGGGCTGGCGGCTCGTCTCCGCCCACGGCTGTGCCTGTGACCCGGTGGCCGCCTGCCGCGCAGGCGGGACAGCCTTTTTCCTGACCGGCGGCAGCGAGACCCCCGCGACGCTCTGCCAACAGCTGGCGGCTGCCGGGCTGGGCGACGCTGCGGCCACGGTGGGGGAGAACCTCGGCACGCCGTCACAGCGGCTTGTGACCGGCACGGCGCAGGAGCTGGCCGCACAGCGCTTTGCACCGCTCAGTGTCCTGCTTGTGGAAAATGTGCCCGCGCCCCTGCGCCGCACGCCCGGCCTGCCCGATGCGGCGTTCATCCGCGGCAAAACGCCGATGACCAAGCAGGAGGTCCGCGCTGCCGCGCTGGCCAAGCTGGCTGTGCGCCCCACAGATACCCTCTGGGATGTGGGCGCGGGCACCGGCAGCGTCAGTGTGGAGCTGGCGCTGGCCGCCCCTGCGGGCCGGGTCTGCGCCGTGGAGTGCGACGCGGAAGCCTGTGACCTTATCCGTCAGAACCGCGCAAAATTTGCGGTGCAAAATCTGCACCTTACCGAGGGTCTTGCCCCCGCCGCACTGGCAGGCTGGCCCGCGCCGGACGCTGTTTTTATCGGCGGTAGCAAGGGCAGTCTGCGGGCTGTCGTCGATGCCGCGCTGGCCGCGAACCCCGATGCACGGCTCTGTATCAGCGCCATTGCGCTGGAAACCTTACAGGAGGCCGTTGCGGCCCTGACGGCCCACGGCCTGACCGCCCAGGTCACACAAATCGCAGTCAGCCGCAGCCGGGCGGCGGGCAGCCTGCACCTGCTCATGGCGAACAACCCGGTTTTCTTGATCGCGAGGGAGTAAAAATGCTGCAATTGGTTCTGGCTGCACCCCGCTCCGGCGGCGGAAAAACAACGGCAGCCTGCGCTTTATTGGCGGCGCTGACTGCCCGCGGGGTGACCCCCTGCGCGTTCAAGTCGGGGCCGGACTACATCGACCCGATGTTCCACCGCGCGGTGCTGGGCGTCGAAAGCCACAATCTCGACCTGTTTTTCTCTGCACCGCAGACCGCCCGCGCACTCTACGCCCGGCACGCGGCGGGGTACGGCGCGGCAGTCGTCGAGGGGGCCATGGGCTACTACGACGGCCTTGGCGGCGTGACCGACACGGCCAGCGCGTGGCAGCTGGCCGATACGCTGGACCTGCCCGCACTGCTCGTTGTGCGGCCCAAGGGGGCAAGCCTGACGCTGGCGGCGGAGCTGCGCGGGCTGACGGCGTTCCGCACACCGCACCATATCGCGGGAATTTTGCTCAATGATTGTACGCAAGGATTGTGCGCTCTGCTGAAGCCAATGCTCGAAAAAGAGACCGGTCTGCCCGTGGTCGGCTGCCTGCCGCCGCTGCCCGAGGCCGCGATAGAAAGCCGCCACCTCGGTCTGAAAACCGCCGCCGAGATCGACGATCTGCAGCGCAAGATACAGCTCTTATCCGATGCCGCGCAGCAAACCATCGACTGGCCGCTGCTGCACACCCTGTTTGACCGCCCCGCGCCCGCCGCTGTGCCGTGCACGGTGCCCCCGCCGCGGGTGCGCCTTGCCGTGGCAAGGGATGCCGCGTTCTGCTTTACCTACGCCGAAACGTTGGAAGCACTGCGGGAAAACGGCGCGGAGCTGTGCTTTTTCAGCCCGCTGGCCGACACGGCTCTGCCGGATAACATCGGCGGGCTTTACCTGCCGGGCGGCTACCCCGAGCTGTACGCCGCCCGGCTGGCCGCGAACGCCCCCCTGCGCGCCGCCGTAAAAAGCGCTGTGCAGGGCGGCCTGCCCACCGTGGCCGAGTGCGGCGGCTTTTTGTACCTGGGCCGGACATTACAGGACGCCGTCGGCACGCCCCACCCGATGGCGGGCGTGCTGCCTGGGCAGGGCTTCAAGGTCGGGCGGCTTGTGCGGTTCGGCTACGCCCGCCTGACCGCCCGCGCCGACAGTATGCTGTTCCGCGCGGGGGAGACCCTGCCCGTCCACGAGTTCCATCACTGGGACTCCACCGAAAACGGCGATGCGTTCACCGCTGCCAAGGCAAATGGGCGGCAGTGGGCGTGCGGCTTTGCCAATGCACGCTTCTACGCTGGTTTTCCGCATCTCTACTGGGCGGGTACGCCGCTGCCGAAGCGCTTTGCGGCTGCAGCCGAACATTATATAAAGGAAACATCATGACCGAAAACGAACTGAAAAACCTGCTTGCAGCCGTTACCCCGCCGGACGAGGCCGCCCGCGCCGCAGCCCACGCCCACTGGGCTGCGCTGGCAAAGCCTTTGGGCGGACTGGGTCGGCTGGAATCCATGGTCGAGGACGCCGCCGCGCTGACCGGCGACCCCGTGCCGGATGTCAGCCGCCGCGCGGTGCTGGTGCTCTGCGCGGACAACGGCGTTGTGGCGCAGGGCGTCAGCCAGACCGATGCCTCCGTGACCCGCGCCGTGCTCGAAAACCTGACCGCCCGCCGCACCAGCGTCTGCCGTATGGCCGCTGCAGCCCACTGCGACGTCATGCCCGTCGATATGGGAATTGCGGGCGCACCCGTGCCCGGCGCGGCTGACTGCCGCATTGCTGCGGGCACGGCTGACTTTACCACCGGCCCGGCTATGACCCGCGCACAGGCCGTGCAGGCCATCGCTGCGGGCATTGCGCTGGTGCGTGCGCAGAAGCAGAGCGGCGCACAACTGCTGGCGACGGGGGAGATGGGCATCGGCAACACAACGACATCCAGCGCCGTGGCCAGCGTGCTGCTGGGCCGCCCTGTGGCCGAGATGACCGGGCGCGGCGCGGGACTTTCCGACGCCGGACTACAGCGCAAAATAGATGCGATAGAACGCGGCATTGCCCGCAACCACCCCGACGCCGCGGACCCGCTGGGGGTGCTGGCGGCGCTGGGCGGCTTTGATATTGCCGGGCTGTGCGGCGTGTTTCTGGGCGGTGCGCTCGAAAGGCTGCCCATCGTGATGGACGGATTCATCAGCGGCGTGGCGGCGCTGTGCGCGGTGCGGCTTTGCCCCGCGGCGGAAAAGGCCGTTTTCGCCAGCCATGTATCCAGCGAGCCAGCCGCACATATTGTGCTGGACGCGCTGTGCAAAAAACCGCTTATCACCGCAGAACTGCATCTGGGCGAGGGCACGGGCGCGGTGGCCAGCCTGCCGCTGTGGGATATGGCGCTGGCCGTCTACAACGGCTGCTACTCGTTTGCGGAGGGCGGCATCACGCCGTACACCCCGCAGTGCTGACGCTGGTCATCGGCGGCGCGGCCAGCGGTAAAAGCGCCTATGCGGAGTCGCTCTGCCTGCGTGCACCGCTGCCGCGCACCTATCTGGCGACGATGCAGGTATGGGACGCCGAGTGCGCCGCCCGCGTGGCGAAGCACCGCGCCATGCGGGCCGAAAAGCAGTTCACCACGGTAGAGTGCCCGCTGCACCTGGACCGCGTGGCCCTGCCCCGGCGCGGCACCGTGCTGCTGGAGGACCTGGGCAACCTGGCCGCCAATGAGCTGTATGACCCCGACGGTGCAGGGACGGAAACCGCGGCGGCGATCCTGCGGGGCATTGACAAGATGCTGCTGCAATGTGATAATCTGATTGTGGTTTCCAATGAGGTGTTCAGCGGTGGGGCAGACTATACGGGCGATACGGACCGCTATCTGCGCGCACTGGCTGCCGTCAACAACGCAGTGGCGGCGCGGGCAGACCGCGTGGTGCGCGTTGTCTGCGGAATCCCCGTCTATTACAAAGGAAGTGAAGGTCCGTGACAGCTTTACAGACGATTGCGGTGGCGTTCGCCATGTTCTCGGCCCTGCCGATGCCGCAGTTCGACTGGAACGAAAAAAATATGCGGTACGCGCTCTGCGCCTTCCCGCTGGTGGGGGTGGTGTGCGGCGCACTGTGGTGCGTCTGCGGCGTGCTGCCGCTGCCTGCGGCGGCACGCGCGGCGGGGGTCTGCCTT
>OGFJ01000413.1_pt1 | contig 40716 bp, 30 predicted proteins | sample 1570861 | NCBI WGS metagenome assembly OGFJ01 (sample SAMEA2582060, study PRJEB24529) | metagenome | biome: Human gut stool | place: China | collected 2011
ATACTTATCAGGTATTGGCAAAATATAATTTCTAAGGAGCAAATATGTGGTATTTAATAGTATTTTTTATTTCAATGGTTCCGATAGTAGAAATCAGAGGTGCTGTGCCTGTTGCGGTTGCAAATGACTTAAATCTTTTTTGGACATATGTAATCTGCATTTTAGGCAATATGCTCCCTGTTCCGATTATCTACCTCTTTGCAAGAAAGGTTCTTGTTTGGGGTTCTGATAAGAAGTTTATCGGCAGATTCTTTTCTTTCTGTCTTGAAAAAGGCGAAAAAGGCGGCAGAAAACTTGAGGCAAAAGCAGGCAACGGAATGTTTGTTGCACTTATGCTTTTCGTAGGCATCCCTCTTCCCGGCACAGGCGCATGGACAGGTACACTTGCGGCAAGTATTCTTGACCTCGGGTTTAAGAAAAGCGTTATAGCCGTTATGTGCGGTGTTGTTATCGCAGGTATTATAATGGGTATCGGTTCGGTACTTGTAGCAAACGGAATCAACTTTATTTTTGCTCCGTAAATAATTTTGGGCAGCACATCAGCTGCCCTTATTTTTTGGTGAATTATAAAATGGAAAAGAAACATATTTATGATGCAATTATAATCGGCGGCGGTGCATCGGGACTTATGTGTGCAATCACAGCAAAGAAACATGACCGTTCAAAGAAAATTGCAATAATCGAAAAAAATGACAGATTAGGCAAAAAGCTGATGTCAACAGGCAACGGCAGATGTAACCTGACAAATCACTGTATATCTCCTGATAAATATGTCGGTTCTTTCAAAAAGCAGAGTAAAAAAATTTTTGAAAGATTCAGCGGTGATGAAATGGCGAATATCTTTAAAAACTTCGGTCTTTTAAGTTTTTACGATAACGAGGGCAGATATTACCCGATAAGCAAACACGCCGCATCTGTTCTGGATGTTCTGCGCTTACAAGTTGAAACACTTGGAATAGATGTTTTCACAAAACATAATGTCAATTCTATAAAAAAAGTTTCAAACGGTTTTAAAATTTCGTCTGATGACAGCGAGAAAAAGTACGATTTCATATGTAACAAGCTTGTGATTGCAAACGGTTCCAAAGCCGCACCTAAGCTTGGCGGAAACGCAAGTGCAATTGATTATCTTAAAAATTTCGGTCATAAGGTTGTTTCGTTCTCCCCTGCTTTATGCCCTGTTAAGGTTAAAAGCGATGTTATGAAAACATTAAAAGGTCTGAGAGTTACGGGCAAGGCACAGTTATACGGTGAACACGGTCGATTAATCAAGGAAGAAACAGGCGAAATTCAATTTACCGAGAATTCGTTGTCGGGAATTTGCGTGTTCAATCTTTCATTGTTTGCTAAACCGAACGACAAAATAGTGCTTGATTTATTGCCCGATTATTCGGAAAATGAGCTGATTAAAATAATCAGACAACATATATCATTGTTTTCTGATTTGCCGTGTGAACAGCTTTTGACAGGAATTTTTCAGAAGAGAATCGGACAGGCAATTCTGAAAATCAGCCGAGTTGATTTGTCAAAGATTTGTTTCAAGCTTTCAAAGGACGAAGTATCAGGAATTTGCAAAACAATAAAATCGATGTCATTTACAGTAAGCGGAAAAGAAGATTTTTCACACGCACAATGTGCTTTGGGCGGTGTTTTAGGCAAAGAGATTGACGAAAACACTATGATGAGTAAAATTGTGAAAAATCTTTTTATATGCGGTGAGGCGATTGACCTTTGCGGTGAATGTGGAGGATTTAATCTCCATTTTGCATTTGCCGGAGGAATTATTGCAGGAGAAAATTTATGATCAGAGTGAACAATATACATTTAAGCCTTGACTACGATGATAAATCGGTTCGCAAGGCAGTTGCCCAACAGCTGAGGGTTGAAGAAAAATCCATAAAAAGCTGTAAGATTTTTCGCAGATCGGTTGACGCAAGAAAAAAGGACAGTATCTACTTTCTTACAACCGTTGACGCTGAACTTAATATCAACGAGGAAAAGGTATGTAAAAAATGCGGTAACGCTCAAATTGCGAGAAAGTATGAATATAATCAGATGAAATTTGGCAATGCGCCCTCCCCCATTGTTGTCGGAGCAGGTCCGGCAGGATTGTTTGCGGCACTTATTCTGGCAAGGAGCGGTGCAAATCCTATTCTTATTGAAAGAGGTCGTGATGTTGACAGACGAACTGCCGATGTAAACAGGTTCTGGACAAGCGGTCAGCTTGATACAACTTCAAATGTTCAGTTTGGCGAAGGCGGTGCGGGAACATTTTCTGACGGAAAACTGAATTCAGGTACAAAAGATATAAGACAACGCAAGGTGCTTGAAGAATTTGTAAGCCACGGCGCACCCGATGAAATTCTCTATAACGCAAAGCCGCATATCGGAACGGATATGCTAAAAGGAACAATAAAAAATATCCGCAACGAGATTATTGAACTCGGTGGTAGGGTTATGTTTGAAACGAAGCTTGTTTCACTGGCTTTTAGTGATAACAAGCTGAAATCTATAACTGTTGAAACCAAAAACGGCGATGAAATTATAGAAACAGACAATGTTATTCTTGCAATCGGTCACAGTGCAAGGGATACTTTTGAGATGCTTTATGATTTAAAGTTGCCGATTGAGGCAAAGCCTTTCTCGGTAGGAGCAAGAATTGAACATCTTCGTGAGAAAATAGACAAGGCACAATACGGCAGGTTTGCGGGCAATAAAAAACTCGGCTCGGCAAATTATAAGCTGAGTACGCACCTTGATAACGGACGGGGGGTGTATACATTTTGTATGTGTCCCGGCGGCAAGGTCGTCAATGCATCAAGCGAAGAAAACAGACTTTGCACCAATGGTATGAGTGAATTTGCACGAAATGCCGAAAATTCAAATTCAGCGTTGCTTGTAGGAATAAACCCGGATGATTATGAATCCGACCATCCGCTTGCCGGAATGTATTTACAGAGAAAGCTTGAATCAAAAGCATTCGTTGCCGGCGGTGAAAATTATAATGCACCCATACAAAGAGTTGACGATTTTCTTAATAACAGAAAATCCACACATCTCGGTGATGTAAAGCCAAGTATCGGTCCGAATTATGAGTTTTCAAATCTGAACGAAATTTTGCCTGAATATATCAGCACTTCAATGGCTCAGGGCATTGTGAAAATGGGCAGAATGTTACACGGATTTGATGACGGTGACGCTGTTTTGACTGGCGTTGAGAGCAGAAGCTCTTCCCCCGTCAGAATAATGAGAAAGACAGACACACTCGAAAGCATACTTATTAAGGGACTTTATCCGTGCGGTGAAGGCGCAGGCTATGCAGGCGGAATTATCTCCGCCGCAGTTGACGGCATTAAATGTGCCGAAAAAATCATTGAAAAATCAAATAAAAATTGAATAGATAATTAATGCTGGTTATCACCATACGGTGATGCAAATATTATTCAAGGAGTTTTTGGTATGAAAATTCTAATCACAGGCGGAACGACATTTGTAAGCAGATATGCAGCCGAGCATTTTGTGAGTAAAGGCGAGGAAGTTTTTGTTCTAAACAGAAACAGCAGACCTCAATCACAAGGTGTGCATCTGATTAATTGCGACAGATTGAATCTTGGCAACAAGTTTGCTAACGAACACTTTGATTTAATTCTTGATATCACAGCGTACACTGATGAGCATATAAAGGCTCTTTTAAAGTCAGGTGTTTCGTTTGATGATTACATTTTCATCAGTTCAAGTGCGGTTTATCCCGAAACTAATCCCCAGCCGTTTGCCGAAAATCAAACTTGCGGTAAAAATTCTGTCTGGGGCGATTACGGAATTAACAAACTCAATGCAGAAAAACACTTACTTGATACTGTCCAAAATGCGTATATTCTTCGTCCGCCGTATTTTTACGGTATGTATGAAAATTTGTACAGAGAAACATTTCCCTTTGATTGTGCTATTCTAGACAGAAAATTTTACATTCCTGAAAACGGAGATATGAAATTGCAATTTTTCAATGTGTCAGACCTTTGTAAATTTATTGAGATAATAATAGAAAAGCACCCAAGTAATCATATTTTTAATGTTGGAAACAAAGAAACCGTTACAATAAAAGAATGGGTTGAGCTTTGCTACAAAGCGGCAGGCAGAAAAGTTGAATTTGTAAGCGTGTCGAAAGATATTCCGCAAAGAGATTATTTTTGCTTCTACGATTACGAATATGTGCTTGATGTAACAAAACAAAATGAATTAATGCCAAATACAGTATCTTTGTATGATGGATTGAAAGAAGAATTTGAATGGTATAAAAATCACCAAGACAGCATTTATAATCGCAAACCGTACATAGAATATATAGATACAAAATTAAAGTAATAAGTAAAAAATTAACAAAAGCAATGTTTCCGAACAAATGGAAACATTGCTTTTTTACCCTCATTACAGAAAAATGTGGGATAGTCAAAAGATGACTTCTTCGCCTTGATTCGCTATCTTTCTATTTCTTCTGTCCGTTCACCATCCCACAAAAAATCATGATGAACCATTTATTTTGTATTGTGATTTAAACAAATAACAGTACCGCCCCGACAGTAAAAATCAAAACAGCAAAATGTGCTTGATTGTGCGGGGCGGCTCTTAGATAAACTTGTTAAATTTTACTTGGAGTATTTACTCCACTGTCCGTTTGAGTAAATCATATTTACATCGGGGATTTTTAAGTCACCTGTCTGTGCTGAACCGTTATTGAATATAGCATATTCTGCACCATTCGGAAGTTCAAATCTGTATGTGTTATTACCTATACTTTCCATAGCCTTGCCGGGCCAGCTCATATAAGTCGAATCTGTTGAACTCCATGCATAGACATTTACTGTTGACCAGTTTTCCGTATTATTGAAATAAACATAATTCTTCGTCTGAATTGAAGTCGGTTCGGTTGTTGGCTCTGTGACATTCGTTGTAGGCTGGGCGGGTGCAACATTTTCTGTGTAAGTACCGCAGTATGAGTCTTCACCAATAAGCTTAACGACATAAGCCTGAATCATAGTTGCGTCTTTTACAGAAATAACAGAATCCTTGTTTACATCTGCCGCAATGAGAGCCTCATCGCTTAAAGTCGATATGTTAACAATGTATCTTTGAACCTCTGTTGAATCACAGACTGTGAATGTTCCGTTTAAATCAACATCACCGATAAGAATTCTGTTTGAAGGCTCTGTTACCGGCTGAGTTGTAGACGGCTGTGTTGTAGCAGGCTGTGTTGTGGCAGGCTGTGTTGTAGATGGCTGAGTTGCGATTGTAGTAGGACGGACTGTCGTGGAAGGAGCTGTTGTCGGCTGAGTGGGTTTTACAGTCGAATAGTTCTGCCAAGAACCGTTGCTGTAAATTTTATTACCGTCTGCAATCCTGAGGTCATCTGTCTGACTGTCACCGTTGTTGAAGATTACATACTCTGCACCGTCAGGCACTTCAATATCAAAAATATTATTACCCTTGTCGGTCATTTTCTTGCCCGGCCACGATGTCATTTCTTTATTATCATCACTCCAGAAATATGCATTGACCTTTGACCACTTGGTTAACGAGTTATCATAAGCAACAACCTTTACGGCATTCGGGTCTACCTTTGTGTATGTATATGTTTCCGGATCGGATGTTGTCTTGCCGTCGCTTGCTTTTACTGTTACTGTTGTTACTGTATCGTAAGCAAGGTTTGTACCGATTGTAATTTTCTGACCGTTTGTGTAGTTTACAAATGCACCGTCATCAATTGAATACTGAGCATTTTTTGCATTCTTGCAATTGAGCGTAAGTGTGAGCTCATCTGTATTGTAGTTTGTTGAACCCGGAGTTACCGACGCTGAAGGTCCTTCGGGTTCGGCATCATAGACTACTGCTATACCTGATGAACCTATTGTACCTGAAATGGTGCTTGATGTAACTGTAAATGTATTGCCTGAAACAGCGTCTGTGTATGTACCCGGTTTTGCGTAACCGCCGCCGTTTTCTACCGATACCTCGCCGCTTCCGCTGCCTTTTACAATAACAGCACCGCCGTCTTTACGGGTAATTACAGAACAACCGTCTGACACGGTGTAGTAATCGGCTTTACCGTCCATTGCATTATGGAACTTATTGATTTGGGCAACCTCACTGCTGGTGAAATGAGTTGAGCCTTTTTCTCCCATTTTGATACTGTCTTTGTTGGTTGAAGAAGGACGGGAAAAATAAAGAGCAGTAACCTTATTACGGCTTGCCGCAACCGCATAGGCACGGTCAATAACATTCTGGCTCATTTCATTTGAAAAGCCCCAGTCTTTGTTGTTTGACCATGTATCATGGCTTTCACCCCAATAAAGAAGCTTATCGTTTGAAATGCCTTTTTCACTCCAGTTTCCGCTTGAAGCAGGTGCTTTGCCTGAGTTAAATGAATCACGAAGTTCTTTACCGTAGTTACTGTCTGTGACAGAAATATAATCGGTATACTCTTTCATAATGTCTTCATTGCCTGTCGAACGGTCATCGGGACCACCGAGAATTTCGCCGTAGTTATAAAGACCGTACTGTGTTACCGATTTCCAGAAATCGTCACCCTCGCTCGGAACGCCAATGTGTTTTGCGGCGTCCCAACGAAGTCCGTCAACGCCTACCGACTTGAGTTCCTGAACATAGTTGCAGACTTTTTGCTGAACATATGGATTTTCGGTTGCAATGTCCGGCATACCAATCGAGCCGTGTGTTACCTGCCAACGGTTTTTCCAGTCAATACCTCCGCCGAAGGTATGCCAATACTCGGATGGCTTTAAATCGTTGTCTATGTTGTTGTGATCGCCTCTCAAATGGTTAGCAACAACATCGACAATAACCTTAATTCCGTACTTATCTGCTTCATCGCAAAGCGACTGAAGTTCAGCCTTTGTGCCGATACCATTTGTTCCGATACTGAATGAAATTGGCTGATATAACCAATACCAAGTACCTGTTCCGTTTGGCTGTGCCGGAGAAGTCTGTATACTTGTAAATCCTGCCTTTGCAATTTTAGGCAATTCAGCCTTAATATCGTTATAAGTCCAGTCAAAACAATGTAAAATTACACCGTCCTGAATATTATCTTTAAGCCTGTACTTATTAGCCGATACGGTTGGCGAGCTTTCTGCCGCCTGAACACCGAATGAACCGGATACGAAGGCAGACAGGCTTGCCGACAGGATGCTCACGCTCAATATTGCGCTGAGTATTTTTGATTTTGTTTTCAAATTTTTACACACCTTTCAAATTAATTTCAAAACTCTACTATGTGTCGAATCAGTCGACTGAAACTATCAAATTAAATCAATTTCAATAGATTTCAGCATAAAGCAAAGTACAATAAAGAGCAGCATAAATGCAATGCATTTTTTAAATTAATTGCAAATGTGCATAACATTTGTACAAATTGCTAAAATTCGACAATAATATTAAAGCACCCATAAAAGGTGCCTTAATATGCGACTGTGTCTGTAAGCCGGGTTTTGTCGTGAACAGCCATCTATCTTGGCAGACCGTTACCGAATCTGCTCGATGCCACCTCCTAAGGACACGCCGAGCAAGCGTATAATGTCCTACCACGGTGTTGCTTCAAATAGGGTTTACACGGCAGAGCAGTCTCCTGCCCTCCGGTGAGCTCTTACCTCACCTTTCCATCCTTACCATATAATGGCGGTAATTTTCTGTTGCACTATCCCTGGAGTCGCCTCCGGCGGCCGTTAGCCGTTATTATTGCTCTGTGAAGCCCGGACTTTCCTCGCACAGTGCCTTTCGGCAGCTGCTCGCAGCTGTTCAACACACTCACACATTTATTTTATACCTTTTTTGTACAAAAGTCAAATGAATTTTGTGATTTTTACTTGATATAACGGCTTTTTAGGGGTATAATTAAAGGGAATTTATTATAAGGAGTTACCGATATGGATATCAGAAAAGAATCACTCAAAAAACACTATGAGTGGAACGGTAAGATTGAAGTTGTTTCAAGAGTTCCGATTAACTCGGCTGAAGACCTCTCTCTTGCCTATACTCCGGGTGTTGCAGAACCGTGTCTTGAGATTCAGAAGGACTATGACAAGTCTTTTGAGCTCACAAGAAGAAACAACCTTGTTGCCGTTGTAACCGACGGTACAGCTGTTCTCGGTCTTGGTGACATAGGTCCTGAGGCAGGTATGCCTGTTATGGAGGGCAAATGTGCGCTTTTTAAGGAATTCGGCGATGTTGACGCATTTCCTATTTGCGTAAGAAGTAAGGATGTTGACGAAATTGTAAACGCAATTTACCTTATCAGCGGTTCATTCGGCGGAATCAATCTTGAGGATATTGCCGCTCCGAGATGCTTTGAAATTGAAAAGAAGCTCAAAGAGAAGTGCGATATTCCGATTTTCCACGATGACCAGCACGGTACTGCCGTTATTGTTGCCGCAGGTCTTATCAACTCACTCAAGCTTGTTCACAAGAAGCTTGACGAAATCAAGGTTGTTATGAACGGTGCAGGTGCGGCAGGTATTGCAATTGCAAAGCACCTTCTTAATATGGGTGTAAAGGACATTACACTTTGCGACAGTAAGGGTATTATCTGCAAGGGTGATCCGAGACTTAACGCTGTTAAACAGGAAATGGCTGAAATTACTAACCTTTCTCACCTTGAGGGTTCGCTTGCAGATGCAATGAAGGGTGCTGATGTATTCCTCGGAATTTCTGCCGCAGGTTGCGTAAGCGAAGAAATGGTTAAGTCAATGGCTAAGGATCCTATTCTTTTTGCTATGGCTAATCCTACCCCTGAGATTATGCCTGACATTGCTAAAAAGGCAGGTGCGGCTGTTGTAGGTACAGGCAGAAGTGACTTTCCTAACCAGATTAATAATGTACTTGCTTTTCCGGGTATTTTCAGAGGTGCTCTCGACTGCCGTGCAAGCGATATTAACGAAGAAATGAAAGTTGCCGCATCTTTTGCAATTGCTTCACTCGTGAGCGATGAAGAGCTTAATGCAGATTATATTCTTCCCGAGGCATTTGACAAGAGAATCGGCAAAACTGTTGCTGAGGCTGTTAAGAAGGCCGCTATTGAATCAGACGTTGCAAGAATCTGATAAGATTTGCAAATAAATATTTTAAGAGAAAGAAAAAGAGGAAAACAATGAAAAAGACAGTTACTTTATTGGTACTGATTTCAATGCTGTTCTCCACTGTTTTTCTGTTCACCGGATGCGGTGATTCATCGGTTAAAGAAATTAAGACTGCCGATGATATCAAAGGAGCGTCCGTAGGTGTTCAGACAGGTACAACCGGCGATACTTTTGTATCTGACTATGAGGCTGACGGCACCAAGGTTATGCGTTACAGCAAGGGTGCCGACGCTATCGTAGCTCTTACACAGAATAAAATCGACTGTGTTGTAATTGACAGTGAACCGGCAAAGGAATTTGTAAAAGCAAATGCAGGACTAAAAATTCTTGATGAACCTTTTGCGGAAGAGCAGTATGCAATCTGCATTTCAAAGGAAAATCATGAACTCACCGAAAAAATCGACAAAGCTCTTGCAGAGCTTAAAGACGAGGGCGTTCTGGACAAAATCAAAAGCTATTACATAGAGGGTAATACTGATACCGTACCCTATGAATCACCTAAGGATATCAAGTATGACGGTGAACTTCATATGGCTACGAACGCTGCTTTTCCACCGTATGAATATGTTGAGGGCGGTAAAATTGTCGGACTTGACCCGATGATGGCTACAGCAATCTGTGACAAGCTCGGTAAAAAACTTGTTATTGATGATATGGAATTTGATTCTGTTATCACTGCTGTTCAGACCGGCAAAGACGATTTCGGTATGGCGGGTATGACCGACACACCGGAAAGAAGAAAAAATATCGACTTTTCAACTTCATATGCAAACACAACTCAGGTTATTATCGTAAACGACAGTGCATCGGGCAGTTTGTTCGGCAATCTCGGTGAAAGCTTTAAAAACACATTCATCACAGATAACAGATGGCAGCAGCTTTTAAGCGGTTTGCTTGTAACCCTTGAAATCACATTGTTTGCAGGTATTATCGGTGTTATTATCGGTTTTGTCATCGCTCTTGTAAGAGCTACTCACGATATTCAGCTTGACAAGAGAAAATGCAGGAGCTTCGGTGATTGTGTTCTGAAATTCTTTAATGCGATTTGCAACATCTACATTACTGTTATCAGAGGCACACCTGTTGTAGTTCAGTTGATGATTATGTATTACATTATTCTTGCATCTGTAAGAAACGGTATCTTTGCCGCAATCATTGCATTTGGTATGAACTCTGCCGCTTATGTTGCAGAAATTGTTCGTTCGGGTATTATGGCTGTTGACATCGGTCAGACTGAGGCAAGCCGTTCACTCGGTTTTAACAACAGACAGACAATGACAATGGTCGTTCTTCCGCAGGCAATTAAAAATGTTCTTCCTGCACTCGGCAATGAAATTATTACACTTCTCAAAGAAACTTCGGTTGCAGGTTATGTTGCACTTGCAGATATCACATATATTGGTAATATGATTCGTTCAAGAACTTACGAGGCATTCTTCCCGCTTATTACGGTTGCATTGATTTACCTTGTAATTGTACTTGTGCTTTCGTACATCCTCAGAAGATTTGAAAGGAGATTGAAAAAGAGTGAAAGATAACGCATTAATCTCCGTAAGAGGACTTGAAAAATCATTTGGTAAGGATATTCAGGTTCTTAAAGGTATTGATATTGACATTTTTAAAGGCGATGTAGTTGTTGTTCTCGGTCCGTCAGGCTCGGGTAAATCAACTTTTCTCCGTTGCCTTAACAGACTTGAAGAACCGACAGGCGGACACATTTTCTTTGAGGGTACAGATATTACGGATCCAAAGGTTAATATAAATGTTCACCGTCAAAAAATGGGAATGGTGTTCCAGCAGTTTAACCTTTTTCCCCACAAGACTGTTATTGATAACCTTACGATGGCTCCTGTCAAGCTTCTTGGCAAGAGCAAAGATGAGGCTGAAAAAGACGCTATGGATCTTTTGGAGCGTGTAGGACTTGCCGAAAAGGCAAACGCATATCCAAATCAGCTTTCAGGCGGTCAGAAACAGCGTATTGCAATTGTAAGAGCGCTTGCGATGAATCCCGATGTTCTCCTCTTTGACGAGCCGACATCTGCACTTGACCCCGAAATGGTTGGCGAAGTTCTTGATGTTATGAAAGAACTTGCCAAGGCAGGTATGACAATGGTTGTTGTTACTCACGAAATCGGCTTTGCAAAGGAAGTTGCAACCGATGTTGTATTTATTGACGACGGTGTTATCAAAGAAAAGAACAACCCGCAGGAGTTCTTCAATAATCCGCAGGACGACCGTTTAAAGGAATTTTTATCAAAGGTTCTTTAATTTTAAAGAAAAAATCAGAGGATTTCAGTTTTCGCTGAAATCCTCCTTTTTATTTTTAATTACTTATTTATTTGATTACCGTAAATATATTCTTTGGCTTTTGATATGAGTATTGATTTTTTGTTTGGAACATTTGCATCTACTACAAGCATTAGCAGATAATCGAGAATATTTCCGACATCTCTTCCCTCTTTTACGCCAAGGTTTAAAACATCTTTACCGTTGATATCAAGCTGACTCAGCTTAAAACATTCGTTGTCTTTGATTATTTCATTAAGATGTGTTTTAGCCGTTTTAAGATATCCGAGCTTTTCTTCTCGCTGATATTCAGACTGGGCAGATATATCGGCGTATTCAACCTCTAACAACAGCTTTGTAAGGTCTGTACCGAGTACATTCATAACCTTTTTCATAAGCTTTTTACTGCCGTTAAAACGGACATCATGATATTCAATCAGCAGAAGAGTTTTGTTAATAAAATCAGACGGTAATCTTAGTCTGTGCAGAATTTTGTCTGCAATTTTTTTACTTTCAAGCTGATGTTCCTGAAAATGCGATTGACCGCTGTTGTCAGTAGTTTTAACAAAAGGCTTGCCGATGTCATGCAGGAGCATTGTCATACGAAGTATGGGATTCGGCTCAATTGTACCGAGTGCAGTCAGGGTATGTTGCCATAAATCATACGAATGATGAATGTTGTTCTGATTGAAATTGAACATAACGGTAATTTCAGGGATAATAACAGCAATAGTTTCTCGGTAAGCGTCAAGAATTTTTACGGCATCCTTACCGCAGATGAGCTTTAGAAATTCCGAAATCACACGCTCTGTTGCAATGTTTTTTAGCAAGTCTGCATTTTTAAATATAGACTTTGATGTGTTCTCTTCAATTGAAAATCCGTAAACAGAGGCAAAGCGTAATGCCCGCAAGATTCGCAGAGCATCCTCGTTAAAGCGTGTATCGGGATTTCCGACACAACGGATAATTTTATCTTTAAGATCATTTTTACCGCCGTACGGATCGACAAGACCGTATTCAGCGTTATATGCCATTGCATTTACCGTAAAGTCACGGCGTCGCAAATCTTCGTTTATGTTTCGTGTAAAGCTTACGCTGTCCGGATGACGGTTATCGGAATAATCGCCGTCAATACGGTAGGTTGTAATTTCATAGACTTCACCGCCGCATACAACGGAAATTGTGCCGTGTTTGATACCTGTGTCAAAGGTATGATAAGCCTCAAAGCATTTTTTTGTCTGCTCAGGCAATGCGTTTGTACAAATATCTGTATCATGCGGAGTCAGACCAAGAAGATAATCACGAACACAACCGCCTACTATAAAAGCCTCATAGCCTTGATTATTCAGTTGTCTGATTAATTTTTCAGCGTTTTTGTTTATTTGCATTTCTTTTTGCAGTCAGTTTAAGATGACTTTCCTTTTTGAATTTTTCTATATAGTGCTGTGCTATATTGTAGAATATATTAAATACAACAAATGTGCCTACAGCAAAGATTACAAGCAATATGATGTTTTCAAATGTAAGCGGTGCAAGTGAGAACAATCCGCCGAAGAAGATTGAACCGATTATTATTCCTGCGGAACATCCGATGACCATAACGGCTCTGAGCGGATTGAACGGGATTGATAATCTGATTACAAGCAGCATACATGAAAATGCAGTAAGATATACGCAGAGAGTTGAAAACTGTGCCTGCGGCATATCCGTCATATACTTTAAAATTGCGAGTAATATTGTATCTGCCGAAATACAAAAAGCTGTTGGGAGTGATCTTGCTATTATATTTACGGTGAAATTACCTTTTACTATATCTTTATTTGGTTGAAGTGCGAGAACAAATGAAGGCAATCCAACCGTTAATGCACCGACAAGCGTAAGCTGTATCGGTTCAAAGGGATATCCTGTGCGGAAGAATATGAAGAAAATTGAGAGTATAACCGAATAAATCGTCTTTACAAGATAGAGTGCAGAGCTTCGTTCAAGGTTATTGATTGTTCGTCTGCCCTCTGCCACAACGCTCGGCATTGCGCCAAAGTCATTATTGACGAGTACAAGCTGTGACACATTTCGTGCGGCATCACTGCCCGACGCCATAGCTACGGAGCAATCCGCCTCTTTGAGTGCGAGAACATCATTTACTCCGTCACCTGTCATAGCAACCGAATGTCCGTGCTTTTTAAGGGCAACCACAAGCTTTTTCTTTTGAGCCGGAGTTACTCTGCCAAACACATTACAACGCTCTGCCGCATCTTCAAGCTCTTTATCTGTTGTCACGGTTGACATATCAATTGCATTTTCTGCACCCTCAATTCCTGTGTCAAGTGCAATATTTTTAACGGTTTTAACGCTGTCGCCTGAAATTACCTTTAAGGTGACACCCTGTTCCTTAAAATATTTTACCGTTTCATTTACATTATCACGAAGTTTATCCTTGATAAGAATGAGTGCAAGCGGTTTTAAATCATCAGGCAATGAGTCTTTGTCCGGTTCACTATCGCTTTCGGCAAGAACAAGGATTCTGACGGTTTGATTTATCTTTTCAATCTCAGAATATACCTCGGAATACTTTTCTCTGCTTTTTAAAATACATTCAGTCGCACCGACTATGTAGCTCTTGCCGTTTTCAAATGTACCGCCCGACCATTTTGTTTCGGACGAAAAATCGCAGAATTTACTGCACTCATACGGTAAAACGGAATCCGAATAGTCACGCAGAGCATACAAAGTTGCATTCAGTTCATCAGACGCTTTTACAATTGAAGAAAGCGCTTTCTTGATTTTATTTTCATCAGACCCAAACGGAATAACACCTGTTACTGTCATCTCGTCTGTTGTAAGCGTTCCCGTTTTATCAAGACAAAGCACATCAACTCTTGCAAGTGTTTCAATGCAATACATCTCTTGTACAAGCACCTTTTTAGATGAAAGCCTGATAATTGATACTGCAAGAACAGAGCTTGTAAGAAGAATCATTCCCTTTGGAATCATACCGACAAGCGACGCAACAGTGCTGATTACAGCAGACTGCAATGTTGCATCGGGCAGGGTGAATTGTCGAATAAAAAATGCAATGCCAATCGGAAAAAGTACAAATGTACAGATTTTGATAATGAAATTGAATGACTCCATAATCTGAGAATTTACTTTTTTAATATATTTAGCTTCGTTATTTATCTTAGCGGCATAGCAATCGGCTCCGACCTTTACAGCCTGAGCATAGCATTTTCCTGCCGCAATAAAACTGCCTGAAAGAAGTTCATCTCCGACATTTTTTTCAATAAGATTTGATTCGCCTGTAAGCAAACTTTCGTTGACTCTGCAGTTGCCGTCGCATACAATGCAGTCGGCAGGAATCTGGCTTCCTCTTGAAAGCACAAGAATATCATCAAGAACAATCTCATCTTTACTTATTTCTGCAATTTTACCGTTTCTGAGAACATTGATTTTTTTCTCAGACAAAATAGTCAGCTTGTCAACGCTTATTTTGGAACGAATTTCCTGAACTATACCTATAATTATATTTGCGATAACAACACCGATAAAAAGCATATTCTTGTGCGAACCCACAAAAATCAATGCCGCAAGCAAAATTACATTTATAAGATTGAAAAGCGTAAATAAATTATCACAAAATATTCTTTTGATTGATTTGGTTTTAATATTAGTTGAAACATTTACCTTTCCCTCATTTACACGCTGTTGAACTTCGGAATCGGTAAGACCGACAAGGTTAGAATTTGTGTTTTCCATATATACCTCATAATAAGAAAATGATATAATTTCAGAAAATAATTTACAATGCACGGCTGTTTATCGCCTTTTCGGAAAATTCTCTGCCAGTAACATTTTTAATATTTTCATCAACGCACTAATCTATATTATAAATGCAAATCATAATAAAGGCAACGGAAAGAAGGTGAATTTTTTGCGAAAATTTAAAGAAATTATATCAGTTGCCCTGATTTTCACATTATTATTTATTGTTTCGACTTTTTCGCCTTATGCCGCTGATGATAAAAATGAGGTTTACATTGGCGGTGAGGCTTTCGGAGTTAAATTTTATGCTAACGGAGCAATGATAATCAAGCTTGAAAGCTACTATGACGGTGAAAAATATGTTTGCCCCGCAAAAGACGGCGGACTTAAAGTAAACGATATTATAAAGAAAGTAAATAATACAAAAATCAGCACAAATGAAGAATTAAAGTCTGAAATTGAAAAATCAAACGGCAATGAAATTACTGTTGAAATTGATAGAAACGGCAAAACCGAAAACAAAACCGTTTTGCCGATTAAAAATACCGTGGGAGTATATCTCCTCGGTGCGTGGGTTCGTGACAGCTGTGCAGGCATTGGAACTATAACCTATTATGATGACAGCAATAATTATTTTGCCGCACTCGGTCATGGAATATGCGACTGTGACACGGCTGCTTTGTTACCGTTAAAATCGGGAGAAGCGGTTCGGGCTGAAATCAGCGGCATTGAAAAAAGCGTCTGCGGTAAAGCCGGCAGTTTCTGCGGATATTTTACCGATGTAAAGTTTGGTAATTTGAGCGTCAACTCCCCTTTAGGAATTTTCGGAGATTTAACGAGTGAAAATTATAAAAGAAACAAGAAATATCTGATTGCAAATGACGATGAGGTAAAAACAGGAAAGGCTGTTATGGTAACAACGCCTGTCGGAGATACGCCGCAGGAATATGATATTGAAATCAAAAGAATATGCAACCGTGATATGACATCAAATGAAAATTTTGTCATAAAAATAACCGACAGCAGATTGCTCGAAAATTGCGGCGGTATTGTACAGGGTATGAGCGGCAGTCCGATAGTTCAAAACGGCAAAATTATCGGCGCTGTTACCCATGTTTTTCTGAATAATCCTAAAGAGGGTTACGGTGTGTTTGCACAATATATGGCAAATCGCTACAATAATCAACACTAAATATATGATGGTTTGTTCATTTTTGATTTAGTAACGCAAATTATAAAACTTTTTTCTCAATTTTTCAAAAAAGTTTTATGGAAGGTATTGCCAACTTTACCATTTTGTGGTAATATTAGTACAACAAAAATTACTGGGGGAAATCATAATGAACAACAAAATAAAACTAATCGTAACCGATGACGCTTCCGAATTTACGCAGGAAAATCTTAATATCTTACAGAGTAAGAATATTTCCGTTATTTTCTGCGCAAAAGACGGAGAAGAATTGTGCGATAAAATTAAAAGAGAAAGTCCTGATGTTGTACTGATGGATTCATTTATGACAAGGCTTGATGCGATCGGTGTTATGAGAAGCATTACACGAGAAAGCACGAAAGTGCCTGTGTTTATGGTGTATTCGTCATTCCACAGCACTGTTCTTGAGCGTGAAATTATGAATTCGGGCGCATCGTATTTTGTGTTGAAGCCGTATAACATTTCCGAATTAAGCACCATTATCAGCGATTTGTCGGATTTGAGCAAGAAAAACAATTTTGGCAAAGGCAGAGTTATTGACGCCTTCGGAATTGAAATGAAAGTGACCGATATTCTCCATGAAATAGGAGTTCCGGCTCACATCAAAGGCTATCACTATCTGCGTGATTCAATCATTATGTCTGTTGAGCATCCTGAAATTATCAATGCCGTGACAAAACAGCTCTATCCGTCGGTTGCCAAAAAGTACGAAACAACTTCTTCACGGGTTGAAAGAGCTATAAGACACGCAATTGAGGTTGCATGGGATCGAGGTGACATTGATGTTCTGAACTCATATTTCGGATATACAATTCACAACGACAGAGGTAAGCCCACAAACAGCGAATTTATTGCCATGATTTCTGACAAATTAAGACTGCAGATTAAAAATGCAGGCTGAAAAAAAGAGCCGCTCGTAATGAGTGGCTCTTAATATATTATTTAGTTTTGCCGATATCGTGTCTGTAATGAGCGCCTTCAAAGGAAATTTTTCCTACTGCTGCATATGCCTTTTCAAGTGCCTCATCAAGTGTATCTGCTGTTGCAGTAACACCGAGAACTCGACCGCCGTTTGTATAGAACTTTCCGTTTTCGTACTTAGTGCCGGCATGATAAACAATTGCGCCATCGACACCGCCGTTATCATTAAGACCGAACATCTCTATACCCTTTTTGTATGAAACAGGATATCCGCCGCTTGCCATAACAACACAAGCCGCAGCACCGTTGTCCCATTCAATGTCAAGGTCGGAAAGCTTTTCGTCAATAACAGCCTCGCAGATATCTACAAGGTCAGTTTTAAGTCTTGGAAGAACAACCTGAGCCTCAGGATCGCCGAAACGGGCATTGTACTCAATAACCTTTGGACCGTTCGGTGTAATCATAAGTCCAAAGTACAGACAACCCTTAAAAGGTCTGCCCTCTTTATTCATCGCCTCAATTGTAGGGATAAAGATTGTATCCATACATTCCTTGGCAATCTCATCTGTATAATACGGGTTCGGGCTGATTGTACCCATACCGCCTGTGTTAAGACCTTCGTCATTATCAAAAGCACGCTTGTGGTCTTTTGAGCTGACCATAGGTTTTACGCACTTGCCGTCTGTAAATGCAAGGACAGAAACCTCGGGACCTGTAAGAAACTCCTCGATAACGATATTGTTACCTGAGTCACCAAACTTCTTGTCCTCCATAATTTCTTTGACTGCTTCAATTGCCTCATCAACAGATTGAGCAATAATTACACCCTTGCCGAGTGCAAGACCGTCAGCTTTTACAACAACGGGAGCGGTATTTTCGTTCTTTATATAGTCAATTGCTTTTTGAGCGTCATTGAATACTTCATACTTTGCAGTAGGTATGCCGTATTTCTTCATAAGATTTTTTGAGAAAACCTTTGACGCCTCAATAATAGCGGCATTTGCATTAGGTCCGAATGCTCTGATTCCAGCCTCCTGCATAGCGTCAACCATACCGTCAGCAAGCGGATCATCAGGAGCTACAAAAACGAGGTCAATTGCATTGTCCTTTGCAAACTTAACCATATTTTCTTTATCCATAACTCCGATATTAACAAGCTCGGCATCTCTAGAAATACCGCCGTTGCCGGGAGCGCAATAAAGCTTTGTGCATTTAGGACTTTCAAGAAGCTTTTTAATTAAAGCGTGCTCTCTACCGCCCGAACCAATCATTAAAATTTTCATAACCGCACCTCTATCAGTGATGGAAAAGACGAATACCCGTAAATGACATTGTCATATTGTACTTATTGCAGGTTTCAATAACATTATCATCACGAATTGAACCGCCGGGCTGTGCAACAAATTTAACACCTGAACGCTTTGCTCTTTCAATGTTGTCACCGAATGGGAAGAATGCGTCAGAACCGAGTGAAACACCGTCAAATGTAGCAAGCCAAGCCTTTTTCTCTTCCTTTGTAAGAGGTTCGGGCTTAGTTTTGAAGAACTGCTGCCAGATACCGTCAGCAAGCACATCCTCATAATCATCAGAGATGTAAACATCAATAGTGTTATCTCTGTCAGGACGGCGGATGTTGTCAACAAACGGAAGGTTCATAACCTTCGGATGCTGTCTGAGATACCAGATATCAGCCTTATTGCCTGCAAGTCTTGTGCAGTGAATTCTTGACTGCTGACCTGCGCCTACACCGATTGCCTGACCGCTCTTTGCGTAGCAAACAGAATTAGACTGAGTATATTTAAGAGTAATAAGAGCAACAAGAAGGTCACGCTTAGCTTCCTCTGTAAAATTCTTATTATCTGTTACAATGTTCTGAAGGAGCATTTCTTCGTCAATTTTGAGTTCATTTCTGCCCTGTTCAAATGTAATGCCGAAAACATCCTTATGCTCAATAGGAGCAGGAACATAGTTCGGGTCAATTTTTACGACATTATAGTTGCCTTTCTTTTTTGACTTGAGGACTTCAAGAGCCTCAGGAGTATAGTCAGGAGCAATAATACCGTCAGAAACCTCTCTCTTGAGGAGGATTGCAGTCTGAACATCGCAAGTATCGGAAAGAGCCACCCAGTCACCGTATGACGACATTCTGTCTGCACCTCTTGCCATTGCATATGCGCTTGCAATCGGAGAAAGTTCAAGGTCATCTACAAAATAGATTTTCTTGAGTGTGTCAGAAAGCTCAGTTGCAACTGCCGCACCGGCAGGACTTACATGCTTAAATGATGCAGCCGCAGGAAGACCTGTTGCCGCTTTGAGTTCCTTTACGAGCTGCCATGAGTTAAATGCATCAAGAAAGTTGATATAACCGGGTTTGCCGTTGAGAACCTCAACAGGAAGATCTTTGCCGTCCTGCATGAAAATTCTCGAAGGCTTCTGATTCGGGTTACAGCCGTATTTTAAAGCAAGTTCGTTCATTGGATTCATCCTTTCCGAAAAATAAATTACTTGTTTTTATTGATAATTCTTGACTCTGCCTTATTTGAAGCAATGTCAATATAGCGTACAAAAAGTGAAACCTTGTTATCCTCATTGAGAGAATTCCAGATTTTCTCGGCAAATGTGTCAATATCATCATTACCGATTTCTACGAGTGTAGGTTCACCCTCAAAGCTCGGAAGCGGATTGCCGTCACTCATATATGTGTGAATGAATCTGCCAAGACCGTTTATCGGCTTGTCATATGTAAATGTGTATCTTTCGCAACAATCAGGATTGCCGTCTGCACTTTTGAGAATTGACATTGCATAGTTCATCTTGCCGTTTTCGCACTCAACGATACCAGAAATTCGTGGAGTGTAGTTAGGACCGTCAGGCTCAAATTCTCTTGTTGTGAGTGACTGTTCAAATGTCTGACCTTCATTCATAAGGTCATAAACAGTATCTGTCTGGTCACCGTTAGTAACGATGGTTTTGTTGCCGAGAACTCTTACGGGAGAATAGATGATAAGTGACGGATCAACAAGCTTTGACGGATCAAAAGCCTGAGTTTTGATGCCGTCCTCGGTTTCTGCAAACACTCTGTTTCTGCTGTTTTCGCTTCTGCCCATAATGAAGTATGCAATAACAGCCTTTGAGCCGTCTGCACTTTTGCCGATTACAATGCCTCTGCCCGGATATGAAGTTGAAGCAATGTCATTGTAAAGTGATACAGGTTTCATATTTTTCCTCCGTTAGTCAAGAATTTCGGTTTTATTGTCTTTTACTATAATTTTATCTTCACAGAAAAGCGAAACCGCCCTTGGAAGAATCTTCCATTCAGCCTGTTCCATAACTCTTTTCTGAAGAATTTCGGGTGTGTCACCGTTCTGAATTTCAACGGCTTTCTGAATGATAATGGGACCGCCGTCGCACACTTCGTTTACAAAATGTGCGGTAGCACCAGTTACCTTGACGCCTCTGTTAAGAGCCTCCTCATGAACTCTGAGTCCGTAATAGCCCTCGCCGCAGAATGACGGAATAAGCGACGGATGGATATTGATTATTCTGTTTTCAAAAGCAGAAATAAACTGCCTTCCGAGAATAGTCATAAATCCCGCAAGAACAACAAGGTCAACATCCTTGGATTTCAAAAGCTCGGTCACAGCAGAATCATACTCATCAAATTCGTCATAGTCTTTTCTTCTGATAACCTCAGTTGCAATCGAATTGTTTTTTGCTCTTTCAAGTGCATAAGCGTTTGGATTTGAGGACACAACAAGAGAGATTTTTCCGTTTTTAATCTCTCCCCTGTTCTGAGCGTCAATAAGTGCCTGAAGATTTGTGCCGCCGCCCGACACAAGAACTGCGATATTTTTCATTATTCAAACACTACTCCGTCATTACCGCTGATTACTTCACCGAGTACAACAGCGTCTTCACCGTTAGCCGCAAGAACCTCAAGAGCCTTGTCTGCATCTTCCTTGGCAACGGCGATTATCATACCTACACCCATATTGAATGTGTTGAACATATCGTGCTCGGGGATATTACCCACTCTCTGCATAAGCTTGAAAATAGGAAGAACAGGAATATTGTCCTTTTTGATTTTGGCTGAAAGACCGTCTGTAAGCATACGGGGAATGTTTTCATAGAAACCGCCGCCCGTGATGTGTGATACAGCCTTTACATCAACCTTATCCATAAGAGCAAGAAGAGGTTTTACATAAATTTTTGTTGGAGTGAGCAATGTTTCACCGAGAGTTTTGTCAAGCTCAGGATACTCAGCATTAATTGTTTCCTCGTTGATATCAAAGATTTTTCTGACAAGCGAAAAACCGTTTGAGTGAACACCCGAAGAACGGAGTCCTAAAAGTACATCACCCTCGCAAAGCTTTGAACCGTCAATCATCTTTGGCTTGTCTGCAATACCAACGCTGAAACCTGCAACATCATATTCATCAACAGGCATAAGACCCGGATGCTCTGCAGTTTCACCGCCGATAAGAGCACAACCGGACTGAACACAGCCTTCTGCAATGCCTGATACAATTTCAGCTACCTTTTCGGGATAATTCTTGCCGATTGCGATATAATCGAGAAAGAAAAGAGGTTTTGCTCCACAGCAAATTACATCGTTTACGCACATTGCAACTGCGTCAATACCGATTGTGTCATGCTTATCAAGAAGAAAAGCAAGCTTGATTTTTGTACCTACACCGTCAGTACCGCTGACAAGTACAGGCTCTTCCATATCTTTGAAATCAGGGGCAAAAAGTCCGCCGAAACCGCCGATGCCTGAAATAACACCGTCAATTTTTGTGCGTGCCACATGCTTTTTCATAAGCTCTACAGACTTATAGCCTGCTGTTACATCAACACCTGCCGCTTTGTAGCTTTCGGAAAAGCTGTTGTTCATTGTAATCACTCCGTCACTTTCTGTTAATTTTTTTAGCGTATTTATCTACAAAGATTGTTCTCGGAATTTCAGCGTCATAGCTGCCCGTGAAACAACCGTCACAGAATTCTATATTTGCACCCTCAGCAATTTTTCTGAGACTGTTTATACTGAGATAACCAAGTGAATCTGCACCGATATATTCACAGATTTCGCTTGTTGTCAACTTGTTTGCAATAAGACTTTCTTTATCGTGAATGTCCACACCAAAGTAGCACGGACATACAAACGGAGGTGAGCTGATGAGCATATGCACCTCGGCAGCTCCTGCCTCACGCATAAGACGAACAATATGCTTTGAGGTTTCACCTCTGACGATTGAGTCGTCAATAATAACAACTCTCTTGCCTTTAACATTAGCCTTCAAAGCGGTAAGTCTTGTTCTGAGAAGTCTTTTCTTTTTATCTTTACCCGAGCCTACTGTTCTGCCGATATATTTGTTCTTGACAAAACCTGTGCTGAAAGGGATACCCGAAGCCTTTGCATAACCCTGTGCGGCAATAAGTCCCGAATCGGGAACACCGCAAACCATATCTGCCTCAATCGGGAACTCGTCATAAAGAAGTTCACCGGCTTTGAATCTTGCATTATGTACGCAGACACCGTTGATTACGCTGTCCGGTCTTGCGATATAGACATATTCAAAAAGGCAGAAAGATGTTTTATCGGGCAAGAGCTTTAATTTGTAGCTGTGAAAGCCTTCTTCGTCAACTACTACCATTTCGCCCGGCTCAACATCACGGACAAATTCACCGCCGAGACTGTCGATAACACAGCTTTCGGAAGTGAAAATCCAGCTGTTTTTGAGTTTGCCGATACAGAGCGGACGAAATCCGTGCATATCACGAAAGCCGATAAGACGGCTCGGTGCGCAAATTACAGTTGAGTAAGCTCCCTTGAGCTTTCTCATTGAAGAAAGAACAGCATCTTCAAGCGTGTCTGTTACACATCTTTCGGTTGCGATGACATAAGCCATAATTTCAGCATTAGAATTGGACTGAAAAACAGCGCCGCCTGTTTCAAGCTCCTGCCTTATTTCATTGAAGTTTGTAATTGAGCCGTTGCTTGCAATACCGATTGAACCCTGAATATATCGCATAACAAGCGGCTGGTTAGATGCACGGTCTAGTGATTCCGAAGAAGTATAACGGACATGACCGACTGCAATCTTACCGTTCGGAAGTTTTTCAAGTGCTTTGGGTGTAAAAATCTCGGACACCATACCGAGTTCCTTGACAGTTGTAAATTCACCGTCTTTGTTCACGGTGATACCTGCACTCTGCTGTCCTCTGTGCTGAAGGCTGTAGAGTGCGTCATTTGCGGCGGCAACAACATCAATATCGTCATCATTACGGTAAATACCGAACACACCGCACTCGTCATTTACTTTGTCAAGTTTTGTGTCAATATCTACATAGTTCTTAATCAAAGCTCTGCCACCTTAGCCTGCATTGCCTTGTCTTTTTCGGCAACGCCTTTTTCCATATCAGCTTTCATATTTTCAAGCTTCTCTGCAAGAGAATCGTCGGAAAGTGCGAGCATTTCAACGGCAAGAATTGCAGCGTTAGCCGCACCATCAACTGCTACTGTTGCAACCGGAATTCCTGTAGGCATCATAACTGTTGCGAGAAGAGCATCCATACCGTCAAGCTGAGCTGACTTACATGGGATTCCTATCACAGGAAGGGTTGTTTTTGCTGCAAGAACACCTGCGAGATGTGCCGCCATACCTGCTGCGGCAATGATTACGCCAAAACCGTTCTTTTTAGCCTCTGCCGAAAACTTAATTGCCGCATCGGGAGTACGGTGTGCACTCATTACATGAACCTCATACTCTACGCCAAATTCTTTGAGTTTACTGACAGCCTTTGATACTACGGGGAAATCACTGTCGGAGCCCATAATAATTGCAACCTTTTTCATAATTACTCATAGCCTTTCCGCCCACTTGATAAATTGCCGCAAAAACCGTGCCGTGGGCAGACAAAGTCAGGACAAATATGCCAATTTATGCTTTGAATCGACATAAATAAAGCATTACTAATTAATTATATAAAAAAATCGGTTAAAATTCAATAGTCAGGCGAAATTATTTTTAAAATACCGCCAAAAAGCAAAAAGTGACTGTGCAAAGCATAGCCACTTCATGATATTAATTAATCTTTGAAACATTTTTTCCCTGTTCGATTTTCATACCGTTATCGGGATCTGTAGCATCAAGATACGGTCTTTCATTGGAAATTACGCCCTCGGTTGTAACTCCCGCCTCCGCAGCTTTTTTCATACCCGGAAAAAGAAATTCCATCTTTTCATTATCGAATTTTTCATCGAGATATTCTTCAAAGCTGTTTGACGCAGGTACTCCCTCTGTTCTCTGAGTCCATCTTGCCGTAGCTGTTACGGACATAAAGCCGTTGAATGCCATGAATACAATCAGAAATGTTGTAATAATTGCACCTGCTCTTTTAGGAATCTTTTCAATAAGCTTTGCTGTCCACGGATACAGATAACGCACCCAGACAAGACCGAGGAATCCCCAGATAAGGGCATACATAAGATTAGTTCTGCCGTCAAGGTTAAACGGAGTGTCACTGTAGTCCCATGAAACCGTGCCGAACATCTGCTCCTGCAACCACGAACAGAAATACTCAAAACCTGCTCCGACAAAAGCACTTATCACAAAAACAAGCGTATCATTAAGCTTGTAAAGCTTATACAAAGCAGCTGTAAGAAAACACGCACCGCCGCCGTAAACAGGAATCAACGGGCCGTAAACCATACCGACACGCATTTCAAAATGTCCGTCAACGCAGAACGCCCATATTGTTTCAAGAATCGTGCCGATGAAAGAACCAATCACAAACAGATAAAAAAGCTTCGTAAAACAGAATCCGTAAGCAAACGGCTTGTCATCTTTGCTTTCAAAGGTTTGTGTATATTCTTTCATATTATCCTGCTTAATCTCCTCAATTTTAGCATTAATCTGCTTTACATAAGCCATATGAGTGAGATCGGGATAAGCGTGTGCAAGTCTTTTTCTTAAAATATTCTCTGTAAAAAGTCGGTTATAGTTTTCTTCAAGTTCCTGAATTTCAACCTCTGTTGCACCTTTATCCATAAGCTCGGAAGAATTTTTAAGCTTTGCAATTCTTCTGAGCAGACGAATTGTTGTTATCATTGAAAAAACATAATCAATTGCAATAATTCCGCAGAAACAAAGAACAAGAATAAGACTTACCCAGAAAGGAATTGCTTCAACGGCTGTGCGAAGCACCGGAATTATCAATCCGACAAGCAGCATACCGAGCAATCCGAGAAAAAGTGCATAAGGAAAAGTTATATAATTGCCTATGCTGAATTTCGAGGAAGAAAAATCCCATGGCTTGAATTTGAGAGTTTTTTCTACAAGCACACCGACCACAACCATAAGTGCAGATAATATCAGAGTTGAACCGATGAATAAAATCAGCTTGCTGTTTTCAAACGGTTTTAGTGCTGTATAACAAATAACCGCCGAAAATCCGTACATAGGGCAAAACGGTGATGTCAGAAAACCGTTGTTACTGAATTTTTTCTCAAGAAGAAGCGAACGAAAACTGCTCGCCACCCAGCCAAAAAACGAGAAAATTACGAAGTACCACAACAGGTCGAGTAAAAATTGCATTTCCTATCCCCCACAATTTATGTAACAAATCGGACACAGAATTCTGTGCCCGAAAAATTGCCGTAAATTTTACATTCTTTATGCCTTTGGTACATCATCTTTCCAGAGCTCTTTAATTGCGGTAACATTGCCCGCAAGTTCCTGAATATCAGACGGAATGATAATCTTTGTAGCCTTGCCGTCAGCGGCTTTACCAAATGCCTCAAGAGATTTAAGCTGAATAATCCTGTCGGTAGGAGCAGCCTCATTGAGCATTTTAAGTGCATCGGCATTAGCTTTCTGAACTGTGAGAATAGCCTCAGCTTCACCCTGTGCCTCACGGATTTTCTGCTCCTTAACAGCATCAGCTTTAAGAATTGCAGATTCTTTCATACCCTCTGCAACAAGAATCTGACTGCGTTTTTCGCCCTCTGCGTCAAGAATTCTTGCACGGCGCTCACGCTCTGCCTTCATCTGCTTTTCCATCGCATCCTGAATTTCACGGGGCGGAAGAATGTTTTTAAGCTCGACACGGATTACCTTAATGCCCCATGCGTCGGTTGCCTCGTCAAGAATCACTCTGATTTTACCGTTGATTGTATCACGGGACGTAAGTGTGTTATCAAGTTCAAGATCGCCGATGATATTACGCAATGTTGTTGCAGTAAGATTTTCAATAGCGCTGAGCGGTCTTTCTACACCGTAAGTATAAAGCTTAGGATCGGTAATTTCAAAATACACAACCGTGTCAATCTGCATTGTAACATTATCTCTTGTGATTACAGGCTGTGGAGGGAAGTCGATCACTTGCTCTTTTAGTGAAACTTTCTTTGAAATTTTGTCGATAAACGGAATTTTTACATGCAAACCAGTTGACCAAGTTACATGATATGTTCCGAGTCTTTCAATTACATATGCGTGTGCCTGTGGCACTACTTTTACATTGCTTACGATTACTATAAGCAGGATTAAAAGGATGATACCTAAAATAATAAGTCCTAACATTATTTACCTCTCATTCTGATACGGGTTCTACTATGAGCTTTACGCCCTCTATTGCGAGAACCTTGATTTTTGTTCCTTTTAAAAGCGGTGCTTTGTCGGACTTTACCGTCCAAGCTTCCGCACCAACCTTTGCCTGTGCTGTTTCATCAATATCGGTTAAATCTGTGAGCATAAACCCGACTTGACCGATGTGGCGGTCTGCGTTTGTTCCCGTTGTCTTGTTACGCTTTTTAAAGCGTTTTACAAGCGGTCGTGTCACAATCAGCGATACAAGTGACACAACAAGGAACACCGCCGACTGGATTGTTATGTCGCTTGTGAATATAGTTGTTATGGCGGCACAAACCGAGCCGAGAACGAACCATATTGATACAAGCTGTGTTGTAAAGCCTTCGCAAAGCAACATAAATATTGCAAAGCCTATCCACACTATCGGCATATATTGCTCCATAGAGCTGTCACCCTCCTTTTCGCATAATTTTAACACAATATTATATATTAGTCAAACTATTTTATTGCTATTTTATGCGTTAACTGATTATTTTGTATCTATATTCCGTTTTATCCTTACAATTTCATGTAAAGAGGGCATAAAAATACCGACAAATATTAGCATAGAACACCATTACTTGTCGGTAATAATTTTAATATCACATTCCTTGTTCAAAAACATAGAGGTACAAATCTTCAAGGGTTGGGGTTGCAATTGTTATTTTATGATTTTCAGGGGGATTATCTGTGACTAATCTTACTACTATTTTATCATCATTATGATAGAGATTTGAAACTCGATAATTATCCTGAAAATATTTTAATTCCTCTTTTTCAATTTCCACCTCAACTACTTTATTTGCAATTTCATTTACGAGATTTTTGCAGGTATCATGCGACACGAGTTTTCCTTGATTTAGAAGTATAATCTCCTTAGCAATAAACTCAATATCGGACACTACATGGGTGGAAATGAGTACAATTTTATCTTCCGCAATTTCACTTATAAAATTGCGGATACGGATTCTCTCCTTTGGATCAAGGCCGGCGGTAGGTTCATCAAGCAAAAGAATCTCAGGGTTGCCGAGCATAGCCTGTGCAAGGAGGACACGCTGTTTCATACCTCCCGAAAATTCACCGATTTTCTTATGGCTGACTTTTTCAAGATTAACTGTTTTTAAAAGCTTGTCAGTCTGCATTTTGGCTTCTTTTTTGTTAATACCTTTGAGTGATGCCATATAAAGTATAAAAGCTCGTGCGGACATATTTTCGTAATATCCCTGTTGCTGTGGCATAAATCCAATCTTTTGTCTGAACTTTTTACCTAATTTCAAAATTTCTTTGCCGTCACAAAGGATTTCTCCCGATGTTCTCTGAACATTGTCGGTAATCAAACTCATAAGCGTGCTTTTACCCGCACCGTTTGCTCCCAGCAAGCCGTAAATGCCATCTGTCAGAGTAATACTGAACCTATCGAGAGCACAGTAATTACCGTAATTTTTCGTAAGATTTTTCATTTCAAGAGTCATTTAATCACCGCCTTTTCTGCACATACTGTATTTCGTGATTTTCACCGCAACAAATCCCATTATCAGCATTAAAGCTATTGGAATTAGAAATGTAAATCCACTTGATTCCACAACAAGTTTCATCAATGCTACAGGAACAGTTGCAGAAAAATATGCAAAAATCTGAACTCCTGCCACATAGATAAGTGACGGAATAATCATAACAGCAGATGCAACAACTATGCTGACTTCAAACTTTGTTTTTGCCGATACAAGACAAACAACATATGTAATCGCCAAAATCAACAACAACCGCACTGCGTACACAAAAATCATAAACATCAATATGCTGCAATTAAAAGGCAAGCCGTTCAAAAACTCCAGACTTTTTACCGGTGCCGCAATTTCTGACAGCGTATATTTTGAGCAGACTTCGATAAATTCAAACACAGATGCACAAATCCACACAATTGTCGCAATCAATGAAACACAGAGGATTTTCTTTCTGAGCAGTTTTTTTCTTCCGCCACTTGTTGAATTTAACAAATCTGAAACGAGCTGTCTTTTTTCAAATGAGAAAACTCCTGACATTATAATTATGATGCAGAAAACCGATAACAGAGCGAAATTTTGTTGTCTGTCATATCCGCTGCTGCCAAGCAAATATTCAAATCCGGTGGGATTTACAAGCCAAGCATCTTCCCCGTTCTTTTTCGTACCTTCAACATATGAAATTCTTTCATTTATAATTTTCAATGCTTCACGCTTACTGTCATACGCATCGTATTTTTGGCTGATATTGTAATATTTATCTTCGGACATTTTTCCGTTGTTGTAATCCTCATACGCATTGGCAAGTTCTTCATCAACAGCATTAATCTCATTTTCAAGATCTGCCACATATTTGTAAACGCCGTCATTAAGTTCACCGCTGTGAGTTTCATAAAACTCATTAACTATGCTATCTTTTTCGCTGATATTAAGTGTTCTTAAATTCAATGAATTAAACAGCACAAGAACAAAAGCAAGCAAAACTATTATGCCTTTTTGCATAAAAAGTATTTTGTACAACTCAGTACCTGTTGCGCCGAGTTTTTCAACGCATTTCCAATATACTGTGCGAATTTTTGAAGAAAATCGCAGTAAGGCACTTTCAATTTTGCCCGGAGTTTTATTAGGATATTTCTTGCCAGCACCGATAATTGAAAAAATTGCAAACAATAGCGTGAATGTTATTGCGGAAATAATTAACAATGAAAACAGGTTCACAAGTATGACAAAAGAGTTGATGTTGTAATACTTTACAATTGCTTCTGTCGGATTGATAAATGTAAACAAATTCATATACTTTAAAATCGCCAAATTGCTTTGCGAAGGTAAAAAAGTATATAAAAGAAATTCTGTCGCAAATATTATTCCGCACACGCCAAATGCAATATTTGTGTTTTGCATTATCACAACGATGAACAGCATCATATATACGGAAACTAATTGTGCAAGCACATTTATCAGAACGTATACGAATAAAAATTGTATTTCACTCATCGGGAATACGAAATTTTGAAACATTTCTATGGACTGTATATTTCTGAACAAATCCGATACTCCGCCGTATATTGAAAAAGAAATCACAAACAGGGCAAAATACATAACGAAACAAAGTATTGTTGTGCTGATTGCAAGTATTCCGCATCGTTTTACAGCGAGGTTAAATCTTCCGTTTGGTGTTGCATACACCATGCTCCAAAAGCCTCTTTTTCGTTCCTCAACAAAAGCAAGTACAACAATTATATTCAGAACAAATATTATGTAATGAATCAAGTCACAGTTCAATACTGTTGTAACGGAAAAATCGCTTCCGACTTTAAGGGACAAATTTTCAAGCGGTTTGTAGGCCTCCGCAGTCAACTGTATATTTTGAGAAGAAAGTGAGTTGTCCTGAGAGAAAATGCTTATCGAATTCATCTGCCGAGCCTTGCTTTCAACGCTCTTAATATAATCGGAATATCCGTTTACATACTCAGCTCTTTTGACAATATTATTGAGAACATAATCTTTGTTTGCCAGTTCCTGAGCATTATAGCTCTCCTTATGCTTGTCAAATTCAGACGCAATTTCGGGATATTGATTGCGAATATCTTTTTCCTGATCCTGCCAAACCTCGACATACATATCGTAATCGTCTTTTTTGCTTTCGTTAAAAGATAAAAGTTGCTCAATCACACTGACATACTCATACTGTCGTGGAATCTTATCTTCAATTTGATCTGCAGGCAAGTCACGGATTTCGGACATCAGATTTTTTTCTTCCGAACAAACCGCACTGAGTTGAACACCATTGTATTCGGCATTTCTGTATTGATCATTTATGTAAAAAACTATGCAAACTGCAAGTAATACAAAAAACGATATAATTATTTTTTTGTTAATCAGTACTCTCTTAATTTCCATAGCGTAAAATTCTCATTGGTTTAAAACAATTCCGTCTTATAAGGAGTTTGAGTATATAACGGTTACTTAACTTAAAAAACACATTAAATTTAGAAGTAACTGTTTTCTGTTTTTATGATGTATAACATTTGCAGATATAATTTTTGTCGCAAATACACCATTTACTTACTGCATTTATATATAGTTAATGTTTATATTTTAACTATATTATATCTTATGTTATCTTTTTTAGCAATAAATATCCTAATTCTACACTACAAATTTTCGCGGTAAATTTTGTGCATATTGCTATGTTTTGTTAAATTATACACAAGTTTCGATAATTATAATGTTTATGACATAAATAGATGAATTACAAAAAGCAAAAACCGCCAACAGTGATATATATTTTAAAAAACATTTGTATTTTTTAGCAAATTGTATTGCAATAAGCAAAATATTAAAGTATAATAAGTATAAGCAGTAAAGAAAGTTTAAACTACATTACTAAGGAGGTAATCTATGAAAAGACTTACTTTATCAATATTGATATTTTTATTATCCATATCATTTGTTGCATGCAGCTCGGCTAATACGCCCTCGCAAGGTTCTTCTGCTTTGGAAAGTACTGACAGTAATTCAAGCAATAATGCTTCAAGTAACAATAGCAGTTCTTCAAACAACAATTCTAATTCAGGGGAAAATACTACACTTAATGATACTTCATTTAAGATTGGCGTAGATGATCAACCGTTTAATTTATCACGAGCAGGTATGAGCGCTTCAAATGAATCAGGAGATTATATGTTCTATCTAAATACACTCTACTTTCATGATAACGCCGCTAACACTACTGTAATAGCTTGTAACAAACCTGACTGCGATCATATAACTAATGTTGACGATGGAGAAAGCGATTGTAACGCATTTTTCCCTCAGGATAAATATTATTACGACAAAGGTTTTTCATATTACAACGACAGCATCTATTTGCTTGGAAAGAGCAGTAAGGATGCAAAATCAGTTTCACTCTACAAAATAAGCAAAGATGCAAGTAAAAGAGAAGAAGTTGCAAATTTAATCAGTGTATCTGATTTGAACAGTATTACTGTTTTTGCTGTACATAAAGGTTATGCGTTTTGGTCGTTAAACACAGACAAAAGCGCACAACTGCTCGCTATAAACATTCATCAGCCTACTGAAGTTAAAAAAATTTTTGAAGGCAACGAACTTGCGGCAGGCATTCACAGCTTAATCGGTTCAGGTGATTATTTATACTTTTCAAATTCGTATTCGGAAGATAAGAACTATGAAAATTGGGCAGGGTATATTAATCAGCTTGACATCAATACTTTAAAAACTAAAAAGTTGATGGACATGCCCGATGATTACACTGTTGCAAATGGAAAAATCTATTATCTTGAATCAAACGCTTTATATTGCTATACAATTGATAGCGATTCAAGCGTTAAGATTGCAGACAGTCCCGAAAATTCACAACTTATAATAAGAGATACGGACTACCTCTATCTTACTAACTGGGATAACGAAAAAGTTTCATCGGATAATTACAAAGTTTTTGTAATGTCCACCAACGGCAATATTATTGATACTATTCCTATTCCCGACTGCGAATTTTTCCGAGGCGGACTTCATAATTTGTATATAGAAACAACAGACCGCAAAGTAAAGTATTTGGAAAAATCACAAATTCAAAAGGGAACTCATAATTGGAGTACCGCATACTCAGTTTCTGAAACCGGTCAAGTTACCCTTAATGAATGAGTATATAAAATTCATTACTAAAAATACAAAAACACCGACAAGTTTAGTTACTGCTTGTCGGTGTTTTTATGTTTATGAAGTTTTAATTCTGTCAAATTTAAAAGCACGGTTATAATACTAATCAAAAATATTATTGTCAGCCACAGTGACGCTGTAAATGTTCTAGAGAACAGATTTACAAGCATTGGATTTCCTGTTAGACTTTGAGAGTTTAGTGTTTGTGCATTATCGACAAGCACATTCAGGTAATTTGAAATGTCGAAAATGTTATCATTCGGTATATATTTTGAGGGGATAAAAATGCTGAAATCACAAATATTAAACACAATCAAAAGCACGGCAGGTATTCCTGCAAAAACAAGCACAAGTGCAACATATTTTAGCGGAATATTTTTTAGCGATTTCAGAAAGTAGTTTAATTTGAGATTTTCTTTTATCTCCTCAAAAAATTTTCTACTGAACCTATACCACAACTTCAATGCAATAATGCTAAATCCGATAAATATTGCAAGGTATAAAATATGTTCAAATGACGAGAGCGTTTGATTTTTCTCATTCAGATTAACCGAATAATACTGCGGCAAATCCATTTGCTCAACAATTGCTCCCGTATATACCGAATTATCGTAAACAATCATATCAACCGTTCTGTCACCATAATTTTCGGCTGTTGCATATGGAACATACACCCTCTGTTTGTCATCATCAGAAAACTTATTTATTAAGCTTTCGTTTTCACATATCACACCGCAAATTGTATATTGATTTCCGTCAATGCAAATCTTTTTACCGACTGCATCTGTTGTAAAAAACAGTTTGAGAGCAAGAGAACTTCCAATTATTGCAACCTTATCTCTGTTATCTATGTTATTGGACGAAATATTTTCGCCGTTAATTTCGGCCTTATAATCCGAAAACCAGTTTTCATTCACAAGTACCGTAGTTACGGTTTCTTCCTTAATTTTTGTTTCTTTACCCTCGGAACAAAAAGCTATGCCTTTGTCAGTAATCCGTTCAAACAGCTTTTCAAGTTCAGAAACCGTTTTTGGAGCAGTTTCGGAATTTTTATCATAAGTTAATTGAGTAACATCAGGCAATTGCCCTTTTGCATTTTCAATAATTATAATATTCGCAATAAAAACGCTCACAGTCAGCAACAGCAGTAACAGAAACGAAACAATCTTTCTTTTGCTCACACTGTTTCCTCCTCAATATAAACACTTGAACCGTTTTCTATACTCTTGGTTGTTTTATATACAACTTGACTGTCGCCAAAAAGTGAGTCCGATGTCACCTCGCAATACAGCTCGTCACTGTTACATATATCCACCGAAACCTCTTCAACTGTTGCATCACCGTTTTCGGTTTTATTTATAACAAATACTATTCCCGTATTGCCTGCCCCATCCACTGATGAAACAGGCAAAAGATAATGTGTTTTCATATCATTTGAACCTGCGGTATCGTCAATTACACCTGTTTGAACCGAAACCACTTTGACCTTTGGAAGAAGCATATTATTGATTGTTTTTGAAAAATATGTAAGTAATGCAATCACAATAAAAAATACAATTGAAAATTTCAACACTACGCTCTTTAGCTTATCTTTTTTCATAAAAGCCTCTCTCCTATCCCTTATCAGTTCCGACAAACGGCGAATCAATATCCCTGTGTCCGTAAAGATAAATAAGCAATGCAGGAATCATAAATATAACTCCGCAGGCAAATATTATGCCGTAATCCGAACTACCTACATCAGTAAGCGTTACGGAAAGCGGATACATACCCTCATTATCAAAATAAATCAGCGGTTGTTCAACTACATTCCAATTATCAATAAAGCAGAGCAACGCAAGTGTTATGAGTCCGCCCTTAATCTGCGGAAGAATAATATTAGTAAATATCTTCAAATATGACGCACCGTCAACTCTTGCCGCCTCAACTGCGGAATCGGGAATGTATTTTATACTTTGCCTCAAAAGACAAATTCCGAATGCTGAAAAAGTTCCGGGTAAAATTACCGCAAGAAAATTATTCAGCAAATTCATATTTTCAAGAATCATATAATCAGGAACAAGTGTTACCTGCAACGGCAGAATGAGCAAAATTATGTATATGAAAAACAACTTGTCCCTGAACGGGAATTTCAATTTTGCAAAAGCAAAAGCCGCCAATGATGATACTGCAACCTGACCGATTACTGTCGGAAAAGTACAAACGACCGAATTCCAGAACTTTAACAAATACTCGGGTTTTCTGAAAAGAGTCTGATAAAACTGCTCCAAAGTTGCCATATTCGGAATCATATTGAGTTCTTTATATTTTCCGTCAGAAAAATTGAGCATCTCGCTTACCTGTGAACCTGTCATAAATGAACAAGCAAGCATATAAATGACAGGAAACAAAAACAGCACAGTTACAGCAATCAACAAAATATATTTTAGTATTTTCATAACCGTATCTTTCATAACAAACCTCTCAAGAATAGCTGTGTTTCCTTTCAAAGCAGAAGAAAATAAACAGCACAATAATTATAAACAGCGATAAGACAATTGATGCCGCCGACAATCTTGGATAGTTAAGATTGTAATAATTGTTGTTAATGAAGTTCTGCAAAAAATACACATTGGTGTTTGGATAATCGCCAAACAAAGCAAATACCTCACGGAAAATTTTAAATGAATAAATGAGTTCCATCAGAAAAACAAAAAATGTAGTTGGCGCAATCATAGGTATAGTAATTTTAGTCACAAGCTGATGTGTTTTGGCACCGTCAAGCCTTGCGCTTTCGTAGAGAGATTGCGAAACATTGGCAATGCCTGCCGTAAAAAGAATCACACAAAATCCGCAGTACTTCCACACATAAATAAAAACGATCATCACCATAGACCATTCCGAATTAAAAAATTCAACAGTATTAAATCCAAGTGAATTAAGTAATCCGTTGATTGCACCGTAATCATCAAAAACCAATTGCCACACGCAAATCAGAGAAGCAATCGGAACTACAACAGGAATAAGCAATGCACTTCTGAAAAAGGAAGATATTTTATTAAAAGAATTAAGAAACAACGCTATCAAAAACGAAATCACCATTAACAACGGTATCGCCGTAACTGTAAATATGCCCGTGTTTTTAAGTGCAAGCAAAAATGTGTTGTTTTGAAAAAACTGTGGGGAATTTTCTATGCCCACAAAAGTGTCGCCGACATACAGGCTTTTGGTAAAACAAATTATGTACGGCACAATATAAAACACCGCTATGCCTAAAAAAGACGGTAATATAAACAGGTATGCCGCTATATGTTCTTTTTGTTTTCTTGTTAATTTAGATTTTCTCATAATTTATTCCTACTCAGTCAAATAAATTTCCGTTGCAGATGTAAGCTGACGAATAAATTTCTCCTTTGATATACCTTTATTTATATAATCATCAACTATGTCACCGATAACATTGTCATTATAATATGAATGTGACACATCTTGATACAAGGTGCAAGCGTTTACATTATCGGCAATGTCAATGTATGCTTTCATAAAATCGTTGTCAATCCCGATAATTTTATTGTTATCATCCGTTCTTGAGCCGGCAACAAGCTTAGCATTATCGTAAACAGACATATTCACAGGAAAACTCAAACTTCCTGATGCTGTTGCACCAATTTCTTGAATTTCATCACTAAGAGTATATTTTATAAACGCAAGTGCTTGCTCCTTTAGTTGTGTATTATTATTAATTGCATATCCAACCTGTATGTGTGCAGAATTAACATCTTTGTTTTTTGTCAATCCACGAAAGACTACAGGTGTTTCATTTATAGATTGATAATAAGAATAATTTCCTGCCATCAACGGAAATGACCGATTTATATACAATCCGTCAAACAATTCATTTGTATTGTTTTTTTGAGAAATCGTCAACATCTGCATCATTACATCTAAATTATCTTTAAATTCATCGGTATCAAAATACACAGCTTTATTTTCAAAATCAACATAGCTGTTTAAAAATCTGCAAAAGAGTTGCATTGGATAATCAAACCACAAAAAATCCGACAACTCATTAGATACGAATGAATATCCTTTATCATTTGAAAAATAATTTTTAAATACATCTGAAAAATTACTGTATGTCAAAGAAAAGCCGTTATTTTCTTTGATATCGAAATTTTTCAATCTTTCTTCTGTAGATACCAATACATCGACTCCATAAAACAGCGGTACAATATATAAACCGTTATCATAAACTCCTGCGTTGAGTATGTTAACGTTATAATCATCAAGATTTATTGCATTTGAAGAATTATCACCTTTTAGCAAATCATAAATATTCATTAATGAACGGCTTTCAATTAATTTTTCAAAAGGCAATTTTTGACTAAGTGAAATAATATCAGGTCCACTTCCTGCCATAATTTCAGTTGATATCTGCGTTGACATTTCTTGTTCAGAATCAAATTTAACTATCTCAACTTGGAAAGACGAATTATTACTGTTTATGCAGTATTTATTGTATTTTTCTATAATCCAAGAAAGAGAGTCTTCATCATTTAATGTGTAATAAACAAGATGATTTTGTTCGCTGTTATTTTTTATTGCACAACTTGAAAATGAAGTAATTATTATAACACTTAAAAGTATAGCTAGTATGACTTTAATAGATTCATGTGTTTTAAATAAAAAGCGTGTGAACATAATTATATTTTATCCTTATCCGTGTATACTTCCATCAGGCCAATCATAGTACTGACCATTTGACATTTTTGAGTTTTTAGCTGATGAGTAAGCTTTGCTTAAATGCTTTGAATAACTTGAACATTTACCTGAAACTGATGCAACATAATATGTACCATTTTTAAGGCAACGACCAATGGTAATGCGCGAACATCCTCCATTTATTTCTTTTCATACTACCCTCTTATATCTCTCATACACAAGAAAATTTCTGTAAGTTTTCTATTACATATAATAAAATTTTAACATAATCTATTCCTTCAAATAAATCTCAGTTGCTGCTGTAAGTTGACGAATAAACTTTTCATTTGAAATATCCCCGTTTAAATATTTATCAACTATATCACTGATTACCGAAGAATTAAAATAAGTATCCGATAAATAATTAAACCCATATAAATTACATTTTGTTATGTTGTTTATAATATATTTATAATCTCTTATCGCCGCACTTTGAGCAGTTTCAACAATAGCTTTTTCTTTATCACTAACAATTAAATCTCCAAAATCTATTGCTTCATCTATTGAATCAATGCATTTTTCCATAGCATCGCTGTTTACAGGCAAATACATACATTCTTCACTCATATTTTTTTGCACATCACAGGACAAACAGTACTTAATGAAAGGCAGTAATTTTTCTTTATTTTTACAATTATCATTAACGGCAATACCAACATCTATAGAGGCAGAAATTGAATCATCATCCATATTGTAATTATTTACAAACACAGGAGTTGATCCTAAATATTTTAAACACGAATATGTCTTTACTATAATACTAAAAGCAGGCATTTCCTTATATAAAATAGAAGCACCATTATTTATATTTTCATATAAAAAATAATAAACATTTTCGTCGGTAGTGTCATTCTTAATCAAGCTATAGATAGAATCCAAATCTTCCGAAAACTTATCGCTGTTAAATTCTGTATTTCCGCTGTTAAAATCTATATATTGATCTAAAAACGAATAAAAAAAGGCAATATTATCATCGGCACTTCCAAAAAGAGAATATTCTTTTTTATTTTTTGAAAGTTTCTCAGATAATGCTTTAAAAGAAAATTCAGATGATGTTAAATTGTACTTATTAAGTGTTTCCTCTGTAGTTATAAAAACATCAGGTGAATAGAACAAAGGTATAAAATATCTTTTACCTTCAATCACTCCTGCATCCATAATTTTTGAATCGCAGTTATCTATTCCTATATCATAACTAAATTCACTTATAAGCTCGTTTACATCTGCAATAGTTTTGCTATCTGTTAATTTCTCAAATGGAAGCTTTTGACTCAAAGAAAAAATATCAGGTCCTTCACCTGCCATAATTTCTGTTGACATTTTTAATTTCATTTCTTCCTGAGATTCAAATTCCACGATTTCAATTTGATAGGACTCATCGTAATGCTTTGTACAATATTTATTGTACCTTTTAATAATATCGCAAATAGCATCCTCATAGTATGCACAATATGTAAGCTTTGAGGAATTGCTTGAAGCTGTGCTTTCACCACATCCGCTGAAAGCAAACACAGTAATAATAAATTGTAATGTTAAAATTATCGCAATTTTATTTTTCATAATGATTCACCTTGTGATTATATATCTTAACATAATTCTAAATTATTAATCTGTAGTCTATCTGAATTTTTATTATTTAAATCAACAATAACACTCTACTTGTTAATTCATACGGATAAGTAGCGAAATTAATATGCACTGAGTTAAATTCACTTCATTAATAATTGAAAGTAACATATAAACCCTTTGCAATTCCCTTTGCAGGGTCAAAAACTACTACAGTATCATCCTTAACTTTAGTTATAACCACATAATGCAATAAGGAATTGTCAATTACTACATGAGCAATAGCAAGTATAGGTAATTTAGAGGTTAATGATTACTTATCAGCTTCATTCTGTTAAATAAATTTCCGTTGCCGCTGTGAGCTGACGAATAAACTTTTCTTTTGAAATATCTCCGTTTAAGTAATCGTTCACAATATCTCCGATAACCGAGGAGTTGTAATAAGTATTTTCAAATTCCAGATAATCATATAAAGTACAACTGCTTATACTGTTAATCATATCTAAATATTCATTAAAAAACTTAGTTTTTATTTCATCTGAATATTCTTCCTCAGATTCCTCATACTCTCCATCATCATTAATATCATATACACATTTTGACGTATGGTCAATTACATATTCAAAAGCAGCTTTATTTACAGGCAGTGCCCTTACCACTATTGATGGTGATGAGCTGCTTTCACTCCATAATTTTTGAATATCATAACTTAAAACATATTGAATAAAAGCCAATGCTTTTTCTTTGTTATTTGAATTATTATTCAATGCAATACCACATTGAACAAATGCTGATACTGCATTCGCCTTTTTATTGTAGTTTGGAATAATAACCGGCGTGCTGTTATTATTATAAATATAAAAATAAGAATTTAGCGTACTCATCATAGAACCGTCGAAAGATAATTGTGAAGTACGAAACAAATAATTACCTATTATATCCCATGTAGTTCCTTCTTTTCTTGAATTATCATTCCTAATCATTTTTCCAATATAATCTAAGCTCTCGGTAAATTCATCGCTTGAAAATTCTGTAGTTTTATTATAAAAATCCACATATTCATTAACATAGGAAAGGAAGAACTTATATGTTTCATCTTTATTTCCAAAAAGCGCATAACTATGGTCTTTGTCAGATAACCGTATCTCTAACTCTTTAAATGAAAAGTTAGTATTTTCCAGATTATATTTATCTAATATTTCCTGAGTTGTTATAAGTATATTGGGGCAATAAGCTATAGGTATAATATATCGCTTTCCATTGTAAATTCCGCAATCCATTATTGTTGAATTATAGTCATCAAAATCTATATCGGATTTGTATAATTCCGCAAGCTCATCTATATCAGCAAATGAACCGTTATCAATCAGCTTTTCAAAAGGTAATTTCTGATTCAATGAAATAATGTCGGGTCCTTTCCCCGCCATTATCTCCGTTGATATTTTTGTAAGCATAGTATCTTCCGAATCAAATTCCACAATTTCAATTTGATAGGACTCATCAAGGTTTTTAAGACAATATTTATTATATTTTTGTATCAATTCTACACAAACCGAATCTTCATTGTTTATGGTATAATATTTTAACTTTTCGTTACTTTTGATTTTGTATTCATCACAAGAAGTAAGACTCAATAACATAGCACATAAAATTGCTAAAATTATACTATTTGAAAACACTTTTTTCATAATGATTCACCTTGTGATTTTTTATATGTCTTAGCATAATTCTAAATCATTAATCTGTAGTCTATCTGAATTTTTATTATTTAAATCAACAAT